>FWPU01000334.1_pt1 | contig 152497 bp, 145 predicted proteins | sample 2228361 | NCBI WGS metagenome assembly FWPU01 (sample SAMEA103939777, study PRJEB20133) | metagenome | reverse complement strand
GCCAAAGGCGGATCCGATTCTGTCGGATAAAATCAATAAATTCTGGATGCCTGCTTTCGCAGGCATGACAAAAATTTGCTACACTACAGTAAAATATTATTACAGGAAGGGTAGGAAATCAATTCTAATAATTTTCCATTGAGGATTATTTTTGATTCTCAACCATTGTTGATTCTGGCTTATTAAAATACTGGACTGTTCCATCTGGATAGATAGCGACCCTTGCTCGATCTCCCCATTCTGTCTTTAATAACTCCAGAACCTCTTTCCATGTTTTGACCCATTGGATGGATGAAACCTTTCCGAAGAAGCAGGCTCCCACATGGTCTTTAAAGGGTGAAAGGATGATGAAACGTTTCACCTTGGTGGGAAGGGGTTGAGGAAGTTGAAGCCTTCCCTCTCCGCATTTTCCAAATTCCCCGAAAAGATAGTGGACGACCTGACCTGCAGGCTCATTGGCAATGATGACCAGATCTCCCCCTTCCTCTTTCAAAGAGGGGATCCCGATAAATGGGGCAATGGCCGCCTCGTTCGATTTTGAGAAGGTATTGACAATAACCACATCCATATCCTTCACTGGAGTGGTGAGGTAGACCTCTTTAGCCAACTTCATCCCCTCGTGATGCTCCAGGATTGGGTCCCCAACAAAAAGACCTGTGATTTCTCCCCGAAGATTGACAATGGCATCGATCTTCACATCAAGACCCACCATTCTCGTTGCCTCTTCGATATCGAGACGAGGAATGTTGCCTTCAATCTTCCCCATGCCAATACATTCTGGATGTGTTTGAATGAGCCCATGATTGTGGGCGATGGATTCGATATGGGCTACTCCTGGAAGGATGATTTTTCCCCCTCCTCCAAATCCTGTGAAGGAATGGGGGACAATACACCCAATTCCAATCTTCAAATCACAGGCCATCACTTCCTGATTGATCAAAACCGGAGTGCCATAGGAGGTTTTTCCGAGATATTGACAATGGTCAAAAGGATGATGATTATAGACTGGAAATCGATCCAAAACCTCCTCTCCAAGTTTCCTCCTGAACTCATTTGCAGTCTGCGCCCCATGAGCCCCTAAGGCAGCCATCAAACGAATCTGACGATCTGAAATCCCAGCCTCTTCCAACTCCTTCAAGACGTAAGGGATGATTTCATAAACAGGGGTAGGCCTGGCCAGGTCATCGAAGAGGATGACTACCTCTTTCTTTCCCCTCGCCAACTCATCAATGGGTTTTGAACCAATGGGATGGCTAAAGGCATGCTCCATCTCCTTCCTCCCAAACTTTTTCCTTTCACCTCCTTTCATCGGACAGAAGAAGATGGACCAGGAATTAGGAAAATCCAATTCCATTTCTATATTTCCATACCAAAGAAGTTGTGGAATTTTAATCCTCATGGTTTCATGTTTCAGGTCTCATGTTTAAATTTCTTTGCGACCTGAAACTTCAAACTTGTAACTTAAAAAGAGATCATACTTTACAAGCCAAGGTAACTCTGGAGGGTGTGCTAATTATGCAGGAGCTTCGTAGAGTTAGTAAAGGATACAACCAAAAAATCTTTATTAAAGTAGATCTCAACCTATACCAGAAGATACTTCTTCCTCACTTCCTCATTTTCTCTTAGTTCCTCGATGCTTCCATGATAACGGATTTGTCCGTTATCGATGATATAGCCACGGTCGCTTAACCTCAGAGTTGATCTAACATTCTGCTCAGCAATAAGGACAGTTAACCCTGCTTCTCTTAACTTTCTAATCTGATCCTCTAAGGCATGGACCAGCACAGGTGCCAACCCTTCAAACGGTTCGTCAAGAAGTAAAAACTCCGGATTCCCCATCAAGGCCCGGGCGATGGCTAACATCTTCTGTTCCCCGCCGCTTAGGCAACCGCCTCTGCGAGAATCTATATTCTTCAGGACAGGGAAGAGCTCATAAATTTTCTCCCTACTCCATCCTTCGCCCTCCTTCGGTTTTCTCTCTGCTATTTCTAAATTTTCCCCCACTGTAAGATCAGCAAAGATCCTTCTATCATCAGGAATATAGCCAATGCCTTTTCGATTAAGCAAATAAGGCTCCATGCCAATAATCTCTTCTCCTTTAAATCGGATGCTCCCTTGCTTTGGAGGAGTGATGCCCATGATGCTCTTCATGGTAGTGGTTTTTCCTGCACCGTTTCGACCCAAAAGACAGACTATTTCTTTTGGATTAACCTTTAAAGAAACACCGAATAGGATATGGCTCAAACCATAGAAGGTGTGAATTCCTTCTACCTCCAGCATCACTCACCCCCGAGGTAGGCTTCCTGCACCTCTTTATTACTTCTCACCTCTTCTGGATTTCCTTGGATAATCGTTCGTCCCTGATGCATTACCATTATACTTTGAGCAATCGCGAATACAATATCCATGTCGTGTTCACAGAATAAAATAGTTAATTTCCTCATGTGGGCCAACTGTTTGATGAGGTCCAGCGCCGCCAAGGTCTCTTCAGGAGACATACCAGCGGTGGGTTCATCTAAAATCAGTAGTTCTGGTTCATTCCCCAAAGCGATAGCAATCTCAAGTATTTTCTGGTCCCCATGGGACAATGAACCGGCAACCCTATCCGCTTTATCCAGAAGTCCCACACCCTCTAAGATGTTATTTGTCTCCTCTACAACCATATTCTCAGCTGACTCGAAGAGTTTGAGACTCTTCCTTTGCCGGGAAAGCACTGCTACCTGTACATTTTTGAAGACGCTCAGTCGAGGAAAGATGTTGACAATCTGATAGGACCGAGCAATCCCTTTCCTACAGATCACATAGGGAGGGAGTTCACCAATATCCTCACCTTTAAAAATGATTTTCCCCCTATCCCTCTTCAACGCCCCGGTGATAAGGTTAAATAACGTCGTTTTCCCCGCACCGTTGGGACCAATCACGGCAACAATCTCTCCTTTCCCAACGGTGAGGTTCGCTCCATTAACTGCCATGAAGTCTTCAAATGATTTATAGACTCCCTCTACTTTAAGCATTTATCCTTAAACCCTTTCGGCCATTTTCTTTGTTTTGGGCTTAAATAAATCCTGTAAAAAGCCCATCACCCCTTCTGGGAGATAGAAAATTATTAAGATCAGCATAATCCCCAAAATCAGGGTCCAGTATTCGGTGAAAATACCTACAAACGTTCTCAAAGCGACGATAATGGCTGCCCCCAGAACAGGACCAGCAAACGTGAATAAACCTCCCAAAAGACACATGATGAAGATTTCGAGGGACAATACCCAAAATAATAACTCTGCCGAAACAGACCGTTCTAATACCACAAACAGAACACCTGCAACCCCAGCAAAAAAAGTGGCGATCACTATAGCGATGAGTTGATAAAGCCGAACGTTTATACCTATTGCTTCACATCGTTGTGGATTATCTCGAATTGCCTGAAGTGTATTTCCAAAAGGTGATTTCAAGATTAGATACATGAGGATCAAACAGATAATAAGAAGGATTAGGATGAAATAATAAGTATTTTTTAGAGGAGCAAAGATTTCGGGCACGGGGATCCCAGGAAGGCCATCATCCCCTCCCGTAAAACTATACCATCTGAAAACAATTACCCAAATTAACGAACCCAAAGAAATTTGCAACATCGCGAAATAGAGTCGAGTGAGCCTGACACATAACCAACCAATGATAAGGCCTACGAGAGCAGCGACGATGGGTCCTGCAATAAAACCTGTCCACATGGGCAGGGAACTTTTCTTAAGCATCAAGGCCATGGTGTAGGCTGCCACCCCATAAAAAACACCATGATGAAACTGAAACAAACCACCATGCCCGACCACCAGATTGAGACTCATCGCCAGAAGGGAGTTGACAAAGATCAAGGCAAGGATATAGACATAAAATCTGGGAATGAAGTGTGGTAGAAGGATCAAAACGAGGATAAGGCCGATTAAAAATCCAATCCATTTTGAACGAGTAATTTCCCGAGCCAAATTTCTTCTCCTCGCTACCAAACCGATTTAAGCAATCCTTTAGGCCGAATCAGTAAGACAATCACTACTGCCGTATAAGGGAACACAATGGCAAATTGAGGCCAAATCAATACTCCCAGAGATTGAGTGACGCCAAAGATAAGGGATCCTACCAGAGCGCCCCATATGTTCCCCAGTCCTCCAATCGTCACGATTAAAAAAGCCTCAATGATAAGCCAATGATCCATTCCAATGATGATACTCGCTGTAGGAGCAACCAGGGCACCCCCTAAACCCGCAAGGTAACATCCAATTACAAAGGCCAACGCAAAAACCCAGCTCACATTAATTCCCAGAACCCCGACCATCTCTCTATCTACTGCTGCGGCCCGGGAGATCTTTCCTATTTTCGTTTTGTTGGTAAATAGCCAGAGCGCAATGGCCACCAGGGGACCGATGATCAGAAGGAACAGATTGTAACGGGGAACCGAGAGCCCAAAGATGGAAAGCGTTCCTTTAAGGAAAGGAGGAGGGGAGACCGATCTGTATTCCGCACCCCAAACAATTTTAACCAGATCCCCGAGAATGAGCGAAAGAGCAAAAGTAAATAAAATAAGGATCAAGTGCTCTCTCTGATAAAGATACTGGAAAAGTGCTCGCTCAGCGACCAAGCTCATCAGGGCTACCAGGAGGGGAGCCAGAGCCAATGCAATCCAAAAGCCAAAAGAGCCGGAAATCAGTTTTGTCATGGTAAAGGTGGCAAAGGCCCCGATCATGTAAAGCGAACCATGGGCAATATTGGGAACCCTCAGTACCCCGAGAACAAAGCTCAACCCAGCACAAACAACAAACAAGATCATTGCCCGGCTTAAACCCACCAGAAATTGACCCCCAAATGCTGAAAGATCCACCTTGAGTACTTCCCCTCTAAGAATATAGGGCAGAGGTGGCAATTTTTTTATCCCCTCTGCCCTACTGAAAGGTATTATTTACCCCTGGCCTTCATGATCTCTTCACAACTGGGCATAACGTCTTTCCCTTTCAGGGTGACGATATCGCCTGAAATCAAGTGAGGATATTGAGGAACCTTTTTCGTGACACCCAGATACATGGGCAGGACGGCTTGATGGTCGCACTTTCGCATCTCTATCTTACCCACAGGGCTATCGATCACCAGTCCTTCAAGGGCATCGATAAATTTCTCTTTATTCACAACCCCTGCTTTCTTATAAGCCTCAGCGATGAAGTGAGCAGTAATATATCCATGGAAGGCAGGGAATCCAGGAGGTGCACCATAAGCATCTTGAAAGGCCTTGACAAAGGCTCGATTTGCTGGCGTGTCGGGATAGTAGAAATGGTAATCCATGGTTCCCATCACACCTTCGGGGGCATCTAGACCAAGGGGCTTCAGAACTGCATGGTCTGTGGCTGTATGCATGAAGACTGGAATCTTTTCATGAATACCGGTTGTCTTACACGTCTTGAGGGAATTGGTCATCGTAGCGCCTCCCCCACACACAATAAAGGCATCCGGTTTGGCTGCCATGACAGATGTGAAATAGGGAACCAGGTCAGGCTCACCTGTTTTCCACCATGTCTCACCCATCTTTACCACATTAGGCTTTAAGGCTTTCAGATTTCGCCAAATCGCATCTGCAATGGCATGACCATATTCGTAATCATCTCCAGCAATCCAGTACTTAACCCATGGTTTTTTAGCCAACGCACTCCCTCCAGCCTTTCCAGCCATAGCCGTATTCTCACCCGTTGAGAAGACATATCGATGTCCCTTCGACCCCGTAATGTGTTCACTCTTCGAAATCCAAACAATAAAAGGTACTTTCTCCCCTTTCAGGTAATCCGATATAGCCAGCGTTACAGAGCTATTAATGGTCCCCACAATCACATCGACCTCTTCCCTCATGACCAGTTCCTTTGCCACACTCATCCCAATATCGACTTTCCATTTGTCATCACGGGTCGTAAACTCAATCTTTCTTCCCAGGACCCCCTTCTTATTGATCTCATTTAATGCGAGTTTAAATCCGTTGAGGGCATCATTCGCAAAGACTGCCGGTGGACCCACGTAGGTGTCAATCACCCCTACTTTAATGGGCTTCTGAGCATTTGCCTCAAGAGGAAAAAGAAATGATAAGGTTGCAAAAAATACTACGATTAATATCAGACTATTAATCTTAACTATTCGCTTCATTTTATTTCACCTCCTGTAATTAATTTTTTTGATAAAACCTTTTTGTCGTCTTTGTAAAATCCCTCCTTTCTTTGATTGATTAACCCACTTCCCCTTTAAAAAGATGCTTTATCTTCTCAAACTCTAAAACGGTTGTCAACCCTCTTTTTTCTTCCTCATCTCAGCAATTAAATCGATGAACCCAACGGGATTGTAACCTATCATCCCTCCATCCGCAACGATTGTTGACCCATTGATATAACTGGAATCCTCCGAGGCGAGAAAAAGGGCAATCCTTACGATCTCCTCTGGGTTGGCCAATCTCTTGAGGGGAACCTGCTCTTTTAGTCTAGAGAAAAGGAAATCATTTTTAAGCACAGGGGCATTCATCCCACCTGCCACAATCCCTGGAGCAATCGCATTAACATAAATGTTGTAACGGCTCCACTCATAGGCCAAAATCCGGGTCAACATGATCACCCCCGCTTTGCTCACACAATAGGGGAGAAACCCTTGTTCCCCTGAGAGCCCTGCGGTAGAGGAGATATTAATAATCTTTCCACCCCCCTGTTCGATCATCTTTCTTCCGACGGCCTGGCAGCAGAGAAAGACCCCCTTTAAATTGATATCGAGTACCTGATCCCAACCTTCCTCCTTAATCTTCTCTGCTTCAAGAATAAATGGATTAACGCCTGCGTTATTGACCAGGAGATCAATTCTTCCAAAGGATTGGACCGCCTCTTCTACCATCCTGGCGACCTCTATTGAAGAAGAGACATCGGCTGCGATAGCAATGGATTTTACGCCAAGCTCCCCGATCTCTTTAGCCACCGCTTCGGCTTTTTCAAGGTTTCTGCCATTGATGATCACATTGGATCCTTCTCTGGCAAACCCCAAGGCCAACTCTCTCCCTATCCCCCTTGTGGATCCAGTGATTAAGGCTACCTTCCCCCTCAGTTTCATGGTTTCACCTCCTGTATGGTAATTAATTTCTACGGATTGGAATGACGGACTCCGGCGTAAAACCTTTGTAGGGGCAATTCATGAATTGCCCCTACCTTATTCATAATCATCCTGGGAAGAATCATATTCCTTCAGACGAATACAAACAAAGTAAATATGGTTACAGTCATTGCGAGTCCGAAGGACGTGGCAATCTTTGTTTTTTATTGGGATTGCTTCGTCGCTCAACTCCTCGCAATGACACACGACTTATTTCGTTTGTAATAATAACTTTCCTGTCTCTTCTCATTTTACAAACTTCCTTATCCTCTCTTTAAATAATTGATTCAGATGGCCACTATTTGATGGCGACCAACCAAAGACCTCTTCCCATACCTCCTGACTCTCCATGCAGAGATAGATAAAAAGAGTCGGGTCCACTTCCCTGAGCCATTCGACCATCTTGTGGTAGATCTCTACCCGAATCCCCTTGAGATAACGGAATTTGGAATCCCTCCCAGGGAATAATTCTCCAAGAAAGATTCGGGTATTTGGAAAACGTTCCTCCACAATTGGTTTCAGTTTTGGGGGATATCGAAATCCTCCAAGGCTCACCCAGATGACCCTTTTAGGATCAACGACCTTAAAAAGAGACCGAATCGTCTCTTGGTACTCCTTCTCCCATCCTTGATCGAATAGAATCGGATCGAAATGAAACCCTAAGGGGAACCCCTTCGCCTGGCATTTTCGGGCCGCCTCCAACCGTTCCTCTAAGGAGGCTGTTCCCCTCTCTTCCTCCTCGATGATTCGGGGAGGGTTAAGAGACCACGACACCACTGTTCTTTCCTGGTGGTTTAAATGAAGAATGGAATCGACCCTGGAAGATTTCGTTTTGAGTTCGAGAATGGCCTTCTTTCTCTTTGCAAAAAAAGGAACCAGGATCTGGGAGATAGGAAAGATGGATTCCAGTGCTAAGCTATCCGAGAGCTCCCCTGTCCCAAGGCGTAAAGAATTCTCTTCATGGTTTGATAAAAAAAGGTCAATCTCGCCAAAAAGATCATCCAGATTGCTATAGAGGGTTAGGAAAGGATTGTTCATGTATTCCTGAAGCACACAATAAGAGCAATCCATTGGACAATTGGTCATTGGATTGATGACATAATACCCACAACAGATGTGATTGGAAGTTCCTGGACAAGGTTTAAGCCGTCTTCCATAATCATGGGTAATCAATAGATGCTTCTTTCCCACCTTAAAAGGGTCAGGGAAAGAAAGGAATCTTTTTATCAGTTCCCTTTTCCCTCGAACCCTCTCCACTGGAAGATGGGAGAGGCTTTGAAGAATTTTTTCGGTCACCCAATCCTTCTCAGCCTTTTCATCTAAATAGATTCGCTCCAATTGGAAAGGAATCATTTCTTCTATGGCTTCTGCTCGACGCCCTTTTTGACCAGATCCACAAACCTTTTCTCCTCTGCCAGTTTTGAGAGAAAAAGGAGGGCGTGACGATATTGTTCCAACGTTTCAAACCTTAATTCGATCCTCCACTCCCTCCCTTCAAAATAAGGGGAATGGGAAAGGAAGATATTGGGGGGGAGGGTCAAATCCTTCCGTTCTTTCTCAAAGGTTCGCTCAAGCTCTGTGAGCCTTGGATAACGAAGCCCAAGAAGAATCTTTTTAACCCGCTCTGTTTTTTGAGAAGGGGTTAGTTCCTTTCGAGAAAGAGTCGCCTGGAGTTCTGAATGACGAACAATCTCTCCTATCCTGCTCTTATCCCGACGGGCAATTTCATCGAGCAGGTTAAGGATTTCTCTTAAACGATTCTCACCCAACTTCAAAGAAGAAAGAAGGGGGATAAGAATCTTTCGATCCTCTGGTAAAAGGCTTGCTAACTTTCGGATATTAGACCTCGAAACCTCTTCCCTTAACACATATTCCTTTACCTCATCCTCCATCTGAGCAAGGGAGAGATAGGTATTTAATATCTTTTCATTGGGTGAGAGGCGAAGGAGAGGAAGGTAGGTTTGAATCACATGGGGAGGTTCGACCTTAAAAAGGTAGATCAGTTTGTATAAGGAAATGGCTATCTCCACTGAATTGAACCCCCGGGTGGTTAGATTCTCATGGAGGGCAATGGAGAATAATTGAAGGTCCTCCCATCCCTTATCTTCTAAGATCCTTGAAATGACCTCTGGGATCCCCAACTCCTTTAGAACCTTCACCCTTCTGTAACCACTGACAATTTGATATCGACCCTCCTTTCTCCGTAGTAAAACAGGCTGAACCATTCCAACCGCTTGAATTGAAGACCGAAGGCTCTGTAAGTCAGGCATAAAATTGACAGAGAAAGTCTCATCGGAAAGATCGACTTCTGAAATCGGGATTCTTTCAATCGACTCCATTTTAAATCCCCTATAGTAAATTGGAATACTCCAAGGATCAGGAAGGACTCTATATTTCTATCCCATACCTCCTCATCACCTCCTGATAGTATCTGGCTTCGAGTTCATTTCCCCTTTTTAGGTACCCCTTGGAAAGAATCTGACATTTCTTCTTCATCTCCTTGAGAATTAACCCCCTTTTTTCTTCATCGATATAGGGTTCTGAAAGAAGTTTTTCAAGAGCGATCACCCGGTATCGGTCATTTCCCCAGGAACGTTGAGAGAGTTGGTCGGAATGGCCCCCCCTTTTAATGATCAGTTTCTTATTAATAAAAAAGATGGGAAATCTCGCAGAAACCCTGAGCCAGAAGTCATAATCTTCACAAACAGGGAGGGCTTCGTCAAAGAGTCCAACTTTTGTAAAGAGACTCCTCCTCATCATTGCAGAGGAGGGGCTGATGATACAGAGGGGAAGACATTTTTCAAAAATCCAGCCCGAATATTTGGCGTGTTTTTTCATTGGATTGACCCTCTTGCCTCTCCGAATCCATATCTCATCGGTATAGCAGAGAGGATAGTGAGGATTCTCATCCAAAAAGTGGACCTGGATTTTAAGTTTTCCCTTAACCCATAGGTCATCCGAATCTAAGAAGGCAATATATTTTCCTCGGGCGTGAAGGATTCCTCTATTTCTTGCAGCGCTCACCCCCCGATTCTCCAGATGTTGGATCAGTCTTACCCTTCCTCCCATTCCTCTTATCTCATCCGGGGTCCCATCCGTCGAACCATCATCCACCACAATGAGTTCAAAATCCTCAAAATCCTGAAGGAGAACCGAGTGGGTGGCTTCCTTTAGCATGGGAAGCCGGTTATAGGTGGGAATGATGACAGAAACCTTTGGCATGTTCAACGATTGCGGATTGCGGAATGCTTAATAAAATTCCGAAATGGGTCAGGCAGCCCGTCGCGTCTTCTTTTTCAGCCGACTGATTCGCTTTCTCAAAATTTCGGCCATTTTATAATTTCTTTGCTTGAGGAGTTCTTCCCGTTTGGCCCTCAACTCTTTAACCTTCTGTTTTAATTCGGAGATGTTTAAAACCACCTTCTCCTTCTTTACCTCTGGTTCTGTGATCCCCCTGGCCTTCCGGATGGCCGAAATCAACTCCTCCTTCTTCATGGCATGTACACCATGGACCCCTGGCAAACCAAGGGCCATCTCTCTCAGTTCCTTCGCGGTCATCTTTTCTAAGGGCTTCTCTTTCTTCTCCATCTCATCTCCTCCTCAACGATTATTCAAAGGTTAGAATTGAGGCCAAGGCACCTTTCTCCTCGACCTTAAACTCACTATTCCCTCGAGAAATCCTCAATCCCTAATTCTATATTCACCTCAAATTGTTTCCCAGGCTCCAACTCCAATGGCCAGTAAAAGAGCAAACATGACCCCTGAAAAACCCTTTCGAACCCACTCTCTGAGAGTGATACGGTTTCGATTGGAAATCGCCAGAGACCTCCCCTTTTATCTGTTCTTAAAGTCACCTTCATCCTGTTCCATTCATCAATCAGGTGAACTTCACCAATATTCTCTAAGGCCCCTATGCTGGCCAACCTACGATCCTCAATCAAACGACCCGGGATGTGAAAATATCGGTCCGGGGCCTCTCCTGCTAAGAGATTGATGTTCCATTCAATGCCAAAGTTTGTCCTCCTCCTCTCCCCCTGGTAGATCATCTCATAGGTCGCTTTGACACTTCTTTGACCATCCGAAATGTAAAACCGTTTGATGATTTGAATCGGATCCCTCCTATCCCCTGCCCTCAGGCACCCTGAACGAGAGAAAAGAACCTCCTGTCCCCTCCTTCTCCTCTTGGCCTCCATTTCATAAGGCTCCTCAATAAAATCCCCTTCTTCCTGATATTGACCTCTTCGAAACCCTTCCAAATCCATTGGGTCCCCCAGAAAATGGTCAAGAAAAGAGGCTCTCCGATATTGGTCAAAACAGAGCCATTGGTCTAAATCCTTCTCCTTGAGGTCAAAGATTTCGTGGATGGTTTTGGTCTTTCTTGAGGAAGAATTTTCTTCTGGTCTCTCTCGGCTAACCTCTATGATCTTTTGATGATAGCCTTCCTTTCTCCTCGAAAGGGTCCCAAGGATATTGAAGGCCCTTGACCGATCATCCATCTCCAAAAGAGATCCCCCACGTCTGCTGAAAAGTAGAACTATCTGAGGGGTTCTAACAAAAATCTCCTCGTCCCCATCTCCATTGAAATCAAGCCTTTCCAGTTCCACCCATTCTTTCTCCCGATATCTCTTTTGATCATAAAGGGCTTCTGCTTTGATGAGGTTCTCATAGATGGCATGGCGAAGGTGAGGAAGATAGAGCCCTCCAAACACTCCATGCCAATAAGCATCATTACATTGGGCTCGATGGAGATATCTTAAGGTCTCTCGGAAGGTTGTTGCCTTTGCTCTCCCATCCCCGATCTTTCCCCTCAGGTGAAGCACTCTTTTATGTAAGTCATTCGATTCAGGATATTTGGCAAAGAAGTTTCTCCAGAACCCTCCTTTTAAAAATCTTCGGACTCTCTCTCCATCTGGCAACTCCTTCAACCTTTCCACTACCCTTCCATATTCCAGCATGGCTTCGGTGGGAAGGGACCATTCATCCATCTCCATATAAGAGGAACAGGGAAGGTAGACCCTCCCCATCGGTCTCTCCTTTTGGGCATAGGTCCCAAAGGTCATGGGCTCAATCCAATTTAGATTCTCCTCAATCAACTGGAAGAATCGTTCCAGCCAACCTTCTTCATAAACCGAATGATAGGTATAAGGCCAGATCCCAAATTTCTCACCGTCATCCGCAAAAATACCCGCCCCAGAAGAATCCCGAAGCCGGGAGAGGTAGGCTATGGTCTCTTCAGGGGAGTGAAATGGAATGATATACCTTAGGGTTTCGCTTCCTGGAAATACTTTTAAGACCTTTCCCTCTTCCTCTGTAAAATAATATCCATGTAAATCCTCTTCCCGTAATCCTGCCTTCTTGAAGTGATAGTCATCGATGGTAACATACTCCACTCCTGATTCCACCAAATACTTTGGAAGGTGAGGTTCCCAGACCCTTTCTGCCAGCCACATTCCTTGGGGGGTCACCCCCATCTTCTCCTTAATCGTTTGAGTGAGTCTCTGGATCTGACCCACCTTATCTTCATCGGGAATGACTGCTAAGATGGGTTCATAATAACCTCCGGTCATCATTTCAAGTTGACCCTTCTTAACCAGTCCCCTTAAGAGATCTAAAAATTCTGGGTGATGCTCCTCAAAAAAATCCCAAAGAACTCCACTATAGTGTATGGAGATCCGCATGAAGGGATATCGTTTGAGGACCTCAATAAATGGCAGGTAGGCCTTTTGATAGGCCTCTTCTAAGACATGATAGAAATTCCCCACCGGCTGATGATTATGAACACAGAAGAGGAAAGCCACTTTCTCCATAGAGGTTAATTTATCTGATTTTCCCTATCAAATCAACCTTCTCATAGAATGTCATTTTAATTCCAAGGGTTCATCAGGGATTCCAGCCAAGAGAAGATCACCCAGATGAAGAAAGACTTATGGATAAGAAAAGGGGTTAACCTTCAAGATTAACCCCTTTTCTGTTGGATGAGGCCACTGGTGGCGTTACATCTGTGCCAGTTTCCATTTCCCATTACAAACGATCGAGACTCTGGTAGTCCGATACTCGCCCTCACCAACCCATTTGCCGACTTTTTTGCATAAGAAGCCTTTAAAAACTGTCCTTTCTCCAGGGAAACCAGGTGAAGGAGGTTTCGACCACCCTCCTGAGATATCGCAGCATCCTCCTCTACCAGGAATGACAGTTCCAGTAAAATCCTGAATCGTGCCGTCAGGGTTCATGATTTTTCCCCAAATTTTTGACCCACACCCCTTATCTTGATAAATGATCATTTTAAAATCCCCTTTTTCCGGTTTGGGGCAACTCTTTGAAGGAATATCTTCATGGTAACCCTTGTACTCTCCAGCGATACAACACTGTTCCAGTGGGGGTCGGGGCAAAGGTTGACTTGGAGCAGTAGCAGTGGTTCCTGTCCCCTGGGAAGAGACTATCCCCATCCAAAGACACAATAGAAAGAGGCAAAACCCCATCCATATCATTCTTTTTCTCATAATCTTTTCCTCCTTTCAAAAGAATCCGAATATATCTTAACTATCTTCCCTTTAACCTTAGACTCTCTTTTCACCTCTCTTCCATATATTGAGTGACCCAAAAGGGTCTTTAAGGTTCAAACCATCTTAAGGGACTTTATCTCCCTTGTCAATCAAGTCAATCCATTCACCCACTCATCTATCATTATAGAAAATTCAAGGGATTGAATGAACCGGAAGGAAAGCCAAATTATTTAATTTCACTGAAGTTTAGCAAAAATTTATAACTTATTGAAATATAAAATATTTTTAAACCCACACTTTGTCATTCCCGCAGAAGCGGAAATCCAGTTAAAATTATTTCCGCCAAAGGCGGATCCGATTCTGTCGGATAAAATCAATAAATTCTGGATGCCTGCTTTCACAGGCATGACAAAAATTTGCTAAATTACAGGTAATACTTTTTCAAAGGTCTCTAAAGTTTAATCCCAAAGACTACCTTGACAATAGAGGACAAAAAAGATAGGCTGATTCTGTCTCTTAACCCAAGATGTATTGCGTTAAAAGGTTAGCCTATTGAAACAGCAGGAGGGCGTTTATGAAACGAACAGGGATTGTAAAGGACGAAAGGTATCTGGAACATGTGATGGATCCAGGCCATCCAGAAAGTCCGGAACGGTTAAGGGTGATCTATAAGATGCTCCAAGAGCCGGACATGAAGAATCTTTTTGAAATGGTAAAACCCCGTCCAGCAACTCGAGAAGAATTAGAAACGATTCACGCTCCGGCTTACATTGACCTGATTGCCTCTACTGCTGGAAAACCTTACTACCGCCTCGATATGGATACTTCCACCTGTGCAAAATCTTATGAGTCAGCCCTCTTTGCTGCCGGCGGTTTTTTGGAGTTGATTAAGGCTGTCATGGAAGGGAAATTGGATAATGGTTTTGCCCTGGTCAGACCTCCTGGACATCATGCAGAAAGGGATAGGGCAATGGGGTTCTGCCTCTTTAATAATGTGGCCATCGGGGCTCAATATGCCATCCAGAATTATTCCTTAAAAAGAGTCCTGATTGTGGACTGGGATGTTCATCATGGAAATGGGACACAGAATTCTTTCTATGAAGATCCCAGGGTTCTCTATTTTTCCACCCATCGGTATGGGTTCTTCTATCCTGGAACAGGAGGAGCCAGGGAGGTGGGTAGGGGAAAAGGAGAGGGCTTTACGGTCAACGTTCCCCTTTCCACCGGGGGAAACGACTCTGATTATGGAAATATCTTAGAAAAATTCTTAAAACCCATTGCCCTTGAGTACCAGCCTGAATTGGTTCTTGTCTCAGCAGGATTTGACATCCATTATGAGGATCCCTTGGGAGGAATGGAGGTGACAGAGAATGGATTTGCGAGAATGACCCAAATTCTAATGGAGATTGCCAACGCGACTGCCCAAGGAAGACTTGCATTTACCCTCGAGGGTGGGTACGCTGTAAATGCACAGAGCAGTTCGATTAAAGTGGTTTTGAAAGAACTTAGCCAACTCTCCACCCTGGATAAGAATCAGTGTTTAGAGAAGGAGAAGAAAGACTATTCCCGGGTCGAACGTTTCATCCACCAATTAAAGGAGATACAAAAACCTTACTGGAAGAGCCTTTAGGCACCCCCACTATTGACGATCTCTTTTAGTTCTTTTCCAACCTTAAAGAAGGGGAGTTTCTTGGGTGGGACATCCACGACCTCTCCAGTTTTTGGATTTCGACCCTTATATCCCCCGTAATGTCGAACCACAAAGCTTCCAAATCCCCGAATCTCGATTCGTTGCCCTTTCTCAAGGCTTTCCATCATCCCATCAAAAAGGGTATCAACGATGACCTTGGCAACCTTTTGTGTGACATTGGCCTTCTCTGAAACCTTATTAATGAGGTCCGCTTTGTTCATAAATCTCTCCCCTTCTTCCTCACCCCTGGCTAAGCAAACCAAGGGTGAGTAGCTAAATGAAATAATTTCTTATATATTGAACAACTTTTCTTAAAAAATCAATAGGTTATTGTTTTTTGATATTATGGTCTCTCTATCCTACGGACGGCTTCTGTCATTTTTGTAAAGACCTTTTCAAAACCAACCCGGTTTCTATTGGTCGTCCCTGCCAGGACTATATCCCCTCCTTCATCCTTAGAGATTCTCAACCAGACCCTCTGGTGGGAGAAGAAAAATGAGGTAACCAGTCCAATAATCATAAGGAAACACCCAATCCAAACAATCCAAACACCCGGGTCCTTGCTCACCTGAAGTCCTGTATATTCCAGTTCTTGAACCTTCTCAAAAGTGAGGATGAACTCATCCCCTCGTTTTTGATCAAAGTCTGGGAAATTTTTCAGTAGCCAGAAGGCCCGAGGCTCCTGATCAGGTTTGAAGAGTGCGACCTGAACCCCTTCTCCAAAATTATGAATTTCAGAAGCATACCTCAATACACGAATAAAGGCTTTAGAATTTGGTATCGGGGTGACCTCTCCTTCAGGGGCCTTAAATAGGGTCTTCTCTCTGCTTCCCTTCCATTGGATTCCAATGGTCACCTCATGAATCGTTCCATAAGTGGCCTGATAGAAGGCCAACCCCTTATAGTGAAGGGGATGATTCACTTCAATGCGCTTCTTTAAAACCTCTTTTCCATTTTCGAGAATGGTAAGATCGCTGATATACTCTTTGACAAGTTTTTCTGGACGTTGAAGATCATAATAGGTGATTTTAAAATCGTCACATCGAATGGAAAATCCCAGTGGTTTTGTGACTTCTCCGTCTTTCGTCCTCAAAAAGATGTGATCCACGGTCTCTCCTTCCAGAATATTCACAAAACCTTTGAACCCAAAAATTGAACCCATCAGGCCTCCAGTCAAAATAACAAGAATACTAAGATGAGTAAGGTAAACTCCTAATCTGGAAAACCTCCCTTTTTCAAAATAGAGGGTGGTGAATTTTTCTGTTTCAATCCATCTGGGATTCCTAAACCATTTCTTCAAACAAGTCTCGATCTTTTCCAAGGATTTTCGCCCGGAGGGGTCCAACCCTTGAATCCTCTCAAGGTAGGGAAGGGTTTTTAACATCGAATCTTCGAATCCAGATGGCTTTTTAAAGATCTGCCTCCAGACTCCTGGAAAACGATGGATGGAGCAAGCGATTAAATTAATCACCAAAAGCAAGAGGATGGCACTAAACCACCAGGAGTGATACATATCAAAGAGGTTGAAGAAATTTAGAATCTCGTAAAGTCGAAGGCCATATCGCTGGATATATTCTGCCTTGGATGCATTCTGGGTAATAATCGTCCCCAAAATGGATAGGAGGGCTAAAAGGATAAGGAGTATAATGGTCAATCTTACCGAACGAAAAAGGTTGAAGAGGGCGTCAAAAAAAACCTCTCCCTTTGGCTCTTTAGGGTTTAGTCCTTTCATTTAATCTCTCATAGGGGGAACTTATTTTTCAGACTTGCCCGCTTAAGGAGAACTATTTGAAAACACTTAACATAATCGATGATGAGGTGTCAAGCAGAAAGGGGTGATTCCTTTTTGGAACCACCCCTTTCACACTACCTCTAAGATCAATTTAGGACTACTTTTTTTCTTTCTTATGGCATGTGGTGCAGGTAGTTGGTCCTGTGGGTTTATTGGCCTTCTTTGCCTCCTCATGGCAACCCTTACAGTCCTTGTGATAGGCCTCTTTTGAGGAAAGTGTTTTCCCCTCGGTCTTGGCCTTATGGCAGGATTTGCAGGGTTTATAATCCCCTGTGTGGTGGCATTTCTTGCACTCAAGTTTAACCTTCTCAATATGATTCTTATGGGTGAATTTTACATCTCCATAAGAATTTTTTAACACATACTCATCCTTTGCCTTAGGTGCCTGGGCAAAAACGCCACTCACTGCAAGAATGGTGAGGATAAAGGCTGCAAGAATCCCCATGCTGATTAATCCCCTTCTCATCCCTTCTTCACCCCCTTTCCTTTAAGGTGAGATCGTTCCCTGTTTCACTTTTTTAGACGTCGTAAGTCTAACAAATATTCAGCATTTGTCAAGAGAAAAAGCAGAGGGCTCTGAGAAACTACAAACCGCTTTCTTGATTCCATTGATTTCAAAAAATGATTACGAAGATTTCTCTTTATTTTTTTCAGAAAATTTCTAATCGGTGTAATCAAAGATTAAAAGGCTTTTCCAGAAATCTCTAACAACGGGCTGGGAAAGAGGTCTTTCCTGGGAGGGTCTTCGTCTATAAAATCTCTATTTCTTCCAGGATTCGTTCTTTTGTCTTAAGGGGAGTCTTATTCTTGATGGCTTGCTGAACCATCTCCTTTCCCATGAGGGCAGCACCCAGAGCCCCGGTGATTAGAGGTTCTTCGGGTACTAAAAGTTCCCGACCCAATTCTTCTGAAAGGGCTTTGAGCAGACCTTTATTTTTAGCCCCCCCACCTGTCACCACCACCCGGTCTTCTATTTTGATTCGATTGACCAAACGACCAATCCTTTCTGCAAGGGACTGATGGACTCCTGCAAGAAGGTCCGAAACTGGAATTCCTTCCGAAAGGCGGTCTGCCACTTCCTGCTGGGCGTAGATGGTACAGATGTTACTGATCTTTGAAGGACGATTACTTTGAAGGGATATTTCTCCTACCCTCTCCAAGGCCACACCAAGGGTATCAGCGATCACTTCGATAAATCGACCAGTTCCAGCGGCACACTTATCATTCATAGCAAAATCGATGGTCTTTCCCGTGGAATCTACCTTGATGGCCTTGATGTCCTGACCTCCAATATCAATCACTGTCTTGGCATCAGGGAAAAGGTGGACAATTCCCTTAGCCTGACAGGTAATCTCTGTGAACTGCCTATCCGCAAAGGGAACGTTGATCCTTCCATATCCTGTGGAGACAATATAGGTAATCCGCTCAAAGGAAAGAAGCGCCTTTTTTAAGGCCTCGTCCATCACCCGATTGGCTAAATGACGATGCTCTGGACCGGTGGGCCCAATGATAGAGGATAGAATCCCATCCTTTAGGATCACCACCTTCGTCATCGTTGAACCGACATCAATGCCTGCAAAATAGGAAGTCAAGGTGTAATCCTCCTCTTGACCCCATCAATCGGCTCGGTTTAACCGAATGGATTCCAGTGTTTCAATAAATGCATCAATTTTATTTCTCGTATCCACCTCTGAATAAGAAGTGATGTCAATGATATCGCTTTCCAGGATCAAAGAGGGGAGTTCTCTAAACACCCTCTCTTTCTTTCCATCCTTCCCAGTCACATAGACCGGAATGGGTTTGTAAATTTTTGCCAGTTGATGAAGTTGCCAGATTAAACCCACATGCCAGGTCCGACAGGAAAAGGCTTCGTGCATAACCACCCCATCGATCTTATACTCCTCGATCCAGTTAATCAGTCGCTCCACATCCGGTTCCGATCCTGGACGCTTTCGGGCCCGATCATACCAGAAAGTCCAATATCCAAGCCATCTCCAAGCCAGGTGCTCAATAGGATCTCTGGTTTCAGGAATATCCATCTCCTCAAGTGGGGCCACCATCCGATAGGTGGTCTCTACAGGAAATGAGGCACCCTTACTGTTGAAATAATTGAAATCGCTTAGGGCATACCAGGCGGGAAGTCCTCCTCCCCACATCAGGCGATACTTTTCCTCTCCAACCTCTCCCTCTCCCTTGGCGATCTTCTCCTCCAATTCCTTCTTCAGTTCCACAAAAAAATCATAGGCCCTTTGAGTGGCCATCATGAAGCACATCGGAACCATGGTATTCATTGCATCTCCTGTTCCCATTGGACAGGGGATGGCCCTTCGGAGTTTATAGGTTTCGTCAATCAAATTCCAAGTCCGGTCGCTCAATTCCACCAGTTCTCTCAGTCGATCATAATCCATCTTCTTTTTTGTCTGCTCTTCGAGGAATGAAACCAGTCCCCGCAATTGTTTGACGATATATTTGTGATAATATCCCCAGACCTCCCGGTGATCTTGATCCCTTTGGAAGAGTGGGTAGGGGAGGTCGATGTTGTAGATGGGAACATCTGGCATGAATTGTTGGGAGGCCTGATACCATTTGCTCCTCGGGTCACAGAGGATCTGTCCGCTGGAGATCATGAAATCAGGCCTTGCCTGTCCGCCCCACGGGGCATCCGGTGGCATCTGACCCAACTCCTCCCTCCACTGGTCAAAACCAATTCCGCAAAGGGCATAGGTGCAAAGAGAACGAGAGAGTCCCAACGATTCTGCCCTCTGAAGGAACCTTTCCGCATCCCTCTTTGCGCCACAGATCCCAGCAAAATTCTCGGTCCAGATCGGGATGACATCCATGGCCCTAAGGATTTCTTCATGATGGCAGACAATAAACGTGTAAGCCAACTTCTGTTTCCCCTCTGCCCTTGCCTGAAGGGTGCCTGTAATAAACTCTTTCACCATCGGACCGATTGAGGCAGCGGCTCGAGTGGCGGTCATCCTCTTTTTAGGCTTTGCTTCTTTGGGTTCATCCACCATGATCTTTGCCCCCTTTATTCCAGATTCTATAATTTTCCTAACCCTGTATAGCCTGAATTAAACCAGCGGTTTAAAAATCCCAAAACCCTCAGCTGATCATTTCCAAAAAAGCCTGAATTCTTGTTCTCAGTTGCCCCAGAGTCCCTGCGGAATAGATATCCTCGAGGTGAAGGAGAGGGATCTGAATGGATTGATAGTAGGCTTTCCGTGCAGGAACCTCAAAGCCAAATGGGTCACAGTATCTGTAGACATAAAGGATGGCCCCATCCACTTTGAACTCCTTCGCATAGGCTCCGATATCTCCAAATCGATAGGCGATATCTCCTTCAAAGGTCCCTGCCTTGTTGGCTCGATAGGTCTTTGGACAGTTGAGTTTATTTAGATACCGCCGAGCCAGTTGATCGATCGGATCTCTTCCCTCATCGGTCCGTGGGAAGAAATCCCTCGCCCCATTACAAATGGTATCTGCTACGACATTTCCTCCCAACTCCTCCACCAACTGGATAAGTCCAATATTATCCAGACAGGCCCCATCGATTAAGATTCGAGGCCCCTTTTGAAGAGGAGACTTCTTTCTATTCTTGCCCTCCGCCAAGACCTGTTCCAATAAGGCATTGGCTTCCTCAATGGGTAAGGAAGATCCGGCGGTAAGAGTCATGGTCAACTCTTTCCCCGAGATCAGGGGAGGGTCTTGTTTTCTTAATTCATAGAGGGCTCTTACCTTATCCCTGTTCTCATTATGGATATGAATGGCGCGATTCAAATCGTCATCCGTGATTGCCCTTTCAGTAAACTTTTCTAAACTTCTTCGAAAGGTATTTAACTCCTCCTGAAAGAATTCCAGTGAAGAATCATCACAGACCGTAGGAACATTGACGAAGTGAAAATAGTTGAAAGGGAGAGAGTAGCTCCAGACGCTATAGCTTCTCACCATACTATCACAACCATGGGGGATGACCAGTCCAGAGAGAAAGTCATATCTCCCTTTTACCGAAAGATCAAAGCAACTGCGGTAATAGGGACAAACAATCGTCTCAAGGAGGGTATCCCCTTTGGTGATGGTCTCATACACATCTCCTCGAATCCGAAAAGGAATGCATCCCGATGCCGTGATGATTTCCAGAGGAACAAAGGAACAGATATAACCAATAAATCTTCTTCCTTCCTTGGCTAGTTCTTTGGCCCTTGCCCCATAATCCTCATAGAACTTTTGTACCAAGTTCAACCCCTTATTTTTTCCATTCATCGACCGCCTCCTCTCTCTTCTTCTCCTTTACCCCTTCCTTGGCGATAAGGGCTGCACCCAATGCCGCTGTCAGATGTGGATTTAAGGGGACATGGATCTCATGCCCGCTTATCTCTTTCAGGGCCTGAACCAATCCTACATCCCTTGCACAACCTCCTACCATGGCCACTTCAGGCTCTATCCCCATCCTCTCCATTAAACTATTGATCTGGGCTGCAAGGGCTCGATGGATTCCTGCAAGAATGTCCTCTTTCTTCACCCCCTCAGAGATTCGAGAGATTGCCTCCGATTCAGAAAAAACAGCACATCCGGTGCTAAAATCGACCCTCTTTTTCGATTTTAAAGAGAGCTCACCAATCTCTTCCACCTTGATTTGAAGAACCTTAGCAATGATCTGAAGAATCCTGCCATTTCCTCCTGCACACTTTCCACTCAATAAGAAACTATTCACATTTCCCTGGTGATCCATCCGAAGAACCCTTGTATAAAGATCGCCTACATCAATAACGGTCTTCACAGAAGGAAGAAGGGAAGAGACCCCTTTGGCATGGCAGAGGAGGTCCGACTTCACTTCATTAGCGAAGGTGACCTGTTTTGATCCATATCCCGTTGCAACCGTCCAGGAAATATCGCTTTCATCTTTTCCAACCCTGAGAAGCAGTTCTTCCCTTATCCACTCTGCGGTCTTTTTAAAATCCCCCCCAGATGCACATTCAAAAGAAGCCTGAATCCCCTGGGCATTGAAGATCACCCCTTTTGATGAAGCCGAACCTATGTCAATGCCCAGAACAAAACCCATCTCATTACCTTCTTAAGACAATCTCAGAATCTAAAAAAATGGCTTCATTTAAAACCATAACACAAATTCCAATCCCCCTCAAATGAGAATCAAGATTCGAATTTAGATAATAAAAGGCGGAAATAGCCTTCACAAAAGCCAATCCGCCTTTCAAAAAAAGGCTGATGAAATCTCAGCCCTCCCTATTTCACCTTAAATGATTCTTCCACTCCGATGTACTTCTTCCTCAGTTTTGGCTTCTCAATCTTTCCAGTAGGATTTCGGGGCACCTCCCCGAAGAAGACCTTCTTTGGCCTCTTATATTTTGGCAATTTCTCACAGTATCTTAAGACTTCCTCTTCGGTCAGGCTCTTTCCGGGAACCACGTCGATGATGACCGTCACCACTTCGCCCAGTCGCTCATCAGGATACCCAATGGCGGCCACATCCTTCACACTTGGATGGGTATGGAGAAAATCTTCTACCTCGACAGGAAAGACATTTTCGCCCCCACTGATGATGAGGTCCTTCTTCCGATCAACAAGGTAGATAAACCCCTCATCGTCCTGCTTGGCCATATCCCCGGTGAACAACCAATCCTCTCGGATGGCCTTCCTTGTAGCCTCAGGATTTTTGTAGTATTCCCTCATCACCCCATCCCCTCGAACCACTAGTTCCCCCACCTCTCCCCTTTTTACCGGGTTCCCCTCTTCATCCACAATTCGAGCCTCCCAATTAAAACCCGGAAGTCCAATCGCTCCAACCTTATGTTCATTTTCGATTCCAAGATGAACGCAACCAGGGCCTGTGGACTCACTCAGACCATAGTTCGTATCATAGGCCATTTTGGGAAAATATTCCTTCCAGTGCCTCACCAGAGAGGGAGGAATAGGTTGGGCTCCCATATGCATGAGCCTCCACTGAGCCAGTTGATAATCCTTCAGTTTGATCTCTCCGCTGTCCAGTTTTAAAAGAATATCCTGAGCCCATGGAACGAGAAGAAAGATCAGGGTTCCTTTCTCTTCACTGATCGCCTCTAAGATATATTCAGGAGCCACCCCTTTCAGGAGGACCGCCTTTCCTCCTACCATGAAACTCCCGAACCAATGCATCTTGGCTCCCGTATGATAGAGGGGAGGGATAAGAATGAAATTATCCTTTTTGGTCTGGTAGTGATGGGCATTCTCCGTGATACAGGCACAAACCATATTTTTGTGAGTAAGAAGGATGGGTTTGGGCTGGCCGGTAGTGCCCGAGGTAAAATAGAGTCCACAGGGATCGTCAAAAGTAAGGCTTACCTTAGGAGGAGTGGAGGATGCCTTTTCCATTAACTTCTCAAAAGACTGAGCATAGGCAGGAATTTCCTTTCCCACAAAGATAAAGTCCTTCACTGTAGGGAGTTGATCTCTGATTCTCCCTATCCGATCGATAAACTCCTCCCCAAAGACGATGGTTCGAGGTTCTGAGACTTCACAACAGTATTTGATGTCATTCTCTGTAAAACGAAAGTTAAGAGGAACGGCCCATGCCCCTGTCCGAAGGATACCAAAATAGGCTACCAGCCAATCGATTGAGTTCATCATCAAATGGATGACCTTATCCCCTTTCTTCACGCCTTTGCCTATCAGGACGTTTGCAAAACGATTCGCCTTCTCGTCAAACACTTTCCAGGTGATCTCCCACCTTTTCCCCTCTGCAGGGGACCTCTCAATCAGGGCTACGTCATTTGGATAGAGTCGGGCATTTCTGGCTAACATTTCGCCAATATGGATATCTAAGTTTCCCATAAAATCCTCTTTGGATCACATAAATTGTTTCTGTGACTCGTAAAAATTTTTGGAGAGTTTCCGTGCAATATTTCACAAAATTAAGGTTTTTTGTGGGCGACCTCAAGGTCGCCCATTCCCTTATCAAAACCATATGGGGCCTCTGCCCCTTTATTACAGCCAGCGTTTACGACGTTTGTAGGCTTTTACATCTTTATAGGATTTGAGGGCTCCGGAGGTGGCTGTTCCGAGATAGAACTCTTTCACATCTGGATTCTCTCTAAGTTTCTCCGCAACGTCCTCCATCATGATCCTACCATTTTCCATCACATATCCATAGTGGGCGATGAGGAGGGCCATATTGGCGTTCTGTTCAACCAGCATGATGGTAGTTCCCTGTTCCTGGTTAATTCTCTTCACAATCTCAAAAATCTCTCTCACCAGAAAGGGAGCCAGTCCTAAGGACGGCTCATCCAACAATAAAAGTTTGGGGTGGGCCATCAGAGCCCTCCCCATGACCAGCATCTGAAGTTCTCCACCACTGCAGTAGCCAGCCAATCTATTTTTTCGGGCGACCAGGGGTTGAAAGTAGTGGTAAACCATCTCGAGGTCTTTCTTATAGGGTTTTCCCCAGCGTGTGGCAGTTCCCACTCTGAGATTCTCTTCTACGGTCAGATATTTAAAGGGCTGACGACCCTCCAAGACCTGAATGATGCCAAGTCGGGTGATCTCTTCTGGCGCAGAGTTCTGAATCATACGACCTTCATAAACAATATTTCCCTCTGTAACCTTGCCATTTTCGGGTTTGAGCAATCCTGAAATCGCCTTGAGGGTGGTGGTCTTTCCTGCCCCATTGCTTCCCAGCAATGAAACAATCTGGCCTTTTTTGACGACCAAAGAGACGCCTTTCAATACCTGGATCACATCGGAGTAGACGACACTGATATTATTGAGTTGAAGGAGGATGTTGTCTTCCATAGTTTCCCCTATGAAACCTTAATAAGAAAATGGCCAGAGTCTAAAACTGGCTCGGATGACCCGCCAGACCTCCGCTAAGCCCTTTGGTTCAAAAATGATAAAAAGGACAATCGCCAATCCGAAGATAAACTCTCGAAGAGGGGCGATCGTAAGGGCCACTTTGGTGAGTGCCTCGATGTTCATAAAAAACTCAGTCACATGGCTTAACAATTCATTTAAAAGGGTGATGAAGATCGCGCCAAACACTGAGCCTGGAATACTTCCCAATCCTCCGATGATGATCATGGCAATGTATTCAACAGAAAGAAAAAGAGTGTAGGGTTCTGGAGTGATACTTCCAATATAGTAGGCTGAAAGGCCTCCAGCAAATCCAGCATAAAAGGAACTGATCGCAAAGGAGAGGAGTTTGAAACGAAAGATAGGAATCCCCATGCCCTCTGCGGCCCGGTCATTATCTCGAATGGCAATGAAGGCACGGCCATATCGGGTGCGCATCAGGTTGACTGCTATCCAGGTCAAAACGACGAAACAGACAAAGATGATGTAATAGAAAGAACGGTCCCCCTTTACATCCACACCCAAGAGGGTAGCCCGTGGTAACATAATCCCCATGGGCCCTTTGGTGAGACTTTCCCAGGACACAAAAAGATATTGGAGAATAAATTGTCCTGCAAGGGTTGCAATCGTAAGATAGAGATGTTTGAGTCGGGCAGAAGGAATCCCAAAGATCATCCCCACCAGGGCAGTAATAACCCCTCCTCCAATGACCGAAAGCCAGAAGGGTAAACCAACTGCGGTCGCCAGAATAGCCGCTCCATAAGCCCCCACACCAAAAAAGGCACCATGGCCAAGGGAGATCTGACCGGTATATCCAATGAGAATATTGAGACCAATCGCAGAAATAGCAGCAATCCCCACATGATTAATCACGTATAAAAGATAAGGGCTGGAGATGAGAGGGATGACAACAAAAAGGATGATCAGACCGACCAACAAAGAGGCCCTTCCAAAATCTGTCCCGAAAATGGTCAATTCTTCCTCATATCGTTCATTAAACTTTCCACATGGATGAAATTTCAGTTTTCGCATTCTTCCCCCAATATTTAACCCTGAACCTTGAACGACAAAGCATGAACATTTGGGTTTCACGTTTGTCGTTCATTGTTTAATTATACACGTTCAATCTCCACCAGACCGAAGAGCCCGTAGGGTTTCACCAGCAAAAGGAAGACGAGAATGACATAAGGGATCACCTCTTTGAGTGAGGTTGAAACATATCCTCCTGTAAAGGTTTCTAAGAGACCGATGATGAGGCCTCCGATGATGGCTCCCCCAATGCTTTCCAATCCTCCTAAGATGACCACTGGAAAGACCTTGAGACCCATCACGCTGATATCATGAACATTGATCCCATTCATGATTCCAAGAATGATCCCACTAAGGGCACAGACCAATGCTGCAATGGCCCAAGACATGGCAAACACCCTTCTCACATGGACGCCCAAGGAGAGGGCAGCAGGTTGATTGTCTGCCACAGACCGCATATAAATCCCTTGAGAAGAGTATTTAAAAAAGAATCCAAAAATGGATAGAAAGATGATTCCAATAATAAAAGAGGTTAAATAGACCGGTTGAATATTGATCGCTCCCCATTGAATATTAAGAGCCTTTGGAAGAAAGTCGGGGTAGTTGAATAGATTCCCCCCAAAGATAAAAAGAAGTAACCCCTTGAACATCGCAGCCAGTCAAACCGTCAGCATGATCACCTCAATGAGCGCCTCTCCGATCAGGGGTCTAAGGAAAAGACGTTCAATGACGAAGCCCATCGCAAAGGTGCCCATCAGCGTGAATAAAAAAGCGAGGGGGATGGGTAAGTTTAGGCGGACAGAGAAGACCAAAAAAATGAAGGCTCCAATAGCGAGCAACTCTCCATGAGCGAAGTTGAGCACGCTTGAGGACTTGAAGATCATGACAAACCCCAGGGCGGCCAGGGCATAGAGAAATCCAACGGATAACCCTTGAATCGTAAGTTGAAGAAAGAATTCCATTTGAAGGAAACCCCCTTTTAATAAATTCGAAGCACTAAATCTTGATAAAATTAAGATCTTATAAATTTAGGGATTTTGGAATTAAATTCCTCAATTCTTCAATTCCTGAATTAAATCATTGATCTTTTGATTTTACTACTCAACGGTTAATATCTTCACCTTTGTGGTGATCGTTCCCACATGTCCATCCCGGTAGCGAACCTTGCCGGTGACCTCCAATTCCTTCTGATCCCTATACATCGCCTCGATCAAGTTGAGGTATTGTTCGTAAACAAATTTTCTTCTCACCTTCCCTGTTCGGGTCAATTCTTCGTCATCTGCATCGAGGAGTTTGTAAAGGAGGATGATCTTCTTGAGCCTCATCGGTCTGGGCAATTGGGTGTTCACATGACGGACTTCACCTAGGATTAACTCCTCCACCTCTGGCCTCTGAGAAAGATCGGTATAAGTGGTATAGGGAATCATTCGATCCTCTGCCCAACTGCCCACATTTCCAAAATCGATATTGATGAATCCAGTGATATAGTCACGACCTTCTCCCCAGACGACCGCCTCTTTAATATAAGGACTAAATTTGAGCCTCGTCTCGATAAAGTCTGATGAGATGGCTTCTCCTCCTCGGGTCCGCATGATCTCCTCTTTGCGGCCAATGATCAGCAGATGCCCATCATCATCAATATAGCCTGCATCCCCGGTATGAAGCCAACCATCCCGAAGTGCTTTATTGGTCGCCTCTGGGTCTTGAAAATACCCCACAAAACAGGAGGGCGTCTTCACGAGGACCTCTTGATCTTCTGCTATTTTGATTTCAGTTCGAGGAAGTGGTTTTCCAACAGACTCTGGTTTGACCTCTTTATCCGGTTGAACCTGAAAGACACCTCCCCCTTCGGTGAGCCCGTAGGCATGCTTTAGATTGAGTCCTTTGGCTCGAAAGAATCGGATGACGTCAGGGCTGATGGGATGGCCTCCTGTTATCGCAGCACGAATTTGGGCGCACCCCACCCGGTCCAGCAGAGGACGGTAAACAATTCTGGCAAAGATTTGATGAAGAATTTGTAAGAATGTTGGAACAGGCTCCTTTTTGGATTCGTAATCAACGACCGCCCCCCCAATCCTTTCCCCTAAGGTAAATAGTTTCCGCTTAACCCACCCCGAATCAGCGATCTTCACTCTGATCTTTGAGGCAAGGTCTTCCCAGAATCTTGAAGAGGTAATCACAACCACTGGTCCAATCTCTCTAAAATCTTCTGCCTGAGTCTCCAGGGTTTCGGGAAAATTCATCGTCATCCCAGTGAGGGGAGAAACCCCAATTCCCCACATCTGGTCAACAATCCATGCGGTGGGGGTGATGGAGATCCAATTGTCTCCTGGCCCAATGGGAGCGGTCTCGACCCACTTTCTTGCAATCTCGGTAAAACTTCGATGGGAGATCATGGCCAATTTAGGAACCCCTGTGGTCCCAGAGGTCATGATCATGAGAGCGACCTCATCGGGTTTTCCTTTCCAAATCTCTTCTTCAAAAAGGTTGGGTTGTTCATGGTCTAACTTCGCCCCGAGTTCTAAGAGTTCTTTGAAACTTATTAACCAGGGGTTTTGGCTATAGGTCCTCATCCCTGTTTGATCAATATAGATAACCTTCCGAACATGAGGCAATTGCTCTCTCACTTCGAGAAGTTTGTCCACCTGCTCTTGGTCCTGGGCCACAACCAAGACAGCCTGGATACGAGAAAGCATCGTCGCCAACTCTTTAGCAATGGATGAGGTAAAAAGATTAAGGGTGATTGCTCCCAAGGCCTGAGCCCCTATCTCCGTAAATAACCACTCGGGATGGTTATCGGTGATAATTCCAATATTCTCACCCCGTTGGAGACCAAGAGCCTTTAACCCTAAGGCTACCTTTTTGGTATATTGATAGTAATCTAACCAATTATAGGAGAGCCATATTCCATACATCTTTTCACGGATGGCAATTTTACTTGATCCCAACTCTTTGGCCTGCTGAGATAAAATCTGTGGGATGGTACATTCCATTAAGGATGATAGAATCTTCTGATCAAAACGTCCCTTATTATTGCCCATAGGCTTATAAACTCCACATTGGAAAAATGGAACGATGGAATAAGGGGTTATTGGGCTTTCATATCAAAATCAATTAAGAAATTTCTGTTATTCCCCCATTAGCCCACTATTCCAATTCTCCAACATTCCATTTAAAACCTGGTTGCATCACCAAGATAGGCCTTGATCACCTCGGGGTGATTTTGAATCTCCACTGGAGTGCCCTCCGCAATCTTCTCTCCGAAATTCAAAACCATAATCCGCTGGGAAATACTCATGACGACAGACATATCATGTTCTACCAGAATGATCGTTTGCCCCCAGGCGGAGTTCAATTCCAGTAAAAACCGAACCATGTCTTCCTTTTCTTCAAGAGTCATTCCTGCAAAGGGTTCATCCAGGACCAAAAGTTTTGGCTCTAAGGCCAAGGCCCGGCCCAGTTCAACCCTCTTTCTCATTCCGTAGGGGAGGGAGCCCACCGTCTTCTTACGGATGGCCTGCATCTCCAAAAAATCGATCAATTCCTCCAGGATTTGACGATGGCGAACCTCCTCACTTCGAACAGATTTAGAAAAGATGGAGGCTCTTCCAATCCCATAATTGCAATAAAGGTGGCGAGCCAAAAGCATGTTGGCCAGAACCGTGATCCCTGGAAAGAGCTCGATGTTTTGGTAGGTTCTTCCAATTCCTCTCTTTGTGACCTCATGGGGATGGAGTCCTGTAATATCCTCTCCATTGAAGAGAATCTGACCTTTTTGGGGATGATAATAACCGGTGATGCAGTTGAGGAGGCTTGTCTTTCCTGCACCGTTGGGACCGATGATGCTGATGAACTCTCCTGTATTGACCGTAAGACTGACATCATGGAGGGCCGTCACTCCACCAAAATTTAAAAAGATATTCTTTACCTCCAGCTCAGCCCGACGATTTTCGGGCTGAGCAGAGGCAAAGATGCTGGGTTGTCCTCGAAATGCTTTCATCGGTTTTCCTACTTAAATCGCTACAGTTTAGGAGTCTTCAATACCTGAACCTTCTCCTTTCCAGGGACATAGAAATTGGTCATGGGTTCATAGGTCGCATCCTCGTTGATCTTTACAATTCTTCCTTTAAAAGAACCCTGATGGTCATCTTTGGTATAGGTCACGTAAGGAACAAGGCCCCCAAAATCTTCATTATTAAAAGTCTCCATGGCCTTATTGATGGTTTCTGAGTTGATCGTTTTAAATAAACCAGAGGCCCTGTGAATTGCCCTCTCCTGGATCATCGCCACGACGACCCCTTCCCAGTAAGAGGTGTCGAATTTATCTACGGTTTTGTATCGAGCCCAGAGTTTTTGGAGAATCTCAATCCCAGGGGTCTTATCCTGAGGAAGGACACCGCAGAACTGCATAAAGAGCCGATCCCGGATCAACCCTTTTCCAAGTTTAAAGAAGTCTGGGTCTGTGGAAGTCCAGGTCCCAAAGAAAGGAACTTTGTAATCGACCTTATCCGCAGCCTTGAGGGCAGTAATCACGGCAGCGGGTAGAATCTGAACAAAGACATATTCCGCTCCCTTTCCTTTTAACCGAAGCATCTCCGTGGTCAAGTCGACAGTGGCAGGTGGGAATTCCTCAATGGTCACAATATTAATGTTATGTTTAGCCGCATACTCCTTGCTTGGATCATGAATGGACCTTCCATAGACATTGTTATAGGTGAGAAGGCCTACCTTGGGCGCATCCTTTCCTTTATGGATACTCCTGATGTATTCAAGGACGGCATAGGAATCGAGGATATAACTCCCAAAGGGGAGATACATATAAGCAATCGGAGGTTTGAGAATTCCCTGATAGGTGGAATAGTTAATGGTCGGGATCTTATATTCCTGAATAATTGGCTTAATCTGGATTCCAGTCCCTGCATCCCAGGTGGCAATCATGTCCTTTTTCTCCTCACAGAACTTTTTTACAAACTTCACGCCCTCTGGGACCTTATAGGCATGATCCACAATTTCAAGATCGATCTTCCTTCCAGCAATCCCTCCTTTGACCTCGTTCACGTAGTTGATATAGTCCCGATGGCCTCTGGCATGGTATTGTCCCCAGGTAGAGGCAGGACCGGTGAGGTTAATGACCGCTCCAATCTTGATGGGTTGAGCCCAACTGCTTTCCCCAACCCCCATAAATAGAATTGCAACCATCATGGATAAAATCAAAAATAATTTTTTCATATTGTTCCCCTCCTTTTTAAAATTTTAATTATTTAAATTCCTGAAAAATCATTCCCATCCTTTTTCCCCCTTTCTATACCACCCCCCTTCTTCTCAATTGGCTCGCCCCCCATAAATTTAAAGTAAGACCATTTTACATACCTAAACTAAAATTGCAAGTTTTAAATTTCGCATCCTGAAATGGTAATAAAAAAGGCCGTTATCTGAAGTGCGGTTCAGATACGGCCTTCCCCTTCCATCTTTAAGCCACCAAAAATTTAACATCGTTTTTAGTCCCTTAACACCTATATATAAAAATATTTTTTTTAAGTCAAGCCATTTATTCGAGCGCTTTGAAAAACTACGTATCACTCTCCGATACCTCGGATTTCAAAAAATGATCCTGCAGATTCCTCTTTTTTTTCAAGACGTTTCTAATCGGTGCAACCATTGTAATCCGAGATTTCTGGACTTTTCAGAAACCTCTATTTAATGGAGCCTTACGGAGACCACCTTCGAAACCCCTGGGGTCTCCATGGTAATCCCATAAAGGGTCTGGGCAGCCTCCATGGTAGTTTTGTTATGAGTAATCATAATAAACTGAGAAGTTTTTGAGAACCCTTTGACCAATTCGATGAATCGATTGATGTTGGCATCGTCCAGAGGAGCGTCCACCTCATCAAGCAGACAGAAGGGAGTGGGTTTGATCATAAAAAGACCAAAAAGAAGGGCGGTCGCCACCAAGGCCTTTTCTCCCCCTGAGAGAAGATCAATATTCTGAAGCTTTTTACCAGGAGGTTGAGCAATGATATCGACTCCTGTCGTGGAAGGGTCATTCTCGTCAAGGAGGACAAGATTGGCCTGCCCACCCTTAAAGAGCCTATGGAAGACCTCTTTAAACTTTTCATTGACTAGTTGAAACGTCTCTAAGAAACGCTTGGTGGTTGTCCGGTTGATTCGAGCGATTGCTTTTCTTAAGGTATCAAGAGCCTTCTGAAGATCGGTCTGTTGTTCGGTCAAGAAGTCATACCTCTGTTTCAGTTCTTGATACTCTTCGATGGCCACGAGATTAACTTCTCCAAACCCTTCAAGTGCTGTTTTCAATTCTGCAAGCCTCTGGGACAACTCCTCTTTTGGAAACGCTCCATCCGTCTGATTCAAAGAGGGTGAGAGGTTCGTTCCATAACGCTCTCTGATGGAATCCTCCACATGCTGGATCTTCATCTGGTATTCAGAGGCTCGAATCTCTTCCTCGTGGATCTTCTGTCTCAACTCCTCCAACTCCCGATGAAGATATTTGGAAGAGGCCTCTGCCTCTCTCCACTCGTTGGAGAGGGATTCAACGATCTCCTTCTGTTGAGTCAGCCTCTCCTCCTTTAACCGGTTTACTCTCAGACACTCTTCTAGCTCCTTTTCCAACTGTCTCATCTTTTCGGAAGTCGCGATCGCCTCTTTCCGAGATTGCCTGAGGGAGGCCAATTCCTTAGAAATCTGAGCCTTCAAGGTTGCCTGATTTTCTGAAAGAGCATGGATCTGTCTCTCCAAGCCCTTCCTCTTCTCCTCCAGAGAGGCCAGAACAATCTTTTTCTCTGTGATATTTCCACCAAGTTCTTCGGTTCCACCTCCGACCTCCTCTACCTTCCTTTTAAACACCTGGACCTGTTCTTCTCTCTTCTGCTTCTCAACCTCTTTTTCCTCTATTTGAGTAGAAACCTCCTGCTTCTCCCTGCCTAAGTCTTCGTTTTCCTCCTCAAGTTGACTCTTTTCAAATTGGATGACCTCGAGCCTTTGATGAATTTGAGAAATCTCTTTATCCAATCCCTCTAAATCTCGTTCCTGGTGGAAGAGTTCGATCTCTTTGGCCTGGATCTCCTTCTTTCTTTCCTCCAGATCCCCCTCCTTCTCTAAAATCTCCTTTTGAAGGATTTCTTCCTCCTCTATCGCCTTTTGGCAAGCCTGCTCTTTCTCCCAGATCCTCTGGTCTAACTCCTTGATCTCCCTTCTCCTCTCTAATAGACCCAGGCCCTGGTCTCTGCTCCCTCCGGAGATGACTCCTGAGCGTTCTACCACGTCTCCCTCCAGGGTGACGAGGGTGGCGAATCCTTCCTCTTTCTTTATCCAGGAGAGGGCCTCCTCCAAGGTTCCCACCAACCCAACATCTCCAAGAAGGAATTCTGCCAAAGAAGAAAACTCCTCCTCCACGTTGACGAAACTAAGAAGTGGTGAGGGAGATTTTTCAACCGGATTAAGAGGTTCTCCTTTTTTTCCATGAACCCCTTTCGGGATAAAGTTAGCCCGGCCTAATGACCCCTTTTTAAGGAAGTCCAACCCTTCCACCCCGTCCTTTTCTGCTTCCACAATCAGATATTGCAATCGCTGACCCAACACGGCTTCCAAAGGAATCTCATAGGTTGAATTGACATCGAGAATGTCCGCCACTACCCCTAAGACTCCTTTCCACCTTTCCTCTTCTTCCCTCTTTCTTAAAAGAATCGATCTCACCCCTCTCTCATAACCCTCATAATTCTCCTGGAGTTCTTTCAGTGAAAGGTAGCGAGATCGATCCTGCCTTAAGGTCTCCTCCAAGCGCGACCTTTCTTTTTGCCTTTGATGGAATAATTCCCTTAGCCTCTCTATCTCCCCTTCCAGTTGAGCCTTTTCTTCTTGGTAGACCGATAGAATAGAAAAAGTGAGTTCCTTCGCCTTTCTCTTTTCTAAGAAGGCCTCTTCGGCTTGACCCAGTTTTCCTCTTACTTCCTCAAACTCCTTTTGGTTGGAACGGATTCGCTTTTGAAGGTCTTGGCTTCTCTCTTCGAGGTGGGTAAGCCGATTTCGAAGAGAGGTCAGTTGGGTGAGTGAGTCGATCAACCTCCCTTTCTCAGCCTCCAATTCTTCTACGAGTTCTTGATAGGTGGTTCTAAAATCGTTGAAGAGTGTCTCCCACTCATCGAGGATCTCCTCGGTCTCCTGCCATTCTTCTTTTAATTTCACTAAACTCCTTTCTATCTCTCTCCGCTGTCTCCTCGCCTCCCTCCAGGCCCTCAAGGACTGTCTGACCTCTTCGGACAACTGTTTCTCTTGTCTTTGAAAACTGTTTTCCTCCCTTCTTAAAAATTCTATTTCATTCTCCATCCGTTGAATCTGCCGACCCAAGTCGAAAACCTCTTGCTGGAGGGACTGAAGTTTTTCCCCTTCCTCTCCGGCCTTCAGTTTGATCTCTTCAATGGAGGCTTCCTTCTTTGAGGTTTGAGTCGAAATCTCGGTCTCCCTCTCTCGGAGGGCTTTGAGATAGCCCTTTGAGGCATCCCACTTTTCTGAGAGTTCAGCATGCTCCTGAAGGGCGAAGCGGATCTCGATCTCTTTGACCTCTTTCCGGATGGCCTTATACTCCTCTGCCCGCTTGACCTGCCTTTCAAGGGAGACGATTTGCCGTTTCACCTCAGCAATGATATCCTGAACCCTCAGAAGGTTCTGCTGGGTTGCCTCCATCTTCATCAAGGCAAGCCTCTTCCGCTCCTTATATTTAGCAATCCCTGCCGCCTCTTCGATTAAAAAACGCCGATCCTGAGGATTGGCATTGATCAGATGTTCCACCCGGCCCTGCTCCACAATCGAATAACCATTGACCCCAATACCGGTATCCAAGAAAAGATCGGTGATATCTCGCAATCGGCAAGGAACCTTGTTAATCAGATACTCGCTCTCCCCTGACCGATAAAGCCTCCTAGTCACCGTAATCTCACTATATTGTTCATATTCTTTGGGTGCGGAGCCATCCTCGTTTGAGAAGGTCAAACTCACCTCGGCCATCCCTAAGGGCTTCCTCCCTTCTGCTCCATTGAAAATGACATCCTCCATCATTTTCCCACGCAGATGTTTGGCACTCCGTTCCCCCAGAACCCAGAGGACCGCATCGACAATATTGGACTTCCCGCAACCATTGGGACCCACGATCGTGGTAATCCCTTCTGGGAAGGTAAGGTGAAGACGATCGACAAAGGATTTGAATCCCACCATCTCAAGGGATTTAAGTTTCATGAACCCGCTTCCCCTCTCTCTAAATCTGAAGCCTAAAAGGTGTATTGAGTTAAACTCCACACACCAAACTCTAACTCCCAAATAAATTCAAAATAGAATCCTTGGTACCCCCTCTACGTTTTGTGTTTGTTTGAAATTTTGGGTTCTTCCTATTGGATTAAGATTGATCCCTTCGGGAAGCCTCATCAGATATTCGAATTTCTGATTTTGCAATATGATCGATAGCGATCTGAATCCTTTGAACCACTTTCTCTTTTCCTAAAATTTCCATGACCTCATCGAGAGGCGGGCTGGCCATCTTTCCAGTCAAGGCCACCCGAAGAGGTTGGGCAATTTTAACCAGAGGTTCCCCTCTTTCCTCTGAGAGTTGATGAATCAGACGATGACTGCTTGCCCGATCCAAAATGCTCTCTCGGGATAAAGATTGAAGGACCTGCTCAAAAAGAGGGAGGGCCTCTGAATTGAGAAATTTATTCGAAGCCTTCTCCTCATAAGTAATCTCGTTGGAAAAGTAAAACGCTGACTGCTCAGCCATCTCCACAAGGGTCTTTACCCTCTCCCTGAGAGAGAGGACCACTTTTTTTAAGAACTCATGGTCAGTGATGAGGTACCCCTTTGCCTCCATAAATGGTCGGACCATCCTTACCAGTTCATCCAATTCTGTCTTTTTAATATATTCCGAATTGAGCCAATCCAACTTGCTTGGATTGATCGCTGCTGGCGATCGACCAATCGCCTCCAGGCTGAACTTCTCGATCAATTCCTCCAAGGTAAACTCTTCTTGATCCCCATAAGACCACCCCAAACGGACTAGGTAGTTGACCACGGCCTGGGGGAGATAGCCCATTTTCTTATATTCCATGACGGAGGGCGCCCCATGTCGTTTGGAAAGTTTTTTCTTATCCGGACCGAGGATCATGGAGACATGACCAAACTTGGGAAGGGGATAATTCAATGCCTGATAGATCTGAATCTGCCTGGGGGTATTATTCAGATGGTCATTTCCACGAATGACATGCGTGATGTCCATCGTTCCATCATCGACCACCACAGAAAAATTGTAAGTGGGAAGACCATCGCTTCTCATAAGGATGAGGTCATCCAACTCCGTATTATCAAACTCCACTCGGCCCTGGATGAGGTCCTCCACCACGGTTTTTCCTTCATCAGGAGAAAGAAACCGAATAGTAAAGGGTCGATTTGGAGGAAGGTTCTTTCGGCCTAAGCAGGTCCGATCATACTTGGGCTTTCTTCCTGCCTTGAGCGCTGCCTCTCTCTTAGCCTCTAGATCCTCAGGAGTGCAATAACACCGGTAGGCTTTGCCTTCCCTTAGAAGTTTTTCGGAAGCCTCCTGATAGAGGGAAATTCTTTCACTCTGATAATAGGGACCTTCATCCCAGTCCATCCCCAACCACCTCATCGCATCAAGAATTCCCTGGGTCGATGCCTGAGTCGAACGGGCCACATCGGTATCCTCAATGCGAAGGATAAACTTTCCTCCTGAGTGGCGAGCAAACAACCAGTTGAAAAGGGCTGTCCTGGCTCCACCAATATGAAGATCACCCGTTGGACTGGGTGCGAATCGAGTTCTAACCTCAGACATCGTGAACATCTCCCCAAAGAATTGTGTAAGGAATGAAAGTCAATCTTCCTTTCAGAAAATTGAGAATCCAATCAAAAAAATCCCCCTTTTCCTCTGTCTCAGGAGGATGGGGGGATAGTCTTCAAGGGAACTCATCAAATAAGTTCGTCAATGGACTTTAATGCCTCATCCAACTGGTGGGGGTTACTCCCCCCTGCTTGCGCAAAATCCGGACGACCTCCTCCTGTTCCCTGGACATGAAGGGAAACCTTTTTAATCATTTCATTAGCCCTATATCGTCCGGTGAGGTCAGGAGTGACCCCCATAATAAGAGAGACCTTGTCTTGAATTCTGCTCCCCAAAAGAACGATTCCTGAGCCAATCATTCCCTTTAATTGATCGACAAACTCTCTAAGCCTTTTTACATCCTTGCCATCCACCCTGGCCGAAAGAACCTTTACCCCTCTCACCTCCCTTACCATGGAGAATAGGGCATTTAGTTCCTGATGAGATAACCTATCCTGAAAGGATTGAATCTCCCTCTCTAACTCCTTTTGTTGCTGAAGCAAACGCTCAATCCGGACTTTAAGTTCACCAGGTGTAGATTTAAGGAGAAGGGCTATCTCCTTTAGTTCTCGCTCCTCTTCTTGGATGAATCGATAAGCCCCTTCTCCGGTCAGGGCTTCAATTCTTCTTATTCCTGCAGCCACCCCCGCCTCACTTAGAATTTTGAAGAGGCCGATATCCCCGGTCCTTGAAGTATGCGTCCCCCCACAGAGTTCGATACTGAAGTCTGAGACCATGACCACCCTCACCCTCTCCCCATACTTCTCTCCAAAGAGTGCCATCGCCCCTAACTGAAGGGCCTCCTCCACACTCATTATCTTTGTCTCAACAGGCAGATTCTCACGAATCTTCTGATTGACCATGGCCTCAATCCGTGAAAGTTCATCTTCTTCTATTGAAGTAAAATGGGTGAAGTCAAATCTTAACCGTTCAGGAGTAACCAAGGAACCTGCTTGATGGACATGACTGCCTAAGACCTCTCTCAGCACAGCCTGCAGGAGGTGGGTAGCGGTATGGTTGAGCGCCGTGGCCCTTCTTCTTTCCGAATCGACTCGAAGCGTGGCCTCCATTCCGGATCTCACCTTTCCCCTTTTCACCCTCACCTGATGAACGACCAGTTCCTCCATGGGTTTGATGGTATCGAGCACCTCCAAGGAGAACCCTTCTTGAAAGATCACCCCTCTATCTCCCACCTGCCCTCCAGCCTCTCCATAGAAGGGGGTCCTTTCCGGAATGACTTCTATCTCCTCCCCTTCCTCAGCGGAGGTGACCAGTTCGTTTCCTTTGACCAACCTGAGAATCTTCGCTTCGCTCTGAAGTTCCCCATATCCTGTAAACTCTACCCGGATCCCCTCACTGACCAATCTCCGATAAATCTCTTTTGCCTTTCCCTCTCCTATCCCTTGCCAAGCCTGTTTGCTCTTCTGCCTCTGCTGCTCCATTTGCGCCCTGAACCCCTCTTCATCAAGACCCATCCCCTCCTCTTGAAGAATTTCAGTCGTAAGGTCCAAGGGAAAACCAAAGGTATCATAGAGACGAAACGCAACCCCTCCGGGAAAGACTTGACTCCCTGATTTTTTAAGGTTTTCGAGTTCCTCTCTAAGGATTTTAAGGCCCTCATCGAGGGTTTCTGAAAAACGTTCCTCTTCATTTCGGATCACTTTTGAGACAAAAGCCTCGGTCTCTCTTAATTCAGGATAGGCCTCCTTCATCAGATCAACCACTTTGGTGGAAATCCGGTCCAGAAAAGGCCCATCCATTCCAAGAATCCTCCCATGACGCATGGCCCTTCTCATGATCCGGCGAAGCACATATCCCCTTCCTTCGTTAGAGGGTAAGACGCCATCGTTGATCAGAAAGGTCGAGGCCCGAGCATGGTCAGCAATCACCCTCATCGAGATATCGTACCGGGGGTCCTCTCCATAACCCTTTTGACAGAGAACTTCGATCTCTTTGAGAAGCGGTGTAAAAAGGTCAGTCTCATAGTTGCTCTTGACTCCCTGGAGGATGGCAGAGATCCGCTCTAGACCCATGCCCGTATCAATACAGGGTTTAGCAAGAGGATGGAGGGTTCCAGAGGAATCCCGATTAAACTGCATGAAGACAAGGTTCCAGAGTTCCAGAAAGCGATCGCAATCACACCCCACCTGACAGTGAGGTAGACCGCAACCCACCTCCTTGCCTTGGTCGATGATAATCTCAGAACAGGGACCACAGGGACCGGTATCTCCCATGGCCCAGAAGTTATCCTTCTTTCCCATCCGGACGATCCGCTCCGGAGGGATTCCTATCTTCCTCCAGAGTTCAAAGGCTTCCTCATCTTCGAGATAGATGGTGATCCATATCTTCTCCTTAGGCAATCCCCATTGACGAATCAGCAGATCCCATCCCATCTCGATCGCACCTTCTTTGAAGTATTCTCCAAATGAGAAGTTTCCTAACATCTCAAAGAAGGTATGATGCCGGGCTGTCTTTCCCACATTTTCAAGATCGTTGTGTTTCCCTCCAGCCCGAACACATTTTTGGGAGGAGACTGCCCGGGTATAATCCCGGGTTTCTTCTCCCAAAAAGACTCCTTTGAATTGATTCATTCCGGCATTAGTGAAGAGTAGGGTGGGATCGTTTTTGGGAATGAGAGAGGAGCTCCGAACGACTCGATGTCCCCTCTCCTCGAAATAACTCAGAAAGGCCCTTCGGATCTCGGCAGAGGTCATTGTTTCAGACGCGTCTCCCCCGATCATCCACTTTCTCACTTAAAGTCCTTCCAACCCTTAACCTCCTCTCGGTCTCCTTATCCTTCTCTTTCTCTCTCTCCAAAACCTCAAAATCTTCCCAAGTGGTATCGCTGGAGGCAAGGATCCCCTTTACCCTAAGGGCGAAGTCATCTGGATTGGTGCAATGTTTGAGGGCCTCTTCGTAGGTGATCAACCCTGCTTTCAGGAGGAACATGAGCGACTGGTCGAAGGACTGCATCCCATAGGCGGTCACTCCTTTGGCGATGGCATCGTTAATCTCATTGGTCTTGTCTTTTTCAATGATGCACTCCCTGACCCTTGCAGTGGAAACCAGGACCTCGACTGCAGGAACCCTTCCCATTCCATCTGCCCTTGGAACCAGACGCTGGGAGATGACTCCCTTCAGAACACCTGCCAGTTGCAACCGAACCTGTTTCTGATGGTAGGGAGGAAAGACCGAGATGATTCGAGTGATCGTCTCCGTGGCATTCAGGGTATGGAGGGTGGACATAACCAGATGCCCTGTCTCGGCGGCGGTGAGGGCTGTCTCAATCGTCTCGAAATCCCTCATCTCACCTACCAGAATCACATCCGGATCTTGGCGGAGGGCCACTCGCAGGGCACTGGAGAAGGTACTGGTATCTGAACCAATCTCCCTCTGATCGATGATCGATTTTTTGTCCTCGTGGATGAATTCGATGGGGTCTTCAATCGTAATGATATGACAGTTCCTCTCATTGTTGATGATATCGATCATGGAGGCCAGGGTCGTAGATTTACCACTTCCGGTCGTCCCGGTGACCAGGATGAGACCTCTCTGCTCCAGGGCGATATTCCTGATGACAGGAGGAAGGTGGAGTTCCTCCAGACTCTTAATCTGATAAGGAACAATTCGGAGGGCAATTCGCATTTTTCCTCTCTGTTGAAAGACATTGACTCGAAATCTTCCCAGGCCGTAAACCTCATAGCCCATATCCACTTCTCGATTCTTGATGAATCGCTCCTTCTGCCAATCGTTCATTAGTCCAAACGCCATCTTTGACACATCATTAAGGTCGAAAGGTTTAACTTTATTCCAGGGTTTCAAGACCCCGTTGATCCGCATGATGGGTGGGAGTCCGACTTTGATGTGAACATCCGAGGCTTCCTGTGAAAGGGCTTCCAAAAGGATCTGATTTAAATCCATCTTACTCCTCCTGTTTGGCTATCCTGCCAGTCCAAATTTTGTGGTGCGGAACTGTTCAAGGATTTCCCTCTCCATTTCCGCAAGGATCTTTGGATTCTCTTTTAAAAACTGTTTTGCATTCTCCCTCCCCTGACCTATCCGTTGGCCTCCATAAGTATACCAGGTCCCGCTCTTCTCCACCAAATTCTTCTCCACTGCAAGGTCAAGAACATCTCCTTCTCTTGAAATCCCTTCTCCGTGAATGATATCAAATTCTACCTCCTTGAAGGGCGGAGCCACCTTGTTCTTGACGACCCGAACCTTGGTCCTGGAGCCGATCACATCCTGCCCCTGTTTGATGGAGGCAATCCGTCTGATGTCGAGTCGGACAGAGGAATAGAATTTGAGCGCATTTCCTCCAGTGGTGGTCTCTGGATTTCCAAACATCACTCCAATCTTCATCCGAATCTGGTTGACAAAGATAAGGATGGTCTTAGATTTGCTGAGGATCGCTGTCAATTTTCTTAAGGCCTGGGACATCAGTCGGGCCTGAAGTCCCATATGGGCATCGCCCATCTCTCCTTCAATCTCCGCCTTTGGGACCAGGGCGGCAACCGAATCCACCACAATCACATCTACCCCTCCACTTCTGACCAGATGCTCTGCAATCTCGAGGGCTTGCTCCCCGGTATCAGGTTGTGAGATGAGAAGGTCTTCAATCTTTACACCCAGATTTTTTGCATATTGGACATCAAGGGCATGTTCCGCATCGATAAAGACTGCAATTCCACCTTTTCTCTGGGCCTCGGCAACCACGTGAAGGGCCAGTGTGGTCTTTCCAGAAGCCTCAGGTCCATAAATTTCAATCACCCTGCCCCTTGGAAGCCCGCCCACACCGAGGGCAAGGTCCAGGGAGAGGGACCCTGTGGAGATCACCGGGATCTCTCCTGGTCTTGCCTCCGCACCCAACTTCATAATAGCCCCTTTACCGTATTGCCTCTCAATTTGGGTGATGGCAAGTTCCACAGCCTTCCCTTTACTCGAGTCCACCTTCACCTCTGTCTTTGCCTCAGTTTTTGTCATGGGATTCCCCCTTCGATGGTTAAGTAATACTTAACCTCTCAATCTGACCTCCCTCAAGGGAGTATAAATGGCACCCGATGGCCTCAAATCACTCTTAAATAAAATTACCTTCTCTACTTGAACCTCGCCAAACTCCTCCTCTCTATACCCCTCCATCCTTTTAATCAAATCCTCCTTCCCCTTGTTCGACCTTACTCTTCCCAAGGTTAGATGAGGATGAAAAGAACGATCTTCTCGTGGAAACCCAACCTTCTCGAATTCTATTTCTAATTTTCTTTGAAAGGAGGTTAACGCTTCCTTCCCTTCATCGAACCCGATCCAGATCACCCTCGGATTTCTCAAATTGGGGAAGGCGCCCATTCCTTTTGCTCTAAGGAGAATGGGTGGGGTTTCTTGGACCGCCGGATCCATGGACTGGACGATGGGTTCAATTTGCGATTCATCAATATTCCCAAAAAACTTTAAGGTGAGGTGGAGATTTTCCGGAGTGACCCACCGCACGTCGGCTTGGGACGATCTCAAGCCCCCCTGAACCTCCTCGATCTTCCTTAGAAGTGCTCGCGGAAGTTCAATGGCCAGAAAGGTTCGAATCAATGAGACCCTCTTCAATTGAAATGATGTTAACATAATTTCAAAAAAAGTCAATGAGAAAAAGGTGTTGGATAACTTCTCACTGAGTAAATTCTGCTTGACAAGAGGGGCCTTTTTTGATACGAGTTTTTTAGAAGTTACGGATTCTGGTGCTTCGTTTTTTCAAGCCTTCCAAAAACTTTCTTTTCTCATAAGAAAGGGGGTGATAAGTTTATTACCTCCAGTCAAATCTACCTTAATGAATTTCTATTTTCCCTAATACCTTTATCCTAAGAAAGGAGGGGCCATGATGAACGAGAAAAAGAAAGAAGAAGTTCGTGGAGCCTTTGAGTTCCTCAAGGATTGGGGTGATTCGCTTACCCGCTGGACAGAACGTTGGATTCCTGATGCTTTCGTTATTGTGATTATACTGAGTATTGTCACTTTTGTCTTAGCCCTCATCTGGGGATTTAAGCCAGAGGTGGGAATTGGCGAAAGGGCTTTTGAGTCAGTGAAAGCATGGGGAAATGGTTTTTGGGCCTTGCTTTCATTTGCGATGCAGATGTGTCTGATCATGATGACAGGTTACATCCTGGCTTGTTCTCCGCCTGTAAGAAGATTATTAGATGGACTTTCCGGATGGTCTAATCCCCAAAAACCCTATCAGGCCATTGTTGCGATGTCTCTCTTCTCCATGATCATAGCCTGGCTTAACTGGGGATTAAGTTTAATCGCAAGTGCCATGTTTGCTCTCTTCATTGTTAGAAGAAATCCAAAAGTCGATTACCGACTTCTTGTCGCAGCGGCCTATTTAGGACTGGGGTGCACCTGGCACTCAGGGCTTTCGGGTTCTGCCCCCTTGCTGGTTGCCACTCCTGATAATTTCTTAATCAAGGCGAAACTTCTGGATACGGTGATCCCCACTACGAATACTATTTTTCACCCCTTTAACATCATTCTGACCATTATCATTGTGGGTGTTGTCACTATTTTGATGGCCCTGATGCACCCCCGGCCTGAGAGAGCTTTTGTTGTTAAACCAGAGTTGATGGAGAAACTCAAGCTTTATGAAGCCCCACCAAAACCTGAGAAATACGGGAGCGCTTCGGACTGGATGAACTGGTGGCCCGGGTTCAATATCATTGTGTTCATTGGAGGGATTATCTGGATCATCTGGCACTTTTCAACAAAAGGCATCGGAAAGGGATTAACGCTTGATTCTGTGAATTTCACCATGCTCATGTTAGGTATCCTTTTTCACTGGAGACCCTGGTCTTTTATAAAGGCTACCGAAGATGCCGGCAAGGCCGTCTGGGGGATTGTTATTCAATTCCCCTTCTATGCTGGAATCTTCGGGCTCTTCAAATTCACCATGCTCTCCCAGGCATTTACCAATGCCTTTGTAGCGATCTCGAATCCACAAACCTTCCCACTTTTCATCTACTGGTATGGTGGCCTCCTCAATTACCTGATTCCATCGGGGGGGAGTGAATGGGCCGTGGTTTCCCCATACATCATTCCGGCAGCCAAACAGTTGGGGGTTGGAATGGGGACGACGGTGGTGACCTATGCCTGGTCAGATATGTTGACCGACATGATTCAGCCTTTCTGGGCGATTGCCATGCTGGCTGTGGTGAAACTAAATTTCAGAGACATTATGGGCTGGTTGCTCATGGTCTTCTTTGTCTACTTTATCATCACCTCCCTGGCCTTCCTCTTCTTCATCCCCAACTTCTAATAATGAGGGCCTGTTCCCTAAATGGGAACAGGCCCTGCCTTTTTGATTTATTTTCTATTTCCAGTAACGGTCGTTCATAATTCTTTCTTCGACATTCACTTTATAAAATTCTTGAAGAGGTCTCAGGACCTCCTTATCCTTTTCATAAACTGTTTTTAAGGCATTTCGGACGACCTCGATCCCCTTAGGAGTCATCTTCCCGAGGGGGGAACGGCAAGGCCCAGAAGGGAGCCCAAGCCCTTTCATCATAGTCTTAATGGCTAACGGATTTCTAAACTTGCAAGGGACATCGAATCCTTCATAGGACTCCACAGTATTCACGGTAACCACTTTAAAGAGAGGATCCAGCACCTCTTTTAAAGAGTTAGCCCTCTCCATCTCTCCCCTTAAAATTGCCTTTACCATTTCGTTGATTGGTCCTGGGACAATATTGGACATCACGGAGATCACCCCTGAAGCACGGATGTCTTGGCGAGTCATCATTTCAAAAGTCTTGTCGTCATCACCGGAAAGAATGTCGAAATCCTCCCCGCAGAGGGTCCTCGTTTTGGCCATTCGTTCAAGATCCCCGGTGGCCTCCTTTACAGCCCTCACATTCCTAAATTTACGGTGAAGAATGGCCAGGTCTTCGACCTCCAGTTTTGTTCCAGTTCTTCCAGGGATCACATAGGGAACGACAAAAGCCTTACGGAAAGCCTTGGCAATCACCTCATAATACTGGGTTCTTAACTCCAGGGAGGAGGGACCATTGTAATAGCAATCGACCAGCAATACCCCTTGGGCTCCAACCTCTATGGCATGCTTGCTTCCACGGAGCGCCTCCTTGGTAGAGTTTGAACCTGTTCCTGCAATGACAAAGGCCTTCCCTTTTGCAAACTTAACCGTCTTGGTGATTACCCGATCATGCTCCTTCCAATCAAGGGTAGGAGATTCCCCTGTCGTTCCTGTGGGAACAAGATTGGATCCATTCTCGATGAGAAATTGAATGTTCTTCTCCAGACCCTCATAATCTACCTCTCCTTTTCGGTCAAATGGGGTCACCATGGCTGTCCAGCATCCTTCAAACCTTTCCAGTTTCATCCTCATCCCTCCTTCCTCTAATCAAATTGGACCCATAACTTGTTTCTTCCCAAAATACCCATGCATTGTGAACTATTACAAACGACATATAAGTCATGTGTCATTGTGAGGAGCAGAGCGACGAGGCAATGCTAATAAACGCCGAGATTGCCACGCCCTCCGGGCTCGCAATGACGGTCTCAATATTTACTTCGTTTGCATTATTATGATGGAAAAAAATAAAATTTCAAGAAGAAAAGATTCACAAATAGGGCCAGTAAAACCCCTCCGCTCTTTAAGATTTTAACTCTGCCATCATTCTCACAACGACATGCCCCCATCCCTCACAAACAGGACCAGTATCAAAACAACCTGTCGTATTGAACATGACCTCGTTGGGATCCCGTCCATTCATCATATTCTCAAAAAAGGCATTGATCAAAACGGTCAAATTGGGCATCAGGAAAGAGCACACGCGATCCGGATTCTCCCTGGTAAGGAGGTTTCCCGAATTATCAAAAATCAGCCTTTGCCCCACGACATGTCCCGAATGACACCCTTTGGATTCAATCACCTCAGCGACCAACCGATATTTGGAGGCCTCTAAGGCATTCTTAAACAGACGTTGAAATTTTGGATTTTTCTCAATGAGGGCCCATTCCTGGTCCTCCAACTTCAACCTCTTACGAATTAATTTGGCCATCTGTTCCTCGTCCATCTTCTCCTCCTAACCCTAAGCGATCAAACCGATCTAATCTTTCTAAATATACTATACCTTAACCTTAATAGAAAGAGAACTCTTTCCCTCAGAGGAAACCTCCTTCTTAAGAAAAAAGTTGAAGATCAGAAGTCCATGAATTATAGTATTAACAAGATGGATCAACATGGAGGAAGTCATGATTGTGAAACAGTATGAGGTCGGAAATTTTGCGGTCTTCTGTTATTTGGTGGGAGATGAGGAGATCGGGGAAGGTTTGGTCATCGATCCTGCAGATGAGACGGATCGCATCTTAAAGGAAGCCAAACGAAACGGGTTGAATAAAATCAGGTATATTGTCAACACCCATTCCCATGTAGATCATATCATGGGAAATGCCGAGATGAAGAAGAAGACCGGAGCCCAGATCCTCATTCATGAGGAGGAGGCAGGCCATCTGGTTCGTACTCCAGACTATCTGCTCGAGATGTTTAACGCCACACCCTCCCCCCCTGCGGATATCCTTGTCCGACAAGGGGATATCATTCGAGTAGGCAGGGTGGAACTTCAGGTCATCCACACTCCAGGCCACTCTCCAGGAGGGATATCCCTCTATATGGATGGAATGGTCTTTACAGGGGACTGCCTCTTTGTGGGCTCAGTGGGAAGAACAGACTTTCCTGGAAGCTCATGGGATGTCTTGGAAGCCTCCATAAGAAAAAAACTTTTTACTCTCCCGGGAGAGACGGTGGTCTTCCCTGGCCATAATTATGGTCCAACCCCCACTTCTACCATTCAATATGAACGAAGACACAACCCTTTTGTGAGAGGATAAGAGCTCAATTCTGATTACACCCATAAAAATTTAACCTGGTTTAGGATTCCGAATTTTTCAATGGTGATGTTTAAGCGTCATCCCACCCTGTTAATTCTTTTATTGGTTTTTCTTATCCTTCCTATCCTTCTCTATCTATTATGGATGCCGGACCTTTCGAAGTTTAAAAAAGAGAATCCTCGAAAAACGGCCTTCATGGAGTATCGAGAAAAGGAGGCAAGGGAGAAAGGGAAAAGATTCAGGATCCACCAGGTATGGGTTCCTCTCTATCGAATCTCTCCTTACCTCATCAAGGCAGTCCTCATTGCTGAAGATGACAAGTTCTGGAGCCATGAAGGTTTTGACTACGAAGCCATCCAGAAGGCAATTGAAAAGGATTTAAAGACTAAGAAACTCAAATTTGGTGGGAGCACAATCTCCCAACAGCTTGCTCGAAACCTCTTTCTCTCCCCGCGAAAAAGTCTTTTGAGAAAATTGAGAGAGGCTCTCATTACCTGGAGAATGGAACGGGTTCTCTCTAAAAAGAGAATTCTTGAACTCTATCTCAATGTGGTAGAATGGGGAGAAGGAATATTTGGGATAGAGGCAGCCTCCAGACACTATTATGGGAAACCTTCCTCGGAGTTAAACCCTGTGGAAGCAGCCAGATTGGCCTCTGTCCTACCGAACCCAAGGAGATATTATCCCACCTCGGACCAGAAATATGTGATTCATCGTTCCCATCTCATCTACGGAATCATGGTCCAACGAGGGATTGTACATCCTGAATATGGGGAAACCTTAGAGGAAATAGAATCCCCTCAACTTGAAAGTCCCAAACCCGAGGAAGGGGGATCGGCTTAATGGTCCCAAGAAAAAAGAATATCCTTATTACAGGACCTCCTGGGGTAGGGAAGACCACCCTGATTAGACATCTCTCAAAAAGGCTGGAAGCCCTTCGTCCAGTAGGATTTTTTACCGAAGAGATCAGGGAGGAAGGGGGAAGAAAAGGGTTTGAATTAGTCAGCCTTGAAGGAGCAAAAGGGATACTTTCCCATGTCGACTTTAAGGGTCCTCATCGAGTGGGAAAATATAAAGTGGATGTAAGAGGGTTTGAGGCTTTTCTGAACACGATTTCCTTTTTCAACCCCGAAACCCATCTGATCATCTTGGACGAAATTGGAAAAATGGAATGTTTCTCCAATACCTTTAAAAAACTTTTGAAAGAGATTCTTGACTCTGAAAAAGGGGTGATTGCCACGATTGCCCTCAAGGGAACCGGTCTGATTGAAGAAGTCAAAAAAAGACAAGACGTCGTCCTCTTTGAAATCTCAAAGAGAAACAGGGATTCTCTCCTATGGGAGATCTTAAAAGAATTCGGAAAAGAGAATTCCTCTTAGAAGATGGCGGGCCAAAAGATTAAAGTTTTATGCTATTCAGTTTATATCGGGAAGAAGAGAAGCCTCGAGAATTGATCCTAAAGGGAAAAAGAATCGAGGTCATTGAAATCGTAGGGAGTTAGATTGAAGAAGCCCTAAGGGACCAATCAAGGAAAAGGGTCTTTAAGGTTAAGACCAAGGAGGGTTCCACTTACAAAATTTACTATGAAAAAAAGACCAAAGAGGGGTATGGTTCTTATCCTTATAGGAATGAGCCTCTTTTTCATCCCTGGGTTTTTTTCACTGGAGGGGAATCGAAAGATGGGAATCCTTTTGGTACCCGTTGGGAAGGTTGAACAAAGAATCCTTGAAAGGTTAAGGAACGGCCTCCCTAAAGTTTTTAATCAAGAAGTATCCATCGGAAAGGAATTGCCAGTCCCTGAGGATGCCTATCATAAAAAGAGAAATCAATATCTCTCGACCAAGATCCTAAGGACCCTCATGGAACAAAAGGAGTTTACCCCTTATGAAAAAGTATTAGGAGTGGTCGACCAGGACCTCTATATCCCTGAGTTAAATTTTGTTTTTGGAGAGGCAAGCGAAAGAGTGGCCGTGATCTCACTGACTCGCCTGAGACAGGAGTTTTATCATCTCCCTGAAGACCCACCACTTTTCGAAAAGAGGGCTTTAACCGAAGCGGTCCATGAATTGGGTCACACCTATGGGTTGGGCCACTGCAGAGATTCTCATTGTGTGATGTTTTTTTCAAACAGCCTTAGGGATACCGATAGAAAGGGAGTTGATTTCTGTAGAAGATGTAAAAGCAAGTTGCCATTTTTAAGATAGTGGAGGTCTCAAGAAATCCTCACCCTCTTTTGAAGGACCCCTTAGGGTTATTCATAAAGTCCTTATAGATCTTGTAATGCTCGGTATCTTCGTAAGGGATCGTCTTTGGAGGGATGTGATCGAAACTGTAGATGGTGGCTTCTGGGCAGGCCAATAGAATTGGGGAATGAGTAGCAATGATGAACTGGGCCTCTCCCCGGGTGCCCATCTCATGAAGAAGTTGAAGAAGTTCTAACTGGCTTTTGGGGGAAAGGGCTGTCTCAGGTTCATCTAAGAGATAGAGCCCCCTGATTTTATAACGGGATTTAAAAAAAGACATCAACGATTGCCCATGGGACTGGGTAAGTAGTGATTTTCCACCAAAATAGTCCATCTGCCCAGGATTATCGGCCTCCCACATATCCACCAGTTGAGCAAAATTTCGAAAAATCTGAGAAGAGAAAAACGATCCTGGAACAATCCCATCTCTCCATTCGACTTGGAGATAGAGAAAAAGCATCCCCTCATAGGGATTGGGTTCAGCCCGGCTATACTCCACTCCACTCCAGATGTGGATTTGACACCTTCTCGCCAACGCCTCCAGAAGGGTGGATTTCCCCGATCCATTCTCGCCAATAAAAAAGGTAACCGATGAGTGAAATTCAAGCCTCTGGGTTCTTTGAAGAATATCCATGTTGAATGGATAATGATCTCGGGTAGGAAACTGGTCTATCAGGAGGTCAACCCTTTTGAGGTGGAGCAAGAAAATATCTCCCAATCACAGAATTTAAAAATCTGGTTCAAAATAACATACCGGACAAAAACTTACAAGGAAAATTTAATGGGGTTTTCCTCTCGTCTCCCTTAAAGAAAAGAGATGAAGGACAGAAGAAGGGTTGACATTAAATCCGTGGGGTGTTAGTGAAAAAAACAGGGGGCAGAATGATTTTTTCCATTCAAAAAGAACTGTTCGATATCTTACCTGACCTCACCATTGGAATGGTCGTTGCAGTGGGATTAAACAATACCCACCCTTCTAAAGACATTGAAGATCTTCTAAGTCAAACCCTTGAGGAGATGAGAAAAAATTTCATTGGCGATCGGGCCCAAGATCATCCAAGGATTAAGCCTTGGAGAACTGCCTTTTCAAAATTGGGAATCTCCGGAAGTAAATTTCCATGCTCAATCGAAGCCATGGCAAGAAGGATTTTGAAAGGAGACCCCTTCCCAAGAATTAACCCCCTGGTGGACCTTTACAACTCCATCTCCCTCAAATATCTGGTCCCGATGGGGGGGCATGACCTCGATACCCTTCAGGGCAATATCTATCTTCGATTCGCAGAAGGATGGGAACCCTTTACCCCAATGGGAGGGGGTGAAAAGACGATCGTTCCAAAAGGAGAACTGGTCTATCGGGATGATCAAGAGGTCTTGACCCGAAATTGGGTCTGGCGTCAATGTGAAAAGGATAGGGTGACTGAAAAGACAAAAAATATCTTCATCCCGATCGATGTTTTGGGTGAAGTGGGAAAGGAACGGGCAGAAGAGATCATTGGAGAACTCTCTCAAAAGATCCCAACCTACTTAGGCGGGAAGGTCTTTTCAGCGATCTTAAATCGGGAGAACACCTTTACAGAAATTCCTTTCTTCTCTTCTCCTTAACTCTCTCTTTTCAGGGGAGACCAAAAATCTCTCCTATACAGGCCCCTGCCTGAGGGGAACTCCAATCCCTTGGTCCCATGATCTTTCCCAACAAAACCCCTTCCTTATCAATGAGGAAGATCTGGGGAACCCATCCTCGGACCCCATAGTGATCCATGACCTTCTCTTTTAGAATTAAAGCGACAGGAAAGGTGATGCCTTTTTCTCTTATAATCTTTTGAACGGCCCTCTTTCTTTCTCCATCAATGGTGACCAAGAGAACCTGCATTTGTTCCCTTCTTCTGGAGAAGAACCTCTCCAGAGAGGGAAGCTCCTCCATACAGGTTTCGCACCAAGTTGCCCAAAAGACCAACACCACTGGTTTTCCTCTTAGATCGTTGAGAGAGACGACTTTCCCCTCGAGAGAGGTGAGGGAAAAATTCGGAGCCTCTCTTCTCTCCTGAAATATCTGAACCCCAAAAGAACGACACGAAGGGACACGTTCCTGCAAGGGAGAGCCACAATAGGCTCCTCCAGGGAGGATCATTACGATCATTAATAAAAGAAAAAAACCGCTTCGCATTTGGCTCAATCCCTCTATAGAAATTTAAACGACGACCCTTAACCCTGTCAACTCACGAAAAGATTTATTCAGTTTCACCGTTTGATCTTAAGCGTCTTAAAAATAAAAAGGGAAGAGGATATCACTCTTCCCTTTTTAATCTGTTTCCGTTCCTCTAGAGGTAGGGGTCAGTTGCTTTAATGAACCAGGATTACCACCCTCTCTTCTGGATTTCGGCTAAGCCTTCATCCACGGTGAAGACGGCTCCACATTTTGGACACTTAATCTTTGCGTCCTTGGCAACTCCACATCCCATTGAAAATACTGCCAACATCGCCAATGCCAAAAAGATACTCACCCATTTCCTCATTACGCTTCACCTCCTTTCATCTAATTAACTTCCACCCCCATTGTTTAAAACATAAAATAGAATACAGTGAAAAGGGATAACAAAAATCCCTTTTATTGTCAAGAAAAAAATAAACGCATTTTTCAAAGCCTTTGATTGAACAAGAATCTAAATTACTTCTTCTTAGAGGTGGCTTTCTTCGTTGTCTTCTTCTTTGGCTTCGGGTGCTTCATCCCACAGGTCATAATCTTATCACCCCCTTCCCAAAAATTCTTATTAAATTATTTATCGCTTTTAATTTTCGATTTGTCAAGATTTTTTTTAGAGATGAGCCTTCTCCCCTTTAACCATTGATACCCCTCGGACCCTCCCCCTGCGGTTAATTCTAACGGATCTGAACCCTTTCCTCCCTGCCTCTTTTGAATCGATAATTTTATCGTTGTCTTTGGAATGTTTTTCTTAGAAGTTTTATCGGGGCTCTTTAGTTTAGGTTGTTTCAAAAAAGTCCTTCACCCTTTTGATGGCGCAGAACTCTCCACACATGGTGCAGACATCTTCGGTTCTGGATTTCCCTTCTTCTCGATAACGCCTCGCCTTCTCGGGGTCGATGGAGAGACGGATCTGTTTTTCCCAATCAAAAGCCCTTCGGGCCTTCGACATCTCCCAATCCTGCTGAATCGCTTTTGAGTTTCCCCTGGCGATGTCAGCAGCATGGCCTGCAATTCGGGTAGCAATCACACCTTCTCTTACATCCTCGATAGAAGGGAGTTTAAGATGTTCAGAGGGGGTGACATAGCAGAGGAAATCGGCTCCCGCCAGGCCTGCGATGGCACCTCCGATAGCGCAGGTGATATGATCGTATCCTGGAGAAATGTCGGTGACCAAAGGTCCAAGCACATAGAAGGGAGCGCCCTTACATAATTTTTTCTCCAAAAGGACGTTGGCTTCGATCTGGTCAAGGGGGACATGACCAGGCCCCTCGATCATCACCTGGACACCTTGTGCCCATGCCCTTTCCGTAAGTTCTCCCAAAAGGATCGTCTCTTCAATCTGGGCTCGATCAGTGGCATCCGCAAGACACCCTGGCCTCAATCCATCTCCAAGACTCAGGGTAACATCATATTGTTTCGCCACCTCTAAGATTCGATCATAATATTCATAAAGTGGGTTTTCCCTTCCATTATAAATCATCCATTCAATGAGAAAAGATCCTCCCCGACTGACAACCCCCATGATCCTTCGGCTCCGCTTCAACCTCTCCACAGACTGACGCGTCACCCCGCAGTGAAGGGTCATAAAATCAACTCCTTCTTCTGCCTGACGCTCAATGACTTCGAAAATATCTTCCACCGTCATGTTTGAAAGGGCTTTTCTCTTTCTGACCGCTTCAATGGCTGCCTCATAAATGGGAACCGTCCCTACGGGAACGGTGGAATGACGGATGATCTCCCTTCGAATGGCATCAATCTCTCCACCGGTGCTCAGGTCCATAACCGTATCCGTTCCTGACTGAATGGCCACTTCGAGTTTTTTTAACTCCTCTTCCAGGTCCACGTGATCCTGGGAGGTTCCGAGATTTGTATTCACCTTGATCCGTAGGCCCTCGCCGATGCCCAAAGGGGTTACCCCATGGTGATTTCGATTGACAGGGATCACAATCCGGCCCAATGCAACCTTCTCTCTAAGCCAGTCCACAGAGATCCCCTCCTGTCGGGCAACGATCTCCATCTCTTTGGTCACGATTCCTTTTTGCGCTTCCGTCTTCTGGGTCATCTCCAAAAACCTCCAAGAGCGGGAACGGATCCTCTCACCGGTTTAAATACTCAGATCACTCCCCACTGCCTTCAGGATCTTCCCAACAACCTCCATTGGGTCTCTTCCCAGGACTCGGATCATGGGTTCCTTCCCAACGTCCCCTTGATCATAGATCATGTCAGGAATTCTCTTCGTCTTTTTCAAAACCTCCCCGACGCCCCACTCAAGGGAAGAACCCTCCTTTTCCTTGATCCTCTTTGGTTCAAACCTCCGATTGAAATGGCTCACCGTAAAACCCTTCTCCCTAAACTTCTCCACATTCTCCTTTGAATATCGGATATTCATACCTGAACGATATTCCGGATCGAACTTCATGAGGGTTAAAATAATTCTGGCAATGTGTTTGGAGGCCCCAAACTCGGGGGCACTCTGGGTCAGAATTGAATCTTTAAACCGAATGATCCTCCCTGGAAAGGCAGCCACATCTTCCAAGGTCTCAGCAAAAGGAAGGGCATAGCCCAAGTTGGAGGAGACTTCTGGAATGAGGTATCCCACCCTTTCCCCTTTTAAAATCTCCATGGCCTTCTTCAACTCCTGAATCACCCGATACCGTTCCATCTCTTTGAAGAGATAAGCGGTGGGGTTGGTGGGACCATTTCCTTTCCCAATTCTCAAGCCGGAACGGATGGCTAACGTAATGAAGTCCTTCGCCCTTCTGACTGCCTCTAAAACCTCTTCTCCCTTAGCGAGAAACGTGGCAATGGCTGAGGCAAAAGTACAACCTGTCCCATGGGTATTTTTCGATTCGATTCGTTGAGCCTCGATCTCAATAAATCTCTTCCCGTCATAAAGAACATCAACGGCCCTTCCCTTCAGGTGTCCACCTTTGACCAGAACATACTTTGGCCCAAACTGATAGATCTTGTGGGCCGCCTTCTTCATCTCTTCAAGGTTACGAACCTTTGATTGGGTGAGGGCAGAGGCCTCCATCAGGTTCGGGGTTACCACCATTGCAAGAGGAATCAATTCCCTGATCAATGCCTCACATCCATCCTCTCGAAGAAGGAGCGCACCACTCTTTGCAACCATCACTGGATCTACCACAACTTTTTCTATTCCATACTGGAGAATCTTTTTAGCCACGACCCCGATGATCTCCCCGTTGGCCAGCATTCCTGTCTTGACTGCATCGACCCCGATGTCAGAAAGGACCGCTTCTATCTGCTTCTCCACAAATGGGGCAGGGACTTCATGAATGGCATAGACTCCCCTTGTATTCTGGGCAGTAAGGCCAGTCAAAACACTCATCCCATATTCCCCTAATAGGGTAATGGTTTTTAGGTCCGCCTGAATTCCCGCTCCACCTCCAGAGTCAGAGCCCGCAATGGTGAGCACTCTCTTCATCTCATTCTCCTTAACTCTTCTACGATTAAAGAAGCTGCCTTTTCTCCCGAGAGAAGCATCCCCCCAAAGATCGGTCCCATCCGATAGGAACCAAAGGTGGCATTGGCTGCCATCCCTGTAACATAAAGGCCTGGATAGACTTCTCGGGTATTATTCATTGTATCCCTCTCTGCGGCCTCAGCCCATAACGACTTCTCCCCCACAATCTTTCCGGTCTCTGTGAAGAGTCGAACCTCATTCTTCTTCTGTAAGATGGCGACCACCTCTGTGGCATGGCCTGTCGCATCGACCACAAACTTAGATTGGACCGTCAAGGGGTCTACATGAAGATTGGCCATCTCGACCGCTGTCCAGTTAAGAACAAGCCCTGCGACACGATTCTGTTTAAGGAGGAGATCTTCAGCGCTGATGAGATTAAATATGGTGACTCCAGATTTGACCGTTTTGGAACAAAGGGAAGAGACGGCTTCAATGGAATCAGCCGTAAAATAGTCCTCCCCATAGGGGTGGGAACGAATCTCAAACTCATCGAGGATCCTTCTCCCTTCTTTCTGGACAACGATCTCGTTAAACATCATTCCCCCCCCCCACATTCCTCCTCCGATGGAAAGTTTCCTTTCAAAGAGGGAAACCTTAAATCCACTTTTGGCGACAAAGTATGAGCAAACCAACCCAGATGGCCCCCCTCCCACAACCGCCACATCGATTGAAAGGTTTTCCCTCAATTTCTGGAAGTATCGTTCAATGATGGCTTCGGTGATCATCTTTTCGTCAAGCACTTTGTTCCTCCTAAATGGAATTTTAAAAATCAAAAAGCCGTAATTCCAATGGAGGTATTACGGCTTTGGTTAAATTTTCCGCTTCCCTACGCTGGAATTACCCAAACAGGTTCAAAGGGTCTCCCTACCCGATGGAGTAGAGACTCTCAGCCCTCATGGGCTCCCCTAGCTATTTATTTTTTTAATTATGACTGATAGTTTCTCGCCTGTCAATTATAGGTCCCCTCATGGTAGATCTTATAAAAACGTTAAAGAGGGTAATGATTTTCCCAATTATTGAAAAAGACTAATAATTTAAAAAAGTTGTTTTCCAATATAGAGTCTAAAAACAGGTCAATATTCATTTGTGAAGGAGGCATCCCCAATTCCGTGATGAAAAATAAGAAGGCTTACCCTAATATTGTGATCGCTTAGAAACCAAATAGATCACAGGAGGAGAGCTATGGAGGAAATAAGATTATCCTTCGAACTTAAGATAGCATTAAAACAGGCAGATGTCCGTTGGGTGGGGGAGGAGTTATTGAGGTTGCGAGAGGAAGTATTTTAGGGGGTGCTTAGGAGGGTGATGGAAGAGATTGAGGGGGCAGAGGTCTTTGGAGAGAAGTTCTTTTTAGAGTGTGTGAAGCAGGGGGGTGTTGAAACCCAAGAAGGTCTTTTTTATTGCAGATGGGGCGAGTTGGATTCTTAGATTGAAGGAGAGTTATTTTCCAGAGGCGATTGGAGTTTCGAATATCTGGCATTTGGAGAGGGGATTGAAGAGGGCATTAGGGGATGAGAGGGGAGAGTTTGTGGAGTCTTTAAAGGTCTTAGCTCTTGGGGGGTAAGGGATCGGAGATTCTTCGGCGATTAATGGAGGAAGGGGCGAAGGTAAGGAGACTTGAGGAGAGGAGGAGGATCATTGAGGTGATGAACTACGTGAGAAAAAACCTCGATTGGATTGCGAATATCCCGAAGGTTCAGGGTTACGGGTCTGGTCCGGTGGAGAAGACAGCAGAAATAACAGTGGCCCGGAGATTTAAGAAGCGAGGAATGAGTTGGTATCGAAGGAATGCTAATCCTCTTCTCAAGTTGAGACTTCTCGAAGATGGGTAAAACTCAATGGAGAATGGGATGCTTATTGGAAAAGGCGTCGGAATGAATTTACGAGATATGCTGCTTAATCCCATCACGAAAAAAAAGAGACTTCAATGATTAAAGACTTGACAAATAAATAATTATTTAATAAATATTCAATTGAGATTTGTGAAAGGAGTCACAAAATTGAAATATACTAAGATTCCCGAAGCAACCATTAGGAGACTGTCCAGATACTCGAGGTGCTTAGAAGAGATGAATGAAAAGGGAGAAAAGGTTGTTTCTTCTGCCCTTCTTGCCAACAAATGTATGGTCAATGCAGCTCAGGTGAGAAAAGATCTGGCCTATTTTGGGGAGTTTGGAATCCGTGGGGTTGGATATTATGTCAAGGACCTTTTGCAGGATATTAAACGGATATTAGGACTGAACAAGGAGTGGAGAATGGCAGTCATCGGCATTGGCGATTTGGGTTCTGCCCTCCTTTCTTATAAAGACTTTCTAAAACAGAATTATAAAATTGTTGCGGCCTTTGATATCAATCCTCCCAAAGTGATCGGAAGGGTTTCCGAGAAGTTGGGAAAGCCTGTGGAAATTCTCCATATTAATCGAATCAAAGAAGTGGCTAAGGAGAGGGGGATTGAAATTGCACTGGTCACAACCCCTCCATCAGAGGCTCAAAAAGTAGTAGACCTGTTGGTGGAGGCAGAGATAAGGGGGATTCTAAATTTTGCTCCAGTTCAGATCTCTGTCCCGGAGGGATTTGTCGTAAAAGATGTCTTTTTCACCCACGTATTAGACAACTTGGCCTACCTTTTATCCAATACCTAACCCGGCATCGCCGGAACCAAAAAGGGGTTGAAGTTTCTTAAAAATCGAAATTAGAATATCATCATGCCCGAGGCAGAACCGAGACTGTTTAGTAGACTCTAAACCCTAAACTCTAAATCTTAATTAAATTAAAAAAAATCAAATTCAAAAAGCCATTTGGACTTCTTAACAAACGATATTAATTTAAGGTTTAGACATTTGAGTTTGTTTAGAGCTTAGGATTTTGGATTTCGTGCTTCGGATTTAGAACCACTGCGCATGAGTAACTTGGTTGAGATTTTCTACCTAATTTTATTCCAAAAGAGACTAAGGTTTGATGAAATATTATTGGAAAGTCCATTTCTTGTATCCGGGATGGGTCTTTTTTAATTTTGGAATTCTTAAGAAAGAAGGGGAGGATTTGGATGAAGAGAAGAATTGGGTTTATTGGACTGGGAATCATGGGAAAACCCATGGCCAGAAATCTTCTGAGAGCAGGGTTTCCTCTGGTCGTCTATAACCGGAGTAAAGCCCCGATGGAAGAATTGGTCAGAGAAAAGGCATTCGCTGCAAATTCTCCTAAGGAAGTGGGAGAATGCTCCGAGGTCATCCTCACCATGCTTCTCGACTCTCGAGAGGTAAGGGAGGTCCTATTGGGAAGTGAAGGGGTGATTCATGGAATCCGAGCCGGTTCAGTCGTTATCGATATGAGTTCTATTAATCCCCTTGTCACCAAGGAGATTGCAAGAGAGTTAAAAGAGAAAGGGGTGGAGATGCTCGATGCCCCTGTCAGTGGAGGAGAGATAGGAGCAATTCAAGGAACGTTGGCCATTATGGTGGGTGGAGAAGAGAAGGTATTTAAAGATTGTATGGAGATTTTTCATGCGCTTGGAAAGAGCATCGTCTATGTTGGGGAGATCGGTTCGGGAGGCTATGTCAAATTGGTCAATCAGATCATTGTTGCTCTTAATATCGCCACCTTGGGAGAGGCCTTCAGCCTCGGAGTTAAAGCAGGTCTTAACCCCCAGGTAATCTATCAGGCGATTCGGGCCGGGCTGGCAGGAAGCCAGGTCATGGAGACCAAAATCCCTATGGTTCTTGAGAGGAATTTTAAACCAGGATTTAAGATCCGTCTTCACCTAAAAGATATCCAGAATGCCCTGGCCACCGCAAGAGATTTGGGCCTTCCCATGTTTCTTACCAGTTTCGTTCAACAGATCCTCACCTCCCTGGTCCAGGAGGGCAAAGGGGAAGAGGATCATTCAAGCATCGTCACCTTTTTCGAAAAAATCTCAGGGATTCAGATTAGTTCAACTCCGAGCCACTAATCTCTTGATTCTTTTTTCTTCTCATGCCCTTATTTTAAGGCCTTGATCAGGTCCTGGCAGGTAAGGAGGTAAGCAAACCCATAGCCTAAATTCTTTAAGGTGGCCAGGTGATGGTCACTTCTTCCTGTGGCTGTCCCATCGATCAGGAAAAAGACCCTGTAATTTCGCATAAAGGCATCCCGGGCCGTGGTTTCACAACAGAGGTTGGTCATCACCCCAGAGATGATTAAATCCTTAATTCCCTTGGATTGAAGCATCGAGTTGAGTTCTGTTTCCAGAAAGGCGCTATAATGTTTTTTGGGAAGGATAATCTCCCCTGGTTCAACCTTTACTTCTCGAATCAATCTCCAATCTTCTGTCCCCCTTACGATGACTTCTCCCCACCAGTCGATAAGTTCTCCTCCGTCAGACTCTGGATGGATATGGCCATGCTGAGTAAAGAGGATAGGGATTCCTCTTTGTCGACACGATTGGATCACCCTCAGGATATTTTCTAAGACTGGTTGAATAATCCGAGAGAAATAGTTCTGGAGATCGATCACCAGGAGGGCTGTCTGTTTAGGTTCGGGCAATGCCTTTTTTACCCGGTAGGCTTCCAACTCCTTCAAAATCTTTTGGAGATCGAGTTTCATCCTTTTTTCCACCTGGGATTATCGATTAGGGTTGCCTTTCCATTTCGTTCCACCAGAATCTTCACAAAACCTGTCTTCTCGATGTCGCCATAATTATGGCCTGCGTCCCCTGGGTAGACTGCAAAGAAGATAAAGGGCGAGGATCCGGTATTGACCATTCGATGTCCCCAGTAAGGAGGGATATAGGCAACCACCCCAGGGTTGATGGCAAGGGATTCGAAATCCCCTTTCTCCGTCTGAATGAGAAGGCAACCTTCACCCTCCAAACCAAGATAGACCTCTGAGGTATCAGGTCTCCGGTGGTAGTGACCTTTGGTCATGAAATACTCTTCCCCAATCTTACCAGGAAGAATAGTCGTCGTAGCGATCTGAAGATGACCATTCTCTTCCGGGAGAATCTTTTCGCTGAAGAAGTAAATCACGGGGTCCTCGGTTGTAAGGATTCGGATCTCTGCCTCTGTATCAAAAAACATTCCCCTCATGTCGCTAAGTCTTCGGATGTTTTTTCGGTCATGGGGGATGAGATCCCCTGTTTTAAAGTTAAGGTTTAACGAAAAAGGTTTCATCCACATTCTTCTCTCCTCCTTTTGTTCATCGAGAAGGTCGATTTACTAGAAAATCAGTTTCAAGGGGTTCAATGTTTATTTTAATATAACCCTTTATAGAGGAACAAGGCAATTAAAAATGGAAGGGTTGACATCTTGAGTTGGAATTGATAAGAATATTCCTAACTTGGCGAAGGAGACGGTTTGAAAAGGAGGTGAGCGAAAAGTTAATAGGTTAAGGAAATCCTTAGAAAGGAGGGTTTGGATTATGAAAAGGACATTATTTCTTTTCTTCATCGCAACGGTCTTTTTGGGTTGGGTGGGGTCTTCCACTCTTCTGGCTCAGGTCAAGGAGGTGAAGATCGGTGTGATCCTTCCCCTCTCCGGTCCCCTTGCCCCTATCGGCAAGAGCCTGAAGGAGGGGGCAGAACTGGCAGCGGAGATTGTTAATAAGAAGTATCCTGAGTTGGATATCTCCATTGCTAAGTGGGAGGGTATTCCGAATTTAGGTGGAGCCAAATTAACCCTTATCTTTGCGGATTCCCGGGGAGATCCAGGTTGGGGAGCTGAACAGGCAAAGCGTTTGATCGAGGACGAGAAGGTCGTGGGCCTTATGGGGGCCTATCAGAGTGCAGTCACGAAAACCGCTTCGGTGGAGGCCGAAAGAGCAGGAATCCCTTTTATCAATCCTGACTCTACCTCTCCGGACCTCACCAAGAGGGGATTCAAATGGTTCTGGAGAGTGACCCCTCATGAGACATGGTTCACGAAAGACCTGTTTGATTTCCTGGACGGTCTGGTGGCAGGAAAGGCCCCTGGGCTCAAGGCAGTTCCAAAAAGTGAGTTGGAGCCATTAGCCGCGGCTGGGGAGAATACGGAATGGGGAGCAGCCTCTCTCGCAGAGATCGAGAAGTTTGCGAAAGAACGAGGCTGGAAGATCGCAGAGGCCTTCAAGTATCCCCACAAGGCCGCAGATTTAACGAGTGAATCAAGAAGGCTGATTGCTTCGGGCGCCCCCACTTTTCTGTTTGCTCCCTATGTAGCGGATGCCATCCTATTTATCAAGACGCTTAAGGAGATGAAGGCAAGCCCAAAACTGATCTGGGGTCAAGACGCCGGGTTTATTGAGGCTGACTTTTACAAGACCTTAGGAGCTGATGTAAATGGAATACTTACCCGGGACCTCTTCTCCCCTGAACTTGCAAAGATAAAGCCTGTTGCAGGAAAATTGAACGAGATGTATAAGAAGATGACAGGCTATGACTTTTCAGGAAGCTCCGCCAGGGATTTTGTGGGAGTTCAGGTCTGGGCCCATGTTCTCAATAACGCCAAATCTACAAGCCCGAAGGCTATTCAAAAAGCCCTTAATGAACTGAACCTTCCTGGAAAGGAACTTATCATGCCCTGGAAGGGAGTAAAATTTGGTTCCCCCTTCCCAGGGGATACACAACAGAATGAACTTGGTTCAGGAGTCATCAATCAATATCAGGGATACCCGGGGGGAAAGTTACATATCATCTTTCCATTCGAGGCTTCCACCTCAAAATTAATCTATCCTTTCCCAGGATGGAAGTAATTTTTCCCGTAGGGAACGGTTTCAACCCGTTCCCTACTTTTTTTGAATCCTATGGAACTGACGGTTCAATTGGTCATCTATGGCGTGTTAATGGGGCTGATCTTTGCCCTAATCGCCCTGGGTCTCTCACTGATCTTCGGCGTGATGAACATTGTCAATTTCGCCCATGGGGAATTCCTAATGGTGGGGATGTACATTGCCTACCTCATCTCTACCTTTCTCCATCTTGACCCCCTAATCTCCTTACCCGTCGCCGCAATGGCAGGTTATTTACTGGGGATATTAAGTTATCATCTTTTGATTCACCAGATCCTTCGAGGACCCATGGTCGCCCAACTTTTTGGAACTTTTGGACTGATGCTATTCCTCAGGTATCTTGCCATGTACATTTTTACTCCCGATGTCCGTTCCATTAAAACTGGAATCTTAGTGGGGAAGGTTCTTACATTAGGATGGGTCTCGCTTGATCTAAGTAAAGTTATTTCTGCAGGGGTTTGCTTGATCTCTTTTGGACTTGTCTATTGGATGATCTACAGAACCAAACTGGGAAGGGCTCTAAGGGGAACCTCGATCGATTCAGAGGCTGCCCAATATATGGGGATCGATACGAAGAGGATGAATGCACTGGCTTGGGGAATCGGTGGGGCCACGGTAGCCCTGGCCGGCTCCCTGCTGGCCCATTTCTATTACGTCACCCCTACCGTGGGAATGCTCTTTACCCTGATCGCTTTCGCCATTGTGGCCTTAGGAGGATTCGGCAGTATCACCGGGGCGTTCTTGGCAGGCATCATTATTGGTCTCATTATGGTTCTGAGTGGACATCTTGTAAGCGAACTGAAGTTCACTTTTATCTATATGGTCTATTTCATGGTCGTCGTATTTAGACCTCGAGGCTTTTTTGGATGGTGAGATGCGACAACTCCTAACCGATCTCTTTTCATTCGAAGACCGTCCTCGCTATGAAAGGATTGGTTTTCTAATTTTTATCATCATCGTTCTCCTCTTTCCCTGGGTGGTGAAGTCTGCCTATGGAAGGGCAGTCATGATCAAGTTTCTTCTCTTTGCCCTCTTTGGCTTAGGGTGGAATCTCATTGGCGGTTATGGAGGACAGGTTGACCTTGGGCAGGCTAAAAATGTGGGGTTTGGAGCCTATGCGACTGGGCTGATGATGCTCTGGTGGGGAGTCCCTTTCTGGCTCACAGTCCCGGTAGGAATGATTATTGCTGCTGCCGAATCCTTTGGGGTGGCTTATCCCATGTTCCGTCTAAAAGGACACTACTTTGCCATTGCCACACTCTGCGTGGCCTTGGTCTGGAAAGAACTTTTTGTCTTCTGGGACTGGACCGGTGGGGCAAGAGGGGTAGAAATTCCTATTAGACCCACTCCCAACTTTACCTATATGCAATTCGGTTCTCCCATCTATTATCACTATTTTATCTTCTTTCTCTTCATCGCTCAACTCCTATTTATGAACTGGTTTAGAAAGTCTAAACTTGGGTACGAGTGTCAAGCGGTAAGAGACAACGAGGATGTGGCCGCAAGTCTCGGGATCAATGTCTATCGGACAAAAGTCATGGCTTATACCATCACTGGTGGCCTGGGGGCTGTGGGTGGAAGTTTTATGACCGTCTACTATCTCTACATTGATCCTGATTTTGTCATGCCTCTGGACCTATCCATTTTGATTGCCATGACCGTGATGGTTGGAGGAGCTGGGTCGATGTGGGGACCGATTATTGGAGCAGCCCTCCTCATTCCTCTTGATATGTACCTGGGAGCGTGGTTAGGGGCCCGGAAGCGATTGGGCATCGACTTCATGATTTATGCGGTGATCATGATGGTGATTGCGGCACGTGAACCCAAGGGAGTCTGGGGAATTATTGAAAGGATGAGAAGGAAAAGGAGAGAGTAGGTTGATGTTGTTAGAAGTGAAAAACCTGGTGAAGGAATTTGGAGGGGTCATCGCCAATGCGGATATTTCTCTCGAGGTAGAAGAGGGGAAAATTATGGGTCTCATCGGGCCTAACGGAGCAGGCAAAACCACCCTTTTCAACTGTATTGCAGGCTATTATCGGCCCACCCGAGGAAAGATCTTTTTCGGTGGAGAGGAGATAACCGGATGGCCAGCCCACCGCGTTGCCAAAATTGGAATTGCCAGGACCTTTCAAGGAATGAAGACATTGCCCAATCTTACGGTGGAAGAGAATATAATGGTAGGGGCCTTTTGTCAGACTCGAGACCGACAGGTTGCCCGAAGGAGGGCTCATGAGATTATGGAACTCTTAACCCTCAGAGAAGAGGCCAATGCCCTTCCCACCGAACTTCCAATTGCCCTTCAGAAGAGGATTGAACTCGGCCGCGCCCTGGCCACAAACCCCAAACTTTTAATGCTGGATGAAATCGCTGCAGGGTTGAACCCTATTGAGACTAAAGAGATCATCCAGACCTTGAAGAGGATCAAGGAGGAAAAAAGGTTAACCCTTTTTCTAACGGAGCACATCATGGAATTCATCATGACCATTTCAGAAATCATCACCGTGATGGCTGCAGGTCGAAAAATTGCAGAAGGCCCGCCGGAGTTGGTCGCCAAAGAGGAGAAGGTGATTGAGGCCTACCTGGGGGAGAGATATGCTAAGGGTCCATCAGATTAAAGTTCATTACGGAGGAATTCCGGCTCTCCATGAGGTGAGTTTTGAGATCAGAGAGAGAGAGTTGGTAGCCATGGTGGGGGCCAATGGGGCGGGGAAGAGCACGATCCTCAAGGCGATCGTTGGAGCGGTCAATCCGGTGGCCGGAAAGATTGAATTTAACCATAAGGACATCACCGGTCGACCCACTGCTGAGATTGTGAGATTGGGGATTGTCTATATTCCCGAAGCCCGACATATCTTCGGGCCTTTGACCGTTGAAGAAAATCTTCTTTTGGGTGCGTTCACAACAGATTCAGAGAAAGAGGTAAGGGAGCACTTGGATTATGTCTATCACCTTTTCCCCATTCTCAAAGAACGCCGAAGACAGAGAGGAGAGACCCTTAGCGGTGGAGAGCAACAGATGCTCGCCATTGGCCGTGGATTAATGATTCGACCCAAGTTGCTCATGCTGGATGAACCCTCCATGGGGTTGATGCCCAAACTGGTTACAGAATTGTTTAAAACCATTTCGCAATTGAAAGAGGAGGGCTATACCATCCTTCTGGTAGAACAGAATGTCCGGGAAGCACTGGAGATTGCCAACCGGGGGTACATCCTTCAAACCGGCCGAACCATTCACACCGGAAGTGGGAAAGAACTGCTTGAATCCGAAATTGTCAAAAAAGCCTTCCTGGGTTTATAGCCTTTTCATCTTAAGAAATTTTCTCTTGGCTTTTTGGGGCTTGCATGGAGGAAGGGAAGGTCTAATATTCTGAAGAAGGCTTAACTCCTATGAGGAACATCTTTCAACTCTCCCCGAGTGAAGTCCGGATTCTCATTCGGAAAAACAAGTGGGACAAACCCACTGCAGGGCTTGCGATGGGTTATGCCCAGGCCAATCTGGTCATCCTTACACAAAAATATGCGTTTGACTTTCTTCTCTTCTGTCAGAGGAACCCTAAACCCTGCCCTCTCTTAGAGGTCTTAGAGCCTGGTAAATTTATGACAGAATTTTTATCTCGAGAGGCAGATATTCGAACGGATCTCCCCCGTTATAATCTCTATCGAAAAGGCAGATTGGAGACTACTGTAAAAGAGATTAAGAGCCTATGGAGGAAGGATTTTGTCACCTTTCTATTGGGTTGCAGTTTTTCTTTTGAAGAGGCACTGCTTCGGGCAGGGATTCCAGTTCGCCACATCGAGGAGAAAAAGAATGTTCCAATGTTTATCTCCAATCTTTCTTGCAGGCCTTCGGGAATCTTCCATGGGCCTATGGTGGTGACAATGAGGCCTATTCCCTCTCACCAAGTGACCCGGGCTGTGCAGATCACCTCTCGCTATGCCTTGGTTCATGGCGCACCAGTTCATATCGGGGATCCTTCCCTGATTGGTATTAGGGATTTAGAGAAGCCCGACTTTGGAGACTCGGTGACGGTCAAGAAGGGGGAGATCCCTGTCTTCTGGGCCTGTGGAGTTACTCCTCAAGTCGTGGTCATGAAGGCAAAGCCCGATCTCTGTATCACTCATACCCCCGGTCACATGTTTATCTCAGACCGACTCAATGAAGAATTGGCCATCCTTTGATCTCCATCTTTCCCCCTTTATTAAACCGAAGAGATTGGCTATAATGTCAAAAATTTTTATCTCAAAAAATTCTAATAGAGGAATGGTCCTATGGACAAAAGAGAAGTCTACAAGAAGTATAAAAAATATTTCGTTCCATGTTTATCCCCCTATTACGAAAAGCCTTTGATCTTGGATCGGGGGAGGGGCAAATACCTTTATGATATTGAGGGGAAGGAATATCTTGACTTTTTTGGAGGTCTGGTCACAATTAGCATAGGCCATTGTGACGAGGAGATCACCCAAAAAACTTACAACCAGATGAAGAGGCTTCAGCATACTTCTACCCTCTATCAAAACCTCCCCACTGTCTCCCTTGCTGAAAGACTTGCCGAAATTACTCCAGGTCGCTTGCAGAAGTCTTTCTTCGTGAATAGTGGAACCGAGGCCATAGAGACCGCCATTTTAATGGCTCAACTCCATACCCGTCATTATGAAATCATCGCTTTAAGGCACAGTTACAGTGGAGCCTCCTGCTTGGCCATGAATCTTTCAGGACTGGGGAATTGGCGTCTTGTCGAAAGCCTCATCCCTGGCATTAAACATGCCCATAATGCCTACTGCTTTCGTTGCACCTTTGGAAAGGAATATCCAGAGTGTGACCTCCAATGCGCAAAGGATGTAAAAGAGTTGATCGAGACCACTACATCGAAATATCCTGCGGCCTTTATTGCCGAACCCATTCAGGGACTTGGAGGATTTATCACTCCACCCAAGGAATACTTTAAAGAGGTGGTGTCCATCGTCAGGCAGTACGGAGGGCTCTTTATCTGCGATGAGGTTCAAACAGGTTGGGGAAGGACAGGAGGGAAATGGTTTGGGATCGAACATTGGGGTGTAGAACCTGATATTATGGTCATGGCCAAAGGGGCAGCCAATGGTTTACCCGTTGGAATCACGATGGCCACCCCTGAGGTGGGAGACTCCTTTAAAGGGCTTTATATCTCTACCTTTGGTGGAAATCCAGTGACCGCCTCCGCTGTCCAGGCGACCATCGAGGCGATTGAGAAGAGGAACCTTCTAAAGAATGCTGAGCTCATGGGAAAATATTTAAGGGACAGATTAGAAGGTCTCAAAGAGAAATATCCAATCATCGGTGAAGTTCGGGGAATGGGTTTAATTCAGGGGATCGAGGTGGTCAAAGAAAAAAAGGAACCCGCACCGGATTTCGTTCTGAGGATCTTCGAAATAACAAAAAAGAAAGGCCTCCTAATTGGAAAGGGCGGTCTTTTTGGAAATGTCATCCGGCTCACCCCTCCCTTGACCATTGAAAAGGGAGAGATTGATCAAGCGGTCCAGATTCTGGATCAGGCCTTCAAAAAGATTCAAAAGTTTCTCTGAGTTTTGTCCTTTCGAGTAAAGAAGATTTTTATCAACCTCTATCTTCCCAGCCCTCGAGGACGAAATTTCCACTCGCTCTTCCGGGGTTGATTCTAAAAAGAGTTTTTATTCATGCCAATCGTTTTCGCGAACCCCCTCGCTTTGAGGCCTTTTACAATAATTGGGGATGAGTGGACAGGGGGAGTCCTATTCCTTATTCTATTAGACAAGGAGGGAAAGATATGAATCTTTATCTGGTCCAGCATGGGGAGTCAAAACCTGAGGCAGAAGACCCTGAGCGTTCGCTTACTGCAAAGGGAGAGGAGGAGACCAGAAAAATATCGATTGCAGGGAGAAAACTAAATATTCGTCCTTCTAAGATTTATCACAGTGGAAAATTAAGGGCGATCCAGACTGCAAAGATCATCGCCGAGGGCTTAACCCTTTCGCCATCTTCCCTGTCGCTTGCACAGGGCCTTAATCCGAATGATGATGTCAAGCCATGGGCCAATCAAATCTCCGAAGAGACCGAAGACCTGATGCTGGTGGGCCATCTCCCATTCCTTGAGAAGTTGGCTTCACTGCTTCTCTGCGGAAATGAAGAGGCCCGAGTGGTAATGTTTCGTTATAGCGGTATCGTCTGTCTTGAGAGGAAGGAGGATAAAAAATGGGGCCTTCGCTGGATTCTTTTGCCCGAAATGATATAAAAAAGGAGTTTAATTATAAGCCCGGGCACCTAATCCTCTAAGTCTTTATTGGGTTCTGACCCCATCTCCTCTTCGATTGCCCTGTCGAGGTCTTCCTCCATCTCTTCTCCAAGTTCCTTACCCATTTGCTTCATCCATTTAGCCATGCTTTTGGGGTCCTTCTCGTCCAGCCCACTCCATTTCGCGGGGTCTGCGAGACTCTCCAATCTGCTCTCTTCGGAACGAATGACTCTCACTTTAGAGAGGATTCGTGACATCCTTTTGCTTTGGCATCTTTTACATTGAGGAGTAAAAGGTTCATCCGTTTTGATTAAAAGAAATTCAGACACCTTTCCACAATCCTCGCAACGATACTCATAGATGGGCATATCGATCCACCTCCTTTTTTCTCACCGCAAGAAGGAAATAGAGAAGGTTAAGGATACCCGTAAGGGTTAAACAGAAAAACATGAAGGGATAATTGGTTAATTCAAGGATAATTCCCATGACCACCGAACCCATGCCCGCTCCTAAGTCGGTGAGCGCGGTAAAAGTGCCCATCGCAGGTCCCCGGGAGGAGCCTGTGCAGTCAATTACGTAGGCTACCAAAGTTGGATAGAGAAAGGCGGTTGATGTTCCCCATATCATCGCCACCAGAATAAACAGGGTCAGATTGGTGGAGAAGGCTAAAAGGATGCTCGAGATAATCATACCAAAAAGACAGGGCAAGATCACCTTCTGTCTTTCAAAAAAGTCCAATATCCTCCCCCCCAATCCACGAACTAAAATGAGCGTCAAGGCAAACACACCAAAAAAAATGCCCGGGTTGTTCACTCCTTGACTCAGGGCATACAAGGGGAAAAAAGCGGTCAGAGCTCCCCAGTTCACGGTGACCAGAAAAGCAACAATGGAGGGACGAAGTGCCTCCCGGCTTAACAGGGATTCTTTCTTTGGAAAAGGATTGGCCTCTAAAACCCATGACGTTTTTTTCAATTTCAGGGTAATAAAGAAACAGGATAGTGACAAGGCCGTGTAGGCCAGAAAAAGAATCTTAAAATTGGCGGGAAAGCTAAAATGGTTGATCAGGAGCATTCCCGAGTAGGGGGCAAGGGCAAAGGCGAAGTTGATGGAAAGATAGAAATAACTGATGGTCTGGCCCCGGTGGGTTTCAGGGACAATATTGGCAATGAAGGTGAAGGAAGCCGTTGAAAAGAAGGCCAGTCCAATTCCTTGGAAGACCCTTAAGGCAAAGAGTGGCCAGAACGGGAGGACAAAGAGATAGGCCAAGGAAGAGAAGGTAAAGATAAGGGCTCCTGCAATCATGAAATTTTTTTCAGGGATTTTTAGAAGGGCCTTTCCCACCAGAGGTCTGAGCATTAGGGAAGAGGCACTAAGTGATCCCACCAGAAGACCTATCTCTGACTCACTGGCTTTCATTTTTGAAAGATAGATTGGGAGGGTTGGGATCATTATGGAGAATACGGATGAGAATGTAAACTGAGCAAAAAAACTGAGAATAAAATCCCGAGTGAATATCCGATCTGATGTCATCTCTTGTTCCGAACTTTAATCTATAAATTCCCTTACCCCATTGACCCTTTAGGGTATATTTTAATTTTACCCAATCCTTCTTGTAAAGGGATACCCCCTCTAACCTTTTCATCTCAAGCCTCCCTCAGATTCAGATTGACAGGAAATGGATTTCTATTGATAATTCCTTGAGGAGAAAATTGGGAATAAGGAGGACTCCTTATGGCAAATCCGGAGAAGGTGATTTTAAAAATTGTTTCGGTAAAGGGGACCTGTGCAGCAGGACATTTTGTAGGTCAGGAGTTTGATTTAAGTCAGGACTTTCTCTTAGGGCTTTCAGGAGATCCCAGAGCCATCTGTCCGTCTGCATTTTATGCGATCTTTCCTTCCTGGCGGGTTCTTCGTCACGGGGGTGAATACCCTTGGGAAGAGGATAAAGATAAAACGACCATCGCCTGCCCTGATCCTTTCAATCCTGTTGTGATGGAACTCCGAAGGGTCAAGGCCTGAGATTCTTAGAGACACCCCTAAGACCTTTAAAATTTCCTCTTCTCCTCCCCTCTCCAGTGGAGAAAGCGAGGAAATGGGAAAGCCGGTTGTCCTTGATGGTTATGAGAAATTAGGATAAGATGGAAAGTAAAAGTTTAATCCTCATAAGAAAGGAGAAAGGATGATGGCTGTTACAGACCGTTTGAGCGCCCTGGAGGTGGCTTTGAACAATGAACTCAGGGAGCGAGAGTTTTATCTAAACCATGCCAGCAGGACGAAGAATGCCTTCGGGAAAAAGATGTTTCAGCAGATTGCAGACGATGAACTGGAACATTACGAACGCCTCAAACAACTCCATGAGAAGTGGAAAAAACAGGAGAGATGGCCTGAAACCGTTCCACTCAAAGTAAAGGACACCCTTGTCAAAGATGTCCTTCTTGACCTGGTCAAGAAGGTGGATGAAAGTTCTAAAGGGGATTCCGATGACCTTGAGGCGGTCAGGACCGCCATTGATTTTGAAGCCAAGGGGGCAAAGTTCTATGCCGAACTGAGGGACAGTGTTTCGGATCCAAAAGAGCGAGAGTTTTTCGACTTGTTAGTCAAGATAGAGAATGAACATTATCTCTCTCTCAAGGATACCGAGGAGTATCTGGTAGATCCCGCCTCCTGGTATCGGAGGAAGGAACATCACACATTTGATGGAAATTAATTCAAACGCCATAAAAAAGTTATCATTGTTCCTTTATTCCCTAAGATAAGGAGGGAGAGCCTTGATGCAGTTTAACACGCTTCTTTTTGAGGTCAGGGACCATATTGCTCACCTCACCATTCACCGGCCTGATTCGGCAAACTCAATCAACCTTGAGTTTTCGAAGGACCTTTTCAAAGCGATCCTTCAATGTGATGGTGACCCAGAGATTCACGCTGTGGTGATCACAGGGAAAGGAAACCTTTTCTGTGCAGGGGGAGATTTGAAGGAGTTTGTGAAACAGGGTTCCCACCTTCCTCTCTATATTAAGGAAACGACGACTTATCTTCACTCTGCCATCTCACGAATGATTCGGATGGACGCTCCAGTCATTGCCGGAGTGAATGGATTTGCAGTGGGAGCGGGAATGAGCATTGCCCTGGCCTGCGACTTTGTTCTGGCTACACCCTCTGCCCGCTTTAGCGTGGCTTATACTCGGGTGGGGTTGACACCGGATGGAGGGATGTCCTATATCCTTCCACGGATTGTAGGCCTGAAAAGAGCCCTTGAATTAACTCTGACCAATCGGGTTCTCTCGGCCCAAGAGGCGTTTGAATGGGGATTGGTCAATAGGCTGGTTGATGAAGGAGAGTTACTGGCTCAGGCGGAGGCCTTAGCCGGTCAGCTTGCCTCAGGGCCGTTGGTTTCTCTGGGTATATCCAAGAGGCTTCTACACATGGGCTGGAATGAGACCTTGGAGACACAGATGGAAAATGAAAGTCAGTCGATCGCCCACGTTTCACGAACCCGTGATGCCCAGGAGGGAATGGCGGCCTTCCTTGAAAAAAGGACGCCGAAGTATAAAGGGACTTAGCATAAGGTGTCTCATAAGAAATCATTACGGTTCAACCCCTCCAGAAAAGATTCTTGATTCTCATGAGGAGATCTATCTCCCCGAGGTGAATCCATGCAACGAGAAGTGATTAAAGCAAATATCGTTGTCTTTATCGCCAGTTTCTGCACCCTGGTCATCGAACTCGTGGCAGGAAGGATCATGGCCCCTTATGTGGGGGTTTCCCTCTACACCTGGACAAGCATCATCGGCGTGGTGCTTGCTGGCATCAGTATCGGAGCCTACTTAGGTGGACGAATCGCAGACCGTTATCCCAGGTCCTCGACCCTTGGCTGGCTTCTCTTTCTTTCAGGGTTGGGGGCATTCTCCATATCGCCTTTGACCAATCTGGTTGGAGGTGCCTATTTTCAAACCAGTTTAATGGTCCGTATCCTTCTCATTACGACCATTATCTTTTTTGCTCCCTCGTGTCTGCTCGGGATGATCTCCCCTGTGGTCGTTAAACTTACCCTTAATAATCTGGAGAAGACTGGGAATGTCGTTGGAAAGATCTATGCCTTCTCCACCCTCGGCTCTATCTTTGGGACCTTTGCCACTGGGTTTTATCTGATCTCGTGGATGGGAACTCGCCACATCCTTCTGACGATGGGGGTCATTCTCATCCTCTCTGCCTTTATTTTTGGAGGATTCTTCAGGAGAAAGAAAACGCTGGCCCTTTCTTCTCTTCTCCTCTTTCTCCTCCTTATTATCCTTCCCATCACCACCCTCTATGTCTATGCAAGGATCTACCCCGATGAGGTTACGGTCTCCTCACCCATTCAATCGCTTAAACTCTCTTATGGATACGCCTTCAACCCTCCCATCGATGAAGAGACTTACTTTTTTAAAGAGAGTGATTACTATACGATCAAATTGAAAAGGAATATTAAGAGTCACCATGGAAACCCCCTGGAATCTCTGGTCCTCGATCACCTCGTTCATTCTTATACCGACCTAAAGGATCCCTTCTATCTTGAATATGAATATATTCGCATCTATGAAGAGTTTGTGAGATGGCAGTCAGGAAAAAAGAAGTCCTTTAAAGCCCTCTTTCTCGGAGGTGGAGGATATACCTTTCCACGATTTATCGAAGTAAAATATCCAAAGGCAGAGATCGATGTCGTGGAGATAGACCCTGAGATTACCCAAGTGGTCAAAAAGTATCTGGGAGTCTCGGAGAACACCCGGATTCGCTCCTTCAACGAGGATGGTCGATGGTTTGTGATGAACTGTAAAGAGGATGGGAGTTACGATTTCATCTTTGGAGATGCCTTTAATGATCTTTCCATCCCCTACCATCTCACCACCAAGGAGTTTGCCCTTGAACTTAAGAGGCTCCTTAAGCCAGAGGGTTTGTTACTGGCCAATGTGATCGATAGTTTTAAAGAGGGAGCCTTCATGCCTTCCTATATCCGTACTTTGGAGGAAGTCTTTGGAAAGGGCAATGTCCACCTGGTGACCCTCACCTCCGATTACGACCACATTGGAATTAGCACGTGCGTAATCGTAGCAAGCCCAAAGAAACTGGATATGGAGGATTTTGTCCGGACGATCCAAAAAGGAAAAGGGAAGATGACCTCTCACGTGATGCCTCAGGAAGAACTCCAAAAATACCTAACAGAGCGTTATTCCGTTATTTTAACCGACGATTACGTCCCTGTTGACAATCTGATTGCCCCCATCTTTGAAGAACGATTTGGTTATCAGAGAAGATAAGAAAGTTTCCCCTGTTTTCCAAAAGCTCTCTACGGGAATAAAAGACTTTGCACAGGAAGGCCTCTTTCTTTGTCTTTTTTTTCATCGCCTCTTTCCTCAATCATGTTCTCTTCAAATTAAGAGGAGGGCATTGAAACGTTCTCTTTATTTTTTGTCGAATAAATGATCGATTTGACAAATCAGGTCCTAAGAGGATAATTTGAAATCAATGAAAGAGATCGTTGAAGTGGCCATTGCCCTCCCTGTTTCGAAAACCTTTCACTACCTCATCCCAGAGGAAATGAAAGGATCGATTCAGATTGGGGTAAGAGTCCTTGTTCCCTTTAAAAGAAGAAAGGTTACTGGGTTTACGATCGATCTTTTAGATAAGGCCCCCCAGGAGTTAGAAGGAAAATTGAAAGAAGTAGAGGAACTTCTCGATGAAGCCCCTCTGATCAGTCCTCCAATGCTTCGGTTCTTCCGCTGGATCTCTGAATACTACCTCTACCCCTTAGGAGAGGTGATTAAAACCGGTCTTCCCCCAGGTCTCCAACTGAAGAGCGAATTAATCTTAAGTCTCACTACCGAAGGAAAGAATAGCCTTGTCCAGGGAGGGTTAGGACCCTTTCAAGAAAAGATCTTTAGGGAAATTGAGGAGCATGGGAAGGTTTCTTTAAAAAAGATCTTAAGACAGTTTCCCATGGAGGGATCAAGGTCACAAATCTTTTCCTGGGAGAGAAAAGGTTTGATCCATGTCGAACCTAAGATAGAAGGGAGAGAAGTAAAACCAAAGGTTGAGAGGATGGTCAAATATCAGGGAGGAGATCTTGGGCAACCCCTTTCAAAAAAGCAGAGAGAGATTTTGGAATGGGTAAGAGAGAGAGGTGAGATTTCCTATCCTGAACTGATGAAGAAATTTAAATCTTCTTCCAGGATGCTTCAAACCCTTCAGAGGAGAGGCCTTTTATCCATTTCTACAAGAGAAGTGTCCCGCGATCTATCGGTCCAATCTGAGCTGAGGGCTTACCCCAAACCTGAACTTACCTCTGATCAGGAGAAAGTCTTGTCAGAGATTCTAAGGGGAATAGGATCGAGGCGGTTTTCACCCTTCCTCATCCATGGGGTCACAGGAAGTGGAAAGACTGAAATTTATCTTCGAGCCATTGAAGAGGTATTGGCTCAAGGCCGGGAGGCTATCGTTTTGGTTCCAGAGATCTCCCTGACCCCCCAACTTCTTTCCCGATTCACGAACCGATTTGGAGAAAACCTCGCCCTCCTCCATAGTGGCCTTGGAAGGGGAGAGCGATACGATCAGTGGAGAAAGATCTGGAAAGGTGAGGTAGGGATCGCCCTGGGGGCTCGATCCGCTATCTTTGCTCCCTTTAAACATTTGGGAATCATCATTGTGGATGAAGAGCACGATCCCTCCTATAAACAGGAGGAGAAGTTAAAGTATCATGCAAGGGATCTGGCTGTGGTTCGTGCAAAACATTCAGAGGCAACCCTCCTTCTGGGTTCAGCCACACCTTCCTTAGAATCGTTTCATAATGGGGAGAAAGGAAGATTTCATCTCCTCACTCTTCCCGAGAGGATTGAAGGGAAACCCCTTCCCAGGGTCGAATTGGTCGATATGAAGAAAGAGGAAGGTCTCCTTTCAGAAAGATTAAGGGCGGCGCTTCGAAAAAATATTGGGGAGAAAAAACAGAGCCTGCTCTTTCTTAATCGAAGGGGATTTGCCAACTTCATCCTCTGCCCGGAATGTGGGTTTACCTTTAAATGTCCTAACTGTAGTGTGACGCTGACCTACCATCTCCATGAGCGTTCTCTCCAGTGTCATTATTGTGATTATCGAATTCAGGCTCCAGGAGACTGTCCCAGATGTAAGGGCCATCGACTGCAAGGGATTGGAATTGGAACGGAGCGGTTGGAACAGGAGGTAAAAAAATTGTTTCCCAATGTAGAGGTTGGGAGGATGGATCGTGATACCACTTCCAAGAGGCGATCCCACCTTCAGATTCTTAAAAGATTGGAATCTGGAAGCATCGACATTCTGGTCGGCACGCAGATGATTGTCAAAGGCCATGACTTTCCCAATGTGACCTTGGTGGGAGTGGTCTCGGCAGATACCTCTCTTCACTTTCCTGACTTTCGGTCCGGGGAGAGAACCTTCCAGCTTTTGACCCAAGTTGCTGGAAGGGCAGGGAGGGGAGAGGCTTTGGGTGAGGTGATCATCCAGACCTTCAATCCTGACCACTATAGTATTGTCAAGGCAAAAGACCATGACTTTATTGGATTCTATCAAGAGGAGATTCAATTTCGAAAGGCCCTGGGATATCCTCCCTTTTCACGACTAATTAATTTTAGATTGATTGGAAATAGCGAGAGAAGGACGAAGGCCATGGCAGAGGAGATGGGAAGGATTGGAAGGGAACTATTGAAAAAATACGAAAGAGGGATTGAACTCTTGGGCCCAAGCCTTGCTCCCTTCTCTAAGATGAGAGGAAAGTTTCGATGGCAGATGCTTGTCAAGGGAAAAAACTCAGCGTGGCTTCACCAATTTGCCAGAGAGTTGGCCAGCCGACTTCAAACCGAGACCAGGGGGAAGGGCGTTGAGTTAGATATTGATGTCGATCCTGTTTTTATCCTATAATGGGACTCTCTTTTCAAAGAAAAAGTTTTATGGGTCCTTTACGAAGGGACGTTTGAGGAGACTTCTATGATGGATCGGACGCGTGGGTATTACCAGAGGCAGAAGGAAACGATGTCAAGGAGAAGAAGGGAGACTTACTTAATAGAGAGGCTTTCCGAAATCGTTCGGTATGCCTACAGGCATTCGGAAGCAATCCGGTCAAAATGGGATGCCATGGGGTTAAAACCGCAGACGATAAAAAGCCTTAAGGACTTGGAGAGATTCCCCATTATCAAGAAAGCGGAACTGGTCAAGGCTCAAAGAGAGGCACCGCCTTTCGGAGGGTTTGCAGTTTTTCAAAAAAGGGGGCTAAAAAGAATCTATATGTCCCCAGGGCCAGTGTTTGAACCAGGGGAGTGGGATTACAAAGATACCCGCTGGGCCCAGGCCCTCTTTGCCTCTGGAATCCGAAGAGGGGATATCGTTCTCAACACATTTAACTATCACCTCACTCCCTTAGCCTTGATGCTTGATGAGTCGCTTCAAATGCTGGGAGCAACGGTGGTCCCTGTTGGGCCAGGGAATCTCTCCATGCAGGTCCAGTTAATGCGACAACTCCCTGTAACCGGATTCATCGGGACCCCCAGTTTCCTGATGGCCATTGTGGAGGCTGCGGAGGGTTTACATCTCGATTTTAAGAAAGATTTTTCGTTAAGAGTTGCCTTTGTGGGGGCAGAGATCTTTCCAGAGTCACTCCGAGAAAAATTGGAGGCGAAGTTAGGGATTCCTGTCCGGCAGGCTTACGGAACGGTGGATGTGGGTTGTCTGGGATATGAATGCCCGGAGAAGAACGGAATGCACATTTCCGAAGAGGTGGTCGTTGAGATTGTGGATACGGAAACAGGAAAGCAGCTCGAAATTGGCTCTACAGGAGAGATCGTAGCCACTCCTTTCAATAAGGTCTTTCCTCTGATTCGTTTCGCCACAGGGGATCTCTCCTATCTGGTTGAAAAACCCTGTCCTTGTGGCCGTACCTCGATGCGACTGGGCAGAATTTTGGGTCGAACCGATCAGGTGACCAAGGTGTGGGGCATCTTCATTCATCCTTGGCAGGTGGATGACGTGATGGCTAAGTTTCCAATGGTGGTGAACTATCAGATTGTGGTAACCCGAAAGGATTACCGTGACCAGATGGTGGTCTATGTGGAATTGAAAGAAGAAGTGGCCGATCCAATTGGCCTGAAGAGGAGAGTAGAGAGGGAGATAGAGGAGGTCCTCAAGGTAAAAGGTCAGGTAGAAATCGTTCCAAGAGGAGGTATTCCAGATCGGGCAAAAAAGATCGATGACCGTAGGATTTGGGAATAGACCTGATTAAAGAGGAGCCTCGTAAGGATTTTCTAACGGGATAGAGAGATGGGCAGCGATGCCAAGGTTAAGGTGGGAGGGATCATGGCCAGCACAGGCCTGGCTACAGTGAGTGTTCTCTCCCTTCCCGATCGCCCCGATGTTACGGGAACCATCCTTCATGCGATGGGAAAACAGGATATCAATATTGAATTTATTGTCCATAACTTCGATTTCGAAGGTTATGGGAATATCACCTTCTGTATCGATCAAAAATATTTAGAGAAGGCGCTGGAGGTATTGGAAGGGGTTAGACCCCTGGTGGAGGCGAGAGGGATCTCTTATCATCCGAATGTAACCATGATCAGTGTGTTTGGTCCTCATTTCAGGGAAAGGCCAATGATCTCGGGCTTAATGTTCAATGCATTGGGGGAAGCAGGAATCTCCGTGTTAGCGATCAGCACTTCGATCTCCAGTTGTTGCTGTCTGATTCAGGGAGATCAGACCGAGGATGCGATGAGGGCCCTTCATGAGACCTTTGAAGCTCCTCATCAGGTTACAAAATTTGCTCCCTAATGGGAGGAGGATAGAAATTCTAAACTCTAAACACAAAACGCTCTCCAGACAGAATAAAAGAAAACCAAGTGGTCGAAACAAAAATCTTGGATTTTGGGATATGGGCTTTTTGGGATCTATTAAGAATTTAGAAATTTGGATTTAGGATTTGAAGTGAATGGAAATTCGCTCCTGTGAGGTCTGTGGTGCAGTTCTGGATCAATACGGCTTTGAGTTTTGCCAACGGTGTAGAAAATCTCTATGTATCGATCCCACAGGGAAAGACAAGGCCTGTGCAAAATCCCATCCTCACCATATTGGGTATTACTATTGTCAGGCTTGTCTGGATCATCTCTTTCTTTGTAGAGGGTGCGGTCAATATAGGACAAGGGGCGGGAGGTTTGGGCTCAAAGCCCATCTCTGTGACAGTTGTAGAGAAAAAAATTAAACGCTAAGCCCTTTTTGCATAGAGAGGAGTTCGATGGAAAAAGCCCTTGAGAGAATAGCCGAGCAGATCCTGGCATTTGATGAGGCCTCTTTGTCCCAATTGAGGGAGAAATATCGGGCAAGAATCGAGCAGTTCGATGGAACGAAGGAATGGGAGAAATCGGTCATTATTTACTGCCTCATCAATGCGGTGAGCATGAAAAATACCCTTTTCAATGAAAATGTCTTGAAGAGGGCGAAAAGCCCTAAGGGAGGATCACTCCAAAAACCCCCTCGCTTGAAACGAGTAAAATAAGGGAAAAGGGTTCGAGGGTTAAGAAGCGGCCCATTTAACCTTCCAATCCCATTAAAGTAAAAAATCTGTGCTGAGATGAAACTTTTGCCGCTCTTTATCTTTTGGACTCTCTGGTTTCTCAATTTCTCAACTCGGACCATCTTCTCTCCCATTCTTCCCTTGATCGAAGATGGCCTTTCTATCTCCCATGGCCAAGCCGGTGGGCTTTTCACCTCACTGGCCATTGGCTTTAGCATCACCCTGTTTTTGACTGGCCGCTTCGCCTTAGATCTGGGATATAAGAGAATGGTCGGGATAGGGATTTTCTGTACCACTCTTGTCCTGACGGGCTTTCATTGGGCGGAGAGTTATAGGACCCTCCATCTTCTCTTCTTTCTTCTGGGCTTAAGTTCAGGGACCTATCTTCCAACGATTTTCCCCATCCTGACTCAAACCTACGAGCCTAAGCACTGGGCGAAGGCCGTTGGGATTCATGAGACTGCGCCCTGTCTTTCCATCTTTTTTATCCCCATCCTGATCCCGATTGCTCTTAATTACTTTCATTGGAAGAGCCTTCTCCTGAGCCTTGGAATTTTGACCCTCTTGTTTCTTATCCCTTTTTGGTGGGTCTCGGTTGAGCCGGTGCACGAGAAGACTGATGAGAAAAGCCCTTATCTTGATATTTTTAGAAATCGGGTAGTTTGGATCATTGGCCTTCTCTGGGTTTTTTCCGCTGCTTCCAGCCTGGGGGTCTATTCCATTCTTCCGCTCTACCTGATTAAAGAGAGAGGAATGGATTTTGGTTTTGCTAACCGTCTGCTTGGGATTTCAAGGGTCGCTGGGGCGATCGTGCCACTGACCATAGGGTTCTTAATAGATCGATTCGGATTTAAGATGATCCTGAGATGGAGCATTTTTGCTACGGGACTAAGCACCATTGGCCTGGCCCTTTCCTCCAAATTACCATCGATTTTTATCACCCTCCTTTTACAAGCCCTGTTATCCCTGGCCTTCTTTCCTGCAGCCATTATCACTATTTCGAAATTGACTCCCATTTCAAAAAGGTCTCTCTCCATTGGGGTGGTTACTGCCATTGGGGTGATCTTTGGAACAGGTGGGGGTCCATTCCTCTTAGGGATGGTTGCAGACCATTTTAGCTTTAAGATGGGACTATTGGGATTGGGGGTTTTGACCGCCCTCTCCTCCTGGCTTACTGGTTTTATAAGAGAAGGTCAGTAACTTTGAGAGAGATTGAGCAATCTGGATGTTTATCTCAGTAACTGTTTGATCTCGTCGACAAATTGGGGGAAGGGCGCAGGATGAAAGGAGAGGAGAAAAGCCAAAAAGAGCACCCCTCCCAGAAACTTCCTCTTCCCATCCAAAGGGGTTTGGTCATCTAAGGGAGCAGGATGACGAAACCCAAAGAGGATGATGAGGATGAGGAGAAGCATCCACCCTGGATTATAGAAAATGGTGATAAAGGCCATGACCGAGATGGTGATCAGGAAGACGATCCTGCTTCTTCTTCCGAAGAGGGCGTAGGCGATGTGGCCTCCGTCTAACTGTCCCACTGGAAGAAGATTGAGGGCAGTCACAAAAAGACCAACCCATCCCGCATATCCAATCGGGTGGAGGATGACATCATGATTTTCAGGAACCTTCCCCAAAACGAAATGCTGAAGGATGGAGAAAAGGAAGGGATCTGCCAGGCGGAGGGTTCCTTCTTGAAGATGGGAGTGATGGATCACCCTTGAGAATTTTAAGCCGATTATGATCGCAGGGATGCTTAGAAGAAGGCTGGTCAGAGGCCCTGCGGCTCCTGTATCAAAGAGAGACTTTCGGGAGGAGACCGTGCTTTCCATCCGGATCACCGCGCCCAATGTACCGAAAGGAGAAAGTGGAAATGGGAGAAAGAAAGGGAGAGTGGCTTTCATCCCATACCTTCTGGAGGTGAAGTAGTGGCCCAATTCGTGCCCTAGAAGGATGAGCATGATCGCCACCGAATAATAAGGTCCTCCTGTTAACCAGGTGGAGGCGACCGTCAGAACAAAAAGGATGATATGGAGCAGGTTTCGTCGCATCGAAACCCTTATTTCTTCTTTTTATGACGATCCCGATCCAATCGCTTTTTATGTTTGTGTTTCCGCATCTTCTTTCTTCGCTTCTTGACGACGCTTCCCATAATCTTTTCTCCTCATGGACCCTCCTCACCGAGCTCAATCCACGATCACGTTGGTCTGCGTTCTCAGGACACCTGGAATTCCCTGAATTTTGGTCACGATGAAATCGCCAAGGATGTTGATATCCGGAGCCTCCACCAAAACAATCACATCATAGGGACCAGTGGTGGAATTGGCTCGCTTCACCCCTTCGATCTTAGCCGCCTCCTTGGCTACATCTCTGGCCGTCCCTGCAGTGCACTCAATGAAAACATAGGCTGAGATTGCCATCCGTATCACCCCCTCCGAAAATAGGATATCTTATACGCCATCCGATTTCAAGTTTAAAATACAGAAGCCCACCTCTTTAATAGTCCTTTTGGAGGGGGTGATTTTCTTATCTTACTTCTGATGAGCCTTCAGAAAGTCCATACAGAACTTCAGGGCCTCATCCCCAGGAAGGCCCTTTGCCTTTGCTTCTTTAACATACTCATCAAGGATGGGGCGTAACCTTTCTGACCATCGGGCATTCTCTTCCTTAGAGAGGACCACTACCTTGCCCCCTTTCTGGACAAAAACTTCCTTTCCCTCTTTATCCAGTTCATCCCAAAGCCTCCCCATCTTTTCTATCCATTCCTCATTAATCTTTTCGATAATCCCCTGAAGGTCTGGAGAGAGACTGTTCCACCTCGCTTTATTCATGATGATATAATTCGCATTAACATAAGCGGTTCCATATTCGGTGCTATCGGTAATGACCTCTGCCAGTTTAAACCCCTTCATCGGCTCATAGGGACAGATGATCCCTTGAACCACTCCTTTAGAGAGGGCATCATAGGCCTCTGACATTGGCATCGCTACCGGCGCACCCCCAAGGGCCTGAACCACTTTGGCACTGGTCCCAGTGGAACGTACCTTAAGCCCCTTCAGATCCTCGAGGTTTCGGACAGGCCTTTTGGCAAAGAGCATATGGGGTGGTGAAGTGGTGAGGAAGAGGATTTTGACTTCCTCCAGCTCTTTGGGTTTAAACCTCTTGTAGTATTCATTTGCCAATTTTGCTCCCACATACCCACTTTTATAACCCAGGGGCAGATCCAGTACTTCTGTAAGAGGAAATCGGCCCATGGTATATGAGAAGAAACTCAATCCTAAATCCGCCACCCCCTTAATCACCCCTGCATAGGTTTGAGTAGGAGGCGTAAGCGTGCCTCCGGCAAATTGGGTGATCTTCACCCTGCCATTGGTTCTTTTTTCGACTTCCTTGCACCACTGGTCCATCACCACACTGATCTTGTTTTCAGGTGGGAAGAAGTTTGAGAGATTGAGGGTGATCGTTTTCTCCTGAGCATTCCCACAGGGAGCCAGTCCAAAGAAAACGAACATCCCTACCACAGCCAACAACCAACCCTTCTTTTTCATACCATCACCTCCATCATTTTTTCCCCTCAAGGGGGTCTATATTAAGCCCTTTCTAAGAGGAGGATTCTCCTCTTTCCACCGGGCTTCGTTCCCATCAATACTTTAAAAAAGAGGGAAGAAACAGTGCAATTTGTGGAAATAAGAATAATAAAAATAGGACAAAGAGAAGGCTCAGCAAAAAGGGGGTAACCCCCTTATAGATGATCCCAAAAGATTCTTTGGTGATGTTTCTTACGACAAAGACATTCACTGCAACGGGCGGGATAATCACTCCGATCATCACTGTAAGGTGGAGGAACATTCCAAACCAGATCAGATCGTAACCGAGTTTGGCAACGATCGGATAGAAGATGGGGGTAGCAAGAATCATAAAGGCAAGATCATCGATAAAAGACCCTCCCAGAAGATAGATAAATCCAATGAGGACCAGAATCAGATGGCGGTGAAGAGGGAGATGGATAATCCAGTCTGCAGCGACCATGGGAATTTTGGTCACCGCAATAAAATGTCCGAAGATAGTGGACCCTGCGATCAGGATGAGAACCATACAAGCCGTCACCAGAGACTCTTTCAAGGATTTGAAAAGGGTTCTGAGATCGATATCCCGGGTGGCAAAGGCCAGGATTCCAACTGAAAAGGCCCCGACACTCCCTGCCTCAGTGGGGGTGAAAAACCCTTTCATCATCCCACCCATCACGACGAGAAAAATGAGGAGAACCCCTGCTACTTCTTTTATCGATAGGATTCTCTCCTTCCATGAAAAGACCTTTCCCTTAGGACCAAGCGATGGGTTGATCTGGCACCATCCATAGATGATGGAAAAGAAGAAGAAAGAAACAAGCAACCCAGGAAATACAGAGGCAAGGAAAAGTTTTCCTATAGACTGTTCAGTAATGATCCCGTAGACGATCAGGGGAACACTTGGCGGGATGAGACAACCGAGTGTTCCTGAAGCTGCCACCACCCCTGTGGAGAGTATCCGACCATATCCATATCGATCCATCTCTGGAATGGCAACACTGGCGAAAGTGGCTGTGGTTGCAGTGGTTGAACCTGTCACACTCCCAAAGGCAGTTGCTCCTCCAATCGTGGCCATGGCTAACCCTCCAGGGATGTGTCCAATCAGTCGATAAGCAGAATCATAGAGTCTTTTAGCGATCCCCCCATTAAAGGCAAGCTGGCCCATAAGAATAAAGACAGGAATGACCGTAAACCCATAGGTGGAGAGGGTATCGTAGATGTCATGGGAGACCATGGTCAACCCTGCTTTTAAGGAGACAATGATGCTAAAGCCTAAAAACCCGATGATGGCCATGGCAAAGCCAAGTTCCAATCCTGTAAGAAAGACCGCGATCAATAACAATAACCCAATAATTCCTATGGTGATCTCACTCATTTTTTTTCCTAAAAAGACTCAGGATATCACAAAAAAGGACAAGACATTGAAAGAAGCAGCAAACCCCTAATCCATAAATAACCGGATGGATAGGAATATGACGAGTAGGCGTTACCTCCCCTGCCTTATAGATATCTCCCCCCAAGATGAAAAGATTCCATCCGATGATGATAAAAAGTCCTATTCCTAAGGATTTGGTAATAACGTGGAGGAGTTCCCGTTTGGCCCTGGAAAGCTTAAGAATAAAAAAGTCAACAAAGATGTGCGCCTTTAGCCATGAAGTCAGAGGGATCGAAAATCCGATCACGATGGCTCCGGTCAGCCCAACCATTTCGTAAGTTCCAATAATGGGTCTTCGAAAAGACCTTAGAATGACATCCGCCACTGTCAAAAGCACCATGAAGGCCAGAGCCACAGCGGCAAACGCATTCATCCATTGACTGATCTTTGAAACAGTTCCCAATAGCCTTTGCATGCGTCTCAATCCAATCAGGAGTTTTTGGTGGGTTATTCTCTCACCTTGCTCAGTTCTTTTTCATCGATGTGGAAACTGTGCTGATCCGTTGGAAAATCCCCCTTTCTTACCTCCTCGATGTAGGACTGAAAGGCCTTGAGCATCAGTTCACTGAGATTCACATACCGTTTGGCGAATTTTGGGGTGAAGCGGTCGAAAAGCCCTAAAAGGTCATGGACCACCAGGACCTGACCATCACAGTGAGCCCCTGCACCGATTCCAATGGTGGGGATCTTCAAACGTTCCGTAATCATTTTGGCAATGGGGGCTGGGATCGCCTCGAGGATCACAGAGAAGACTCCGGCCTCCTCGAGGAAGAGGGCATCATCAATGATCTTTTGGGCTGCCTGGGCATCTTTTCCTTGAACCTTAAATCCTCCAAGCATGGAGATGGTCTGAGGAGTCAGCCCAATATGACCCATGACCGGGATTCCTGCCTTGACAATGGCTCTTGCAATCTCTTTAACGCTGGCCCCTCCCTCCAACTTTACCGCATCCGCTCCGCCTTCTTTCATAAATCGGCCAGCATTGAGGATGGCCTCCCGTTCTGAGACATTAAAGGACATAAACGGCATATCCCCGATGATCAGGGCATATTGGGTTCCACGACTTACCGCCTTGGTATGGTGGAGCATCTCCTCCATGGTAACAGGAAGGGTATTCTCATAACCCAGCACGGTCATCCCCACCGAGTCACCGACCAGAATAATATCGATCCCCGCTCGATCTTCGAGCAAAGCGGTCGGATAATCATAGGCGGTGAGCATGGTAATCTTTTTCCCTTCTTCCTTCATCCTTTGAATATCCACAGGAGTGATTTTTTTACGATCCATCTTGACCTCCTATTTCCGAGGGGGAAACTGGGTTCATCCAGGCTTTAACCTTGATTAAACTGTTTTTCGATTACTTTAATCAACTCTGTAACCATCCGATTATAGGGGACAGAAATCCCCAGACCTTCGGCTTCCCTGACGATGGCTCCGTTGATGGCATCGATTTCGGTTCGACGTCTGCGATCAAAGTCCTGACCCATAGAGGATCGGTTTTCTCGGGTGGCCTCTGCCACCCATTTGACTTTCTCAATGGGGTTCCCTTCAATTCGAATCCCTTTTCTTCGGCCCACTTCAAGGGCCTCTGCAACCAGGGCCTCCATTAACCTCACGGTTTCAGGATAATCGAGAAGTTGACCATTTTTAAACCCAGTGAGGGCGGTGAGGGCATTGATTCCGATATTGATAAAGAGTTTCTCCCAGATAAGATAGTGAATGTTTGAGGAGACCTCTGTTTCAATCCCTGCCCTGGAAAACATCTGGGCGATTCGATTGATTCGCTCCGTGATTTGATGATCCCGTTCCCCAATATAGGTCTTTCCCCATCCTGCGTGACGGATATGACCTGGACTAAGGAGCGTTGATCCATGCCCTGTGATCCCTAAAATCACTTTTTTGGGGTTGATCTTTTTACAGAGGACCTCCTCGTTTCCAAGACCATTCTGGAGGGTAAGAAAGACGGTATCCTCTTTTTCAAGAACCAGAGAATCTGAGACCGCTCTTTCCGTATCATAGGTTTTGACGAAAAAGATGACCAGGTCGGCTTTGCCAACAGATTTCACATCAGGGGTTGCCCTCATCGGGATGATCTGAACCTTTCCTCTCTCTTCGAGGGTGAGGCCTTCGGAGCAGATCTTATCCACCTGTTCCTTTTTATAACCCACCAGCCAGAGTTCTTCTTTCGCAAGGGTGAGAAGCCCTCCGAAAAGACTCCCCATGGCTCCTGGACCAATCATTGCGATCTTCATGGTCTTATTTTTTTCAAAAGAAGGGTAACAGAGGTTAGTTTAAAAATCAACCTTTTGTCCCTAACAAGGATTTCAGAAGATTTGAATCCCCAACAGGAGGGTGAGGAGAATCATCCCAATTGAAGTCATCCAGGCAATTAGGTTAAAGATGGGGCCATTGGTATGGGTCATCATCAACTTCTTATCATTGATGAGAAGGAGAATGAAGATAAGAATGAAGGGAAGGACGATTCCATTGATGACCTGGGAAAAATACATGATCGGGATGAGGGGAACCTCAGGATAAAGGATGATCCCCGCTCCGAGGAAGATGATCAGGGTGTAGATTCCATAGAACTGGGGAGCCTCCACAAACTTTTTATCAATCCCCACTTCCCATCCCAATCCCTCACAGATGAGATAGGTGGTGGAGAGAGGAAGGATAGAGGCGGCAAAAAGCGAGGCATTGACCAGACCAAAAGCAAATAGATAGGTGCAATATTTTCCGGCCAGGGGTTCAAGGGAGAGGGCCACATCCTTGGCGGTTTCGACCTTCACGCCATGTTTGAAAAGAGTTTCCGCACAGACCAGAATGATAAAGAAGGCCACGATGTGAACCACCACCGATCCCATGATCACATCGAACCGGGCATACCGATACTCTTCAACCTTAATTCCCTTCTCCACAATTGAAGCCTGAAGGTAGAACTGCATCCAGGGCGCAATGGTCGTTCCGACCAGGCCGATCACCATGGCCATCTCGGAAGGGTTCATTTTTAGGGTTGGTTTTAAAAACTGATCGACCACATGATTCCAATCGGGCTTAACAATAATCCCCGTGATGATATAAGAGACATAGAAGAGGCAGGCGATCAAGAAGGCCTTCTCCACAGATTTATAAGTCCCCTTGACCACCATCCACCAGACCAGAAATGCACTGAGAGGGATGGAGATTAATTTGTTCACTCCAAAGATCTCCATGCCCGCCGCCACCCCGGCAAAGTTTGAAATGGCATTGCCCATATTGGTAAGAAACATTCCAATCATCAGATAGAACGTGATCTTGGCACCGAATTTTTCTCGAATCAAGTCTGAGAGGCCTTTTCCGGTGACCACCCCCATTCGAGCACACATTTCTTGAACCACGATGAGGACGATCATGATGGGAATAAGGGACCAGATCAACCTCAACCCATACTCCGCACCAGCCAAAGAGTAGGTGGTGATCCCACCTGCATCGTTATCCACATTGGAGGTGATGATCCCCGGGCCCATCAGAATAAAGAAAAGGCCCACTGTTCTCCATAGGGAACGCTTCGAAGCGGAAATCCATTTTGTAAATTCGGTCATGTTGATTTTGATCCACCACCTTAAAAGAAAATAACCGAACTTCAAATTCCCATCAGAAAGAAGCCAGTTTTGTTAGTGGGTTAAGTCATAGGTTTAAAAAATTTACTTTTTCCTTTGTCTAAATTGGCTTCTTCACCCTAATCTTAACCTTGGCTTAAGAAATAATTTTTAGGGTTTAAGCCTATCCCATTTAAATAGGAGGGGATGTAGCCGTCATGAAACTTTGCTTGGGTATTTAATCGAATATAGGATTTTAAATTATCCTGCATCAGGGGCGAGCACATCTAAGACACTCCGCCATCCGATCACCCCTTTGAGATGACCTTTCTCATCCACCACGGGGAGGGCTCTGAATCCATACTTTGCAAAAGCCTCCACCACTTCTTTCTGATCTGCATCTAACTTCACACTCACCACTCTGGAGGGAGAGATTTCAGAAAGGGTCTGATGGGAGTGGGCCGTAAGGAGGTCGCGAATACTTACAACCCCCTGGAGTTCCTCCTCCTCATCCACGACAAAGATATAATCCATGATGTCCAGGTTGGGAGCTTCAGCCCTCAATCGTGAAATGGCAGTTTCTACCGTTACCTCAGGGGTCAGACTGAGGTAAGCAGTGGTCATCAATCCCCCTGCGGTCTCTTCAGAATGGATGAGGAGCTCTCTAAGGTCCTCAGCCTTTTCCTTCTCCATTCCTTCAAGGATCTCCTTAGCCCTCTCTTCAGGGAGATCGGCCAGAAGATCGGCGGCCTCACTGGGAGACATCTCCTCAACAATATCCGAGGCCTTTTCAATCGGGATCTCTTCGATCAGCGATTTTTGAATCTTAGGGTCGATCTCCTCCAGGGCTTCCGCTGCGGTCTCTGTATCTAATGCATGAAAGATGGCCGATCGCTCCCGACTGCTGAGGTCTTCCATGATATCGGCCAAATCGGCAGGGTGAAGATGGGAAAGTTTCTTTTGAGAGACGCTCAGATGAAGGAGATCTGAACCTGAAAGGAGTTGAACGTACTTCCAGGAGATAAACTGATTGGGAAGCACATAGGAAAAAAGCCATTGAAGGAGTCGATCCACCCCTCTTTCCCAACCGACCCTCCTCATCAATCCTCGAAACCCCACATCCACGTGAACTAACCTAAGATGAGAGTTTACGCGAAGGAAGTGAAGGTCGTTGACCCTGACCACCTTTGCCCCAAACGTATCCACGATCTGTTTATCCATCACCTCCTCCCGGAGGGAGATGCTCTCTTTTTCTGGAGGGGCGGATAAAAGGGCGTAGAGGGGTTCTTCGTTGAGAACGATTTGAGGTTCGATCTGAGCAATCTTCTCCCAGGGAAGATAGAATTTTCCCCTTCTGCCACGAATCATCATCCCGATGACCATGGGATAGGGTTCCTCTCTGATGGCAACCATATCCGAGATTCTGCCCAACCTCTGGCCGGATGGAAAGTAGACTTTTCGGTTTAAAAAATCACTGAAAAAGTAAAAATCCTTCACGAGGAGTCCCCTTTTTAAGACCCACAGTTCACGGTTTGATCAAGGGAAAAAAATAAATTAAATTTTTATCTTTATAACGACTTCGAAGGAGCGTGTCAAATGGAAATTGTCCTGATCTGCCCCTCCTTCATCTCCATTAGGGTTTTTTTAAGCCTTATCAGGATATCGCCTTCTAAGTCTTTTTGAGAGGTGATTGGAAAAAGGAGGACCTTGAGGTTTAAAAACCTTGGATCCTCTATCAACTTTCTAAAGGCCTTCTCAATCTCGAGAGGGGCAACCCTTCTCAGATGGGTTAGAACTCCTCGGATTTCATTTTCCCCAAACCGTTCGAGGAGATCATGTTCACGCAATCGGAGTTTGGATTGAAGTTGATCGAGCGTTTTTGCCTCTGCCGATAGGAGGAAGAAGGTGAGGCTTCGGAGGCCATCTTGGAGGACTTCCCTTCTCTCCTCTCTCTCTGAACTGGGTGAACCTTCGTAGTCTAACTCGTTAAGGATTCGAAGATTCCTCAAGAGGGTAACCTGATGCTCTTTAGATCGAAACCATTGGGAGACCTCTCCCTGAAGAGATTTCGGGAGGGGTGGTCCTTCCTCCTTCATTCGTTTTTTGGCTTCGATCTCTCTCAGGGCATATTCGAATTTGGAATAGCAGTTCTTTGCTGCAAACCCAATCTCCATGATCTCCTTATCTCGCACCGGGTCACGGTGATAGTATTGCCGATATTTCCCGAGGAGAAGCTGCTCAATCGCCTTGATCTCTGTCAAGCGGTTCCGAATCTCTTTATAGAGTTCACGGATGTCATTGATGATTCCAGGAGGGACATTTCGTTCAGGCGTAACCATCAGACATTTTTCTTGAAAGTCCTCGATCACTTCCTTAAGGTAATGATAATCGTTCTGAATGGTCCTCTCTAAGCTCTGTGCATACCTCTGAGCATGATCCTTCTCTACCATGATGCACCCTTTGGGACTATTTTACTCCAATTTTAGCCATTGTCAAAACCCCCGAGAGAGTTCTTAGAAAGTCCAGAAGTCTCTGATTACACGAATTATAAAATGGTTACACTGAATTTTGAAATCCGAGGAATCCGAGAGCGAAAATTAGTTTTCAGAGGACACTTAGTCTTTGAGACGAGGAAGGGTCTCTTCTTTCTCCGTGCAGAGGCGGTCGCGAAGAGACTGGTCAGCGGGAGGCATGGGAAGGCCTCGAAGTTCCTGAAGGCTGACCCACTGGAGATCCTTGCATCCAATCGGTTGGGGAGATCCCTTTTCAAGAGAGCACCAATAGGCCAAAAGAAGAATAGGATAAATTGGATCCTTGCAGAAGACGACCTCAAAGATCCTTTTCACTTTCACTTCGATTCCTAATTCCTCTCTTAATTCTCTCTGAAGGGCTTCCTTGGGCCCCTCCCCTTCCTCCATTTTCCCTCCGGGGAATTCCCAGAGAAGTCCGTGGGGAGAGTCCTCTCTTCTCTGGGTGACAAGAAGTTTTCCATCCTTAAGGATTAACCCTGCAGTGACCACCAGGATTGCCATCTCATCCCTCCACCCGATTCCGCCCCTTCTTTTTTGCCTGGTAAAGGGCATGGTCTGCCTTCCGGATGAGGTCCGTGAGGGTTAGAAGAGGAGGGGAAAAGGTCGCCACCCCAATGCTTACGGTTAAATCTCTTCCGGGTTGGGCCTTCTCATTCGGGAAACAGGTCTCGGCCACACTTCTCCTGATCCGCTCGGCGATCTCAAAGGCCTTCTCCTTTCGTGCATTGATCAATATGGCTGCAAATTCCTCTCCTCCGTATCGCGCCACAATATCGGTCTGTCTGACGCCATGCTGGATGAGGAGGGCGATGGCCTTCAACACCTGATCACCTGCCAGATGCCCATTGGTGTCGTTGTAATGTTTAAAATGGTCGATATCAATCATCAAAAGAGAGAGGGGTTGAGCATATCGTTTCTGTCGTTCTACCTCTAGGGTCAACTGCTGGATAAAAAATCGGTGATTGTAGATTCCAGTGAGGTCATCGATATAAGAAAGAAGCAAGGCCTCTTCCCTCATCTTCTCAATCTCCTTCAATCTCTCCTTATAGAGGTCCTTCAAGGCCTGGAGTTCTCGAGCATATTGATTCCTTTCCTGGATCTTTTCCGTGAGTTCTTTCTTGGTATTCTCCCACCTCCGTTCTAACTCGACCTTTTCGCGAAGATCTCTTAGAGTGAGGAAAAGGAGATCCCCTTTAAGGATTCCGATGGATTCTACCAGAATCTTCTCACCCCCTCGGCTGACAAGGTGAATCTTTAGGCGAAAGGGTTTCCTCTCCTCCATCCTCTCCAATTCCTCTCTCACCGTGCTAAGGTCTTCAAGGGAAATGACGTCGATCAAGTTCATTTGGTGGAGCTGTTCCCAGGGATAATCCAGAATGGCAATCCCTTCTGAGTTGGATTTGAGGAAGCCCCCTTTTGAGTTGAGGATGAAGAAGGGCTCGGGAATGGCTTCCAAGGCAGACCTCAGGAGATGGATCTCCTTCTCCAAGGTCTCCATCTTCATCTGGATCTCTCTAAGAGTCGAAGAGTTCATTCGATCTTCTGAACCTCTCTCTCCATCTCTTTTAATCGTTTCGGATCATAGGGCTGGATATTCTTTAAAGAAGGATCCAAGGGATTTTCTGGATTGAAATTCTGTAAGACCAACTTTTGTCCTGCTTTTAACTGTTTGCCTAAGAGCCTAACATCCTCTTCTTGATGAAGTCCAGGAACAAAGGTCATTCGGAATTGGTACTCCACTTGACTGGCCTTCAGAATCTCAATCGACCTTAGGATGGGTTGAAGGTCAACGAAGGTGCCTGTGGCACGACGATAACGAAAGGGATCCAGAGGAGCCTTCACATCCATGGAGACAAAGTCAATACTTTTTGTTTTGAGGAGGTTCTCCAACATCTGAGGGTTTGAACCATTGGTATCCAGTTTTATGAGGAAACCCTCTCGCTTGACCTCTTGAATCAGTCGGGGAAGATCCGCGTGCAACGTGGGTTCTCCCCCGGTCATACAGACCCCATCAATCCACTCCTTCAAAGATTGAAGGTGGTGGAGAATCTCGCTAAGGGGAATCGTTTCAAATTGGTCCGGATGAAAGACGAGAGGATGATTATGGCAATAGGGGCATCGAAAATTACAATGGGGTAAAAAAATGACCGAGCAGATTTTCCCTGGCCAGTCTACAAAAGAAGTCTCTAAGAATCCTTTGATCTCGATCATTCAAGGTATGCATAAGAGGGAGAGTGATGTTGGGGGGCATTGAAATTTTAATACCCCCTCACGATCCCCATCACCAGTTATTTTTGAAAAGATACTGTTTCACTTCTTGAAGGGTCGGAACTATCCCCCTCCAACTGATGACCTCCCTTTCCTGCTCGTCCTCAATAATAAGAGAAGGAGTGGAGAGGATACTATAAAAAGAGGCCTCCGCAAGGCCATCGATCGTATCCAAATCATAACTGAAGACCGGAATCCCTTCCTTCTTCAATTCGATTCCAATCCTTTGAACTGCAGGACATTTCGGACATTTTGCCTTAGTAAAGATTTTAATCGTTCCCATTGCCTCCTCCCTCCTCAAGGGGCTAATTATGAGATTAGGCCTCCAGCACCAGAGCCCCTTGGGTCTCTTTCAGAAAGGCCTGATTCCGATATCGGTTTCGTAGTTCTCCGATCTTCCCTTTATTCCAGCTGGAAAGCTTTGTGAAATAACCGGTAATGCGGGTAATCCCATCCACATCCTTTGAGCCACAGTAGGGGCAGGTGGACCTTAGCCCTCGAGTGGTTCGATGGCAGAGGTTACAGGTGGTAAATTCCGGTGAGAATGCGATCTGGTCGTTCTGGGTTAATTGGAAGGTCTTGATAACAAAATTAGCGAGCGACTCTTTGGAAGGTTTGGCCTCGCCCAACCAGATATGGGTTAATGCCCCTGCCTCAATGAGGGGGTGGAAGAGCCCCTCCTGTCTCACTCGCTCAATCGGACTCAGGACCGCAGAGTTGTTCAAATAGGTGGAGTTGGTATAATAGATCTCTCCCCTCGAAATATCCCCTTTTACAATATGGCCTGATTTGGGCGAATGAAATTTAAGGTCCAGTTTGGCAAAGCGATAAGCCGTTGACTCGGCAGGGGTCTGCTCTAACACAAAATGCATTCCATAGCGCTGGCTCAACTTTTCCACCATCAGTTTCATATGGGCAATCACCTTCAACCCGAATTTAAAGGCCTGTTTGGATTGATGCATCTCCTGACCCGTGTGGATTTGAACCAATTCATTGAGGCCAACCATCCCGATTAAAAAACTGGCCCGGTGCATTCGGAGATAAGGAGATCCATCCCGGTCCATGGCCAACAAGGAAAGGGGACCCTTCTCTCCAAGCGAAAGAAGTTTCTCGATAAAATGTTTTTTCTCCAGGTGTGCCTTGACCGCCATCTCCATAAACTCAGTAATCTTTGAGAAGAGTTTGGTATCGTCTCCTTTGGCTAGATAAGCAATTCTTGGGAGGTTGAGGGTCACATTTTGAAGGGCGCAGTATCGCATCTTCCAGGGCTCCCTCGCATCTTCCAAATCCCTTTGCTCTAGTTTAAAACTGAGACGGCAGCATTCGGAGATCTTAGCGGTCTCTCCCCGATCAAAGACGAAGTAGGTATTGCCCTTTTCAGAAGCCACCTCACAGATGTGATGGAGAAAATCGATGTGACCTGGGGTCTGGAAGAATTTCTCAGTAATATGGACCAGAGGTTTTGGAAAGAAGAAAGGCCTTCCTGATCCATCTCCACCAAGGTAGACATCAAAGAGTGCCCAGGCAAATCGTTGACTCTCCTTTAGATACTCACTATAGGTCTTTCCTGTAAATTCTCCCCCTGGGCCGATCGCTGGGACATCTTCGAAATGTTTTGGAATCTCCCAATAGAGGTTGAGGTCCGTAAAGATAGCCTGTCCACCTCTGGCGACCGCCTGCTGAGAGAATTCAAAGATCATCATCTGGGCCAGTTGCTCCAGGTCCCGGTTTGACATCCCGACCAGGTAAGGAGCAAAGAAGAGGTTGACCGAATCCCAGCCAATCGCTCCTGCAAAGTGGCTCTGAAGAGCAGCAGCGAATTTCACCATATGGGCCAATAAGACCTCGGGATGTTTGGCCGGTTTGGCCATCGCAATCGAATTGGGAAGGCTTAGACCGAATCGTTTGATGTATTCGAGAGACTGACCACTGCAATAAGGGCGGTCTACAAAACCGAGATCATGAAGATGGATATCCCCTCGCATATGGGCGTCTGCCACCTCCTGAGAGAAGACCGAGAGCAGGGCGTACTCCTTCTTAATCCTTTCTGCCAGAGTAAGATTGGTGGCTTCGGGGCCATGGGGGACATTGGCATTCTCCTTGTTTGGATGAAGAATGAGTTGGTCCACATCGTAGAGGGGCATCCCAAGACGAGTATGCATTCGACGAGCCTCCTCAAGCCCTCTTTCAATCAATTTGGTATCTACCAACTCACGGATCAGGGGAGCAGTAATCATTTTGATCTTAGAAGAAGTGATCAGGTCCTCTACCTCTCGGGCGATCTCATTGGCAGTATCAAGATCAATATAGGTCTCTCTCAGAAGGGCATCGACGATCCTCTGACGATTCCAATCGTGCATGGATTCATCAGAGGTTCGGACAAAGAGTGCCATATCCGTGGTTTCGACTTCTTCCCTAAATCCTTTACGTTCGCCTTTCATCTCAATTATAGAAGGCATAACCTCTCACCATTCGACAATCTAAGGAATTTAAATTTTTCGTTATTCAGCCAATGGTAAGCCTTAAAGAAGGGCTATATTTAGTATGTTTTTAAATTATTACAACAACATGTTGTTATTTGTCAAGAAAAAAAATTTAATTTGTGAAAAAATTCTTTTAATTAGTGAAATAATTTAAAAAGGAAGCTTATCTTTTTAAGTTAGGGCTCTTTTTAAAGGGTCTCAGAGGGGTTTCCACCAAGCGTTTGATTAATCCCCAGAAAGTCTCTTCAATCGTTTTAAGTGGAACTGGCTCGATCTTTGGATCTTCCAAGTCTCCTTTCACTTCATAAAAATATGAAAGGAAAGCCTTATCCTTTCCCGTAAGAATATAACCTGCAATGGGAAAGCTACTTAAAACCATATCAATGGTGACCAGGGGATGAACCCCTATCCTTGCATCAATGAGGTTTCTCCCCAGGTCGACCTTTCCGATGATGGTGATCTTCATTGCATCACTCTCAATCAAAAAATCTTCGGTGGAAGCAATTCCATCCTTGACGGAGAGGGTAGCGTTGATCTGGTTGTAAGGCAATCCTTTGGTCTTTAGATCTGGAAGCCTTCCTTTAAGCAACTGGGAGACATTCAGGATGGAGAAGATTTTTGAAAGGATATTGAACTTTTCAATCACGCCCTCCTCCAATTCAAATCTCAAATTTCCTTGAAGGGTCTCTTTGACCTTTTGAAAGTCCTCCCCTTCTCCACTTAATTGAGCCTTATCGATATGAATTCTTCCTGTGATGAAGATTCTTTCATCTCCCTTTTTTTGGGAGAGTACTTTTAGAAATGGACCTGCCTCCAGATTGGAGATCCGGGGTTTTATTTCAAAGCGTATCCCTTTTTTGATGGGTTGAATCCAACCCTCTACCAAGCAATCTCCTCCACCTGCTCTCAATTGAAAGGGACGAATAGATAGCCTTCCATTTTCGTTCTTAAATTGGCCTTTCAGCTCTTGAAAGGTGAAACTTCGGTAATTTCCCTGTACAACCGTTACCCCAGCATCGATGAACCAATTGGAGAGCCACTCTCCCAACCCTGTAAAAGAGAGAGGCTCCTTCTCCTCCCTCCTGGGAAGGAGAAGATCTAGGTCCAAGGAAGAGGAAAAGGCCTGTAAAAAGAGTTCTTTCTTTTTTTGACCTGGAGATTTTTCTAAGGGAGGTCTTGAAATCTCCCCTGAGAGAAGGATGGGAACCTCACCCAATTTTCCCTTCCATCCATCAAATCTGATTTTTTGAGAAGTCAAAGAAAGAGTCCCTTCAGAGAGCGTAAGCGAAAAAGGGAGTTTTTGATGCCGAAGCCTTGCCTCCCTCAATTGGACCTTCCCCTCCCTCACGGCTTCCGTGAGATCATCCAGCGTTCCCAACCATTTCAGGTGAAACTCCGCACTGCCCCTCAGTTCCTGGATATTTTCCAATGGGGAACGAATCTTTCCCGAAGACAGAGGCGAGCGTAGAAGGGTTAAAACTTGACCCAGATCGACTGAGCCAAAGGTGAAAAGATCGATGGCGTTATCCTTGATGGAACCCTCAATGGTGAGAAAGGAATCTTTATGTTGAACCTTTAACTTTGAAAAATGGTATCCAAGATTGGAGAAGGAGAGAAATCCCTCTTTGAGAATAAGAGGGGAAGGGGTTCCCTTCAATTGAAGGGAGACCCCCTTCGGCCAAACCTTTCCTTCATAGGACAGATTTTTAAGCCCTTTGGAAGAGGAAGCCCATAAGGAAACTTCTCCTACACCAAAGATTTTTTCAAACCCTTTTCTCTTTTCAAAATTGGGTTGGGTCTCAGGCAGAAGGGTGGAAAGATGGGAAAGGAGGCTTAAATCCCCCTTTCCATTAAAGAAGACCTCAAAGGGTTGGTCCCCTTCTTCATCCCTCCATGAGCCCTCTGTATAGAAAGTAAAATGTTCAATCTCGCCTCTCACCCTTGACCATTTGAGGCTTCGTTGATAGAGTTCAATCTTCCCTTCTCTAACAGAGATGGGATAGGGGATTTTAGGGTGGGTCAATCTTAGGTTTGAAAGATGGTAAGTTCCCTGGTGTTGAAAATGAAGGGGAGGTTTGAGAAGGCCTTTAAGATCAAGGTGATAAGAGGCCCTTCCTGACTGAATCTCCAAGGAGGAGAGGGGGGTTGAGGACTCTTTTGAAAATCCCACTGCCTTTAAGAAGAATGGAACGTCTCTCAAGTCTGTTAAGCCATCCCCCTGAATCTGAAGAGTAGGGGTAAGGAGAAGGTTGTAAAAGGTGCCGTTAGCCTGATCAATCTTAGAGTGGAGAACTCTTGCTTTCACCTCTTTTAACTTCAGATGGCCATTCTTAAAGATGAGATGACCACTCAGATCCTCCAGTTCTGGAACGTCCCAGGGAAGTTTTAGCCTGGCCTTCTCCACCCTCATCTCTACGGATAGGACATGTGCATTTTCTGTCTCATCGCAGTGGTCAATCTCTGGGATTTTTCCAGAAAGTTTTACCGAGAGAATCTGGACAGGGCCCTTGCCTTCCGAACGAAAAAGAGATTGAGAAACCTCAGGGGTGATGATTCGAAATGGGATAAACTTCTTCCCCTCTGAAAGTTCAAAAGGGGAACTCTTGGCCTCTGCTTCTATCCCCATGTCTGGAGTACCAACCCCATAAATTTTCCCTCTCCCTTTTACTCCAATCTCAGGAAGGTCGATAGAGATTTTTGGGATTCGAATCTCTTTCCGATCCCAATCGAGATCAATCTCAATCTTCACCCACCTGGGTTTAATGGGATAAGCAAAGACCTGGGGATAGTCGAAAGAGAGGTTCTTGATGTTCAACTTAAGAGAGGATTTGAAGACGCCTGAGAGGTCTCCTTGATAATTCGCTCTTAGATTGAGGGTACCAGTGATGGCCTTCATAGGAAGAATTTTTTTAAGATAGGGCCAGAAGTGAGAGATCTCCATTCCCTGAAGATCAACGTCCCCATGGATCCTTCCCTTCAGAAGATCTCCATCCTCAGGAATATTTTTAAGGGCTCCAGAAATAGTAAAAAGACCTTCCTTTTGAGAATGGAGGACCTTCCCACTCAGTCTAAAAGGAATAAAGCGATAGGAGGAAGTTGAAATTTGGAGATGGAAGGGTTTTATCACGGTGGCGAGTTGGGAATCGCCGGCTCCCTCGTCATGAAAAGTGAGTTCTCCATTTTGGACGATAAAAGAGCCTCCATGGGGTGTTGGAAAAACCTTACCATTGGTGAGGTGGAAGCTTTCTTTTTCAATCGGTCCCTCAAAAAGGTTAAGTGTTCCGTTTTGATATCGGACCAGATGGAGGCTCGGTTGGTCCATCAGGATGGCTTTCCACCGAAACTCCTTCCGGAGAAGGGGGAGCAGTTCCACCTTCACCACCACTTGTTTGGACCTAATGAGATCGAACTTTCCAGAACGGTCCTTTACCCTGAAGTCTTCCACCGAGATTCCAAAACCCTTTGAGAAAGTGAGGTGGGTCTTCCCTATGGAGACCTCCCTTCCAAAGGTGTGGGTTAAGAAGTTTTGTAATACCTTTTGGTAGAGGTCAGGACTAAGGAGAGAACGGATCAATAGGAATCCAAAGATTCCCACAATAAGGATGGGAATACCTATCCAGAAAAGGGCTTTTTTTTGAATAAATTTCATTAGAGTTTTTAAAGACGTTTTTTAAGATTTCTTTTTTAAGACGTTTTGACCGTTCGGGCTAAGGTGAGGACATCCACCCTTTTTGCCCCTGCCTCTAACAATACCTTTGCGCATTCATTGACTGTGGCACCAGTCGTATAAACATCGTCGATCAGGAGGATTGACTTTTCAACGATTTTATCCCCCGCTGTAATTTCGAAGGCTCCCTTTACTCCTCTCTCACGCTCTAACCCGCTTAGGTTGACTTGGGGAGGAGTGGGTTTTCTTTTTCGAAGGGTTCTCTTAAGATAAGGAATTCCAGTCCGGGAGTGTATCTCTCTAACAAGGAGAAGGGCTTGATTGAATCCGCGTTCCCTCAGCCGATTTTTATGGAGAGGGACAGGGATTAAGAGGTCCACCTCTTTGGGGTCCCAATAGCGACTCAACCCTTCTACCATCTGCTGCCCAAAATAGGGAGTAAGAAAGGTTTTCCCCTCATACTTCCATCGGTGGATGGCCTCTCGAAGAGAACCCTCATAGGCTCCGATTGACCTTGCTATTGTAAAATACCTCTTCTTTGTCGAGCAACCCCCACAGGGATGGTCCATGATCCCTTGGGAGACATAAGGTGTTCCACAGAGGGAACAGAAGGGAGGTTCGATCCAGTGAATCTCTGAAAGACAATCGGTGCAGATTCCTTTTTCACCCTCCGGTAAAAATTTTTGGCAAAAAGGACATTGGGGAGGAATAAAGAATTGGAGTAGTCTCTCAATAAAGGGATGCATCCAGAGTTGAGGAGCGATCTTCCTTTAAGCCCCAAGCGGTAAGTGAACAGATTCAGGAAAGGAGGGAGAAGGTACCGTGATGGCCTTCTCAGCCTCTTTAATGCTATAGGTCCCCCATTGATGGCACTTAGGGCAATAGGCAATCCATTCCTTTGACTCCCTTTCACATGATTTACAGAAGAAAGGAAGATAGGTCGTTGCACTCATTTCAAAGGTCTTTTCAAATTCCTGAGCGGCCCTGTGAAAGTCTTTTTTGTGGAGGTAAATCTCTGCCAGAAGCCGGTGGAGGGCTGGAAAGTCTTTTACCTTTAAACTGATCTCATTGATCTCCTCAAGGGCCTCATCCAACATCTCTAACCTGAGGCAGAGTTTTGCATAAAAGAAGGAAACCACCCAATTGTCTGGATCATGCCTCAGAATTCTCTGGTAAATCTTAAGAAGCGTACTGGGATCCCCCTGTTTTAGGTAAAGGTCTTCTAACCTGAGAATAAAAACGATCGATTTGAATCGGCTAAAACTTCTCCCCCATATCCTTCCCGCAGAGGTCCACTTTCCCTTACGGAGGTAGATCTCCCCAAGCAATACAAATCCAGGCTCAAAGGTTTTCCGTTCCCGGATAATCTCCTTGGCCTCCTTCAAGGCTTCCTCCAACTCCTTCTCTCCACCTCGGGCCAGAAGCTCTTTGGCGTATTCGTATTTTAATCCCAGATAAAAGACTTTCTCTTCCTCCTCTGATTTTTTCTCCTTGGTATGTTTGAGAATGGCCTTCTGGATTCGAATTGCCTCCTCCCACTGACGGGTAAGAATGTAGAGTTCTCTCAATTTTTTCATAGCCCCGAGATGGGTCTCCTCCAGACGGATTGCCCGATTAAGAACTCGGATCGCCTCATTGAACCGTCTGGCCTGTTGATAGAGGTCCGCCTCCCGAAATAAAACCTCTATGTTCCTCATATCGAAGAGTCGTGCCCTTTCCAACCAGCTCAAGGCCTCTTCCTCATTCCCCTCTTTGAGGCTGATTTCCGAAAGCCTGAAGTAGAGCTCTATTTTGGAAGGATCTTTTTTTAATACCTCGATAAAATGGGTTTTGGCTTTGCTAAAATTTCCTAAGAGAAATGCATCCATCCCTTTGTTAAACTCTTCTCTCAGAGATTCGCTCTTTCTCTTTTGACGGGTTAGCTGGTACCCCTCAATGGCCCGTTTTGCATCCCGGGCAAGGGTGCTGATGAAAACCAATAAGGCTCCTAATACAAAGGAGGAGATCATTAGGGTCGAGAGGTTCGTGGGGAAGACCTTTCCAAAAAAATGGAAATCGATATCCACAGGATTGATGAGGGAAATCCAGCAAAAGATGGAGACGGTGATCAAGAGGAGGATCAACAGGATTCTCAACCACATCGACTATAACTTTCCTTTCTCCAATTTGGTCTTGCAGGGAACACAATACTTCGCCACAGGCTTGACTTCCAATCGTTTAAGGCCAATCGGCCCCCCACATTCCTCACAGATTCCATAACTCCCATTCTCGATTCGATCCAGGGCCTCATCCACCTCTTGGAGCATCATCCTTTCATTTTCATTAAGACTGAGCAGGAGTTGTTTGTTGTAGATATTGGCGGCTTCATCTCCAATGTCCTGAATCCCATCCTGCCCCATTTCCTGCGAAGACTCAAAGGTCTTTCTGAGCTCTCCGACGATCTGCTCCCTTTCCTTCAGAAGTAATTTTTTAAATCGCTGAATCGTCTTTTTGTCTAACTCTTTTTTGGGTTCGGGCTGCGGTTTCTTCAATCATCACTCCTTTCCCCAGGTCGACCTTTGGCGCGTCGATCCAAAGCCCTTCTAAATCATAGAACCGACGGACAGGTTCAAGAAAAATATGGACCACCACATCCTCGTAATCCATTAAGATCCATTTCCCCCCCAGGGTTCCCTCTAACCCGAGGGGATGGACTCCCTTCTTTTTAAGGGCTTCCTCAATCGCTTGAGCAATGGCCTGGACCTGTCGATCCGATTTTCCACTACAGATAAGAAAATAGTCCGTAAAGGATGCGATTCCTTTTAATTCAAGAAGAACAGGGTCATGAGCCTTCTTTTCAAGGGCTGCCTTTAAACAGAAAAGCGACTTGGTTTTTGAATCGGTGACCATACCCTCCTGATCATAGGATTTGAGTTATGCATTATATCAAAAAATTCCTTGATGACAATAAAAAAATGAGTCTGAAGCATCTATCTTTTCTTCTGGTAAAGCCCATTTTCCCGAATGTAACTTTCCACCTCAGATGGAATTAAATATTTAACCGATTCTCCTCTTTCAATCAACTCCCGGACCTTTGTCGAAGAGATCTCCAGATAGGAGATCTCCCTAAAGTAGAGGGTGTGGCCAGAGGGGTGGTGCCATCCCCCTCTCTTCGGATCATACTTAAATAAGGGAACCAAAGCCTTTGGGAGAGGGTCAGAAGAGAAAGTCTTTTTTCCCTTAGGTCGGGTCATGACTATAAAATTGGATAAGGAAAAGAGTTGTTTAAAATCCTTCCAGGTCTCAATCTCGACAAAGGCGTCTTTTCCTAAGATGAAGAAGAGAGGATTCGGATACTTTTCCCGAAAGTATTGGAGGGTGTCTATGGTATAGGATTTCCCCTCCCTTTTCAGTTCAATCTCCGAAGTAGAGAAGTAGGGGTTAGAAGCAGTAGCCAACCTAACCATTTCCATCCGGTGGTGGGCCTCAATAACACTCTCTTTCTCTTTGTGGGGGGGGAGGGAGGCAGGTATAAAGATCACTTCTCTCAGGCTGAAGGCCTCTCGAATCTCCTCTGCTCCTCGGAGATGGCCCAGATGGATGGGATTAAAGGTCCCCCCGAACAACCCAATTCTTTCTTCTTTTCCATTTTGCTCTTCCATAGGACTCTGTCTCACCCCCGGATTTGTCCATCTCCATAGACAATAAATTTAGTCGTCGTAAGTTCCTCCAACCCCATTGGACCAAACGCATGAATCTTCGAAGTACTGATCCCGATCTCAGCACCCAACCCCAGTTCGAATCCATCGTTGAATCGGGTAGATGCATTGACTAGAATACACGAGGAATCTATCTCCCTTAGAAACCTCTGAGCATTCTCATAGTTAGAGGTCACAATGGCTTCGGTGTGAGAAGACCCATAGGTTTGAATATGTTGGATGGCTTCTTGGATTCCCTCGACTATCCGAATGGCGAGGATAAGGTCTAAGTACTCTTCAAACCAGTCTTTCTCTTCTGCCCTTTTGATCCCGGGGAGAATCTTCCTGGTAAGAGGACATCCCCGAAGTTCAACCCCCTTTCTTTCTAAAGCCTCCGCCATCTTTGGTAAAAAAAGGGGGGCGATCTTTTCATGGACCAGTAAGGTCTCCATGGCATTGCATACCCCAGGCCTCTGAACCTTGGCATTGAGGCAGATTCGAAGGGCCATTTCTATGTCTGCACTCTCATCGACAAAGATATGACAGACACCCTTATAATGCTTAATCACTGGAATCCGGGAATGCTCGGTCACGAAACGGATTAACTCCTCCCCTCCCCTGGGAATAATGAGATCAATCTCTTCCTCCAACTGGAGCATCGCTTTAACGGCCTCTCGATCCGTAGAGGGCAACACCTGGATGGCTTCAGGGGGAAGACCAGTGTTGCGGAGGGCCTTTTGAAGAACTTGGCCGATGGCTCGGATGGAGTGGATAGCCTCAGAACCCCCTTTCAAAAGGACGCTGTTGCCTGATTTGAGACAAAGTCCTGCTGCATCCGAAGTGACATTTGGCCTCGATTCATAGATCATTCCAATGACCCCCAGCGGGATTCTCATCCTTCCAACCCATAGCCCATTCGGCCTTCTCCACATCTTGACCACCTCGCCCACAGGGTCAGGGAGTCGGGCCACTTCTCGGAGCCCCTCTACCATTCCCTGAAGGACAGAAGGGGATAGGCTTAAACGATCGATCATGGCTCGGGAAAGTTGAGCTTTCTTTGCGCAAGAGAGATCCTTTTGATTTTCTTTCATCAGAAACTCTCTGTTCTGGTCAAGAGCCTTTGCCATTTCAAGAAGGGCTTTATTCTTAAGGTCTGTAGAACAATTGGCCAAGGAGTGAGAAACCGCTTTGGCCCTTTTAGCCAAAGCCCTCACCTCTTCTATTCGTTTGAGTTTTTTTCTCATATCACCACCAGATCATCTCGATGGATTACCTCATCTGAATATTTATAGCCTAAGACTTTCTCAATCTGATCGGTTTGAAGTCCTTTGATCCGTTCCAATTCAGAATGGCTATAGTTGACCAGGCCTCTTGCAAACTCCTTTCCTTTCAATCCAAGGCAAGAGACTGAATCCCCCCGATCAAAGGAACCACGGACCTTTACGACCCCCGAAGGGAGCAGACTCTTCCCCATCTGGACGATCGCCTTTTTGGCCCCGTCGTCCACAATGACCTCCCCTTTGGTTTTAAGGGTGAAGGCGATCCAATATTTTCGACTGCTCAGAGGACTCCCCTTAGGGAGGATCAAAGTCCCGACCTCTTTGCCCTTGAGAATTTGATGGAGAACTCCCCGATTCATTCCACAGGCCACCAAGGTGGGAATCCCAAACCTTGAGGCCTTTTGAGCTGCCTGAATCTTACTCATCATTCCTCCCACACTCATTGGACTGGAAGCCTTTGCACTGAGTTCTTTTATCCGATTGGAGTCGATGTCCTCGATGAGCGAAATGGGTGTGGCTTCGGGGTGATGTCGTGGATCGGATTCATAGATGCCATCGATGTTTGTCAGGATGATCAGGAGGTCCGCCTCGATGAGATTGGTAACCAAGGCAGAGAGGTGATCGTTGTCACCAAACTTGATCTCATCCACAACCACTGTATCGTTTTCATTGATGATTGGAATGATCCCAAGTTCAAGAAGGGTGAGCAGGGTGTTACGAGCATTGATAAATCGTTTACGATGGCTTAAATCGTCATGGGTCAGGAGAATCTGGGCCACCATCTGTTGATGTTTGGAGAAGTAGGTTTCGTAGATATTCATCAACCGACTTTGACCCACTGCAGCCGTTGCTTGTTTCTGGGTAATGGATTGGGGTCGGACTTTGTAGCCAAGTTTCTCCATCCCCGCTGCAATCGCCCCAGAGGAAACTAGGACGATCTCATAGCCTTGTCGCTTCAATTCCGAAATCTCTTTGGTCAAATTGGAGAAGACCTCATGGTTTAACCCTCTCTCCAGGGAGGTCAGAATACTGGAACCTACTTTGATCACGATTCGTTTTACTTTTCCAAGAGTCTCTTTTCGAATATCCTTATGACCCATGGGGCTCTCCAGAAATCTCTTCTAAGGTTTGGAAGATAATCTCCATCAGTTCCTCGACTCCCTCTCCGGTTTTTCCAGAGAGGGGATAGAGGTTATATCCCATCGGCTTAAATCGTTTTTTCACCTCCTCTATTCTTTCTCGAACCCATGGGAGGTCTATTTTGTTAAGGGCAACGATCTGCCTCTTTTCTTGAAGGGATGGATGGTAGGAAACCAATTCGTGGTTAAGGGTATGGAAATCCTTTACCGGATCTTTGCAAGGATCTTCGGAGATATCTAAGAGATGAAGGAGGAGACGGGTCCGCTCTACATGGCGAAGGAAGTTTAATCCCAATCCAGCCCCTTTTGAGGCGCCTTCAATCAGTCCTGGAATATCTGCCACTACAAAGGAACGATGCTCTTCTCTCATCACCACCCCCAGATTGGGAGCCAGGGTGGTGAATGGATAATCTGCAATCTTGGGACGGGCTGAGGAGATTTGAGCCAGGAGGGTCGATTTCCCAACGTTGGGGTATCCAATAAGACCTACATCTGCCAGCAGTTTCAGTTCTAACTGTAAGAGGCGCTGCTGGCCCTTTTCTCCCTTCTCAGCATGGCGGGGGGTTCGCTGGGTCGGTGTTGCAAACCGAGCATTTCCTCTTCCTCCCCTGCCTCCCTGTGCAGCAACAAACCGTTGCCCATTGAATAGAAGGTCTTGTAATATTTCCCCAGTCTCGCCATCCCGAATCAGCGTGCCCACTGGAACTCGGATGATGAGATCTTTTCCATTCTTTCCTGTTTGATCTTTTCCTTTACCGTGGGATCCTTTCTGGGCCTGAAAGGTTTGAGGGTAGGTTAAATCGAGAAGGGTTGAAAGTTGAGAGTCTGCCTGAAGGATCACATCCCCACCTTTACCTCCATCCCCACCATCCGGACCTCCTCTGGGAATAAACTTTTCTCTTCTAAAACTGACACAGCCATTTCCGCCATCGCCTGCTTTTACCAGGATTCTGACTTCATCCACGAACTTCATCTTCAATCATTGCAGGCCAGATGGAGAGGGGTTAAATCGCTTGGGCGTATACACTCACCTGCTTCTTATCCCTTCCCTTTTTTTCAAATTTGACGATCCCATCAATTTTAGCAAAGAGGGTATAATCCTTTCCTAAACCTACATTCTCCCCGGGATGAATGCGAGTTCCTTTCTGACGAACCAGGATATTTCCTGCCTGAACCCATTGTCCGCTAAATCTTTTAACCCCCAGGCGCTGTCCTGCGCTATCCCTTCCGTTCCGAGAACTTCCTCCTGCCTTTTTATGAGCCATAAAACCCTCCACTCCTTAGTCTCAGCTTAAGGTGATCTCATTGACTTTCAGATAGGTATAGATCTGACGGTGCCCTTTGAACCGTCGATAATTCTTCCTTTTCTTCATTTTATAAGTGAGCACCTTTTTCCCCTTCTCCTCTTTGAGGATTTCTCCTGTGACGGTGGCATTGTCAAGATAGGGCTTTCCAATATGAACCCCATTTTCATCCGAAATCATTAACACCTCATTCAATCTCACTGAGTCTCCACCCTTCCCCTTTATTCTTTCCACTCGAAGGATATCTCCCTTAGAGACCCGATAGGTCTTTCCCCCTGTTTTTACCACCGCAAACATCCTCTTTCCTCCAAATTTATTTATCAAAAAATATTAATGGATTTTAGTAGGATTGTCAAATTCCCTGCTTGCCGTAGGATTAGATTTTTGTGAAACGGGGAGGGGGGTGCCATCCACCCCCTGTTTTTTCTATAGAATGGGCGACAGCCAAAACCATATCTTCGCGCCATGGCCGTCCCACGATCTGAACCCCTATGGGTAAGCCTTCCATGGATGTTCCTGCCCTCACTACAGCGCTTGGCCATCCAGTTAGATTATAGGTTCTGGTATAACTAAAGGACTCATAGATTTTATCATTGAGAGTAGACCCATGGGGAAGGGCAGGATAGGGATTTACTGGACAAAGAATAATATCGTATTTTTGTAAAAAAGAGAGCAGGGTACTCCTGAAATGGTCCCACCTTTCGAGAATGGCTACTACGCTTTCTCCCGTCAAGGGTTTAGAGCGTGCCCGGGTTTGACGACACTCGAGGAGGGGATGGACCTCTTTCGTTCCAACCCTTTGAAGGAGAGTCTGGATTCCTGCTCCTCCATCGATTCCCATCAGAGAGGCCCTGATTTCATTGGTTTCTTCGATGCCTGGAGGACGAACTTCATCCACAACCAGGACTTCTTGGGAAAGGGTTTTGGCAACACGAGTGACTACTTCAATGGTTTCAGAAGTGGGAGGAGTGATGCCATTGTAGGTGTGAAAGGCGATTCGGAGGTCTTTAAGATTAACCGTTTCAGGGTCCTTCCAGGGCATTGGGACAATGGCGGGATCACACCAATCCACTCCAGCAATGATTGGTAGTATCAGGATAAGGTCTTCCACAAACCGTGCCATTGGTCCAATCTGCCAGAGGGGTCTCAGAATTCCCCCTAAGGGAGGAAAGTGGCCTGTTCTGGGTACCAGATTTGTGGTTGGTTTAATCCCTGCAATCCCACAGAAATGAGCAGGGACCCGGATGCTTCCGGCCATATCGGCACCGAGGCCAAAAGGTGAGCCTCCCACGGCAATGATTGCCGCTTCCCCACCGCTACTTCCTCCTGGGGTACGGGAGAGGTCATAGGGATTATTGGTCCGACCATAGATTAAATTGTCGGTTTCATAGGCAAGGCTCAACTCAGGAAGATTCGTTTTTCCCAGAAGAATGGCCCCTGCAGAACGAAGTCTCGCCACCACGGTAGCATCCCGGGAGGGAATAAAGTTGGCCCTCCCTCTGGTTCCTCCTGTACAGATCACCCCTTCTGTCTCAATACTGTCCTTAATCGTCATCGGAACTCCGTGAAGGGGACCGATGAGTTCACCTTGATGGAGCCTCTTATCCGCAGCCCGAGCCTGAGCAAGGGCCATCTCCGCAGTAAGTTGGACCACTGCATTGAGCGAGGGATTGACCTCTTCGATTCGCTCGAGGTAGGTGCGGACAACTTCTTCTGAAGAGACCTCTTTATGTTGAATGGCTTTGGCTAAGGTTTTTGCTGAGGCATAGATGATTTTTCCCATTTCCATATTCAATCCTCCTATGAGGGTCAGGGGTTTCAGAAACCTCCTTCCAGCACAGCGATTCAGAGGCGTAAAATTAGCGAGGAGATATCCCTAACCATTTTACCCTAACCGTAGTAAAAAGACTTCCTAAGTCCTCCTCAATCAATGGAGAATATCCCTTTTGGCTGGGATGAGAAAAGGGAAGGGGCTCTGCTTAAAGTTTGATTTCGATGATGGATTTCTCTTTTAATTTGGTGAGGAATTGCCTTAAGGCCCTCTCCATCTCTCCTTCCATGTAGTCGGCTTTGACCTTCTCTTTGATCTCTTCAAAGGGGGTGGGTTCTCCTCCCTTGCGGTCAAGGAGTTTGATGATGTGAAATCCATGTTCGGTTCGGATGATCCCACTGACCTCCCCCACACGAAGACGGAGGGCTTCCTTCTCAAAGGCGGGCAGGAGTTCTCCTTTTTTAAAATAACCCAAGTCCCCTCGATCCTTACTGGAGGCATCCTCCGAATAGAGAAGGGCCATCTCCCCAAAATCTTCTCCCCTCTTGATCTTCTCTAAGACCTTTTCACATTTCTTTCTTATCTGGGAGACCTCTTCGGGGGTTGCCTCTTTGGGAATAAGAAAGAGGATGTGGCCTGGTCGATAGAGTTCATTGCTTCGATACCGATCGATATTCTTTTGATAGAACTCCAGAAGCTCCTTATCCCCAAACTTCGACTCCACTTTTATCATCACACTGATAAACCTTGTTCGGAGGATTCGCTTTTCAATCTCCTTTTTGAAGGCTTCAAAAGTGATTCCGTCTCGGGCTAAGGCATTCTCTAAATCCTTCTGGGTGGCGTTGTTTCTCTTCTTAATCTCTTCAATAGTGGCCTCGACTTCCTTCGGGGTGGCCTTAAACCCTATCTTCCTCACCTCTTGATCGATGAGCCTCTCCTCAATGATCTGTTCCAGGATTTTTCGACGGGCCTCAAGTAATTTTGCCTTCCTTTCCAAGCGGTCCTCAGTTTGAATCTCCTCATAAAATGGTCCCATCCACCTTTCAATCTCAGAGAGGGTAATGATTTCCTGATTAACAATAGCCACAATCCGATCCACCACTGCTTGAGCGGAAGGAATCATCCCCAAAAAGAGGAAACCGATCCAAAAAAGAATGAGGCTTCTTTTCTTCTTAAAGAACTTTTCTGTTAGGATCTTAGCCATTTCTTGTTGATCTTTAATTTTGCTCTTCCTTTGAGTCCGCTGAGCCACTTCTGAAATTCCTCCTCCCCCTTTTGCTTTCTGAGTTCCTTGAGAATGGTTGCCTTGGCTTCCTCAAAGGAGATTTCTCGGGGTTCACTCTTTTCTTCAAGTTTAAAAATGTGATATCCATAGGGACTCTTGATCACCTCACTGATTGCTCCCACCTCCATGGAGAAGAGGGGAGCAAATTCAGATGGTCTTTCTCCTTCGCTAAAATACCCTAAATCTCCTCCCTGAACCCTTTCAGGACCTAAGGATTTTTTCTTGGCCAATTTTTCAAAACTCTCCCCCCTTTTTAGCCGTTTTAAAATCTGAATCGCCTCTTCTCCATCCGCCACCACAATCTGGCGGGCCCTTACTCTCTTGGGAATCAGAAACAATGAACGATGGGTTTCATAATATCTTCGGGCTTCGGCCTCCCCGATCTCTCCTGGATAGTCAAGGTGGTTTCGGATCATCTTTTCGGCTAAGAGTTTCTCCTCTAAACGGACTTTCCACTCTTCCAAACCCATTCCCTTGAGCCCCAACCTCTCTCCAAAGGCGTTGGCCGGGTAGTCTTTTTTAATTTCTGAGATCGCCTGGTTTAATTCTTCCTCGGAGATCTTCATTCCTGATCGCCGGGCCTCCTGAGCCAGGAGTTTTCGCTCAATCATCTGCTCGAGAAAAGCTTTTTTTAAAGCTCCATACGTAGAGTTCTCATGTTTTTCGGATTCTAAGACCAACTCCTTAAATTCCCGATTAAACTCTTCCACCGTGATCAGTTCACCATTGACCTGGGCGATCACATGCTTGGGGAGGCCAAGCCCAAACTCTCCGCACCCCGAAATAAAAATGAAAAGGATGGATATAGGGAGAAGGAGAAGAGGGGTTTTCATTTTTTCTCTTCGGTGGACTTCTGTTCCTTCTTTCCTTCTTCGGCCCAGAGTTTTTCGTTGATCACAATTTTGGCTTTGGACTTCATCTCTTTCACGTATTCAAGATAGGCATCCTGTCGCTTCTTCGCCTGGAGAAAAAATCGTATTTTCTCTTTGACCTCAGAAAGGGGCCTCAGGACGGTTCCGATTTTATCCTCCAATCGGAGAAGGTGGTATCCATAAGAGGTCTTCACTACTTCACTGATCTCTCCCTTCTCCCTTAAGGAAAAGGCGGCTTCCTCAATCGGGGCAAAGGGAGGAGCCAGCTGGCCTCTCCGAATGTAGCCGAGGTTACCTCCGTCCTCCCGAAACTGTCCCACATTGTAGGTGGAGGCCAACTTCTCAAAACGCTCACCATCGGAAAGTTTTTTTAGTACCTCTTTCAAGACCGGCTCTGAGGTTACAAAAATCTGACGGATCTTTACCTCCCGGGGTTCGGTGAAACGATTCTTATTCTCTTTATAGTATTGTTCAATCTCGCTGTCTGTGACCTGGTCCTTTCCCTTCAAGACCTCTTCAAGGAGGGCATCGATGACCATCGCCCTTTTGAAATCTTCAACCTTTGACAGAATCCTTTTATCCTTGTCAACCCCTCTCCGCTTTGCTTCCTGGTGGAGGACTTCTCGGGTGATCACATAGTTTTCAAGGAAATCCCTCTGACCCTTTTCATTGAGAAGCCTTAGCTTCCCCTCCAGGGGTTGGTTCTCTGACATCTGGTGAAACTCCTCGAGGGTGATCGAGACATGATTCACCCTCACCAACTCATTCTTTCCCAACTTCTTCTCTCCTGACTCCCCACAACCCAAGAGGAATAGAGGAAGGAAAAGAAAGGCCACAATGATTCGATATCTTTTTTGCATTCTTCCCACCTTTCCTTCTTAAAAGTAGGCTTTGAATAGGAGAGTTAGACCTATTCTCCGAAAAAGAATGTATCATATCAAGCCATGGCTTGCAATAACTTTCTGGTCTCTCCAAAGGGATCTTTCTTCAGGTCTTCCCACTCCTCAATTACCAATTTGGAATCAGGGGTGAGTCGATATCTCCCCTTCCCTTGGTTGATCAGATTGAGAACCCTCTGAGGAGAGACAAGGGTGGTTTCATCAAAGGTAAGAACCAATTGAGAAGGAGTCTCCTCAATCTTTTTAATCCTCAGCCTTGTGAGAATGAGTTTGATCTTGATGACCTCGAGAAGGTGGACGACCTCGAGGGGAGGTTGACCAAATCGGTCCAGAAGTTCCTCTCTGATTCTCTCTATGTCTTCTTCGGAACGTGAGAGGGAGAGCCTTCGATAGAGACTTAACCGTTCCTCTGTATCCCCCACATAGGATTCGGGAATGAAAGCAGGAAGGTGGAAGTGGATTTCAGGCGTAATCTCTTCTACCACCTCCTCGCCTTTCAATTCTCTGATCGCCTTCTCCATCATCTGGGTATAGAGCTCCAGGCCTATGGAAGAGATATGACCAGATTGGGAGGGACCAAGTAGATTTCCAGCCCCGCGAATTTCCAAGTCATGGAGGGCCAGCTTAAATCCGGATCCCAGTTCGCTTAGTTCCTGAATCGCCCGAAACCTTTTCATCGCATCCGGGGTGAGACTAAGTTCGCTGGGAACGAGGAGGTAGGCGTAGGCCTGATGGCTTCCCCTTCCTACACGACCCCGAAGTTGATAGAGGTCTGCCAGACCAAATTGCTCGGCGTGGTTGATCAGGATGGTATTGACCGTTGGGATATCCAGTCCTGATTCGATGATGTTGGTGCAGACGAGAAGGTTATATTCCCCTCTGACAAATCGGAACATCACCCTCTCCAACTCCCTCTCATTCATTTGACCATGGGCAATGGCCAGGGAGGCTTCTGGAACAAGCCTTTTTAGGTAGTTGGCCATGGCGTGAATATTCTGAACCCGATGGTGGACAAAGAAGACCTGTCCTCCTCGGGCAAACTCCCTCTGGATGGCCTCGCGAATCAGTTGATCGTCAAAACGAACAACATAGGTCCGAATGGCGAGGCGATGCTCTGGAGCGGTCTGGATGAGGCTAAGATCTCGAATTCCCGAGATCGCCATCTGAAGGGTTCTTGGGATGGGAGTGGCAGTGAGGGTGATTACATCGACTACCCTTCTCATCTGTTTGAGTTTCTCTTTGTGGATCACCCCAAACCGATGCTCCTCGTCAATCACCACCAGGCCTAAGTCCCGAAATCCTACGTCCTTCTGGAGAAGCCGATGGGTCCCAATCACAATGTCCACCCTCCCCTCTTTCAATCCTTGAACGATCTCCTTCTGCTCTCGAGGGTTTTTAAATCGGCTCAACATTTCGATCACCACGGGGTAGGCCCTGAAGCGATTCCGAAACGTTTGGAGATGTTGTTGAGCGAGAATCGTGGTGGGCACCAAAATGGCTACCTGTTTTCCATCCATGACTGCACGGTAGGCTGCCCGAATGGCAACCTCTGTCTTCCCATATCCGACATCTCCACAGATCAAACGATCCATGGGTTTGGGGAACCCCATATCTTCCATTACTTCTTGAATGGCTCGAGCCTGATCGGGCGTCTCCTCATATTCGAATGTCGCCTCAAACTCTTTGTAGAATTGATCCAAGGGGGAAAAGGCCGTTCCCTGAAAGACCTGCCTTTGGGCATAGAGGTCCACCAGTTCTTTGATCATCTCGGAGACAGCGGCCTTTGCCCTCTTCTTTGTCCTTTCCCAAGAGCGGCTCCCTAATTTATCCAGCCTTGGAGGTCTCCCATCTCCTCCAATGTAACGTTGAACGAGATTGAGTCGATCCACCGGCACATAGAGTTTATCTCCATCAAGATATTGAAGAAGAAGGTAGTCATTCGATACTCCACCGATCTTCAGATGGCGCAATCCTTTGTATATCCCCACTCCGTAGTCGACGTGAACGACAAAATCATTCTCCCGGAGTTCTCCCCTTGAAGAAAGGACCTCCCCCTTCCCCTCTGAGATGCGAGTCCTCCCCTTTCTTTCTCCAAGCCTTCTCCTCTCACCGAATATCTCTTCTTCAGTGATGAGGATCCATCCTTCTTTTAAATTTTTAAACCCCTTAGAAAGCGCCCCATAAAGGAGATGGATCTCTTTGGGAGATAACTCCCCAGGATTCTGAAACCCTGGCTCCTCCGCCAAATTTACTTTGACCTCGTAATGGGTTAGAAGGTCCTTCAATCGCTCGGCTTGGGCTCGGGTATGGGAGACCATCAAGATCCTGAACTTTTTGGCCTGCCACTCCTGAATCCTCCTCAAAATGATGGAAAAGGGAGACCTTTCTGATCGGGAAGGGATCGATGAAAGAACGGTTCTCATCTCCCCTTTGAGATCTTCATTGCTCTCCATCCCGAAAGAAAAGAGGGTTTGACATTGGGCAGGTGCGATCGGTCCTTCCTCAAGGAGGACCGTCCTGAATTGTCTGAGCCATTGAGATACCTCTTCGAAACTCAAATAGATTGATTCAGGAGGAGGAATGGCTCTCTTTTTTACCACCGTCTTTTCATAGCGTTCATGGATGAGACGATCAAAAGCCTCTGCCTCTCTCTGCACCTCCTCTCCCTGGTCAATAAAGATGACTCCACCCTCTTTTAGATAATCGAAGAGGGAAGCTGAGGACATTTCAGAAAAATCTTTTGAAACATCCCTTGCTGGAAGAAGGATGGCCCGAGACATCTGGCTTTGAGGAAGGGAACGTTGGCTTTCGATTTCAAATCTTCGGATGGAGTCCAATCGATCCCCTATGAATTCCAATCGCAAGGGGTTGTCATAGAGTGGGGTATAAAGATCGATAATTCCCCCTCTGATGCTCACCTCTCCCACCTCCTCAACCACGCTTACCGAACTATACCCACTTTGATGGAGGTATTGAATCAGATGATCTCGATCCACCTCTTCTCCAGGAGAGAGGGAAAGGATGGAATTTCTTAATTGGGAAGGTGGTAAAACCCTTTGCATCAAGGCCTTGATGGTTGAGATGAGAAGAACCTCCTCTTCTTTCAGCAGGGAGAAGAGGGCATTGATCCTTTCTCCTATAATTTTGGGGTGAGGTGGGATTTCATCATAGGGGAGGGTTTCCCATTGAGGGAAAAGGAGACAAGGGTGTCCTCTTCCTTTTTTGAAAAACTGGAGGTCGTCAAGAAACCTTTCTCCTTTCCAAAGGTGGGGGACGATGATCAAAGAGACTCCCCCACCTTTCTCTGCCCAATGGGATAGGAGATAGGCCTTGGAAGAACTAACCAGTCCAGTTAGCCCAATCCGGTCTCCCTTCTTCCAGGCTACAGAGTGTGACCAAGACTCAATGGAAGCAAAATCTCCTTTTCCCCACTCAGCCATCTCTATTTATTTTCCATTTTAAAAGGGAGAGGTGTCAAGATGGGTGAATTTATGGTTTGCCTTCGGGCCCTTTCTTGCGTGAGCGATAGAATTGTATCCCTCTCAGGGAAAGGGGATAAGCCATTAAGGCGAGCAGGAGAGAAAGGATGAGAGAACCGACCGAGAAAGAGAGGAAGAGGCCTGATTGAGAGGCAATGCTAGCCCAGAAATCGGAGGTCAAGAATCCCCGCTCCACCCCCAGCCGAAATATCTCCTTGAAGAGCCCGATGTCTATCCGATACCCAACGATCCACATCCCCAATGAGGTGGCAATCGTATAGTAAGGAATAATCCACCAGGGAGTATTGGTCCAGACCCCTATGAGAATAGCCACCCGGTTTAAGTGGAATAGAAAAGCAATGGCCAATCCCCCAAGGGTATGAAAGCCTAAAAAAGGTGAAAAACCGAGGAAGACACCAATCGAATAGGCCAAGGCAGTTCGTTTAGGAGAATCTTCAATATGGAGAAGTTTTTTGATTAAATCTTTCATACTCAGATCCATCCGCCCTCTTCATTGCTTCAAAGCAGGGGCCACTCCTCTTTAGAAAACAGATGTTACACAAAGGGTTCCTTGCCTTACAAATCTCCCTTCCAAAACGAAGGAGGTTAAGATGGAGGGACAGGGATTTCCCTTTTGGGATGAGGGGAGCTAGCCATGGGTGTGATTTTTCTGACCCCATTTCCTTAGGGATGAACCCTAATCGTTTTCCAACTCGAAGGATGTGGGTATCCACAGGAAAGGCCTCACGGCCAAGGCCAAACAGAAGGAGGCAGTGAAGGGTCTTTGGGCCGATCCCTTCAAGTGAACCCATCGTTCTTCTCAGTTGTTCGGAATCCATCTTTCTTAAAAAGGAGAGACTGAGTCTCCCTTTCTCTCTTTTAATCCAGCGCAGGATTTTGCGAATCCGTTTCGCCTTCTGATGGGCCAAACCACCAGGTCTCAAGGCTTGAACTACTCTACTATAGGGTGCCCTTAACACCTCTTCCCATGTTGGGAAAAACGTTTTTAACCTCTGATAGGCTTGGTCTCGATTATGGTCGTTGGTATTTTGGGAGAGGATGGTCTGGATGAGGACATCGAGGGGATCGCCTCTCCCCTTCCTCTTTGGAAGGCCATACCTTTTCTCTAAGTGGTGGGCAGTCCTCCTGAGATTTGCCTTTATTCTCTTTAAATCAAAACCCTGCACAGAAACTTTTATCTTAAATCCTTGCCATCGCTCTTAGGATCGTTTGGCTAAGCCTTCCACCGAGAAGGTCTTTCATCCTCTGCTTTACCTTTTCTACAAAACTTTGGTAGGTCTCTTTCCCCTCGAGGACCTGGAGATAGATCTGCCCTAACTCAGGGTAGTGTTTTAAAGTTTTATAGGCTAATTTGGTAAAGCGGAAAACAAATCGAGAAAAGTATAGAGCCCATCTCAGATTTTCAAATATGTGAACGTGGATGGCGGTTTGATATAGGTCTGAAGGGAGCCCTCCGGTCTCTTTGGATTGGAGAATGGCTTCAGTGGCAAGCATGGCACTCCGGATGGCATAGTAGATTCCCTCCCCCTGCAGGGGATCCATCAGATGGGCTGCGTCTCCTACGAGAAGGATTTTTCCTTGAGCCACCCTCTGCCCTTCATCATAAAAGGCAGGGAGGGGATGGCCTACCGACTTTACCTTCTTCTCTTCGAGATAATTCAGTCGCCTGAGGAAATCATTAAAATACTTAAAGGGCTTCCTTCTCTTTCCTTCTTGAAACATCCCCCCAATCCCTATGGAGAGACCTTCTCTTTTGGGAAAGACCCACCCATATCCATTGGGGACCCCACCGAAATCAAGGTGGAGAAGGTGAAATTCGTTTTTCGGAAAAAAGGGGGCTCCTTCAAAAGGAATTTCACTTTCCAAAGCAAATCCTCCGGAATTAGACTCTGAGGGTAAAAGGGAGAGCGTTTTGGCAACAAGGCTCATCGGTCCATCCGCCCCTATCAGATACTCACACCTGAATAACTTTCCACTCGTTAATCCTACAACATTCCCATCCTCTCCTTCTCTTATTTCTGATACCTTCTCCCCTTCTAAAATCTCGGCCCCCTTTTCCAGGGCCTTCTCGACCAGAAATTGATCAAACCGGTCTCTCATGACCATATAGGCAATCGGAGCATCCGAATTGATGAAGAAGGGATCGTTCAAGAGGTAGGTAAATTTGGCTCCTCGAATGGTATTCTCAATGACAGGGGTTAAATCGAAATCGAGGAGATAAACAGTCTTCAACGAGAGACACCCTCCACAGGGTTTATATCTGGGCAGATGTTCCTTTTCGATCAGGAGTGTTTTTAACCCTGCCTGGGCACAGAACCTTGCGGTGGTGGATCCCCCTGGCCCTGCCCCTACCACAATAACATCATAATCGAACTTCATGGCTTGCTCTGTGATGAAGAATGACCAAGAAGAAGGAATTTGTCAATACCTTGGAAACCGTTTTCTTAAAATCCTTTCTCTCCATTGGTTTCAAGCCGTTGCTTCTGTCCTTGGGACTCCATAAATATATTGATTCCTCCACCAATTCGTGTTAACAAAAAAATTTATAAAATCGAGTTGACCCTTCACAAATGGATGAGAAAAGAGCCCTTCCAAAAAGGCGGTTGGGAAAGACTGGAGTAGAGATCACGATCCTCGGGCTTGGGGGAGAGGGGATTTTAAGAACCTTTGAGCGAGAAAAAGAAGCTGTTCCCCTCATTCAGCGAGCGATCGATTTAGGCGTTACCTATTTCGAATCGGCCCGTGCCTATTCAGGGAGTGAGTCTTACTACGGGATGGCCTTAAAGGAAAGACGGAAAGAGGTCTTTCTTGCCAGCAAATCTCACGAACGGACAGGGGATGGTGCCTTAAGACATCTGGAGATGACCCTTAAGAACATGAAGACCGAATTCCTTGATCTCTGGATGATTCATGATGTGAGGACAATAGAAGACCTAAACCAAATCTTTGGACCCAAGGGGGCGATCAAGGCCTTTGAGGCAGCGAAGCGGAATAAATTGGTCCGATTTATTGGAATCTCTGGACATCGAAATCCAAACATCCTTTCAAGAGCCCTTGACCTTTTTAATTTCGATACAGTTCTTATGCCTATTAACCCTGCTGAACCCCATTACTGGTCCTTCTTGGAGGGAGTCTTCCCCAAAGCCCAGCAGAAGGGAATGGGAATCTTAGGAATGAAAACCCTCTCCAGGGGTGTCTCCGTTAAAATCTTTGGGGCTGAGGCCATCAAGGAGTTCTTTTACTTTGCTCTTTCTCAGCCGATTTCAACTCTGGTGGTGGGTTGCGACAACGTTGAACAACTTGAGATGGATGTCCAGATCGCCCAGTCCTTCCAACCCATGTCCCAAAGGGATCAAAACCTTCTCATCACCCGAGTAAAATCCTACGCCCGCGAATTGATGTATTACAAATTGTAAGTTCTAAATCTAACCTTTTGGGAAAGGGAAAGAAAGGCCCTCTTTTTCGCTCCCATTAGATCCCCCTCTGGCAGAAGGGCTGGGAGATATGGGGGTTACATGAGCACCATGGGAAGGGGTTTCAGTTCTCTTCGAATCGGATCGAGGATCATTCCAAAAGCCTCAAGGGTAGTAGCCCCTAATAAAAAGACTCCTTCATCCCCAAACACGACAGGGGCTGCCCTGACTTTTCCCTCATATTCAAAGTAGGCATTTCCGATGGGTCTCTTAATGATCTCTCCATTAGCAAGAATGAACTCCTGAAAGGAAGTTGGTTTTATTCCAAGAGCCTTTAACACTCTCTGAGGGACCACCGAATAAACTGCTCCGGAATCCACCAGGAATTCTAATTCCTTCTTCTTCCGAGGATGTTCTGGGTTAATCACCTTCACCTTTAAAAAAGTAATGGACACTTCCATGACCTCCTTTCAATCTCTTCCCTTTTCCACACTAAAATCAATTCTATTCTCTCCTCGGAAAAGAAGTCAAGAAACCCTTCCCCCCATTCACCATTTGACGAAGCGTCTCAGGGCCTCCAGCCCCCTCCAGAGGTGAGCCTCCTCATGGGGTTCAATGGTGTAGAGGGGATGAAGTTTATCCCGCTGAAGGAGATGGAAGAATTGATTAAAATCGAAGCTTCCTTCCCCCATGGGGAGATGTTCATCCATCTCTTTATGGTTGTCGTGAAGATGGACCTCGACCAAATATTCTCCTAAGGTATCTATCCAAAGGGGAAGAGGGGTTTTGCTAAACACGTGATGGTGGCCCGTATCAAAACAGAATCGAAAATGTGAAGAGTCGATCTCCTTTAAAAGCCTTTTAATAGGGTCTGGATCTTCCTCAAACACATTTTCGATGGCAAGGACCAATTCCATCTTCTTTGCCCTTTCAACCAGAGAAGGCCAGGTCTGAAGGCTGTTTTTAAGCCAAACCCCAACATTGCCATCGAATTTCCATTTCTCATACCCTGGATGAAAGACGATCGCCTTTGGCTCGAAGACTCCCGCCAATTCGATCATCTTTGAAAATCGATCCATTGTAATCTCCCTAACCTTTCTGTCCACTCCCCCTGGACTGAGATCCATGAAAGGGCTATGGAGAGTAATACTCAGGTCATTCTGATGAAGGGTCCTGGCCAAATCCTCTCCTTCTTTCTCTCTATAATCGTCTAAATCTTCGGCGCTAAAATAGATTTCTGGATGGATTCGATGTTGGAGGGCAAAATCGATTCTTTGAACGAGCATGGGATAAGGAACGTTAATATGGATAAGGGGCATAGGATTCTTCCTTCATCAGGGGGTTATCCTTACTCACATTGGACTTTGGTTTATACCATTTTTCTATGTTAAAATCCATCTTCTTAGGAGGATGATTCCAAGAGATCAATCGCCTTGAGGACCTTCTCCCTTTCTCCAATCAGATAAACGACATCCCCTTGCTTGAAGACAAAATCTGGGTCTGGGCTGGCGATAATCTCTCCATCCCTTCTTACAGCGATGACAGTGGCTCCTGTCTTGGAGCGGATTTTAAGATCTCGAATGGAGGAACCAACCGAAGGAGCCTTTTCTTGGAGAAGATAGGTTTCGGTTTCGATATCCGTGATGAGGTCGCATTTTTCAGGCAAGCCCTTGGTCGGAAGCTCGACCCTTCTCAGGGCTTCGTAACTTTGGCTCCTGATCCTTTCAATCTGTTCATAAAGAAGGTTTCTCGGAACTTGGTATCGATGGAGCACTTTCGCAAAGATTTCAATTGACGTCTCAAACTCTTCAGGAATGACCTCATTGGCTCCCAGTTTTAATAAATCTTCAACCTCTGCGGTGTAGCGGGTTCTGACAATGATATAGATTCTTGGGTTTTCCTTTCTTGCCAGTTGGACTATCCTTCGGGTAGAGGTAGGATCCGAGATGACAACTACAAGCATCCTGGCTGTTGAGAGCCCTAATTTGTGAAGGACCTCCAACCGAGTCCCATCTCCAAAAAAGATGGGCTCTCCTCTCCTCCTCATCTCTCGGACTGTATCGTTATTGAGCTCAAGAACCACATAGGGGATGGAAGTCTCCCTCAAGACCTCAGCCAGATTTCTTCCATTCAATCCAAAACCGATAATAATGACATGGTCCTCCTTTACCAGATGAGTACTCTCCTTTTCCGCTCTTCTTCTCATTCTTTCCAATCTTTGGAGAAGTCTTTTGGTACTCATCCAGGTCGAAATGGCCGGAGAGGCCTGGAGAAGGAAAGGGGTAAGAAGCATAGTGATCACAGAGGCGGAGAGGAAGAGCTGATAGTAGTCTTCTGAAATCAACCCAGCCGATTTTCCAGCCATGGCCAGAACAAATGAGAATTCACCAATCTGAGCCAGATGGATTCCGCTCTGGAGGGATATTCGAAGAGGATGCCCAATCAGATGAAGGGAGAAGAAGGCTGCAAAAGTCTTGAGTAGAAGGATGACGACCACTCCCACGAGAATCACTCCTAAGTGCTCATAGAGGAAAGACAAATTCATCAACATCCCTATGGAGATGAAGAAGAGTCCATTAAAACTGTCTTTTAAAGGGAGAATTTCTGAGATCGCCTGAAAGGCATACTCTGACTCAGAGATGACCAGGCCTGCCAGAAATGCCCCGAGGGCAAGTGAAAGCCCAAACCAAGAGGTGAAGAGCGCGGTTCCAAGACAGAGGAGAATGAGGGTAATGACAAAGAGCTCACGGCTTCGGGTATGAACAATCTGGTGAAGGATATTCGGGACCAGCCATCTGGCTCCAAAGATAATGATAAAGAGGATGAGGGCAGATTTAAGGGCCATCCATAATAGTTCAACAGGACTCCCTTTTGCTCCAGAAAGGATGGGGATGAGGAGCATCATGGGGACCACACAGAGATCCTGAAAGATGAGGATCCCTATGGAGAGACGGCCATGAGGGGAATCGATTTCTCCACGGTCAAAAAGCATTTTCATGACAATGGCTGTACTACTCAGGGCGATGAGAAATCCAATAAAAAAGGATAGATTCCATTTCTGAAGGAGAGGGTAGGTAATCAATGCCGTAGCCAAAATAGTAAGCAAAACCTGGGAGAAGCCTCCTCCCAATAATGCAGAGCGAATCCTTTTGAGGTTCTTAAGCGAGATCTCCAAACCGACCGTAAATAGAAGAAGGATGATGCCCACCTCGGCAAGGAGTTCTACCTCATGGATATCCCTGACCAATCCGAACCCATGAGGTCCGAGAAGGAGACCGGCGATGAGAAACCCCACAATGGATGGGATTCTTACTTTGTGAAGTAAAAAGATGACAGAGGCCGAAACCCCAAAGATCATTACCAGGGTCTTTAAAAAACCGAGTTCCATCGTTCCTTCTCCAGACCTTATTATAAACAATGCGTGATTTAACTTGCAATTTTTAGATTGGCCTTATGGAAAAAGGGGGTCGGTTTCTAAACCGGGATTTGGGCCTCTCCTTGCCCGTTGCATTAAAAAGAGGGTTTGTGATATAAACATAGGGGAGGAGCCTATGTTCAATATTGGATTGCCAGAACTTCTGATCATTGCGGCTATTGCCCTGATTGTCTTTGGTCCCAATAAACTTCCAGAACTGGCCAGGGCCTTTGGTCGGGCGATGAGGGAATTTAAGAAAGCGACGGAGGAGGTAAAGGAGACTTTTGAAGCAGAGACCAAAGACCTAGAGGAGATTAAAACCGCCCTCACCGAGGAACACCTTGCAGGCTTTCTTGAAGAAACCCCTTCGGGGTCAACTGAAGAGGCCTCCTCTCAGTTAGAGGGTTCTGCCCTGTCTGAAACATTCTCCCCTGAAGAATCCCCCATTCCTTCAGAAACCGGTCAAGTCGAAACCGAAAAGAAAGAGGAATCGGAAGAGGCCAAAGGAGAGACCCTCTCCCATGGATGAAAAGAAACTTCCATTGACCGGCCACCTCAAGGAATTAAGGCAACGGTTGATCTACTCCTTCATTGCCATTGGCATAGGGTTCATCCTTTGTTATGCCTTTGCCAATACCATTTTTAATCTCCTCGCCCGGCCTCTCTTAAAGATGATGCCTGAAGAGGGATCTTTGATCTTTACCAGTGTTGCAGAGGCCTTTTTTACCTATATGAAGGTAGCCTTTATCGCAGGCCTCATCTTGGTCTCCCCCTTTGTGCTTTATCAGATCTGGGCCTTTGTGGCTCCTGGGCTTTATCAAAAAGAGAAAAGATATGTTGTCCCTTTTGTACTCGGTGGTTCTCTCTTCTTTATCGGAGGGGTATTATTCGGATACTTTATCGCCCTTCCCATTGGGTTTAAGTTCCTTTTAGGATATGCGACTGATTTCATCAAGCCTATGCCAAGTATGAAAGAATACCTCTCTTTCAGTATCAAATTTTTATTGGTCTTTGGTTTAGTCTTTGAATTCCCCGTGGTGTTGACGCTCCTCGCCACCATGGGAATGATCGATGCGAAGACCTTGGCCCGTCAGAGGAAATATGCCATCCTCCTCATCTTCATTTTCGCAGCGGTGATGACCCCTCCTGACATCATCTCCCAGGTGCTGATGGCCCTTCCCCTGATGGGGCTTTATGAGCTGGGAATCCTGCTTTCAAAAATTTTTGGAAAGAAGAAGGAAAAAGTTGATTCCCTAAAAGAAGGAAACGGTAAACTTTGAACTTATGGGGAAGGTCTTGGTTACGGATGGGCACTGGAGAAAGACATTGGCTGTAGTCCGATCCCTCGGTCGCAAAAACATCCATGTGACCGTGGGAGAGAGGACATTCCTCAATACCTCCTTCTTTTCAAAGTACTGCTCCAGTCGCCTCCTTTACCCATCTCCTCGGTTACATCCAGAAAGATTTATCGAATTTCTCCTTAGAGAGTTAAGCCAAAGCCGATATGACTGTCTCTTCCCGATGGAAGAGGAAACCCTTCTCCTTGTCGCCAAATACCATTCTGAAATTTCAAGACTTACTTCCCTTCTCATCCCAGACCTTTCAAAGATTGAATTTGTCCGCGACAAAGCCAACCTCCTCCAATTTGCAGAGCGACATGGAATTCCAATCCCGAAGACTTTTTATCCATCCCCCTCCTCTTCTAACTTCTTCAATCTTAAGGATGAGGATTGGTTTAATCCCCCCATCCCCTCGGTGATCAAACCTCGAGTAAGTTCTGGTGCTTTTGGGTTGCTTTATGTGAATAGAAAAGAGGATCTTCCTTCTTTCTATCAGGCAGTCCACCAACGGTATCCATTTCCGCTGATTCAGGAATATATCCCTGATGGAGGGGGGACATTTGGCCTTTCTGCACTCTTTGATCAGAACTCAAATCTGAAGGCCGCCTTTGTCCATAAAAAATTGAGGATGTATCCTGTGCGGGGAGGACCCAGTACATTACGAGAGAGTGTCGAGCATCCTCAGATCATGGAGTTAGGGCTCTCTCTTCTGAGATTATTAGATTGGAAGGGAGTTGCCATGGTCGAGTTTAAAGTGGACCCAAGGGACAATACACCTAAGTTGATGGAGGTCAATCCCCGTTTCTGGGGCTCCTTACAACTGGCCATCTTCTCAGGGGTTGACTTTCCTTATCTGATGCTCAAAATCGCCAAAGGGGAGGAGGTTGAGCCTATTCTTTCCTATAAAGTTGGAATGCGTTGCCGGTGGCTTCTCTTAGGAGACATTCTCCACTTTTTAACCAATCCCAAGCGTTTTCATCTCAACCCTCCTTTTTTTCACTTCTTTGAGCCCAATACCTGTTATGATATTCTTTCAAAAGAGGACCCTCTTCCTATTTTAGGTTCCATAGCCACTTTCTTTACCTTCCTCTATGATCCAGAGATGAAACGATTTCTGGAAAGAAGATAAAGGGATTAGATCATCTAAAAAAGACGACCTCTTGGAAATCCACAGGGGGCGATTCAGACAATCCCTCCGTCTACCACAAGGGTTTGTCCGGTGATGTAGTCTGACCTTTTGGAGGCCAAGAAGAGAACAGCCTGGGCGACTTCCTCAGGCTTTCCTATTCTTCCGAGGCTGGTGGATTTAATGATCGCCTCTACTTTTTCTTTAGGCATCTTGGAGACGATTTCAGATTCGATCAGGCCAGGGGCCACGGCATTGACCTGAATATTGAAAGGCCCTAACTCACGGGCCAGGGCCTTCGTAAAACTGATGACCCCTCCTTTGGTGGCGGAATAGTTTGTCTGTCCAGAGGTGCCTAAAATTCCACTGATGGAGGAGATATTAATGATCTTTCCTCTTTTCTGAGGGATCATCTTTCGAATCACGACTTTGCAACAATAAAAGAGGCTGGTCAGATTCGCTCTGAGAAGGGAGTTCCAATCCTCATCACTCATCAACATCAGAAAGTTATCCCGAATCATCCCCACATTGTTTACCAAAATATCAATTCTCCCGTATTGAGCAAAGACCTCCTCCACCATCTCTTTGACCTGATCAAACTGGGTCACATCGGCTTTATAAAGACCAATACTTAACTGGCTTGCCTTTGCCTTTTCCATTAACTTTTCTGCAGAATCGATATCCTTTGAAAAATTGGCCACCACCCTTGCCCCCTCCTCGGCCAAAAGAGAGGAGATTGCCCTACCAATCCCCTTCGTCCCTCCAGTAACAATGGCGACTTGATCCTTTAAAATCATGCTCAACCCCTCCCATGAATTCATTCCACCTTTTCGAGAATTTCGGTCCTTCGAATTTCGTCTTTCGAATTTATTTCAGGGGGCTTACCCTGGGTCTTCTCATCCTTCCGACCAGTTCCCATAAAGGCCCTCGAATTCCAAATCTTCTTATGCCCTCGATTAATTCCTGAGTGATGTTGATCTCCAGCCCTGGAACGATCCATCGGTTTCTCATCAAGGCCTTCTCACGCACCATCTCTACCAATCTTCCCTTCAGGGCCGGCGAAATGTAAAAATGGGGGTAGAGGAGGGAGGGGTGAGCCTTCATCACCCCTTGGGATAAGGAAATCCGTTCTAACTCCGTCCCAGGATAGATTCTGACTCCAAGCATGGCAATGATGGCTGTTGGATGGAGCTCATCCATCAATCGAAACGATTCCTCAAGGGTTTGCTCATCCTCCCCAGGCCCCCCCAAGAGGAGGTAGTGGCAGTGAGGGATGTCTAACTCGGAACAGAGAAAGGAAGCATGGGAGATTTCCTTTAGGGTGAAGGATTTTTTATAATTCCTTAACATCTTCGGAGACCCCGAATCTGTTCCAAATTCAATGCCCACACACCCCGCCTCCTTCATCCATTTCAGAAGGTCTTCGCTAAGAAACCCTGGGTTGACAAAAACACTCCACCTTACTCTGATTCGTTTCCGCACCATCTCCCGACATAGGGATTCCGTATAGAAGGGGGGATAATTGAAGATATCGTCTACAAAATAAAGGTAGTCTACCTCTTCCTCTTGGGTAAGTTGCTCAATCTCCCTGACCACCTCCTCCACCTTTCGGAGTCGAACCTCTTTGCCCTCCAGCAAAGGATAAGTGCAATAGATACAGGAGAATGGACAGCCTCGTTTAGTCTGAAGATTGACCATCCCTCCTTCTTTTAAATAGCGTTGGGTTTCAAAAAGGGTTCGATCAGGGGCCGAGATCATAGAAACTGTTGCTCCCTTAAAATGGGAAGGAGAAGGCGTTCCCTTAATAAGGAGATGAGGAGTCGGGGAAAGGGGATACCCTCCTTCAAGGGCCCTGGTTACTTGGAGAATCGCTTCTTCCCCCTCTCCAATAATTCCAAAATCGACGTCTAAATACTCCATCAGCTCCTTAGGCGCTAACGAAAACCCCGACCCTCCAATGACCAATGGCGAATGGGAAAAATGGCGACACACTCGCGTTACTTCTTCTACCTCGTTAAGATAGGAGATCGATTTTGGATAGGTGAGATTATCCAGATTCCTTAACGAAAGACCGATTAATTCAGGTTGAAATCGGAGGAGGAGGTTAGAGAGTTCTTTTTCCACCTCCTGAGAGAAGCAAAGGTCCATCACCTCAAGTTGATGTCCCTCTTCTCTCAATGCCTTTGCAATATAAGCCAAGCCAAGAGGAAAAACAGGGTAAGGCAAGCGCTCTCGATTTACAGAGATCAGTAGGATTCTCATAGAATGGGTTTATCACTCCTGGGGATTCTGGGTATTTCATCCTTCTTGATTTTTCGAATCATCTCCATTTGGGCCCCTCGCAAAACGAAATTGGCCATCAAGAAATAAAAGAAATGGTTCTTTGGTCCCCAGAGGAGGCGTTTTAAGATCGAACGAGGAGCACATACATATTTCTGTGCCCAGAGGTATCCTTCCTGGAGCTGCTGAGGGGTCATCTTTTTGGGTAGGAAGACCACATGGCTCATATCGTAATGAGACCAATCATGATCGAAGATCCTCTCCTCCTTCTCCAATCGTTCCCTCAGAGGCGTTCCTGGAAAAGGGGTAAGGATGGAGAAGGTTGGTAGTTCAATCCTGTTCTTTTGGACAAATTGGACGGTCTTTTCAAAGATGGAAGGGTCATCTTCATCAAACCCGAAGATGAAAGCCCCCTGGATTCCAATCTTATGGCCCTGGATGACCTTGACTAAATGGGTCAACTCTTTGACGGAGACAAATCTCTTTGAAACGCCATCTAAATTCTCCTGGAGAAGGGATTCAAAACCAATAAAGAGCGAAACGCAACCACTCTCAAAGGCCTTTTGGAGAAGCTCCTCATCTTCTCCGATCTGAAGGGTTGCAAATCCCATCCACCTGACCTGATGCTTTTTAAAGATTTCGAAAAGGGCTAAGGCATAATCCCTCTTTGCGGTCACATTATCATCGGCAAGGAAAACGTACTCCCCCTTCTTCTTTAAGGTCAGGGAGAGCTCTTGGTCCACTTCTTCAAGGGGACGGACACGGTAACGATGGCCATTAATCGTTGGAACGGAACAGAAGTCACATCGATTTGGACAGCCACGGGTCGTTTCAATCGTTTTAAAGAAGGAGTGATGGGTTTTGCTGAGAAGGTCCCTCCTGGGGATAGGATTTCCTTTCAACTCAGACCAGGTGCGATTCTTGTAGAAGGGTTTTAGGGTCCCCTTCTCAAAATCTCTCAGAATCTCCTCCAAGACCCCTTCTGCCTCACCGATCAGCACTGCATCCGCATGCTCCTTTGCCTCCTGGGGTAAAAGGCTCGGATGAACCCCTCCTAAGATCACAGGAACTTTCCGCTCCCGAAATCGATCCGCGATCGCATAGGCCCTTTTAATGACGCAGGTCAACCCCGTGATGCCAACCAGATCCACATCTTCTTGAAAGTCGACTTCGTCCACCAATTCGTTGATGATTTTGACCTCATAATCCTTAGGAAAGAGGGCAGCCAACAGAGTCAGGCCCAGGATAGGAAATGGGTAGAGGGTATCGTTCGAAAATGTAATCCCCTTCTCCCTTGGAAAGATGAGAAGAACCTTTTTTGATTGCGGATTCAAGCCCTCTCCTTCTTCAAACACAAAATTTAATGATCACCTCTTCCGTTCTTCGTCTATAGTCCATCGTTCATTGTCACTCTAAGTTGGGTTGCCTCCATGGCCTCTTCGTCGCATTCTCCCACACGTATCGGAGAATAAGCCGGTAGGCCATTCGCTTGAAGGGATTGGGATGGAGGAATGCTCCAAGGAGAATTCTGGGCTGGGTATAATACTTTTTGAGATAGGCCTGTTGAAGTCTCTGAACCTCCTCAGCAGAGAGGAACTTCGTATCCATGATAGGATGCATGAAGTCATACTTTCCAAAATCCCTCTCCCTGATCCTCCCCAACCGGTCTGCCTCTTCAAAGTATTTGGTTCCTGGAAGGGGAGTGGTCAGGGTGAGGATGAGGAAGTCGCTCTTTCTTTTAACAAACCGAAATACCTCATCCAGGGAAGCCCGGGAATCATTCCAATCCCCAAACATGAGGTTGGCCATCACCATGATCCCATTTCTTCGGAGGATCTCGATCGCCTTTTGGGCCATCTCCCTGGACTGCTCCTTTTCATATCGACTTAGCACATCGGGATGGATGCTCTCAATCCCTAACATCACTTCATAAAGACCGAGACGTCTCATCTCAGGAATCAGATCCTCATCGCGAAGGATGTCCTTGATTCGAGACTGGAACCAAAAGTGAATCCTGAGACCCGATTTCCCCAATGCCTCGATAAAATCTTCATTCCGTTTTCGGCTCCAGTTGAAGGTATTCTCATTAAAGACAAAGAGCGATTTTCCATAGCGCCGATAAAGATAGGAGATCTCCTCCACCACCCTCTCCCCGCTCCGACCCCTCCAGACCCCCTCCCAGAATTTCGATTCTGAACAGTAAGCACATCGATCCCCGCAGCCCCGGCTGGTAGAAAGACCAAAAGCCCTTCTTCCCATCCCATGCCAGTAATAGGCTTCACTTTCCATATCAATCAGATGATAAGCGGGAAGGGGAAGGCTATCTAAATGGGTGATGAGGTTCGGTCTTGGGTTAAAGACGACCTTCCCATTGTCTGCATAGGCAATCCCCTTTACCTCCCTCCCATCTCCTCCTTGAGACAGACAATGAAGGAGTTGAGAGAAGGAGATCTCTCCTTCGCCTAAGACAATGTAATTGAGGTCTTTTAACTCCTTCAAGATGGTCTCCGCCATGAGGGTAAAATGGCTTCCTCCTGCGACTACAATAGAATCGGGTGAAAGGGTTTTGCAGAGATGGATCGTCTGAAGGGCTTCGGGGGAAAGGCAGGTTGCCGAACAGGTAATCCCGATGACTTTCGGCTTTGCTCTCACAATAGATTCCGAAAGAGCTTTCCATGGATTTCGAAGAGTCGTTCCATCAACGATTTGAACCTCGATGCCCTCCTTCTCCAGATAGGCTCCCAAGGAGAGAAGGCCAAAAGAGGGGGTCCACATTCGAAGACCCGGAAAAAGTTTATGAGGAGGATCGATGAGAAGAACTTTCATAAGATGCTAAATTGCGCCTGTCTCTTACAGAGTTTTCAAATCGAAGAGGTTAAGCTTCGAACGGTTCCTTAAACCTCCAAATAACTCTGCATGGCTTCTATCCTTTCGAGGACTTCCAAAGGAACGCGATAGAGAAGATTCCCTTTCAGGTCCGTAAGCACATGTGTGGTAGAGCCTGTGGTGATGACCTTCCTGTTCTTTTCATCGACCACGCGATAATGGAAGATCAACTTAGCCACCTCTGTCCTCTCCATGGTGGTTTGGATGATAAGGGAATCACCAAAGGTGGCTGGAGATTTGAATTGACAGTTTAACTCCACCACAGGTGCCGAAAGATTTAAGGCCTTGAGTTGAGATGGGCCCATCTGGAATCGCCGGGTCAGGTCGTTTCGACCGACTTCAAACCAGACCACATAGTGGCCATGCCAGACCATTCCATAGGCATCGACCTCACAGAACCGAACCTCCAGGGGAGTTTCATGATATCTCATCGGTTTCCTTCCTCAAGGAATTTTTCATAACGGCTCCCTCATCCTCGAACCATTCTCCGCGGAATCAACCCCTTCTCTTCAATTCGATCCCCCGTAGAAAAGGCTTCTGCCTCACGATTGATCCATCGGATCAGTTTGGTAAGCGTGGCTTCCTGTCCGACTTCGACAAACTGATGAAACCCTTCTTGAAGCAATCTCTCCACGCATCGATCCCAGTAGACCGGCTGGCTAATTTCCTCTGAGAGAAAATCCTTGATCTCTTCCTTCCATAGGGGACGGACGGTCCAGTGATTGAGAATAGGAATTTTGGGCTGCCTTATCTCGATGGCTTTCAGGAGGTCCTTGATCTCTTCCCTCAGAGAAAATAGTAGGGGGGTGTGAAGGGCGATATGGAAGGTGAGCCTTGTGGCAGAGAGGGCTTTCCTTGAGAGTGCAAACAAAGTGGCCTTCTCCACAGCCTCTACCTCTCCTGAGAGCACATAATGCAATCCTCCATTGTAATTTGCGATGAAGAGTTTAGATCCAGGGAGGTCCCCACAGATCTTCTTTATCTCATCAAGAGGCAAACCGATGATGCTTGCCATGGCCCCTGGCCGATGCCTGCTTTCCTTCTCGAGCAACCTTCCTATCGATTCAGTAATCCAGAGCCCCTCCTCAAAGGAGATCGCTTCTGCGGCAGCCAATGAAGCATAGATTCCCATGCTGTGTTCGGTTAGAATTTCTGGATTCCAACCTGCCTCTTTCAGCCTGAGGAAGTGAACCATGGAGAGGAGATAGGTGGCAAGTTGAAGTTTGAGACCCAATTGATTTGCAGGCTCCTCCCTTTCCGTCAGGAAACCCATCAGATCGAAAGAGGTCTGTCGGGACGCCCTCTCAATCAACTCCTTAAAAAAAGGATCCTCTCTCAAGGGATGCCCCTCCCTTAGTATGGGTCTTTCCTGAAGTTGACCAGGAAAGCAGAAGGCAACTTTTCCTCTCATCCTTTCCCCTGTTGCTCCACCACATATTGAGCAAGCGTTCGGACAGATTGAAAAACCCTTTTCCCTACCTCTGCATCCGGAATGATCACTCCGAATTCCTTCTCCAACCCCAAGACCAGTTCAAGGGCGTCGATGGAATCAAGCCCCAATCCCTCTCCAAAAAGAGGAGCATCCGTCTCAATCATCTCAGGGGATATCTCTACCAGTTTCAACCTTTGAATGATCAGTTGCTTGATCTTTTCGATCAGTGGATCATTGGGCTCAACCATGGCTTCCTCTCTTATTCATTCCAATAAAGATAAAAATTATACCATTGATCTGGATATTTTTCGATATACTCTTCAAATTTCCTCACCAATCTTTCCATTCCTTTCCGAAGGACTACCTCCCGATCCTCTCTTTCCGAGGAATGAAAAGAGATAGGAGGTTCGATGATCCCACGATATTTCCGATTCTTCTCCATCACAACAAAGACAGGAAGAACGGAGGCTTCTGTAGCCAGTGCAATAATTCCCACCCCAATGGGAAAGGCCTTCTTTCTATCGAAGAAATCGAAGACCATGGTCTTCTGGGATTCGATCCGATCTCCCAACATGGCGACAATCTCATTTCGGCGAAGGGCCTTCACAACATTTAGAATGGCCATAGGCGAATCGTCTTTGGGATCGACATAAAGGTTCTGAATCCCCCATCTTCTCCTCATCTCCTCCCTAAAGGATTTGGTGTTCCTATCCCTTTCATCCAATGTTAGGACATTCACCTTTCCTCCCTTCAAGGCGAAGAGGATCCCCCCGATCTCCCAGTTCCCAAGGTGAGGCGTAATGCAGATCACCCCTTTCCCTTTCTGAAGGGCCTCAATCATATACTCTTCCCCTTCCTCCTTCTCAACCCAATGGCCGATATTGGAGGGATGGAGGCGATGCATCACCATATAGTCCAAAAGGTATTGTCCATAGTTTTGGAAGGTCTTTCGGGTCAGAGTCCTGAGTTTCTCTTCAGACCATCTTCCCCGGCTGATCCCTTCCAAGTTGCTTCGGACATTTTTCCTGGTCTTTCTCATGGAAAGATAGAAGAGGTCTCCAATGACCACGCTGAAGAACTTCTGAATCGGACGTGGAATCAGGGTCGAGAAGAATTGAAAGAGAAAAAGAAAGACAAATCGGGATAGAACCTCACTCCTCTTCATCTTACCCTCCAAAGTACTCCTTCAGAAATCGAAAGAGCCCCCCTATCCCCAATCGATGTTTTCGAATATGATTCCAAATATCCCTGACTGCCTTTCTTGAACGGGTGTAGTAGAGCAGGCTTGCCTTGAGCAAAAGCCACTCCAGACGAATGAAGGAAAAATTTTTGTGCTTGAAGACCAAGTGTTGCATATCAAAGAAGGACCACGGTCTCCTCCATTTATAGATTCGGTCCTTGACCTGTTCATAGAGGGCGGTTCCTGGAAAAGGGGTAAGGATCGAGAAGTTGGCCACATTGGTGTCAAGCCTTTTAGCGAAACGGATGGTTTCGTGAACAGTCTTAACGTTATCATGAAGTGCACCTAAGATATAGGAGGCATGGATCTCAAGGCCATACCTTTTCATCATCTCAACGGTCTTGACGATGGCCTCCAAATCGATCCCTTTCCGTAGTTCCTTGAGGGCCTCAGGGTTTGAGGATTCAATCCCAACAAAGACCGCCTTGGCTCCTGCCTTCACCATCTCTTTGACCATCTCTTCATTCCGCTCAAGAAGGTCGATCCTCGAGAGATGCCACCACCAGAGGTCAAGGCTCCGTTCGACAATCCCCTGAGAAATCTCAATCACCCTCTTAGGAGAGATGGTGAAGGTATCATCCACGAAGGCGATGGCATTAAAGTGATAACGATGATAAATCTCCTCAATCTCCTTAAGGACCGAGGCCACGCTTCTGGCCCTCCAGCGGAGTCCAAAAAAATTGGAAGAGGCACAGAAGGTACATTGAAATGGGCACCCTCGGCTCGTGATCAAAGGGGTAATCGGACGATCCCCCAGTTTGGTCCGGCGATAATCGTCTAAGTTGATGAGGTGGCGAGCGGGAAAGGGAAGGCTGTCGAGGTCTTCAATAAAAGGGCGAGGAGGGGTTCGATGGATTCTTCCATTTGAAAGGAAACTGATTCCCTGGACTGAATCGAGTCTCCCATCCCTTCTTTCAAGATGGGCTAAAAGTTCAGAAAAGGTAATTTCCCCTTCACGGTGCACGACGAAGTCCACCCTCCGTGTGGAGAGGATCTCTTCATCCACAAAACCAGGGTGGGGGCCTCCCATCACTACAGTGCATCCGCTGGCCTTTGCTTTCTTGGCCATCCTGAGGGCCTGACCATAGCGAGTCGTATCGGTAGAGATTCCAACAAGGTCATATTTCTTAAACTCAATTGGCTCCTTGCTTCGAACCGATAAGTCTCTAACTTCTACCTGATGGCCTTCTTTTTCTGAATAGGCAGCCACATAGAGGAGCCCGAGGGGTGGGAAAAGGACCCCAACTGCTTTAAGCGTTCCAGAAGGGGGAGGGTTAAGAAGAAGAATTCTCATCTAGAAAATCAATGGAGCACTCTATTCCCTTCTACTCTTTAGGGATGAACCCCCTCGTCCATCTCCTTGACCTTGTAACTTTTGACGAGGGGATTGGTGGATTTCCTGTAACGTTCACAAAGATCCCCCCAGCAGGCAACCACCTGCTCATCGATCATGAGTTGGACCACTTCGCATTGATTCTCACACTCACTACATTCAAATCCATGGGTCAAGCAGGTTTTCTTTAAAAGGTCAAACCCCTTGAACAATGACTTAGAGGGTTTGGCCCTCTTCACTAACTTCGCTGCACCGATGGCTCCCATCACATCAAAATACTCCGGGACGATCAGGGAGGTCTCCAATTCTTTCTCAAAAGCCCGTTGGATTCCTGGATTGGCAGCCACTCCTCCTTGAAAAACAATGGGAGAAAGAATCTCCTTTCCCCGGCAGACATTATTGAGGTAATTTTTTACGAGAGACTCACAGAGCCCAGCCACAATGTCCTCCACTGGATGGCCCATCTGTTGTTTATGGATCATATCGGTTTCACCAAAGACCGTACATCGACCCGCAATCCGAACCGGGCGGTTAGATTTAAGGGCAAGCGATCCAAAATCTTCAATGGAGATTCCAAGCCTTCCGGCCTGTTGATCTAAGAAAGAGCCTGTTCCTGCAGCGCAGACCGTGTTCATCGCAAAATCCACCACGACCCCATGCCTCAGCAGGATGACCTTTGAATCCTGTCCCCCAATTTCAATGATGGTCTTCGCCTCAGGGTAAAGATCAATCACGGCTATTGAATGGGCCGTGATCTCATTCTTGATGAGGTCGGCCCCAACCAGATAAGCAGCCAGGTGACGAGCGCTTCCCGTCGTGGCTACCCCGTCGATGGGGATCTCCTCTCCCCATTGAGTCAACAGTCTCCTCATCCCTTGTTGAATCGCCTCAATGGGCCGGCCACTATTCCTTAGATAGACTCGGCTGAGGACCTGATCGGCCTCATCGAGGATCACTATCTTTGTTGTGATGGAGCCTACATCAATGCCTAAATAATATCCCATTGCAGTCTCTTCGGCTTTGCTCAGATCCTCCTAGAAAAGTCAACCTGTTCTTATTCTCTTTTTTTTCCTCTATGGCCATGCGGCTAATACCTACCCGACTTTCTCTGTTCCATCAAATCTCGAAAGGCCTCCAATCGGGTGATCAGCCCTTCCCTCCCTGTATGCTCATCAAAGGATAGGATGAGAAACGGCGTTTCATTTTCTTTTCGAACCCTCAGCCTCCTTTTAATGTATTCTTGAAGCAAGGCATCAATCCCACACTTAAAGGAGGTGAGAAAAATCACCCCATCCACTCTTTCTCGAAAAAAATAAAAGAGGGATCCCACGATCTCCCTCCCAGAGGACCAGTAGATCTCTTTTGAAAGGTTCGAAATCTGTCGATCGATCTCTGATTCGGAAAGAGCGTCAGAGGTGATCATCTCCATTCCTAGCCCCTTCATGATGCCAAGGATATCTTTGTTAATATCTACATCAAAGAGATTGTAGGGATGGCCAACCAGAGCCACCTGGAAAGGGAACTCCTTTCCATCCGCCTGAGGGGTTGGAATACTCATTTCAAAAATCTCTCTGGTCGAAAGAAGATTGATCCGATTGCTCCGTTCCATTTGAAATCTTGAAAAGACTGAGGATGCCTCTTTGAAGGCCCTTTTGCTTTCTTTCTTCGATGCCCCCAGCCTCTGTCCAATTCTGAGAAAAGACTCAAGGAGGGAGGTCCCTCTATCCCTCAGGTCGATCGTTTCATCAATCACAGAAACCCTGCCCTCTGTGGCTAAACGAATAATATCTGGAGCCCCCCGAAATTTAGGGCACATAATAAAAGTGGGATGGAGGCTGACCAATCGAGGAACAAAGAGATACTCCACTTTCCCCACCAGATCCATGGAGTGGGTGACCAGGAGTTTCATGGGAAGACAACTGTCTTCGAAATAGATTATATTTCCTCTTCGGACAGTTTCTCTTGAGACCACCACCCTCCAGCCCAACCTTTCAAAGAAGGTATGCCAAAAGGGGTAGTATCGATAAAACATCAGGGAGCGGGGGATCCCAATACCGTGTTTCGCTTCCATTTCAACATCTCGATGAAGGCCTCCAAAAGGGTAAGAACTCTTCCTTCCACCTCCTGTTCATCCAAGATGAGGGTGAGGATGGGAATGTCATGATCTTTGCTCACCTGGGTTAAGATTCCAGAGGCAGTGGTCTCCGGCATGCAGGCAAAAGGCATCAGATGGACCACTCCATCATATCCCTCTTTGGATCGGAGAATGGCTTCGCCAATGGAGGCATTACACTCTGCTCCCACCTCATATCCCAGATAGGCCCTGGAGGCCTCGAGGAACCGGCCTCGTTCTGAATTCCGGTCCGCCCTGTTCTTCCTAAGGCTTCTCAGGATGTGGGTGGAAAACCAAGAAGTCCGTGTTACCTCTGCCCCCAATTCCCCTAATTTCTGCTCTACTCCACGATTGATATGGGGATCCATCACGGTGTAGAGTTCTCCCACCAATGCAATCTTGAAAGGAATCCGGGATCCGTCCTGTTCGGTCTCCTCAAGATAGACCCTTCCCCTCTGGACCGCTTCGGCGAGGGTTTTCGGATTTTTGGCTTCATCTACCCATTGGAGGGCCTTCTTCAACCTCCCTTGAGTCTCCCCTCTCCTCACCTCTTTTGGCCTCACCTTGGCGGCTAATCTCTCCAAGGTTTCGCAGGCCATCATCTTCTTCCATCCCATGTAAAGCCCATAGGGAAAGAGAAGGATGTTCTTAAGAGTCAACTCCTTCTTCAACTCCTTGGTCTCCTCATAATTCTTCCAAAGGGCTCCCCAGGTAAGGCGTGGAGGAATGGTGAGCCACCGATAATGAAGTCCCATATCTTCAAGAATCACCTTCTGAACAAGGTCATAAAGTCCAAGCCGACAGGGCGGGCCACTTCCCACCATCACAATGGTGTCGGCTCCCAACCGAAGGGCTTCGATAAAATTGCCCAGAATGATTTTAAAAGGAAGGCAGATGCATTCGTTCGATTGCTGGACCCCTAAGGCGAGGGTTTTTCGGCTGGTTTCAGGAGGGACGATATAGGGGATTTGAGCAGTTTCTGCAATCGCCTTGCAGAAGATGTGCATCGTGCCCAGATGAGGAAAGGTAACCTTCATCCATGTCTACCCATTACCTTTTTGCCTTCTAAAAGAGGCTTTTCCATCTGAGGTTCGGTCTTCTCTTTCCAAGCCGCCTCAGCAATCTCTCCGTAGGCCTTAGAATAGGCATCAATCGCATCGGCAAAACGGGTGAAGAGATCCTCCGCCCCTTCATGGGTAAAGTATCTTGCATGCTGAAGGGCAAACTCTCTCCCTTGTTCAGGATGGTCAATCAGGAGGCAGGGTCTAAAAAAATTTTTTGAGAAGGGTTGCCGGGATCGAATCTCCCTAAAGAGCGGAGAATTGAGAGCCTCGATCAGAGGCTTCTCTTTAATATTGTCGGAGGCGAAGTGGCAGAAGACACAGGGCTCCACATCCCCATTGGCATTGACATGGAAGTACTTCCTTCCCGCTGCGATACATCCCTGGGTCAAGCATCCGTCATTCCAGAAGTCCACAAAGAGCATGGGCTTGGTGGCCCGAAAGTGGATGAGACGTTCCCTCATCCTATTCCTCTGCTCCGGCGTTGCCATCCATCGGAGGTCAGGATCTTTCCCGATGGGGATATAATGGAAATTCCACATCAGAATACATCCCTTCTCCACTAAAAAATCGATAAAGGCATCACTGGTCAGGACCTCCGTGTTTTGGGAGGTCTGGGTGGTGGAAACGGCAAAGAGGAGACCGGCTTCTCTGAGTCCATCCATCACCTGGCTAAGATGTTCAAATTGACCTTTTCCCCTTCTCCCATCGGTCTCTTTTTCAAACCCTTCAAGGCTGATCGCCAGAATGACATTTCCTAAGGCGACGAACTGCTGGATCATCTTTTCGTCAATCAAGGAACCATTGGTGTAAACCTGAAAGATGCAATCCGGATATTTTTCAAAAAGGTTAAAGAGATCCCTTCTAATAAAAGGCTCTCCCCCAGTGATTAAAATCAAGTAAATCCCCATCTCATTACATTCCCGGACCAGTCGCTCCATCACCGGATAGGGAAGATCCCTTTCGGTCGAATAGTTTGAAGCATAACACCCGTAACAGTGAAGATTGCATCGCATGGTGGGGCTGAGCAGCATTGCGTCTGGCGGATAAAAACCCTTCTCCGATTCAAATGCCTTTCTCTGGTTTGTTCCCATCAAAAGCTGGTTGATAATGAAATTAGAGATGATCTTCTTTCGGTGGTAAGGATTTGTCCCCTCCAGGACTCTTTTCGCAATGGTCAACCCAGGGTGATCGATCTCAAAAAGGTGACGGATCCATTGAATCTTTTCTCGATAGGACTTTTTCCGTGGAATTTTCTCTGCCAGATAAGTCAGGCGAATGAGGTTCTCCTTGGAGGTATTGGCTAAAAGAGAAAGTGCGCTCGCTGTGAATTTTTCGACGGAGTATCGTTTAGCCCTTTGATAAAAATCCATTCACCTTCCTCACCAGATTAACCCTCGGAGGAATACTTTACATACCAGCCAGGTATCCGTGACGGGTCTGAAGTGACTGAAAGGAGTACCATCAATCTTTGGAGTAATAATTGGGAAACTTAACACACGAAACCCTTTTTTGCAAGCCTTAATCAGCAGTTCCAGCTCCATTTCGAACCCTGTGGTGGTGAGGTGAACCGCCTTCAGGACCTCTGTCCGAATCAACCGGAATCCCGACTGACTATCCGTAATATCGGAGTGACAGAGTCGAGAGACGGCCCGGGCTCCCAAGCGATTCCAGAACCTCCGAAGCAGTGGCATCTTATCAAATTCTCCAAACCTTGAGGCAATGAGGAGATCGGGCTTGACACGCTGGTAGACTCTAAGAAGGGTTGGAATCTCCATGGGATCATGTTGGCCATCCGCATCCAGGGTGATGACCAGCTCATACCCTCCCTCAATGGCCTCCTGAAAGCCCGTTCTGAGAGCGACTCCTTTTCCAAGATTTTTGGAGTGTTCTAAGAGGCGGATCCCATATTTGAGGACCACCTTTTTGGTCTCATCCGTGGATCCATCGTCTACTACAAGGATATCCAGCCCGAGGGATTGGACTTTTTCCAAAACCGAAGCGATTGTATCCTGTGCGTTATAGGCAGGGATGAGGACACAGAGTTTTGGAAGATTCTCCATGATTTTCAACTCTCTTCCCTTCCCTTATCTTGGTAGGAGTGAAAGTGGAGGTTATGAGAAGAAAGGAATTCTCTGAGGGACCCAAACTCAAAATCGCTCAAGACCTGATTCATCCGTTCCTCGGTCGTTTTGATCTTTCCATAACAGACGAAACGTTTGATCCAAGGAAGACGAATAGGAGGAGATTTGGAATCAAAATCAGAGGGATGGCAGAAGAGAAGAACCGGATGGCCAAGTTGATTATATTGAGTAATCGTTCTCTGAATTGTTCGATAAGGGAAGATTCTAAACCCCCATCCCCCCCCAATGGGAAGATGTCCAAGGAGAGAAGGGGCGACCAGGGGTGGAAACTCTCTGATCTCTCCATGGGGGGTGAGAATCTGATAGGGGAGGGTAGGAGCATTGGGAACGCCAATAAAACGAAGCGGGGCAATGCTGGAATCGTAGAGAAACCCATTTTGGACTAAGAGATCAAGGGCCCAGTAAGAATTCCTCCTTCCCTGACCTGGCCTTGCCAGAAAGCGTGTGGGAGAAGCATCCACACGCTTTAGACTTCCACAGATCGACCATTGAGGAGCCCGATAACCCACGACCTTCTCCCCGATTATACTCTCTAACAATTTCTTTGAGCGAAGAAGATCCTGAAGAAATTCTTCCTCAGTCTGTTTATAAACCTGAAGATGACCAAAACCATGGGAGGCAATCTCATGCCCTTCCCGAAAGATCGTCTTCAGTAGTTCTGGATTCCTTTCTGCCACGTATCCGAGAACAAAGAAAGTGGCTCGAACTCTATGTCGACGAAGGAGATTAAGAATCCTTTCGCAATTGGGTAGGATTCGACTCTCACATCGATCCCATAACGAAGGAGGAAGGAGATGATCTATATCGCAAATATGATACCAATCTTCAAGGTCTACCGTCAAAATATTCTTCATGGCGATTCGGTCCATTCATTTAATTTATTATAACCCAAACCTCTGGACTTTTTAAAAACTCTTTTAGTTTTTTTTCCCACAATTCATAAAAATTTTTATGGAGGTTTTGATATTTGGGGTTTCCTTGTTTTAAAATGGTCAACACAGTGAAGAGACGAGTGGCCATCACAGGAATGGGAATCTTCTGTTCCATTGGGAAGAATGTGAAGGAGTTTTGTCAATCTTTAAAAGGTGGAGAGAGTGCCATCGGGCCAATCCATCTCTTTGATACCTCGAAGTATCCTTCAAGAATTGGGGCAGAGATCAGGGATTACCGCGCCGAGGAATACTTTGAAAAAAAGGAGTTAAAAAGGCTCTCCAGGACCGATCAGTTTGCCTTAATTTCAGCAGAAGAGGCGGTGAGGGTATCTGGAATCCAATCCTACTACTCCTCCGATCAGGTGGGTGTCTGCCTGGGCGCAGGAGCAGGAGGGATGTGGGAGGCTGAAATCTATCATCGAGAGGTCCTTCTTCAAGGAGCCTCCAAACCTTCTCTCATTCTCCCATTCATCCCAAGTTTTACCACCACCGCTGTTTCCAAGCGGTTTGGCTTTTCCGGCCCAATACTTACGGTGACAACAGCCTGCAGTTCCTCCGCAACCTCCATCGGATATGGAGCCGATCTTATTCGGAAGGGAAAGTGCAAAGCCATGCTCTGTGGGGGGAGTGAAGCTCTGAGCGAGCTCACCTTTGGTGGATTTAATTCCCTCAAGGCCATGGATCCCCATCCCTGTAAACCTTTTGATAGGAAAAGGGCTGGGATGAACTTAGGAGAAGGGGGAGCCATGTTGGTCTTAGAAGATTTTGAGGAAGCCAGAAGGAGGGACGCCAAAATCTTTGCAGAGTTTTTAGGTTATGGGATAGGGGGAGAGGCCTATCACATCACTGCACCCGAACCCTCGGGTACCATCGAAGCCTGGGTGATGAGGGAGGCGATCAGAGAAAGTGGCCTCGCTCTCGAAGAGGTCGACTATATCAATGCCCATGGAACCGGAACGCCTCTTAATGATAAGGTAGAAACCCTTTCCATTAAGAAGGTTTTTGGAGAAAGAGCCTATTCAATTCCGGTGAGTTCAATCAAATCCATGGTGGGTCACTGTTTGGGTTCGGCAGGAGCCATCGAGGCCGTGGCCTCTGTGCTTTCCCTGGTTGAAAAATTCATCCCTCCAACCCTCCATCATCAACAGGGGGATGAAGAGTGTGATCTTGACTATGTCCAAGGTCAATCCCGTCAAAAAGAGTTAAACCTTGTCCTCTCCAATTCTTTTGCTTTTGGCGGAAATTGTACAGCCTTAGTTTTCGGAAAACCAAAAGTGGAGGTGAGTCGTGACTGGAGAAAAGATTGAATATCACGCCAATGGGGGGCTTCACGTCCCAGACCACCTCATCATTCCCTACATTGAGGGAGATGGGGTAGGACCCGATATCTGGAAGGCATCGGTTCAGGTCTTCGATTCTGCGGTAGCGAAATCTTACGGAGGCAAAAGAAAGGTTCACTGGTTGGAGGTGCTGGCTGGAGAGAAGGCCTTTCGCGAGAAAGGGGAGTGGGCACCCGAGGAGACGATTGAGGCGATTCGTGAATATAAGGTTGGGATCAAAGGCCCCTTGACTACCCCTGTGGGCGAAGGGATTCGAAGCATCAACGTTCTTTTTCGGCAGAAACTCGACCTCTACGCCTGCATCAGACCCATTCGTTATATCCCAGGCACACCGAGCCCCTTGAAGCATCCTGAGAAGGTGGATCTGGTTGTTTTTCGAGAAAATACAGAAGATCTTTATGCTGGGATTGAGTGGAAGGAGGGGTCCAAGGAAGCGATCCGTGTCAGGGAGTTTCTGGAGAGGGAGATGGGTCACAAGGTTCGAGAGGATTCAGGGATTGGCATAAAACCCATCAGCCGCTTTGGGACAAAACGGTTAGTTAGGAAAGCCATTCAATATGCACTCTCTCATCGTCGAAGCAGTGTCACTTTGGTTCATAAAGGCAACATCATGAAGTTTACGGAAGGGGCTTTTCGGGATTGGGGGTATGAAGTGGCAAAGGAAGAGTTTGGTGATAAGATTATCATAGAAAATGCGATGAATGAAACAGGAAAGAAAAGGATCCCAGAGGGAAAGGTTCTGATCAAAGACCGAATTGCGGATGCCATGTTTCAACAGGTTCTCTTGAGGCCTGAGGAATACGATGTGTTGGCCATGCCCAATCTCAATGGGGACTATATGTCTGATGCCCTGGCGGCACAAGTTGGAGGTCTGGGAATGGCCCCTGGGGCCAACATTGGAGATCGTTTTGCTATCTTTGAGGCCACCCATGGCACTGCCCCTAAATATGCAAACCAGGATGTGATCAATCCAGGGTCTCTTATTCTTTCTGGAGCGCTGATGTTCGATTACTTAGGATGGCCTGAAGTGAGTCAGAGAATTGTCAGGGCGTTAGAAAGAACAATTTCTGAAAAGATCGTCACCTATGATCTCGCCCGTCAGATGCGAGGGGCAAAAAAAGTTAAATGCTCCGAATTCGCCCAAGCCCTCATTGAAAAACTTTGACAACCTTTCTGGTTTCAGTTTAAATTAATATTCAGGTTTATCTTCGGGGAATCAAGTTGGTCGAATTAAAGAAAAAGAGAGAAGAGCCGAAGGTCCATATCGACATCTATAAGGCTTGGTGCAAGGCCTGTGGGATCTGTGTGGCCTTCTGTCCAACCGGCGTCTTGGATAGAGATGAATCGGGTTATCCTTTTGTAAAGGAAATTGAAAAGTGTATCAATTGCGGATGGTGTGAGATTCGCTGTCCAGATTTTGCAATTACAGTTGAAAAGAGAACCAAAGGGGGGAAGAGGCCTGAAGAAAGGATTGAAAGAAGGGATGAAACCACCAAGGTCGAAGAGGAAGGGATCGGGCCCGAAAGAAGTATTACTACAGGGGAATGAGGCCGTTGTAGAGGGTGCGCTTCGAGCAGGGTGTCGTTTCTTTGCCGGCTATCCCATTACCCCTGCCACGGAGATCTCAGAGATACTCTCCGTGAGGCTTCCTCAGGTGGATGGAACCTTCATTCAGATGGAGGATGAGATTGCAAGTTTGGGAGCGGTGATCGGTGCCTCTCTGGCAGGAACAAAATCGATGACCGCTACCAGTGGCCCTGGATTCTCCTTAATGCAAGAGAATCTTGGCTTTGCCATTATTGCAGAGGTCCCTTGTGTAATTGTCAATGTGATGAGAGGAGGTCCCAGTACAGGACTTCCCACCTTTCCCTCCCAGGGCGATGTGATGCAAGCCAGGTGGGGGACCCATGGAGATCATCCCATCATTGTCCTTTCCGCATCGACTGTGAGCGAATGCTACGAGATGACGATCAAGGCCTTCAACCTTTCTGAAAAGTTTCGAAATCCGGTCATCCTCCTGATCGATGAGGTGGTGGCCCACATGCGGGAAAAGGTGGTCCTTCCTGATGGCGAGATCGAAATCTTCAACCGGGTGAAACCCACCGTCCCTCCTGAGTGGTACATTCCCTTTGAGGACACTCCGAGCGGTGTCCCTCCAATGGCCAATTTTGGGGAAGGCTACCGGTACCACGTCACCGGGCTTACGCATGATATTCGAGGCTTTCCCACCTCCAGACCGGATGAAATTGGCCCCTTTATCCAAAGGCTTCATCGTAAGATCAGTCAGCACTTCTCTGAGATTCAGATGGCTGAATATTTCAAAACCGAGGATGCAGAGATTACCCTTATCGCCTATGGCTGTGTGGCCCGGTCCTCGAAAAGAGCGGTCATAGAAGCAAGGGAAAAGGGGTTAAAGGTAGGGCTTCTTAAACTGATGACGCTCTGGCCCTTCATGAGATCTGCGGTGGAAAAGGTGCTTCAGCATTCAAAGGTTCTGATCGTCCCAGAGATGAACATGGGTCAAATCTCAAGAGAGGTGAAGCGGGTCAACCGAGGGATGGCCAAGGTCTTAACCCTCAACAAGGTCGATGGGACCATCATCACACCCGGGGAGATTTTGGGCCGAATCATGGAGGCTGTCTCATAAAACGCATTCCCGAATGGAGAACCAACCCTTTAAAAGGATTTGAGAGAAAAAAGGGGGGTGTTAAATTTCCATTGAGGATTTTCCAATGGCAATTCGGGGGGAGGTTTTTTAATGGCCGAGGTGACCAAATTAATCCATAAATATCTTCGCCACGACAAGAAATTTCCCCATGTCTGGTGTCCAGGTTGTGGCATTGGGATTATGCTGGGGGCTTTGATCCGGGCCATCGATCGGATTGGATATGAGAAGGACGAGGTGGTGTTGGTTTCTGGAATTGGCTGTTCGGGAAGGCTTCCAGTCTATGTCGATTTTAATACCCTTCATACTACTCACGGTCGAGCCCTCACCTTTGCCACAGGGATAAAATTGGCCAACCCAAACCTGAAGGTGATCGTCATCATGGGTGATGGAGATGCAGTGGCCATTGGCGGGAATCACTTCATCCATGCCGCCCGAAGAAATATTGATGTCACTGCCCTCATTGTCAACAATCATATCTATGGGATGACCGGAGGACAATACTCACCGACCACCCCCTATGGGATGAGGTCTGCAACCACCCTTTATTCCAACATCGAACAGGCCTTTAAGATCTCTGAACTTGCGGTGACCGCTGGGGCTGTCTTTGTGGGAAGGGGAACAGTCTATCATGCCAGACTCCTGGATAGCCTGATGGAGAAGGCCTTTTTGAAACCAGGCTTCTCTGTGGTGGAGGTGATCGCCCATTGCCATACCCAATATGGAAAGATCAATCGTCTGGGGTCGGCTGTGGAGATGATGGAGTGGCAGAAGGAACATGCGGTCCCTGTGGAGAAGGCCTCAAAAATGAAACCGGAAGAACTGGAGGATAAGATCCTGATCGGGGTGTTAGTGGATAAGGAACTTCCTGTTTATCAGGAGGAGTATGAAAAGATACGAGAACGGGCGAAAGAAGGGATAGGGAAGTAGAGTGGTGGAGAGATCGGGAGATAAATTTGAAGCACGAAATCCGAAACAATACAAATGACCAAATTTTAAATGCCCGGAGCAAATAAAATTCTAATAAATTTCAATTTCAATAATTTGAATTTGTTTCGTGCTTTGATATTTATGTTTCGGATTTTTCAACTCCCGAAACCTGTTTGATTCCTGCTAAAATAGGTTAGGAGAAGAAGGATGGCGGATCGGTACGAAATACGTCTGGGAGGATCCGGGGGCCAGGGGATCATCCTGATGGGCATCATCCTTGCTGAGGCCATTGGGATTTATGAGAAGAAATATGTCGCTCAAACCCAAAGTTATGGACCTGAGGCCAGGGGAGGGTCGAGTAAATCTGAGGTGATTGTCAGTGATGAGGAGATCGATTACCCCAAGGCCATGAAACTTGACTTTCTTCTCGCCATGAATCAGAAATCATGCGATGAGTTTTACCCTGACCTGAAAGAGAATGGGGTGTTGCTGGTTGATTCAACGTTTGTTTCCCAGCCTCCCACTCCCATGGCCTATCAGATTCCTTTCACTCGAATTGCCAGGGGAAAGTTTAAGAGAGAGGTGGTGGCTAACATCATTGCCCTTGGAGCGCTAACCGAGCTCATCCCGATCGTCTCTCGAAGATCCATGGAACTTGCGGTCCTTAATCGTGTCCCCAAAGGGACCGAAAAATTGAACCGCGAGGCCCTCAGGGCTGGAATCTCAGCGGCTAAAAAGGCCAAGAAGGATTTGATGATGAAGGAGGTTCTCCCGTCCATTCCTAAGGAGGACCTTCTGGATTCTTACTGATCATGAAGAGGAACTCCTTGATCTATTCCCTGACCAAGAAGATTGCCCAGTTGACCTTTTCCATCCTTTATCAAATAGAGGTTTCAAAGAACCAGGATCTTCCTGAAGAGGGGCCTCTGGTCATTCTTCCCAAGCATCAATACTGGACTGATATCCCGATCGTAAGCCTCGCCTTCAAACCCCTCCTCTATTTTGTAGCCAAGAGAGAACTATTTGAATATCCCTTGATCCGTGAATATCTTTTCCTCCTGGGCGGGATCCCCGTTGACCGAAAGCAGACCCTCAGAACCCTGGGCTCCTTTAGATATCTCCTCGATCTGTTGAAGGCAGGGGAGAGGATTGTGATCTTTCCTGAGGGCACCTATTTTAGAGGAGGCGTGGGCGTCGGAAAGAGTCGATTGATTCAGATGATCTTGAAGTTTCAAGAGGAATTGAAACGAAAGATTCCTTTTATCCCTATGGGCATTCGGTATGGAAAGAGAGTCGGTTTGAGAAGGCAGGTGGAGGTACGGATTGGTTCCCCTCTGTTCGCAGAGGAGGAGTCCGAAGCTACCTCTCTTACCGAGAAGGCAATGGAAGTGATCAGCCTTCTTTCGCAAATGCCAAGAGGTTCGATTTAATCTGTTTGGAGTACCCCATTTTTAAACTCCGAACTCTTAACCCTAAGTTCTGAATTGGGGAAGGAGGTCGTTATGCCAAGGCGCGAGAGAGAAAAAGAGCTGGCAAGAAGAAGAAAAAGGAGAGAGAAAAGGAGAAAACTGAGGGCAAAGGGGTTACTGCCTCCAACCCAGGAGCCCCCCAAAGAAGGACCAAAGGAGCCTGAAAAGAAGCAACCAGAGAAAAAACCTCCCAGGGAAACTCCAGTTGAAGCCTCAAAGGCGGAGACGGAATCCACTCCTTCGGAGGGGTGAAGGTCCTTTCAATTTTTCTCGAAGATTAAACTCGCTTTATCTCCTTGATTTCAGTCACCCTGTAGACAAGATTATCAATCAATCTTGTTCTCCCTACAAAAGCAGCAAGGGCAATGACTAACTCCCCTTTGATCTCAGAGAGCTCTTCTAAGGTGGTCGCATCGCAGAGCTGAGCATAATCTATTTTAATGAGGGGATCGGATTTGAGGATTCCAATAACCTCTCTTAAAATCTTCTCAGCCCTTCGCTCCCCTCCATCCAGAAGCTCCTTTGCCCTTTGTAAGGAATGATAGAGCAGACGAGCAGACTCTCTTTCTTTCGGCTGGAGATAGGTATTTCTGGAACTCATGGCCAGGCCGTCAGGTTCTCTCACCGTTGGCATCCCCAAGATTTCAATATTCATATGGAGGTCTTTGACCATCTGCTTAATCGTCACCAGTTGTTGATAATCTTTCTGACCAAAGATGGCCAGATGGGGCATCACAATATTGAAGAGCATATTGACCACCGTGGTCACTCCCTGAAAGTGAGTTGGCCTGGATCGGCCACAAAGCCCCTGAGTCACCTTCTCCACACGAACAATCGTCTGATGATCAGGAGGATACATCTCCATGGCCTCGGGAGCAAAAAGGATGTCCACCCCCACCTCTTCTGCCATTTTTCGGTCTCTTTCAAAATCCCTCGGGTATTTCTCAAAATCTTCAGAAGGACCAAATTGGGTGGGATTGACGAAGAGACTTACGACCAGCAGATCTCCTCTCCTCCTCCCCTCCCTCATTAAACTGAGGTGACCTTCATGAAAGAATCCCATGGTAGGGACAAAGGCAATGGTTTTACCCATCTTTCTTGCCTCTGAGGAGAGAGAGGTCATCTCCCGTGGGTTCTTCACAATTCTCATTGGACTTTAACACTCCTCATTTAGATTTCATGGGGATAAAGTACCATGTTCCCTTCTTCATCTGTTTGATCTCTCGGATCAGTTGATCGAGGTCCTCTTTCCGATCGACAAAGTTGATTTCGCTCGTATCCACCACCAGGAGGGGGGATTGTTCATAATGAAAGAAATAGTAATTGTAAGCCTCCGTCAGCATCTTCAAATAATCCAAATCGATCTCTTTTTCATAAGGGTGATTTCTCAATTTAATCCGATGAAGCAGGACCTCGGGTTTCGCTTGGAGATAGATGACCAGATCCGGAACAGGAATCTGTCCATTTAGAAGGTGGTAGATCTGTTCATAGAGAGCCAACTCATGATCGTCTAAATTGAGGGAAGCAAAGATCCGGTCCTTGGCAAAGAGGTAATCGCACAGGGTCATCTGATTGAAGAGGTCGAGCTGGGCAATCTCCTTTTGTTGTTGAAAACGGCTCAGGAGAAAGAAGAGTTGGGTTTGAAAGGCATACTTCTTCCGGTCCTGATAGAACTGAGGAAGAAAGGGGTTCTCTTCAGGTTTTTCCAGAACACATCGGGCATTAAACTCCTTGGCTAAAAGTTTTGCCAAACTCGTTTTCCCAACACCAATGGGTCCTTCGATAATGATGTATCGGAACATCGGTCCTCATCCCCTAAAAACTTTTCTTATCTCTATGGCATTAAAAATTTCTTTCCAGGCAGTCTGACGGTCAACACCGGACAGGAAGACCTCCTGACCACCTTCTCGGCAGTGCTTCCGAAGAGAATGTGATCCAGACCGGTTCTTCCATGGGTTCCCATCACAATCAGGTCCACCGACTTCTTTTTAGCAGTCTGAAGGATTTCGAGGAAGGCCTCCCCTTCTTTGATTAAGACTTCAAAGTTCTTAACCCTCCCCAACTTTTTTAAATAATGGGTCTTTAACTGGTGGTCGAGTTCCTTTTTCTGAAAGAGTTTCAACTCTTTCAATTTCTCTTCAGAGAGGTAGATGGAGAGTTGTTCAGGATGGACTGGTTCTGGGGTGACATGGAGGATGAAGAGCTTGGATTGATAGGTTTTGGCAAGATTGAGGGCATAGGAAAAGGCCCAATGGGCATCTTCAGAAAAATCGGTGCAGAACAGAATCTTTTTAAACATGTTTGATCCCTCCCTGTAAGCGAACTATTGTTTCATCTTTTCTCCCAATTCTTTAGACCTCTGGGTGGCTGCAATCACCGCTTCGATTAAGGTTTTTTTGAATCCACCCTCCTCCAATTTATACAAGCCTGCCGCAGTCGTTCCTCCAGGAGAGGTCACCCTCTCTCGAAGAAGGGCAGGATGCTCTCCTGTCTCTAAGAGGAGTTTTACAGCGCCTTTCACTGTCTGACTGGCCAGGGTAAAGGCCTGGAGCCGAGTCATGCCCAAATGGACACCTGCCTCGGTTAAGGCCTCAATCGCCAAGAAGACATAAGCTGGACCACTTCCACTCAACCCTGTCACCGCATCCATCAAGGCTTCAGGGAGGAGGATTGACTTTCCCACGCAATTGAAGATGGATTGGGTTAATCGAATATCCTCTTCAGAGGAGAGATTTCCAGGGGCGATGGCAGAAGCCCCTTCCTGGACGAGGACTGCAATATTGGGCATCACCCTGACAAGTCGAAGTTGCTTGCGAGCATAGGCCTCAATCACATAGAGGGGAACCCCAGCCGCGATGGAGATAAGGAGCTTCGAGGCATCCAAGGACTCCGCCATCTCCTCAATGACCTCCTTCATGGATTGGGGTTTTACACAGAGGAGGATCGGATTGCACTGAAGAGCAATTTGGTGGTTATCAGTAGCCTTTTTTATTCCATACTTCTTTTGAATAAACTGTAGCCTCTCTCCATCGGAATCGAAAACCCACATCTGCTCTGGGGATACAAATTTGGCCTTTAACAGACCTGAGATCAAGGCCTCCCCCATATTCCCGGCGCCTACAAAACCTATCTTTCTCCCTTTTTTCATAGACCGCTCCTGAGGATTGGATTTGTATTATTCTTATCACAACCTCTTTCTTTTTTCTATTAAAATTTGACATCCCCCCTCCAAGGGAATATAAAATATCTTGGGATTATGGAAAAAGGGGAATCCCACTGCTCCAACCTGATGGATTTACCATAAACCCTCCATGGGGAGAATAGAAAGGTGGTTTGGATTTATGGAAAGAGATTTGTCTCATGAACTATTGGAAAAAAAGATCCAAGAACTTGAGAAGAAACTGAGAGAATATGAACAGAGAGAATCCCAGAGGGACCTCCAAGAGGTGATGAGGCGTCTGGAAAAGATCGCAGAGATGGGAGATGATGGGATTATTGTCTTTGACGAAAACTATCAGATTGAGTTTGCCAATACGATCGCTTCAGAATTGACGGGCTATCCCAAAGAGAAACTCCTGGGAATGGATTTTCGAAAACTTCTGACCGAACGGGATATCGGCTACCTTGGCCAGATGCATTCAGAAGTCGGATCCGATGAGAGCAAACGGGTCTGCACGGAAATAGAGATATTGACTCAGATGGGAGCCAAATTGGAGGCAGAGGTTTGTATTACGATTTCCCGAATGGAAAAGGGTGGGGTCAAGACCTATGCCTACCTGAGGGATATCACCGAAAGAAAGAGAATGGAGAGAGAGATTCGTGAGGCCACGAAACGTTTTGAGAAGATTGCAGAGATGGGGGAGGATGGGATCATTGTCTTCGATGAAGATTCAAAGATTGAATTTGCCAATACCATGGCCTCCGAGATCCTTGGCCTTCCAAAGGATCAAATCCTTGGGAAAGAATTCTTCTCACTCATTGGTAAAAGGGATGAAGAGTTCTTGGAGGAGATGGTGTTGAAGGGAGAGGGAATGGGAGAGAAGGTCTGTACAGAGATAGTCCTCATCACCCCTCAAGGCCAGACCAAAGATGCAGAGGTTTGTGTGGCCCCCACCCGTTCTGATGATGGCCGGATTAAGACCTATGCCTATATTCGGGATATCACCGAGAGAAAGAAGTTTGAAAAGGAATTAAAGGCTTCGGAGGAGAAGTACCGAAAGCTTTTTGAGAGGGTTCGACATGGCCTCTTTATTAGCACCAAAGAAGGCCGATTTGTCGATTGCAATCAAGCCTTGCTTGATATCTTAGGTTATCCTACCAAAGAGGAATTTCTCAATATCGACATTGCCCGAGACCTTTATGTCAATCCAATGGATCGTAAGAGGTTCCAGGAATGGGTTGAAAAGACGGGTTATGTGAAGGATTTTGAGGTCGAATTTAAGAAAAAAGATGGTCAAAGGATCACGGTTCTCCTCACGGCGACAGCGATCAAGGATGAAAAAGGTCAAACCATTGGATACGAGGGCCTCAACATCGATATCTCCGACCGGAAGAGGATGGAAAAGGAACTCAAAGAGGCCAACGAGTTCTTAATGAATCTGATTGAAAGTTCGGTCGATGGGATTATTGTCACGGATATGAAGGGGAATATCCTTATCTTTAACACGGGAGCAGAAAATATCTTGGGATATAGGTCTGAAGAGGTGGTTGGAAAGATGAACATTCGGAGCATTTATCAACCCGGGGTTGCTGAGGAGGTGATGGCTAAACTGAGAAGCCCTGAGTATGGAGGAGTGGGAAGATTGACCTCCTTCCCTATCCTCCACAAAAGGAAGGATGGGGAACTGGTTGAAGGAGATCTTTCCGCAGCCCTCATCTATGATGACGAAGGCAAGGAGGTAGCCAGCATTGGGATTTTTAAAGACCTGAGGGAGAGATTAAAGATGGAGAGGGAACTCCAAAAGATCCAACAGGCCCTTCTCCAATCTGAGAAGTTGGCGGCGATGGGTAGACTTACCTCACAAATTGCGCATGAACTGAATAATCCAATCTATGGGATTATGAACACTCTGGAACTCCTTAAGACCGAGATTCCACCCACCAGCAAAAGACGAAGGATTCTGGAACTATCGCTTTCTGAAGCACAGAGACTGGCGGAGATGCTTCGAAATATGCTCAGTTTTTCAAAGCCTGAAGAAGAGACCAGAAGGCCCGTTCGGATCAATGAGTTAGTCGAAGGAATCCTATTAGTGATGGATAAACAGATGAGGGAATCCAATATCAAAATTGAGACCTCCTTCGATGACCAGATCCCAGAGGTGATGGCCTCTACCAATCAGATGAGGCAAGTGCTTCTGAACATGTTTAAAAATGCAAAGGAGGCTATGCCTAAAGGGGGAACTCTCACTGTACGAACCACGAGGGAAGACAATAAAATTTCAATCCATATTCAAGACACGGGCATGGGAATTCCAGAAGGGATCAGGGACAAAATCTTTGACGCCTTTTTCACCACAAAACAGGCTGTAAAAGGAGTGGGATTAGGCCTTTCGGTTTGTTACGGGATTATCAAGGATCATGGTGGAGAGATCAAAGTGGAGAGCCAAGAGGGAAAGGGGACCCATTTCACCATCCTCCTTCCCATTTAAGGGGGATAGAGTCACCCTCTTTATAAAAAGCTTCTTCAAGCGAATCCTCAACGAGACCTTCTCTCATTCAACTCCGTATTGGCGTCGGTAGGAAAGGATGTAACTCCTCACCTCTTTCTTTGTCTTATAGATTCCGAAGTGACCTTCACAAAGAATATCGGCATCAAGTTCCAATAACCTCTTTGTTGAAAGTCCATAATCTTCGAGATTTGATCCAAATTCCGGAAGGAGGGGGCCGTGAAGGTCTTGGGCAAAGAGGACTCTTTTCCCTTCCCGGTCCAAATAAAGGGAGATGGACCCAGGGGTATGGCCAGGGGTGTGGAGGCAATAGATTTTCTCATTCCCAATTTCCACTACTTCTTCTGAAGAGTTAAATTTTTCATCCACTGGGGTAGGAGGGAAAATGGTCTGGTACCAATTTGCCGCTGTGAGTATTTGATCGCCATTTTCAACTGGAGGTGCGTCCTTAGCATGAATATAGATTCTCAAATCAAACCTCTTTTTAAGTTCAGGAACCCCTCCAATATGGTCGATATGGCAGTGGGTAAGAAGAATTTTCTTTAATTTATGTGGATTAAAACCTAAGTAATTGATATTATTTATAATTTTATTTAAACTCCAACCTGCCCCAGTGTCAATTAATATTAGTTCTCCTAAATTTAATAGATAGACACACCCATCACGTGGATCAGTAATATCAGGACCTCCAATTATGAAAATATCTTTAATAATTTCAAATGGTTGCATAATATTCTCTTAATTTTAGTTTCAACTTTCGATAATCCTCTGTGGTAAATCCTTCCCACTGGCAGGGAAGAAGCGAGTTATTATGAAACAGTGGCTCGTTTTCCAAATCAAAACTCGAAAACTTCTTTGCTTTTTCAAACAAAGGCGTATGAGGGATAGGAGAATATTCAACGAGAAAAGGTTTTGCACCTGATTCTTTCACAAATTCAATGCTTTGTTCAACCTCCTCAATCCTTTGTTCTGGCAAACCAGCCATAATATAGACTCCGATCTCATGGTTGGAGTACCCAGCCCTTTTTAAGCACTTGATTGCCTTAAGGAATTGTTCATTTTCTACCTTTCCTCCTGTTTCCAACTGTGTTTCACTATTGGACGTTTCAAGTCCCAATCGAATCGTCTTAAAGTTTCCTCGGAATAGAAGGTCTGCCACTTTTTGATCAATCTCTTTGATATGTAATCCATTGGGTGTATGGAAATTACATTGAATCCCCCTTCGGATAATCTCATTTAGCATCGGAATAAAAAATTCGGAAGCATCCACCAGCAATGCATCATCATAAAAAGCAATATTATGGATTTTGTAATGGGTTGTCCAGTATTCAATTTCCTCAGCCACTTTGAGAGGGTCTCTTCTTGAAAACCCCTTCGATAGCCAAGGACTGGCACAATAGGTACATTTAAAAGGACAGCCCCTTGAGCTCATAATACAGGTATAATCCAGTTGAGGGTAGAGATCAAAGGAGGGGTATGGAAGGGTTTCACTCTGAATCCTCTCTTCTACGGATGGAATCTTTTCCTTTCGCCTAAGAGGAAGGGTCTGTTGAATGGGAATGATGGTTCCAGTTAATTTGGCAAATAATTTCAATGCCTCTACCTCGTCTAACCTTTCCAACACATAGTCCGCTCCTGAGTATTTTTTGGCATGCTCGTGGCATAGGCTTGCGTAGATACCGCCCAGAAGGATGGGAGTGTCTTTAAAAAATTCCCTTAATATTCGGATAGTTTTAAACACCCCAGGATACCAGTAAGTCATTCCCGAGGTAATCCCAATTGCATCGGGCTTGCTGATAGAAGAAAGCCTTTCTTTAAAGATCTCTTCTGGAACCCCATACTGGCTATAATTCTTGCGGATCGAATGGAAAGGCTTGGGTTTCTCAATCTTTAATTTATAAAACTTCCCGTCCCGATATTCTTTCCTCTTAACAAGAAAATCGAGACAATCAATGAATGAGACTTGAAACCCATATCTTCTTAAAAGTCCAGCGATATATAGAAGGCCGAGAGGTCTTACCCAAAAATTATAGGCTGAAAAGTCAGTAATCCAGGGATTGACGAGGAGTATATGAGGGGTATGTTTCACATGAAACATCTTACCCATCCCTAACCTTAAGCATATAGATTTTTATAATAAAATCAAAAAATTGACTCATCCCCCTATTTACCAATGCAGAACTGTTCAAAAATATGGTTTAAT
>FWPU01000333.1_pt1 | contig 152612 bp, 101 predicted proteins | sample 2228361 | NCBI WGS metagenome assembly FWPU01 (sample SAMEA103939777, study PRJEB20133) | metagenome | reverse complement strand
CGGCGGGGGCGGCGTCGGCGGCGGCGGCGGCGGCTTTGGCGGCGGCGGCGGCGGCTTTGGCGGCTTTGGCGGCTTTGGCGGCGGCGGCGGCGGCGGGGGCTTTGGCGGCGGCGGGGGCGCTGGACTCGGCGGGGCCATCTTCCTCCATCTCGGCTCCGTCACCATCATCAACTCCACCCTCACAGACAACACCGCCCGCGGCGGCGACGGCGGAGATGGCGGCGGGGGTGGCTCCGGCTACGGCGGGGCCATCTTCAATCTCAACGGCACCCTCACCCTGCAGCACGCCACCCTCGCCGCCAACACCGTCCAGGCCGGCAGCGGCGGCAGCGGCGGACAGGCCAACGGCGGCTCGATCTATTCCATCGCTTATGGCAACGGCATCTTCGCCCCGAATACTCCGGTGCAGGCCCGGGTCAACATCGCCCACAGCATCCTGGCCGACTCGAGCTTCCTCGATGCCAACGGCGATGCGATCAGTGGCTCAGAAGTGGTGAATCACCGGCATTCCGGTGCTACCTCCGGCAGCCAGGCCCGCACCAGTTTTCTGGCCAGCACCATCAAGAGCCTGGTGGAAGGCGGGGTGAGCAATGATGGTGGCATTCTGGACTATTCCAACACTGGCCCGGGCGGCAACGTCCTGACGGGCGATCCGCAGCTCGCGCCGCTGGGCAACTACGGCGGTTTGACCCCAACGATGCGTCTGGGTGCCGACAGTCCGGCGATTGACCAGGGGGGGGTGACGTTGTTGTCGGTCGACCAGCGGGGCGTCGAGCGGGACAACCGTCCCGACCTGGGGGCGTACGAGCTGTACCGGCCGCTGGCGGTGGCTTCCGACGCCGGCCGCGCTCCGCAGGTCAAAGTCTACAGCGGCCATAACGGGCAGTATCGGTTCAGCGTCCGGCCCTACGGGTCTAGCTTTCGCGGCGGGGTGCGGGTGGCGGTAGGGGATGTCAACGGGGACGGCGTGGCGGACATTGTCACGGCTCCAGGGCCGGGCATCCGGACGGTGATTGGGATTTACGACGGCAGCAGTGGGCAACTGTTGGGTCGTTTCCGGCCGTTTGGGAACAGCTACACGGGCGGGGCGTTCGTGGCGGTGGGGAACGTGGATACGGACGCCGCGCAGGAGATAGTGGTGGGTCAGCAGAGCGGGGGTCTGGTACGGGTATTCAACGGGGATGGCACGTTGGTGTCGGGGCCGCTGCGGCAGTTTCGGCCGTATGGGGCCGATTATGCGGGCGGGGTGACCGTCGCGGCGGGGAACTACGACGGCACGGGTATCGACGAGGTGATCGTCGGTCAGTTCAGCGGCGGCACGTTGGTGCGGGTGTTCCGCGGCGAGAGCAGCACGTTGGCGCGGCTGGCGAATTTCGCCGCGTATCCGGGGCGGAGCAGCGGGGTGTATGTGGCCGCTGGGGATTTGGATGGGAACGGTCAGGCGGAGGTGTTGACCACGCCGGCGCGGGACTTTGCCCAGGTCAAGACGTTTTATGGGACCTTGGCTTTTGGTTTTGAGGCGTACCCAGCTTCCAGCAAGATCGGGGCTCGGGTGGCGGTGCTGGATTTGGATGGCGACGGGGAGATTGACCGGATCGCGATCGCCCCGTCCGACAAGCAGCATATCAACAAGGTCAAGTTGTACGATCCCAGCGGCGTGTTGATCGACGAGTGGGTGGCGTTTGGCAGCTTTGGCGGCGGGGTGTATGTGGGTTGAGGGGCGGGGGCTGGGTCGAGGTTTTGGCTAAGGCTGCTTCCGCGGCCGTCACGTCGGGTCGTGGTGCTGGCGGCGGTCAGTGGTATTCGTAGCCGATGTGGAAGGCGATGCGGCCGTCGGGGAGTTTGTGGATGTTGGTGATCCACACCGGCAGGCCGCCGCCGAGCTGGCTTTTGCTGCTGGGGATGGTCAGGGGGGTGAAGCTGTTGTTAGCTTTGCTGGGGAAGGGGACGTTATCGGGGAAGAGGCGGGGTCCGGGGGCGCCTTCGATGCCGTGGGCTTCTTCGAGGTAGACGGGTTGTCTGCCGCGGCCGCCGGCGAAGACCCGCCAGATGAGCAGTCCTTCGGCGGGCAGGCCGGCGTCCCAGCCGTTTTTGGTGCGGTATTCGAGCAAGAAATATTCGCTGCCATCCGGGCGGACCATCACCTTGTAGCATTGGGTCGGGTCGTTCCAGATCGGCGCTAGGATCAGTTTTTGTTTGACGCGAGGATCGAGGACGACAGGCTGGATCCAGCCGAGCTGTTCCTTGCACCAGGCGGAGGGATGCTGGGGGCGGCCGCCGCCGAGCTGGTTGGACATGACGCACCATTGCCAGACGCCTTCGCTGCCGGGCTGTTCCGGGCGGGCGTAGAGGTCGGGCAAGCCGAGCATGTGTCCGAACTCGTGGCAGAAGACGCTGATGTCGTTCATGCGGCTGCCGCCTTCGGGGACGATGAAGTAGGGGATGGAGCGGTTGTTGTAGGTGATGTTGGCCTTGTGGGGCCAGTAGAGGCCGCCGCGGGTAGTTTGGACGCGGCCGCCGGCGTAGAGGAAGCAGAGGCCGTCGTAGTCGTTGAGGGCGTCCTTGCCGTATTGGGCCGTGACCCGATCGAGGGCTTCGACCAGCAAGGCCCGTTTTTCGGCGGGGCTAGTGCCGCTGCCGGTCGAGTAGTCATTGCGTTTTTTGGATACTTGGAACCAGCCGAGGAAGCGTCCTTCTAGCCGGAGTTTGCCGTAGCTGACTTCGGCGTAGTAGTCGTGCATGCTGCCGTAGACCTTTTCGCCGGTGGGGGACTTGTCGGTGTATGCGCCGCGGCTAAAGATGGCTCGTTCCCAGTCTTCGGGTCGGATTTTGGGGTTGGGGGCGACGTCGGGGTACTCGATGCCGACGATGCCGAGGCGGTAGAGGGGTTTACGCCAGGCGCGGGACGGTCGGTCGTCCCAGCCGAAGCCGCCTTTGCCGCCTTTGCCGAAGGGTCGCTCCGGCGGGGTGAGCGGCTCGGAGATGGGCCGCAGGGTGGCCCGCAGCTGTTGCCGTCCGTTGCGGTCGATGGTCAGGGTGACGGTTTGGCCGGCGAGCAGGTCGGCCAGCAGCTCGCGGGCGGCGGCGGCGGTGCGGACGGAGCGGCCGTTGACGGCCAGCAGACGGTCGCCGGGACGGAGCCCCGCCTGTTCGGCCGGGGAATCGATCGCCACTTCCTCGATGATTACCTGGCCGTCCCGTTCGATGACGGCGATGCCCAAGAACCCGGCCGGGGTCAGTCGCGGCGGGGCATCCAGGCGGAACTGTTTGGGGTTGGCGCGGATCGCCTCGGCGACGGTGCGGTAGCCGGGCAGGATCAGCCGCGGGTAGGGGGCGGTCTCCTCCGCCATGGCCGGTCCTCCGGCCTGCAGGCCCACGAGCACGCAGCCGGCGATGCCGGCCAGCACCACGCCGAGTCGGACGGCACGCCGGGCGCGATAATCCGTGCGGGTGCGACAGGCAGACATCGCCGTGCGACAGGCGACGATTGCAGAGCGGCAGACAACCAGGGCCGTGCGGCAGGCGACGATTGCAGAGCGGCAGGCGAACATGGCAGCGTGTCCTCCGTTTCGGTTCCGCATCGGTTCCGCGCAATATCGCGGTTTCGGATTGTCGGGCGCTTCGTCGTCATGATACCATCGGCGGGCGTCGTCGGGGCATGCCCGAGCGATGAAAAAATTCTGAGAGCTGTAGCGGGTAGCGGCCGGGTCGGGGTGTCGCCGGCTGGCCGCCCGGTGTCCGCACGATGGCGGTCGGGCCGCGCCTACAATGGGAATAGAGCGGCGGCCCGGAGCGGAGGCGGTGGCCGCAGTTGTCGTTATTCTCGATGCGGAGGGTCGTCGATGGCCCTGACAGCCCAGCAGATCGCCGAGCAGCGCAAGCAAGTGGAGGAGCTGATCGCCGGCCCGGACGTGGGCTTTGCCAAGGCGTTGTTTTTCGGGCGGTTCAAGGGGGAGCTATTGTTTCCGTACCCGGTGTTGCCGGCGGCGGAGCAGAAAGCGGCGGACGAGCTGGCCGCGCGAGTGCGGGCGTTTGCCGAGCAACACATCGACCACATGCGGATCGACCGCGAGGCGAACATCCCCACGGAGGTGATCCGCGGCCTGGCCGAGCTGGGCGTGCTGCGGGCGACCATCCCGCCGCAGTACGGGGGACTAGGGTTTGGGCAGCGGCAGTATCTGAAGCTGATGGAGGTCATCGGGGGGCACTGTGCCAGCACGGCCGTGTTCGTTAATGCCCATCACTCGATCGGCGTGCGGGCTTTGGTGCTGTTCGGCACCAAGGAGCAGCAAGCCAAATGGTTACCTGGGCTTTACGACGGCAGCAAGCTGTGCGCGTTTGCCCTGACCGAGCCGGAAGCCGGCTCGGATGCCGGCAACGTGCAGACCACGGCGACCCCCACGCCGGACGGCTCGGCGTTCATCCTCAACGGGGTCAAGCACTACATCACCAACGGCGGGATCGCGCATGTGCTGACGGTCATGGCCCGCACGCCCGATCCGAGCACGCCCAAGGGCAAGGTCACCGCCTTTCTGGTCACGCCGGACATGCCCGGCTTCGAGGTGATCGAAGCCCGCATGCCCAAATGCGGCATCCGCGGCACCGCCACTGGCAAAATCCGCTTCACCAACATGCGTGTGCCGCGCGAAAACGTCCTGGGCGAAATCGGCCGCGGCCTGAAGCTGGCCCTGACCGTCCTCGACTACGGGCGGATCACCTTCGGGGCCACCTGCACCGGCCACGCCAAGGCCTGCATCCGCGAAATGGTCCGGCACGCCAAGCAGCGGGTGCAGTTCCAGCAGCCGCTGGCCGAATTCCAACTGGTCAAAAAGAAGATCGCCTACGCCGCGGCCCACTGCTTCGCCATGGAGGCAGCTACCCTCGAATGCGCCGCCTTCATCGACCGCGGGGCCGAAGACTACATGCTCGAAACCGCCATCCTCAAAGTCTTCGCCACCGAGCACCTCTGGACCATCGTCAACGACACCCTGCAGGTCTGGGGCGGCAAAGGCTACTTCAGCGACTACCCGATCGAACGCTGGATGCGGGATGCCCGCATCAACCTGATCGGCGAAGGGGCCAACGAGGTCCTTAAGGCGTTCATCGCCGTGGTCGGCTGCCGCGGCCCCGGGATGTACCTCAAAGGGCTGCAGGAGGAGCTGTTCAGCGGCGTGCGGGGATTTTTGCGGCGGCTGCCCGCAGCGTTGGGGGTGGGGGCGCGGCTGGTCGTGCCGTGGCTGAGCGCCGGAACGCCCCAGGTGCCGGTCCGTTCCCCGCAACTGCAGGCCGAGGCCGCCACGCTGGCCCGCCTGGTCCGCGAGTTCGGGCTGAAGCTGCCCCACCTGTTTCTGGCCCTCAAGGACGAGGCGACCTTCGCCCAGGCCCAACTGGTCCACGAGCGGATCGCCGACATCGCCATCGACCTGTACGTCGCCTCGTGCGTGCTGGCCCGCCTCGATTACATGCTGACGCAGGGGCAAAGCAACGGCGCGGCCGACGCCGAGAACGAGCCGTACGCGGACGTCGCCGCCGGCCGCTACTTCCTAAAGATCGCCTTCCGCCGCATCCGCGACCGCTTCGCCAGCTTCGACGACAACGACGACGCCGAGCTGCTGGAATGTGCCCGCAGCATCACGGCGAAGTTCTGAGTTCCCACGGCAACGTTCTGGGTTCACGCCGGCAGCCCGTCGTTACCACTGCGGCCGGTGCCGCAAGGATCGGGCGGCGGAACCTGCCTGTCGCGTCGCCGGCAGTTACGGTAGGTCCGGCGTCGCTATGTCCCTATGTCGCTATGTCGTTATAGTGTAAATATGTACCATAGATCGCCGGATGTCAAGTGATAAACCGCAAATTTTTTTGCCGCGGCGATGATAGCTGCTGGGATCGGTGACGGCCCGCTCACTGCCGGGCGAGGGCTTCGGCCCGTGCGGCTAGCCGGTCGGCAGTGGCGGTTCGCCCGACGAGTGCGGTATGCAGGGCGGCGTATTGTCCGCGATAGGTCCGCCATTCGCGGGCGGCGGCGGCCCAGGCAGCCCGGACGTCGGACCGTAGCCGCTCTTGCTCCGCCGGGGCGGCCCGCTCGTAACGCAACTGTAGCCGCTCGGCCTGCTCGTGCTGACAGAGGGCCAGCAGGAAGGTGGCCTCGGCCAGGCCGATTTCGCAGACGGCCTGGTCCAGCAGCAGGGCCGCCGCCGGCTCGCGCCAGTGCCGCTCGATGCGGGCCAGGGCGTCCGGGGCGCGGCCGAGCTGCTCGTAGAGGGCCGCCGCCTGCTCGATCCATTCCCGCCGCACCTGCTCGGCGTTGGGCGTGTTGCGGACGCGGGACAACCCCCGGGTGAACTCGTCCTGCAGGCCGACCAGCAGGCGGACAGCGTCCTGGAACTGCCCGCGTTGCAGGCGTTCCCGCGGCGTGGGCGGTTCTAGGAAACGGATCGCGTACTGCGTGCGGGCGGTCTGGGCGATCCGCTCCCCCAGATCCCGCATCAGGGCAGCGTTCTGCCGCAGGCTCGCCGGAACCACCTGCTCGGCAGTCGGCATCTGGCTCAAATAATACAGGTCGAACAGGCGGCTGCCCGCCGGACTGGCGTCGCTCCCCCCCTGGTCGAGCGGCAGAAACATCCGGGCCGTCCGCCCGTAGGCGAAGCGGTCCCCCGCCGGATTCCAGTAGCGGGGCTGCCACTCCCCGAACCGCTCCCGCAAGAGCTGCGGCTCGCAGGCCAGCACGACCTGCAGCTCGTTACCCGCCTTTTCGTGCAACAGAGCCATCCGCCGGCTCAGGGAGTTGACCGGCACGGCCAGATACACCGTCGCCGTGCGGCAATCGGCCAGGGTCAGGCCGGAGCGGTGCTCGGGACTGGCAAACCACGCCTGGTGAGCGTCCGGCTGCTCGCGGAGCTGCCGGAGGGTGCCTGGCAGGGGCGTTTCCCGCCACGGGTCGTAGAGGCGGATGTCGCCGTTGATCCGCACGCCGACCGCCCAAAACGGTCCGCGCGGCGTGCCGGTCAGGACGGTGGCGTTGTCCGCCGCCAGGGCGACGTGTCCGGCGTGGTGCTCGACCCCCTCCGGCGGACCCAGCAGGCAGCCGTCCAGTTGCAACTGCTGCAGCAGCCCCAAAAACACGTACATCCGCTCCAGGCCGGAACCGTACCCCCGCCGCAGCACATACGCGGGCGGCAACGCCGTGGCGATGATCCCCCGCTCGGTCGACAGCAGCCACGGGTGCAGATACACATGCCGGCACACCCAGACAAACGCCCGGTCCGCCAGCTCCTGCGGACTAAGCCCCGGCACGGCCAGGCTGCGGGCGACATCCCGCAGGTAAAAGCATTCCGCCACATAGGCGGCATCGTGCGGCGTGAACTGCGGCGCCCGCAGCTCCTCGCGGTCCCCCGCGTCCAGCGGTACCAGGCGGCCCAACGCATCGAGATATTCCGCCGATGGGACCGTGCCGGATGGCGATTGGGCCGCCAGCTCATGGTTCAGGGTGGTCAGTACGCTGCGGCAGACGGCGAAAGTGGTGTCCTTCCGCCACTGGCGGGCCGCCTGCTCCCACGGATTGCCGCCGCTGGTGCTGCTGCCACCCCCGGCGGTGTCGGCCAGTTGTGGCGGACGACTACAGGCCCCCGCCGCTATCAGCAAAGCGGCAATCAGCAGCCAGCAAGCCCCTCCTCTTCTGGACGGCATACGCCGGACGCCGCAGCAGGCGCGGGGAGAACACCGCTCTATTGCGGCGATAGCCCCGCCGGACGAGCTGACCTCGCCGGACGAGCCGGCCGCACTCGATACGGCAGCCCCGTCCGGCCGGGTGGCCGCATGCGGCGACAAAACATCGCGATGGACAATCCAGGCGGCACAAGGATGGACGGTCAAGGCGGCAAACCTCGTGGTTATGGCTCCGAACGCGGTGACCCGCGCAACGCTTCCCGCAGACGCAGGCAGACGGGGATCAGCTCTGCCAGTTGGTCTAAAGGAATCATATTCGGTCCGTCGGAGGGGGCGTGGTCGGGATCGGGGTGGGTCTCCAAAAACAGGCCGTCGCAGCCGGCGGCCACGGCGGCGCGGGCCAGCAGCGGCACCATGCTGCGGTCACCGCCGCTCCGGTCCCCCAGGGCCCCTGGTTTCTGTACGCTGTGGGTGACGTCAAAGATCACCGGTGCCCCGCATTGCTGCATCCAGCCGATCGCCCGCATGTCGTTGACCAGCCAGCCGTAACCGAACGTGGTGCCCCGCTCGGTCAGCAGCACGCGGCGGTTGCCCGCGGCGTGCAGCTTGCGGACGACGTTGGCCATGTCCCAGGGAGCCAGAAACTGCCCCTTTTTGACGTTGACCACCCGGCCCGTGCGGCCGCAGGCCTCCAACAGGTCGGTCTGCCGGCACAAAAACGCCGGGACCTGCAGGATGTCGCACACCTCGGCCACGGCGGCGGCCTGCCCCGGCTCGTGCACGTCCGTGGTCACCGGCAAACCCGTGGCCTCCCGCACCGCCGCCAAAGCCTGCAGCCCGGCCTCCAGACCCACCCCGCGGAACGAGTCCTTCGACGAACGGTTCGCCTTGTCAAACGACGATTTGAATACCAGCGGCAACTGCCACCGCTCGGCCAGACGGCGTAACGCCTCGGCCACCCGCAACACGTGGTCGCGGCTTTCGATGACGCACGGGCCGCAGATCCATAATAATGGTGCGCCGCCGCCGACCGTGTACGGACCGACTGTCACGGGCGATGGACCGTGCCCAACCTCTGCCGCGTTGGTCATGGCTCCTCCTGGGCTGCGCCTGCTCCAATTTTGAGCAATGGCCGATTCTGCGGCGACCCTTCTGCTGCGGCGACCGTTGGCCGCGTGGCTGCCCGGATTGGGGCCGCGCCGGCCAGCAGCGGTGGGGGCCGCATGGGGCTGCATTGCCGCTACGGCTGACCCGGCTGCTGGCAATTGCGTCGCGAACCGCCTCGTCCCGGTGGGAAGCGGTCGCGGGCTAGGTCGTTTGGAACTGCAAACCGCCATCATGTCAAGAGCACCTGCGGGCGTTGTAAGTTCGACAGGTGGAATTGGCAAAATTGCTCTCGCATTGGCAAAAGTTACTTGGTAAGGTGCGGCCCCGCTGGCAGAGGAGGCCGGCGGACAAGCGAGAGCCGTTGCGGCGGAGCGGGACCGAGGGCCGGAACGTCCGCCGCGGCACAGGAGGTGGCATCGGTGGCTCGGCCCCGCCGCTTACGCAGCAAACTGTTACTCGGCCTGGGCCTGGTGGTCGGCAGCGTCGCCGCACTGGTCGGCGGCACCCTCTACAGCATCCGCGCCTACTACGCCACCGTGCGGGTCACCGAACGCAAAATGTTCGAACTGCAACTGGCCCACATCCTCATCGAAGCGATCAAGGGGGCGGACGTCGCCGAGCCGAGCCGCGAAGCGTTGCGGGCAGCCCAGGTCCATTTGGAAATCTTCCGCGACGCCCACGCCCAGTCGGTTGCCGCCGGCCTGGACCCCGACGGCGGCGACCAGGAAGGTGCCCTCATCGACATGCTCGCTCAGGAGCTGCAACGCCTCGAGCAGACCTGGGTCGAGCTGCGCAGCATCCCCCGCGTGCTCAGCGACGGACGGAGCGAACCGCTCGGCCACCACCCCCGCATGCGGGCCGCCGCCGACAACGCCCGCCGCGCCGCCGAACACCTCCGCCTGGCCATCATCCACGACATCGAAACCAGCATCCGCCACTCCAACCGCATCATCCGCCAAAGCCAATGGATCGTCGCTTTGGCCACCGCCTGGGCCATCGTCCTGGTCCTGACCCTGCTGTACTATTTCCGCATCTGGATGTTCGCCCCAATCCGGCAATTGCAGGCCGGCGTGCAGCGAGTCCATGCCGGCCACTTCGACCAGCCAATTGAGCTGCACTCCGGCGACGAGCTGCAGGAGCTGGCCGACGAGTTCAACGCTATGACCGCCCGCTTAGCGGCGGTGTACGCCGACCTGGCCCGGCAGGTAGACGAGCGGAGCCGGCAGTTGGTCCGCAGCGAGCGGATGGTGTCCGTGGGCTTTCTCGCCGCGGGGGTGGCCCACGAGATCAATAACCCCCTGGCCAGCATCCTGTTCTGCGCGGAAGCGTTGGAGCGGCGGCTGCGCAGCCTCTGGCCTGCCGCCGCGACCCCCGCCGCCTCCGTCCACTCCCCTGCCGTTGCCGGCTCCGGCGAGGCCGCCCCACCCGAATCCGACCGCGACGTCGTCTTCCGCTACCTAACCATGATCCAACAGGAAGCCCTCCGCTGCAAGGAAATCACTCAGAAATTGCTGGATTTCAGCCGCGGCGGCGAACGCAAACGCGAACCGACCGACCTCGCCGCCCTGGTCCGCGACGTGCTGGAAATGGTCCGCCACCTCCCCAACTGCCGCGGTAAACACATCCATTTCCAGCCCCACGAATACGTCCTCGCCCCCGTCCACGCCCAGGACCTCAAAAGCGTCGTCCTCAACCTGGTCGTCAACGCCCTGGACAGTATGGATCCGGGGGGACGGCTCACCATCACCCTGGCCGCCCGCGGCGACTGGGCCGAGCTGGTCTTTGCTGACACCGGCTGCGGCATGACCCCGGACGTTCTGGCCAACCTGTTTGAGCCGTTTTTCACCAAAAGCCGCACCGGCAAAGGGACCGGCCTGGGGCTATTCATCAGCCACCAGATCATCGACCAGCACGGCGGGACGATCACCGCCCACAGTGCCGGTCCTGGGCAGGGGAGCACGTTTGTGGTGCGGCTGCCGTTGCGACTGGCCGCTGCTGCGGGCCGGGCGGCTGCCAGCGGCGAGACGGAGGAGCAGTCCTGCCGTATGCTCTTGCCGCAGCGGGCCGCCGCATGAGCATGGGTCAGGATATGTGTACAAATATATAAGTGTACACGCAAAAATATACAAAATGCAACAAAATGGCACAAAAATATACGGAATTAGAAAAAACTATACAAAAAACCGAAAAAATTATCCAAAATCGTTCGCAATTGAGGGCAACTGACGAAGCGGCGTTGCCCACCATCACATTGCCCCGCACTTAGGAGGTCGATCATGTGCTTGCGAAGCCCTCGCTGCCCCGATGTCTCGTCCCCCCTGCGGCGGTTGACCCCCCGAGCCGCAAGTTGGGCTTGCAATCCCTTCCGGGATGTCTAAGGTAAGCGTCCCACGGACGATACGACTGGGAAGGGAGGCCAAGCGTGTCGACGACCCCACCGCACGAACGCTTACGGATCCTGTTTGTGGACGACGAGCCGCACCTGCGGGAATTCATGCGGACGGAGTTGCCGCGCCTGGGGCATGAGGTCGTCGTCTGCCCGGATAGCCGCTCCGGCATGGAGGCCGTCAAAAAACAGGTCTTCGATGCGGCGATCCTCGATTTACGCATGGAACACGACAAGGCCGGCCTGGAGGTCCTGGCCGCCCTCAAGCAGATCGCGCCGGACACCGAAGCGGTGATCATGACCGGCTACGGCAGCACCGAAACGGCGGTGGAGGCCCTGCGGCTGGGGGCGTTCGATTACCTGACCAAGCCGTGCAAGCTGGCCGACATCGAAGCCCTGCTGCTGCGCATCCAGGAGAAGCGGCGGCTCAAGCACAAGGCGGCGGCTCTGGAGAGCCGTGTGCGGGCCGCCGAAGGACCCGGTGGCCTGATCGGCCGCTCCCCGGCCATGCAGCCGGTCCTGCAGTTCATCGAACGGATCGGCCCGACCGACGGCCGCGTGCTGATCACCGGCGAGACCGGTACCGGCAAGGAAGTCGTCGCCCGGGCGATCTACCAGAAAAGCCGGCGGGCCGAGATGCCATTTGTGCCGGTCAACTGCGGCGCCCTGGCCCCGCACCTGGCCGAAAGCCAGCTCTTCGGACACCGCAAAGGCTCCTTTACCGGCGCCGACCGCGACCACAAGGGCTTTTTTGAAGTCGCCAACGGCGGCACGGTCTTCCTCGACGAGCTGGGCGAGCTGGACCGCAACATCCAGGTCAAGCTCCTCCGCTTCCTCGAGTCCGGCGAAATCCAGCGGATCGGCGACAGCCAGCCGCTGACGGTGGACGTCCGGATCATCTCGGCAACGCACCGCGACCTGCGGCAGATGGTCGCCGAGGGGCAGTTCCGCGAGGACCTGCTGTACCGGCTGAACATGTTCCACGTGCATCTGCCGCCGCTGCGGGAGCGGCGGGAGGACATCCCCGAGCTGGCCCGCTATCTCCTGGCCCGTGCGGCCCGCCGACCCGTCGAGGTCGTCGCTGACTTGCTGACCCCGGCGGCCCTAGAAGTGCTCCTGCAGCACGAATTCAAGGGGAACGTCCGCGAGCTGGCCAACGCCATGGAGTACGCCTGGATCGTCTCCGGCGGCCAGCCGATCACTCCGGCCCACCTCCCGCACGAGATGCGCCAGCCCCGCAGCTACCCGGTTCACCTCCCCGGCCCGCGGTCCGCGGCTTCTGGTCCCGGTGGCCCGGTCGCCGTGCCGGCGGTACCCGCCGCGCCGGTCGTGCCCTTCGCCCCGCCGGTGCCCGGTGTCCCGGCCAAACCCTTGGCCGATGTCGAGATGGAGTACATCCTCCAGGTGTACGCCAAAAACAACTACAACAAGCAGGCCACCGCCGCCGAACTCGGCATCAGCCTCAAAACCCTTTACAACAAGCTGCACAAATACGAAGAGGAACGCCGCCTCAAGGCGGGATGACGCCCGCCGGGACGGCCAGATTAGCGGCACCGCTATTTGAATAACGCCAGATCACGGCTATTTGAACAATGACTATTTGAACAATGGCTATTACAATGGCTATTTGAATGATGTTGTGCCGGTTTGCCGGGCACGGACAGGCGATGACCAGGCTCAGGCGGCGTAGCCGTGCGGGTGGCGGCGGTGCCATTCCCAGGCCGAGGCGATGATTTCCCGCAGGTCGGTCCAGCGCGGCGTCCAGCCCCAGTCCCGACGGATCCGCTGGCTGTCGGCGACCAGCACAGGCGGGTCCCCTGGCCGACGGCCCGCCGGACGCACCGGAATCGGCTTGCCGGTCACCGCCTCCGCCGCGGCGACCACCTCCCGCACGCTCGTCCCACGCCCCAGCCCCACGTTGTACGCCTGCATCCGCCCCGCTTCCGCCCGCTCCAACGCCAGCAGATGGGCCTGCGCCAAGTCCTCGACGTGCACATAATCCCGGATGCACGTACCGTCCGGCGTCGGATAGTCGGTGCCGTAAATGTCCACCGGCGGCCTTAGCCCCAGCGCCGCCTGCAATAGCAGCGGGATCAGGTGCGTTTCCGGGCGGTGGTCCTCGCCGAGCCGGCCGTCGGCTGTCGCCCCGGCAGCGTTGAAATACCGCAGGGCGCATCCGGCCATCCCGTAGGCCGCCGCATAGTCCGCCAGGGCCATCTCCAACGCCAGCTTTGTCCGCCCGTACGGATTGACCGGCTGCCGCGGCGCCTCTTCCGGAATCGGCACCTGCGGCGGGTGGCCGTACACGGCGCAACTGCTCGACAGGATGAAGCGGGCCACGCCGTTGCGGCGACAACGCTCCAGCAACTGCAGGCCGTAAACGACGTTGGTCGTGTAGTAGGCCGCCGGCATCGTCACCGACTCGCCGACCTGGCACAACGCCGCAAAGTGCAGCACCGCCTCGATGCGGTGCACGATCAGCAACTGGTCAACCTGGTCGATGTCCCGCAGGTCACCGACGACCAGCCGCTCGGCCGGCACTGCCGCCCGGTGCCCGCGGCTCAGATTGTCAAAAACCACCACATCATGGCCGGCGGCCAGCAGATGCTGGACTGTCACGCTGCCGATGTAGCCGGCCCCGCCGGTGACTAATACCCGCATGGTCCCTTCCCAATCGATGACGGTTGGGTTTGAAGCTGCTTGTCTGATCCAGCCGCTTGGCGGTTGAAACCGCTCGGCGGCGGACCAGACCGCCGCTTCCCCGGATAGTTTTATGGATGGCGGATCGTTCTGGACGACTGACATGGACGACCGATGGTTCTGGATGGGGGATCGTTGGGGATGGTCGACGGCGAGGGGGACGGCCGCGCGGCAACGGTCAGGCTTCGTCGTCCGCTTCGCTGGTCGCGGCGAGGATGTGCTGCAGCGCTTGGCGGGCGGCCTGCTGCAGGGCGGGGAACCCTTCCCGCAATGCCCGTTGCAAAAGCGGCACGGCGGTTTCGGCTGCCTGGCCGAGCCGTCCCAGCGACAGCACGGCGTAGATGAGGGAGTTCTGTTGCGGCGTGTGTTCCTGCTCCGCCGCCGGGGATGCGGCTGGAACGCGCGGCGGCGTTGGGGCTTCCGCGTCCGGCTCCCCGGACCGCCGCACCGGCGTCTGTCGCGTCTCGAATTTTCCTGGGTCGCCGCGACCGTACTCTGCCTCTAGCCCTTCCCGCAGCACCGCCAGCAGATGCGGCACCGCCGCCCGGGCCGCAGAGCCCATCCAGCCGATGGCCAACGCCGCTTCGCCGCGCACGAACGGATCATGGTGATACAGATGGTGCACCAGGGTCGGCAGGGCCGGTCGCCCGATCTGGCTCAACGCCTTGGCCGCCAGGCGGCACAGCACGATGTTGGTGCCGCACATCGTCTGGGCCAGGGCGGGCACCGCTTCCGCCGCGGCGGCCCCCATGTTCCCCAGCGCCTGGGCCGCACCGCTGGCCGTCCGCGGGTCGCTGTCCTGCAGGGCCGCGCACAGCTCCGGCAGCAGGGGCCGGGCTTGCGCCCCCAGCCGCCCCAGCGCCCACACCGCCTGCCGCCGTACGTACTTGTCCGGATGCCGTAACAGCTCCGCCAGATGCGGCAGGGCGATCACCCCCATCCCCCCGATCGCCTGCGCCGCCGCTTCCCGCACCCGCCCCTCGGGGTCCTGGGTCGCCGCCCGCAACGCTTCCAAAGCTTCGTGCGCCAATGGACCCAGCCGGCCCAAATCCCGGGCTGCCTGCACCCGCGTTGCGGCATCGCCGGACCGCAACGCCTCCACTAGCAACGGCAGCGGATCCTCACGCATCGACGATCGGGGCGACGAGCCAAAATTCATGGCTCCACTCAAGGCGGCGGCTGCCGCAAGTCCCGTATGTTTCTTATCGAATCCCCTCACGGGGCCGTACATACCACTCTAGGCCACGTTCGGCGACCGTGGCAAAGAATCGCTCCGGCCTCTGCTGCGGTCAAAAAATTGACAGTCACCGCTCAGTCTACGCCTGTGGCGGGCAGCAGTCCGCCCGGCGGGGATAATGGTTCATGTTGGCTGTCGGGTTGAGGGCTGAAGGATAAGCGGTTCTGCATATAGCAGTTCGCCCGGCAGGGGGAATGGCCCTACCTCTGTCGCCGGCCCCGCCTTGTCAGACCGCCGCCCGGGGCGTAAACTTTAGATGCACCGGCGGGGTAGCTCAGGGGTTAGAGCAGTCGCTTCATAAGCGACGTGTCGTGGGTTCAAATCCCACCCCCGCTACTGGACAATTGCATATGTATATCATATCCCTCCTGTCCTCTCCCGTCAAGCGGATAAAATGTTCATAAGTGATTGTGCGGTAATATGTTGCGTCATGACCGGGCGTGGGGGGTCGTGACGGCGGTGGCGGTACCGTTCGATCGCCGGATGCGTGGCGGGCGGCGAGGATGGCGCGAGCGTCTCTTGCGATGCGCATCCCCTGCCCCTCCACCTACGGGACCATCCCGATGACGCTCTGCGGATCATCTGCACGCGGATCGTTCCCCTCATCGCCGGGTCGCCGACGCGGTAAATCTTATGGCAATCAGTATCATCATTGATAATTGCAAATTGATATTAATTGACATTTGTATTGTTGCATGTGTCGCAAAATCCAACTAACAGCAATTTCAGCTATGTAATCCATTCGCGCTGCGGCGCTTGCGGCGGAAGTACGGCGGGCGTATCGTATACAGCACGTCCGAATCTCCGCAACAATCGGCCATGACGGAAGGCGAATCGGGATATCCCCCACACGGGGCCACGACGGAGGCGAAGCCATGCGGCGGGCGGCGAAAGTGGCGGCGAGCGTAGCCGCGGCGATGGTGCTGGGTCTGTTGGTAGCATCAGAACCTCACGGGGCGGCGCAGGAGGCCAAAGGGAAGACCTACCGGCCGGATGCGGCTACCCTGGAGCGGATCCGCACTGAGGTGGAGCAGTTGCGGCAGGCGGTGACGGAGCTGCGACGCGGCGGCTTGGCCGACGAGGTGTGGGTGGAAGTGGCGGTATACCTGCAGGCGGTCGAGTCGCTGCTGCGGCGGGAGGAATGGTTGCATCCGAACATGGCCAACTGGGCGTTGCAGGTGTTGACCGAGGGGCGGGAGCGGGCCCGGCAGGCGGCAACGGGGCAGACGCCGTGGCGGCAGCAGCGGGGCGGGTGGACGGTGCGAGCGTACCGGAGCCGCATCGACGGTTCGATCCAGCCGTATGCGGTCCTGACACCGCAGGGGGGCGACGGCTCACGGCTGGACATCGTCCTGCACGGTCGGGACGCGAGCCTGACGGAGGTGAAGTTCCTGGCAACCCATGGGGCGAAGGCCAAGGTGCCGCCGGGAATGCGGGATTACGTGCAACTGGAGGTGTTCGGGCGGGGCAATAATGCCTACCGCTGGTCCGGCGAGACGGACGTGTTCGAGGCGTGGGAGGCGTGGCAGCGGTCGGCGTCGCCGGGAGCAGGCCGGCAGGTGGTGCTGCGGGGCTTTTCCATGGGGGGCGCAGGGACCTGGCACATCGGCCTGCATCACCCGTGCCGCTTTGCAGTGCTGGGGCCGGGGGCCGGGTTCACCACCACGCATGGCTACGTGGCCCGGCTGCCGCAGCCGTTGCCGCACCCGCAGGAGGAGACCTTACGGATCTACGACGCCGTACGGTACGCGGAAAACGCATACCTGGTGCCGATCGTCGCCTACAGCGGCGGCGAGGACCCGCAAAAGGCCGCGGCGGACACGATCGAGCAGGCCTTGCGGGGCTTTCCCCTGCCGCTGCGGTTCACTCATCTGGTGGCGCCGGGACTGGGGCACCAGATGCCGCCGGAATGGCAGGCCAAGGCCGAGGCGGAGTACCGGCGGTACGTGGCGGAACCGCCCCGGCCGCGGGAGCACATCCGCTTTGTCACCTACACCGTCCGCTACCCCCGCTGCGAATGGGTCGAGGTGCTCGGCCTGGGGCGGCATTACGACAAGGCGGTGGTGGATGCCCGGCAGACAGCCAAGGAGGTGACGGTGCAGACAGAAAACGTGCGGCTTTTGCGGCTGCAAGCGATGGGGCCGTCGCCGCCGCAGGGGGGAGTGGTCATCGACGGGCAACGGTTGCCCTGGGCGGCGGACCGGCTCGCCGTGGAGCTGGAGAAGCGGGACGGGCAGTGGCGGGTAGCGACCGATTGGGCGCAGCGGCGGCATCGGGAAAAGACGCCGGGCCTGCAGGGGCCGATCGACGACGCGTTCCGCGAGCGGTTCTTTGTGGTCGGGCCGGAGGGGGACGACCCCTTCGCCGCGGCGGCGCTGGAGCAGTTCCGGCGCCTGTGGGACCGCTACTTCCGCGGCCAATTGCCGGTACTGTCCGCCGCCGAATACGACCCGAACAGGCACGACGGCCACCTGGTCCTGTTCGGCACGCCGTGGAGCAACCCGTGGATCGCCCGCCTGCTGCCGCAACTGCCGATCGTCTGGACGCGGCAGGAGCTGATCGTCAACGGGACCAGTTACGACGGGTCGCGGTACCGGCCGGTGCTGGTGGTGCCGTCGCCGCTGCGGCCGGGGCGGTATGTGGTGCTCAACAGCGGGCACACCTTCGGCGAGGCGGACCTGCGGGGCACCAACGCCTTGCTCTATCCGCGGCTGGGGGACTGGGGGGTGATCCGCCCGGCAGCCACGCCGCAGGAGCCAGTGGCGTACGGGGTGGTTGCGTCCGGGCTGTGCGATGAGTACTGGCAGCTCCCCGGCCCGGCGGCCGGACGCCTGGAGAAGCTGTGGGGCGAAGGCGCGTTCACCGAAGGCCCGACAGAGGGTCCGGACGGCTGCATCTACTTTTCCGACATTGGCAACCGGATCATGAAGTACGATCCGGCCAGCGGCCGCACCAGCGTCTACCGCGAACCGAGCGGGCGGTCCAACGGTCTGAAGTTCGACGCCCGCGGACGGCTGGTCGCCTGCGAGGGGGCCAACACCGGCGGCGGCCGCCGCGTCAGCATCACCGAGCTGGACGGGACCGTCCGGACCCTCGCCGACCGCTACCAGGGGAAACGCTTCAACTCCCCCAACGACCTGACGATCGATTCCCGGGGGCGGATCTACTTCTCCGATCCCCGCTATGTCGGCGACGAGCCGCGGGAGCTGAACCACGAATCGGTTTACCGCATCGATCCGGACGGCACAGTGACCCGTCTGACCACCGACACGGTCAAGCCGAACGGGCTAGTATTATCGCCGGATGAAAAGACGTTATACGTGTCCGACCATTCCGATCGGCCGGACGGGCCGCGATTGCTGGTGGCCTACCCGATCCGGGAGGATGGCACCCTGGGGCCGCGGCGGGTGCTGTATGATTTCGGGCCGGAGCGGGGCATCGACGGGATGACGGTGCTCCCCAACGGGGTGATCGTGGCCACGGCGGGCAGCGGCGATCGCGGCGGGATCTACTTTTTCAGTCCGAGTGGCCAGAAGCTGGCGGTGCTGCCGACGCCGGAAGCGCCGAACAACTGCTGCCTGGCCGGCTCGGACAAGCAGACGCTCTACATCACCGCCGGCAAGAGCCTCTACCGGGTCCGGCTGGCCTGGCGGCACGCCGAGCCGTAGCGGCGGGGCCACCATCAACCGCCGGATCAACTGGCCGGATAATAGATAGGTGCGGGGATGCCTTCAACCGCAGGATAATGGGATGGGCAAGGCCCGGCGTCAGTCGCCGCAACGGCGGTGGGTGCGGCGTTGGCCGTCCGGTTGCCGGTAGTAACGGCTCACCGTCGCCCGTCGGGGACCGGCTGGCCGCCGGCAGGCACAGCCAGGAGCGCTTCCTCGACGCTGCGGACCAGTTGCGGGTCGCGTTGCCGCAGACGGAGCAGGAACTGGCGGGCGTGCGGGTCGGGGGCGGATAGGGCGTAGCGGACGATGGCCCGCCGCACGATCGGGGCCTGGTGGGTGGGCCGGTCAAACAGCTCGAGGACGGAGGGGGTGAGGTCCCACCATTGCCAGCGGCGGAGGTCCTCGATGGCCTGGTCGGCGAGGTCGCCGTGCGGGAGGATCGCCGCGAGGCATTGGAGGATGTCGCCGCGAGCGGCGGGGCCCTGGAAAGCCTGAAAGAACCGCACGGTCTCCAGCACGGCCAGACGCACGGAGAACAGCTGCTGCGGGTCGGCCAGGCGTTGCCGGGCCAGTCGCCAGCCGTTGCGGGGATCGAGCAGGATGTAGCCCGCCAGGATGCCGCTGGTGGCGGCGGCGACGCGTTCCGGCGGCGGCTGCAGGGTCAGTAGCCGCTCCAGCCGGCAGGCGTCCACCTCGGTGCCGCACAGCCCCAGCAAAAACGCATACAGATTGAGCCGTTCCGGCGGCGTGCGCGGGTCGTCGATCCAGCGGCGGAGCGGTGCGGCGTCGAACTGCCGGGCCGCCGCTTGCAGCTCCCGGTCGCTCGCCTTGCCCAGCTCCAAAAAGGCGTCCTCGGCGATCCGCGGCTCAACATGCTCCAGATGCCGGAAATAAAACGCCAAGCGGACTGCCGGCTCTTCGGGCAGCCGGACCGTCGCCCGCAGGTAGTCCACCACCGCCGCGGACGCGGGCAGGCCGGCCAGCGGCTCGAGCTGCTCCCCCTGCACCCGGCCAAATAGCAGATACTCGCGCGGCGTGTCGCCGATCACCGGCAGATACACCGGCAGCGTCAGCACCTTGCGGCCGCGAAGGGCCGGATGGTCCTTGAGCACTTGCAGGATGTGCAGGTCGGTTTGGCCGGTTGCGGCGGTCCGGTCGAAGCGGGGACGGTCGAGCCGGCCATAGACGACGCAGTCGGCGGCGGCCCAGTGTTGTCGCAAGGTCGGTCTAGCTCGCAGGCCGCCGCTGCAGAAGGTGCACGCCGCCGCCGTGGGAACCGACAACGCCATGACGGCTAGCAACAGAAGCGAATAGCGAATAGCGAATGGCGAATGGTAGATGATGGAGGATAGGGCAAATAGCGAATGGCGAATGGCGAATAGCGAATGAAGGATAAGGCCGATGGCGAATAGGGGATAGCGTATGGGGAATGGCGAATAGCCAATGGTGGGGGATGGTGTGGCGGGCGAGGGGCGGATGGTGTGTGGCGGGTGGCCGCTAGGGGGCCGGGTCAACCGCTTGCCTGCAGCGATCGCGTGGGGCATGGAACGGCCGCTCCTACATGGTCAGTAGCCGTGACGAAGCAATGGCAGTACCGCCTGTCTGCGGCGGCGTATGGAGGGGTATACCGCATCTGCCGCTGCGGCGCAAAGAGCAGGTCCCTCGCCGCGACGGTGGCGGTCGCGACGGCTTTTTGGCCGTGCTTGACCGGCACAGCTCGACCGGCACCGTTTACTTTTTCGGCGTCTGTTGGGGCGGTTCGCTGAGGCGGGCTTCGTCCCGCAGCAGCTCCTCGAGGAATTCGACCCGCTTGGCGTCCTGTTGTTTGGCCTTTTTGACGAATGCGGCCGCCGCGGCGTTGTTCGGGTCGGCCCAGTGAGCGGCGATCGCAAACTTCAATATCGCCCGCATGTTGATCGGGATGGTGTTGTGCGACGGCTTGTCGGCAAACGACAGGATAAACGGCGTCAACTGCCACTGCTTCCACTTCCGCAGGTCCTCGATGGGCATGTCGGCGATGTCTGGCTGCTCGACCAGTTTCTGCATGACTTTGAGGACCTGCTGGTGCGGCACCACGTCCGGTCGGAATTCCCAGAAGAAGCGGGCGGTCCGCAGGGCGGCGTACTTGACGGGAAATTCCTGTTCGGGCGTGACGAGCCGCTCTAGATAAGCCCATCCTTGCTTGGGGTCGAGGAGGATGTAGCCGGCCAGGACGCCGTCTAAGCCGCTGCTGAAGTTGCGGCTGGGGTCGTCGAGCAATTCGCGCAAGGCGGCGGCGTGCTCCGGCTGCCCGCAGTGCCCCAACAGCAGGCCGTAGAGGCCGTAGCGGCTGCCGCGGGTGTTGGGGTCCTTGAGCCACTTCAGCAGGGTCTCCGCCGGAAAGGAGGGGGCCACGGCCCGCACGTCCTTGTACTCGGCTATGGCGAACTCGTTGTAGGCGTCGCTGCTGATCACCACGTCCTTGTCTTCCAGGTAGTGGAAAAAGTACTTCAGGCGGGTGGGGACGTCCTTGTCCCGCACGGCGATGGCCCCCTTGAGGTATTCGGGGAGGTGGCTGTCGGGGGGGAAGGCGTCGCCGCGGTAGGGGTCCAGCTCGCCGCCGGGCAGGACGTTGAAAAAGATCAGATACTTGTAGCCCTTCCCCTCCGGCGGCACGTAACGGGGGATGGTGATCGTCTTTTTACCTTTGATGATGTCGTGGGGCTTGATGACGATCTCGATGTTCAGGTCGGTGGTGCCCTTGTTGAAGCCAGCGTCGTTGGGGTCGAGGCGGGCGTTGCTCAGGGTGCCGTAGAGGATCAAATCAGCCTGGGCGACTTCGGCGGAGAAGGTGGCCCCGGAGGGGGCGCAGAAGGGGCAGGCCGCGGCCGCAGGGGTATCCACGGTCGTTACGAAGCTGGCCCCGACGGCGACCGCCATTGCCAGGATGGGTTGCCACCAACCGCTAGTCCGCACGGTGCACATGGGGATATTCCTTAGATTAAGTATTCCTTAAGTCGAGACAGTTCTGGCGGGGGAATAGTGTCTCCGTTCCTGGAGTGGACGGCCCGGTCGGGCCCTGCCGGCTGGCGTCCGGACGGTCGGGCCGTTGCTCCTATTGCGATTATGCACCTACGGATGGCGAAACGGCAAGTAAATCCTTGAACGTGATAATAAGTTTTACTCGATAATATTTTGTTCGAGCGCGGCGAGGCGTGCGGCGACAAGCTGCACGGCGTGGTCGCCGCCGGCGGGGAGGTGATGGCGGACGACCTCCAGGTAGCGGCGGAGCTTGGCGGCGGTGCGGCGACGTTGCTGCGGCGAGAGGGCCGCCACGTCGCAAAGGTTGTCGTACATGTCGGCCAGCTTGATGAGCCGGACCATCGGTGCGGCGGCGGCCAGTTGCCGGCAGTAGGCCTCTTCCCGCTGCGGCTCGGGCAGGCGGGCATCCTTGGTCAGTGCGGCGACCCACTCGGCGACCGTCGGGCCGAACTGTTCCGCCAGCTCGTCGTAGTCAGTGACGGTGTCCTCGATGGTGTCGTGCAGCAGGGCGGCGGCCAGGGCTTGCGGGTCGGTCACGCCGAACTGGTGCCGCAGGACCATGGCGACCCGCACCACGTGGGCGTAGTAGGGGGTGCGGCCGTCCTTGCGGAGCTGGTGGCGGTGGACGCGGGCCGCGAACGCCGCCGCCGGCAACACCCAGCGGTCGAAGCCGTCCGATGTGGAAGGGGGAGGCTCTCTCATCGATAAGTCCTTGTCCTACAACCGTTTGCGTTGCCGCGAGTGCTGGCGGCTCGCCCACCGCTCCTGCTGACCGCTCAGCCGATCAGGCGGCGGAATTCCTCGAACAGGTAGGAGGAATCGTGCGGTCCGGCCGCCGCTTCCGGATGATATTGTACGCTCAATAGCGGCAGCCGCTTGTGGCGGATCCCCTCGAGGGTGTGATCGTTGAGGTTGATGTGGGTGATATCAACGTCCGACGGGAGGGTGCGGGGGTCGACGGCGAAGCCGTGGTTTTGGGTGGTGATTTCGATTTTGCCGGTGACTTCGTTGCGGACGGGGTGGTTGGCGCCGCGGTGCCCGAATTTGAGTTTGAAGGTGCGGGCGCCCAAGGCGAGGGACAGGAGTTGATGCCCCAGGCAGATGCCGAAGATGGGGCGTTTGCCGATGAGCTGGCGAATGGTGTCGATGGCGTAGCCGACGGCGGCGGGGTCGCCGGGGCCGTTGGACAGGAAAATGCCATCCGGCCGCAGGGCGAGGATGTCGTCCGCTGGCAGGGTGGCGGGGACGACGGTAACGCGGCAGCCGACCTGGGTCAGGCAGCGGAGGATGTTCCATTTCATGCCGTAGTCGATGGCGACGACGTGGCAATCGGGGGGTCGCGGCGGCAGGACGTGTCGGGCCAGCGGGCCGGGCCGCTCGTGCCACTCATAGGGGGCGGAGGGGGTGACCCGCCGCACCAGGTCCTGCCCCTCCATCGGCGGGATCGCCTGGGCTTTGGCCACCAGCGAGGCGTCGTCCAGGTCGGTCGTGGACAATACGCCGTTCATCGCCCCGCGGATGCGGATGCGGCGAACCAGCGCCCGCGTGTCGATCCCGTGGATCCCGATGACCCCCGCCGTCTTCAGGTAGGTGTCCAGATCGGCCTGCGCCCGGTAGTTGCTGGGGATGCGAGTCAGCTCACGGACGACAAAACCGGCGACCTGCACCCGTGCGGACTCGCGGTCCTCGGCGTTGACGCCGTAGTTGCCGATGTGCGGATAGGTCATGACAACGATCTGGCCGGCGTAGGACGGGTCGGTCAGCACCTCCTGGTAGCCCATCATGGAGGTGTTGAAGACGACTTCGCCGCAGCTTTCGCCGGTGGCGCCAAAGGCCAGGCCGGTGTACACGGTGCCGTCGGCCAGAGCGAGTTTGGCGTGCATACGCCTCCGGGGTCGCGGTTTATGTGGGTCGCATCCTGTAGCCAAGACGCATCCTGCAGCCAAGACGCATCCTGTAGCCGTGGGGGCCGCTGGCAGGGCGGGGGCCACGGCCTGTCGGATTATGTTACGGACTCCCCGCCGCGACGGATACTGTGCCGGGAGCGGATTTTCATCGCATAAACCGATCAAAAATTGTTGTTTTATCGTTGAAAGCTATCATTCGTGCGGCGTCGAAGCAACAGGCGTGGCCGGCAGTGGTGCGTAGCCGACGGTGGTGGGGGGCCGGCGGGCGAGACGGGGCCAGGTGCCCCTTTGGCCGCCGGAGTGTAGCATAACCTTTGGTGTCACATGACCTTAAGGCGGCCGATTGTTTCCGGCGGCCGGCGCGAGCGGTGTGGCTGGCCCGGCAACTGCAGTGGGCAGGCGGGAGCAGGACGGACGCGGGCAGGACGGACGCGGGCAGGACAGACGCAGGCATGACGGAAGCAGCCATGACGGATGCGGGGGCCAACAGATGGGCCAGTCGGTGGACCGGCGGGCGTTTTTGGGGTCGGCGGCGGCATTGTCGCTGACGGCGGCCGGGTATGGCCGGGTGGCAGGGGCCAACGAGCGGCTCGGCGTGGCGATGCTCGGCTGCGGCGGGCGGGCCCAAGCCCATCTAGACATCCTCAACCGCTGGCGGGCGGCGGGGGAGCCGGTGGCCGTGGTCGCCGTGTGCGATGTGTGGGACGGTCACGAGGACGAGTACGTCGTCACCTTCGGGGGGCAGCGGACGCGGCGGCGGTACGTGCGCGGGCTCTACCCGGCGGCTCGCAAGTGCGGCCTGGACCCGGACGACCGCCGCCATGTGGTCAAGGACTACCGCCGCCTGCTGGAGCTGCCGGAGGTCGACATTGTCTGCATCGCCACGCCGGACCACTGGCACGCCCGGATGACGTTGGACGCTTTGGCCGCTGGCAAGGACGTGTTCGTGGAGCGGCCGATGACGCGGCGGGTGGAGGAGGCCGCGGCGGTATTGGCCGCCTGGCGCCACAGCGGCCGCGTCGTCACCGTCGGGGTGACCAGCATGGCCGACCCGGTCTGGCTGCAGGTGTGGGACTACCTGCGGCAGGGGCACATCGGCCAGGTGATCCAGGGGCAGACCGGGGCCTTTTGCAACGACCTGCGCGGCCAGTGGCGGTTCTATCGGCTGGTGGAATCGATGACGCCGCAGACGATCGACTGGGGGATGTTTCTGGGGCACCAGTTCGAGGCGGCGGGGCGGCCGCTGGGTCCTTCGCCGCGGGAGATGCCCTTCGACCGTGCGGCGTTCGCCCAGTGGCGGTGCCTAGCGGCGTTTAGCGGCGGGCCATTGAGCGACCGGCTGTCCACGCCGGTGACGCGGATGCTGGCGGCGATGGGGGTCCGCTGGCCGGGGCGGGTCTGTGCCGGCGGGGGCCTGATGTTCGAATACGACGGCCGCACGGTTCCGGACGTCGCCACGATCGTCGCCGATTTCGACGCAGGCTGCCAACTGCTGGCCGTCGCCACCACCGTGAGCCATTACCCGATCGAGGAAGTGATCCGCGGCCGGCTGGGGAGCATCCGGCTGGTGCGGGGCGGTTTTGAGGTGTACCGTGACGATCCCGGGCGGGGTTCGCCGTTCCCCGAGCGTCTGGAGGGGCCGCTGCGGCCGGAGGAGCGGCTGCTGGCGGAGCCGCCGCCCAACGAGACCGAGGCGTTGTGGCGGCAGTTTGTGGAGTGCGTGCAGCAGCGGCGACCGAGTACGTATTGCCCGCCGGACCTGGGGGCGGCGGCGGTGGCGGTGACCGCCCTGGCCGAAGAAAGTCTCCGCTGCGGCCAGGCCCTCCGTTGGGACGCCGCCCGCGGCGAGATCGTCCCGGTCGGCAGCGAATGGCTGGCCGAACAGCAGCAACGTAGCCGCAACCGCGCCCGCCCGCCGCACATCTTCGGCTGGAGCGGCGGCGATAGCGGCCGGACCCTCCAGCCCCCCGACCACCAACACCTCGCCGCCCCCTGGCGCGACGCCGCCGCGGAGAGCGGAACGTGACCACGGCCATCGCAACGCCTCCGCGGGCAACCGGAGCGCAACTACGACGGCGGGAGCCGGACGTCGCCAACGGACGCCGCAATCGGACGCTGCAAAGCAATGCCGCAAGCGGATGCCGCCAGCGGATGCCGACGCGTTCGGGCGGCCAGGCGGACGCCGCAGGTGGTTCCGTAATCTGGCACGTCCGGGCGGCGAGACAGCGTAACCCGATGCCGACGCGTTCGGCGGCTCGTCACGGGAGGCTTCCCGCCGATCGGCGATGGCTCGGCCTGCAAGTCCCCTGCCTAACACCTCCGCATGCCGTTACGGCTGCGGCGACGGCCCTTTTCCGCCGGGCCGATGCTCCGGGAAGTCCCGTTCGTATCGCCGCAGCAGGGCCGGCACGTCTGCCGGAACGATATAAATCTTGCCGCGGATCGTTTTGGTCTGTTTCGGTTGCAATCCGCCGATGCGGAAGTCGGAGTGGATGCAGACGATGACCCCTTGGAACAGCTCCTGGTACGGCTCCCAGGCAGTGGCCAGGATCATTTTTTCATCGGCGGAGAAGCAGCCGATCAAGCCGCAATCGACCACCCGCGGGTTGAGGGGGCGGGGGTTGACATCCGCGGGATCGACATGGCGGGGCCGCCAGACCTGGCCCGGCGTGTAACGGGCCTTGACCGCCCAATCGGGGGTGGGGAAACGCACGAGCTGACCATCGAGGATGATGAAGCATTTGTTCAAGTAATCGTCCTGTTTGCGGCCGGTGAACTTGTCCACGCGGATGCAGGGCTGGGCCCAGTGGGCCTGCGAGGGGCGGTCGGTGGGGTTGTGGGCGGTGAGGCGGAAGCTGACCTCGTCGGTTCCTGCACGGATCTCGTGGTCGACGCGGACGCCGTCGGCGAGCACGCACCGCAGGCGGAGGGAGCGGCCGTCGGCGGCAGCTTCCACCCGCTCCGTCTTGTGGCCGATGACGGTTTCCCGCCAGTCGCGGTCGGCCGAGCCAGGACGGCAGTAGGCCTCCAGGTACAGCACGGAGACACTGCCGCCGGGAATCTGCGGCCCGCGGATGGTCAGGAAGTTGTTGTCCCACTGGATGGTCAGTCCGGCGGGCGGCTCCGGTGAAGTTGCCGGCGCCGCCGGCCTTGCCGATTTTGTCGGCCCAATCAATTCCACCGACTTAGCTGATTCTACCGGGTTTGCCGGTCCGGCTGCCAGCAGTCCTGCCGCCGCAAGACACGCCGCCACTGGTCCGGCTACCAGTAGCCAGTTGGTCGTAACGCACGCCACCAGTCCCCGCCCGCATGCGGCCGCCATCGCCGGTCCTCCTTGTCGTCGGACGACGGTTTTATGATCGTAACTCGCGATCACTGTTGAAGTTATGCTTAGCGGAGCGGCCGGGCGGGTAACAGGGGGCTGTGACAGGGAAACTGTAACAGGATCGCAACAGGTACCGCCGCGCGCCGGGCTGCAGCGGGGATCGCCGGACCAGCTTGGCCGGGATGCGATGGAGCGACGCAGACCGGGCCGGCGTCAGTTGTTCTGGCCCGGCTCCGGCAGGATCTGGGGATGAGGCATAGCCGCATCCTGTTGCCGGCTAATGGTTTGCGGCGTGGGAGCCAGGGAGGGGGACGCCGCCCCCGGCAGGGTGGCCTCGGCTTGCAGGAGCAGCTCCTTGAGGTCGCGGCGGAACTTGTCGTAGTGGGCGGTCACGGCGTCCCGCTCGGCGGTACGTTGCCGCAGCTCCGCTTGCAGTGCCTCCCGCTCGGCGGCGGCCTGGGCCTGCAACTGCTGGAGTTGCCGGTGCAGTTGGGCCTGCTGCTCCTCGGCGGCCAGCAGCTTTTGCCGCAGTTGCTCCCGTGCGGCGTTGGCGGCCCGCATTTCCTCCTCCAGCCGCTGGATTTTCCCCTCCAGCGACGCCTGGTTCCCCGGTCCCTGCGTGCAGCCGTATATACCCAGCAACGCCACTAGAATGACGACCCACGCCTGATGAGCGGAAGTATGCATCGGTGTTTCCTCCCCTACGGCCGTTTCGAGAGATCGCGCAGCTATTCCCATGGAACGCGGGCGATTTTTCGTTCCATCCCCGTCGGTTGCAACCGGCGTAGCGTCGCCGCGTCTGCCCGCCGGGGTGAACCGTCGCTCCTGTGCGGCTCTGCTGGCTCAAACCAGGGTTGCCGCACGGGCGTATGGCGGGGCGATTGGACCGCCGAGTTGGCCGGGCAGACCGGCACGCTCTCCCCTGTTTCTCTCGACACCGTCAACCGGAAAACTTCACTGTATTTTGTGCAAATTATTCACTCTTGCCATTTTTCCGCCACGACGGCTGGAACGGGACAGACGCCGGGCAGCGTGACGGGCGGTTGCGGGCCGCCGCGGCCGACGCCGCCGACCGGGGGATCCCTCTAGCATTTGGGCGAGTGAATGTGTAACATCTTTACTCATCGTAACTTGGGAACTGTTCCTGCCTTGGGTCTCTCCCCATGTCCGACGCCGTGTATGTCCAGGACCTGAATCCGCTGGGGAACCGGTTGGTCTCGACGGTGGTGGCGGGGCTGCCGGTATTGGTGTTGTTTTACCTGCTGGTGGGTCGACGGTGGCTGGCCCCGTGGGCGGGTGCGGCGGGTGCGGCCACGGCCGTGCTGCTGGCCTGGCTGGCCTACGGCATGCCGCTGCCGATGGCGAGCTGGGCCTTTGTGCACGGCATGACCTTCGGCCTATTGCCGATTGGCTGGACGGTCTTTGCCGCGATGCTGCTGTACAACACGACGCTGGTCAGCGGGCAGTTTGCGGTGATCCGCCGCTCGATCGGGGGGCTGAGCGGGGATGCCCGGGTGCAGGCGGTGCTGATCGGGTTCTGTTTCGGGGCATTCATGGAGGGTGCAGCGGGGGCGGGCTCGCCGGTGGCCATCTGCGGGGCGATGCTGGTGGGTCTGGGGGTGCCGCCGTTCCAGGCCGCGGTCATCTGCCTGATCGCCAACACCTCGCCGGTCTGTTTCGGCGGCCTGGGCGTGCCGATTCTGACCCTCTCGAGCGTGACCGGCCTGCCCGGCGACGCCATCAGCATCATGTGCGGCCACCAGTTGCCGATTTTATCCTGTCTGATTCCGTTATACATGGTCAAAACGATGTGCTCGTGGCGGGACACGTTGGCGGTCTGGCCGGCCCTGGCGGTGGGGGGCGGGTCGTTCGCCTTGGCCCAGTACGGCTTTGCCACCGCTCACCTGTACGGCCTGCCGCCGATCTGGCCGCTGACCGACATTTGCGGGGCGATCATCTCGATGGCGTGTCTGGCGGCGTTTTTGAAGTATGTGTGGAAGCCACGGGACGAGTGGCGGTTCCCGGCGGAGATGTTCGGGGCGGGCCAGACGGTCGAGCCGGCGCGTCCGGCGGACCGTCGCGTCGCCGAGGCCGAGGAGCAGGTCAGCGAGCTGTTGCCCGGCGGCGAGGGTCTGGCGGCGCGGGCCGAGCCGCTGACGACCCGCCGCCTCCTCAAGGCGTGGATGCCCTGGGCGTTGATGGCAGCGTTGTTGATCCTGTCGGGGATCGGGCGGCAACTGGAGAAGCAGGGTCCGCTACGGCTGGGGGGCCTCGCGTCGTATTACGAGGTTCCGGTGCCGACGCTGCACAAGGCGGTGGAGCGGGCGGAGCGGTTGGTGCCGCCGGACGCGGTCGGCGACGCCCGCAAGGAGGACGCTTTGTTCAAGCTGACGTGGCTGACGGCGCCGGGCACGCCGGTGTTTGCCGCCGCCGTGCTGTCGATGCTGCTGCTGCGGCTGTCGCGGGCGGAAGTTTACGCCGTGTTCCGCAAGACTATTTATCAAATGCGGATTCCGATCCCGACGATCGCCTGCATGCTGGGTCTGAGCTACGTTACCAAGTACGCCGGGATGGACGCCACATTAGGGGTGGCGTTTGCGGAAACGGGCGTCCTGTATCCGTTTTTTGCGGCTATGCTGGGGTGGCTGGGGGTATTCCTGACCGGCACGGATGCCGGGAGCAACGCCCTGTTTGGCAGCCTGCAGAAGATCACCGCCACGGAGGTGTGGAACACTCACGGCGCTAACGCCTTGCGGCATTTGAGTTTAGGTCAGGCCCAGGTACTGATCTGCACGGCCAACAGCACCGGCGGGGTGATGGGTAAGATGATTGACGCCCAAAGCATCTGCGTCGCCACCGCCGGCACCAACCAGGTCGGCCGGGAAGCGGACATTTTCAAGGCGGTCATCTGGCACAGCGTGTTTCTGGCGGCGGTGGTGGGGCTTTTGACCGCCGCCCAGGCGTTTGTCTGGCCGCTGACGCGGATGGTACCCCATCCCTAGGAACAAATAGGCCTACTGCCTATGATTTATGCTTATTTGCACTTAAAGCCAGATACAGCAATGGGTTACGTTTATGCTGCCCGGTCGCGGGCTACTCGACCCTCACTGGCCGTCGCCGGTTGGCGGGGGTAAGTGGGTCTAATCGGTCGCCGGGGGTATTTGCCTACCAATTTACATAAAGCCAGATACAGCAATGGGTTACGTTTATGCTGCCCGGTCGCGGGCCGTTAGCCAGTCACTGGCGGTCGTCAGGGCGGATGGGGTCGCCGTTGGGTTGCTGGCGTTTGGCGGTAACCCGCCCCGGCGGCAGCCGTCCCGACTCGCCGCGGGCTCCTCGAGGATGAGGGCCAACTGGGCCAGGAGCTGGTACATCTGCCGGTTGATCGCTGTTTGCTGCTCCAGGGCGGGGTCGATGTAGAAGCGTTTGAGGTGGTCGGTGATTTTGTGTCGCAGCCAGCGGATCGCCGGGCCGAGGATCGGCCAGCGGGAGCCGGCGGCGTAGCGGCGGTTGACGATGTCGGTGCGGGGCCGCAGGAGCAGGGCCTGGAGCCGCAAAAAGGCGCGGAGGCGTGCGGCGAGGCATCGGTCGGGGGTGAGGCGGGAGTGGCGGGGGCCATCCGCCGTGCGGAGTTCGTCGAGCAGCCCATCCAGTTGCCGCTGGTAAGCATCGACGGCGAACTGTCGGGCGCGGGCACGGCCACGGTCGACAAGCTGTTGGCGTAGGCCGGCGTCGGTCAGGAGGCGGAGGACCTTGTCGGCCAGATCGTCGGGGTCGCCGGGACGAACCAGCAGGCCGGCCTCGCCGACGACCCAGGGGTGGGCGGTCGCCGCACTGGCCACCACCGGCACGCCGCAGGCCATTGCCTCAATGAGCGGAATGCCGAACCCCTCATGGAGGCTGGCCGACACGTACACGTCCGCCAGGCGGAAGTGTTCGGGGAGGTCGTCCACCTGCCCGGCGAATATGACGCTGTCCCGGATGCCGAGCTGCTCCGCCTTGGCCAGGCATGCGGCGGCGTGGGCCTGGAAGACGGGGTGCCCCTGATGATCGCCGACGGCCAGCAGTACGGCCTCGGGCAGGCGGGCCTTGACCCGTGCCAGGGCCTCCACCAGTATGTCCAGCCGCTTGTTGGGGGCGGCCCGGCCGACGTAGAGCAGCACCGGCCGTCCGACCAGGCCGTATTGTGCCGCCAACTGGGGATTTTTCGGCCCCGGCGTGAACTGCTGCAGGTCCACCGTGTAGGGGATCAGCCGCAGCCGCTCCGGTTCCACGCCGAGCCGGCGTAGCTCCGCCGCGCTGTAGCCGCTGTGCGTGACGACCCGGTCAGCCAGCAGCGTCAGGTCGCCGAGTAATGCCCGCGACAGTCGCAGTAAAGGGATGACGTCGCTATTCTGGTCCCACAGCTCCGGCGGGGTGACGTTGTGGTAGTCGAGCAGGAGGTGTCCCCGCCGCAAGGCGAACAGGCAGTCGATCAGCGGATAGTAGATCGGGTAGTGGAAAATGTACAGCTCGGCGTCCCAGAATTCGTGGTCGGGCCGGGCGAGCAGCTCGTCCTTGTCTAGGACGTGGACCCGCGGCCGCAGCTCGGTCTGCGGCACCAGCGGCGGAGCAGTCACGTAAACGTGCACGTCCTCGCCGCGGCGGAGCAGATGGCGGAACTGCACTAGAACGTTCTCGCCGACCCCGTCTTTCTGATAGAGATTGACGTTGAGCACGTGGATCCGCATGGGGCGTCTCTGCCTGCCGGTGGCGGATGGAGAATCGTAACCATGGCCATCCGTATGCCGCAATGAATGATAAGCTAGGCGGTTGACGGCGGCTAGGTCATTTCCGCGTAGTCGTTTCGGAAGTCGCCGGATCAGAAACGTCTGCGGGGGAGCAGGTGAGGACAGGCCGCGGGGCCGCAAGTGACGGGGATCGGCTCGTTGATTGGCCGCAGGAGCGGCAGGCTCACTTGGCGGCCGGGCCGGCTTTGCCCAGCTCGGGCAAGGCGGGGGCCGGCGCTTGCGGCGGCGATTTCCCCTCGTACTGCTGAATGTCCAGGTACAGCAGCACGCAGCCGGCGACCATCGCCAAAAACGTGATCATCAGCATGGCCACATAAGCGTCATTGCGGGGCTTGGCCGTCGGCGTTGTCCGTGGCGGCGGCTCATAATCTTGCTCTTCCTGCTCAAGCAGCTCGTCGTCTTCGTCGTATTTCTTTTTTTTCTTCTTCGCCATAGGTCTGTCTCCCGGGTGGGGCAGGTGGCCTGCGGCAGGGGGGCTGCAAGTCCTGTCCCCGTGGTCCACTATAGATTTTTGCCTTTTGAGTGTTTGTGCCCTAAGTATCGTGAGACTTAATTATGTATTGTAAGTCTTTGTATAGTAGCCAGTTATGTTTTAGGTTCATCTGCCGGTGAAGGTTTCCGCCGGGCGGACCAGGTCCCCCTTGCGGGGCCGTTCGTCGGGGGTCAGGCGGTCAAACGGGACATTGCGGGCCGGGATGAAGCTCCCGACGGCCTGTTTGGGGTAGAGGCCGGCGGCGGAGGTGATCCGCACGGTGCCGAGGTAACGGGGTTCGCCGTCGGCGCGGTAAATGTCCAGCACGGATCCGACGCTCAGGCCGGCTTCGTAGCCGATGCTGAGGGCGACCAGGTCGCCCTGTACGGCGGTGACTTCGCCGCGGAGGTTCGGCAGCAGCGGCGGCGGGGGCTTATCGAGGGAGCGGAGGACGGCGCCGGCGGCGCTCCCCCCGCTGGCCTGCAGGTCGCGGAGCCGTTGGGTCAGCTCCTCGGCCCGCTGGGCGTTCTGTTCGGCCAGGAACAGGGCGATCCGTTCCGAGTTGCGGGCCTGCACCGCCTCGCGTCGGGCCTCCTCGGCGGCGATCACCAGCCGGGCCCGGTCGTTTTCCAGGAAGTCGTTGCGTCGCCGGACCGATTCCACCTCCTTGAGCAACGCATCGGTGTTGGCTTCCAGCTGCACTGCCTTGATGTCCGCTTCCTCGTAGTTCTTTTGCAGGCTGCGGGTAGCTTCCGCCTCCGCCTTGCCGCGGGCGACCAGGTCGGCCACGCTCTTTTCCAGCTCGCTGCTGCGGCGTTGTTCGAGGGCCAACTGCCGCCGCAGGGCGTCCTCGGTCGAGCGGAACCGCTGGTATTCCGCCTCGCGGGCTTCTAATGCCTTCTGGTAGGCCTGACGGTATTTGTCCGCTTCCGCCTTCCAGTTGGTCCGCAGCACAAAGGCCTGAGCGGTGAAATACAGCCACGCCACGGCGGCGATCATTACGAAGAATGTCATAATCTTGCCGAGCCAAGTCATGACGCGTTATCCTCCCCCTCCCCCGGTGTCTGCGGGCATCGATGCTCTCGCCGCTGCCCCACTCGACCTCTCCCGTTCCTTTCCCTTATTTTCCTTATCCCTTATTCCTTATCCCTTACTATACCAGCACTTAGATGCATACCAAGCCAAGATATTCAGCCAGCTCATTAGGTTTACCAAGCCAGGATATTCAGCCGGCTCATTCGGTTGGGTCATTGTGGTGTGTCATCGCTTTGCGGCTGTCATTGTGGCGGGGGTTACGGGCCGGTCATGGCCCGCTCCGCAGTTCCGCCAGCCGCTGCGACAGTTGCCGCTGCCGCCGCTGCAGTTGTTCCAGTTGCTCGTACACATTCCAACGGACGTCTTCCAGGTAAAACAGCTCCGCCAGCACGCTGTCACGGATTTCGGTCATTTTCCGGAGGCGTTCCTCCATTTGCAGGATTTCAACGCCCAAGGTTTGGAAGCGCATGCGGTAAGCATCGAGCTGTTTGGACAGTTTGATGACTTCGTTGACGTCATTGATGTATTGGGAGCCGATGGTATCCACGCCGCGCAAGGGGCGGTTGTCCGGTCCGAGCAGAGGCTTGCGGGGCCGGCCGGGAGCGGGTGGGGTCAGGTCGAGCAGGCCGGTCGCCGGATCGAAGACCGGCTCGTAAAAGCCGGTGCCGTTGTCGTTGGGGTTGCCGGTGCGGGCGTAGGTGAGATAGGTTTCGTAAAGGCGGAGGCGTTCGGTTCGGGTCCGTTCCAGTTGCTGCAGCTCGGTCAGTTGCAGGGCCAGTTGCTGGCTGGCGGTGGTCGCTGCGCGTGTGGCGTGGTCGAGCTCCTCTTTGAGCAGGTTGAAGTTGGCCGGTTTGTGGCCCGGGTGGATCATCTCCGGCGGCGGGGTCGGTTCAAACCACGGCAGGCGGTTGGTGTACAGGGCGGTCGCCCAGCTTGCCATGCCGATCCCGATCACCAAGTTGAGCACGGCCAGCAGTTTGCCGATGAACGTCATGGTGGCGAACCCCCGGGTGGGGCCGGCGGGGGAGGGTCAGTCCCGCGGCCGCAGTTGCTGTTGCTGCAACTGGTTTTCCAAGGCAACCAGTTCCCCGTAAAGGCGGTACATCTGTTCCAAGGCGGCGGCGACCTGCTGTTGCACGGCGAACATTTCCGCCTCGATGCCGCTTTGCCGGACCAGCAGGGCGTCCACTTCCGCTTTGGCACGGTTGAAATTGTCGGTGATTTCCCGCAGGTGCGTTTCCCGTTGGGCGACAAAGTCGGCTTCGCGGGCTACCTGTTCGACCCAGCGGGCCTTGAGCTGGGCCTGGCGGTTGGCCAGCTCGGTGGCATCGCGGGCCCGCAGCATCAGCGGCTCGATCCGCTGCAAAAAGATAGCCTGATCGGCAACGATCATCTGCCGCAGGCGTTGGTTCATGTCCTCGATCCGCCGGGCCTGTGCGGCGACCACTCGGGCGTACTGTTGCAGTCCGACTACCGCCGCCACGCGGTTTTGCCAGTCGGGCGCGGGATCCAGGTGGACGAGCAGGTGGGCGGCGCGGGCGCGGCGTTCGATCGGATCGATCGCCGTATTGTAGGACTGCTGCACCTGCTCCAGCTGCTGCTGCAGGGTCCGTCGGGCCTCCTCAGGCGGCTGGCCGGCCAACTCGTCGTCGGCTAGCGGCGCCAGTGTCGCACTCTGCGGGGGGTTGAGGACCGCATCGAAGCGGGCCAGGAGGTTCTTTTGCAGCTCCTCGATGTCCGCCTTGGCGAAGGCCTGCAGCAGGGTCTGGCGCTCCTCGTAGGAGTACGGCTGCAGAAGTAGCCAGCTACGGAGCAGTTGCAGTTTGGCTTCGGGGGTCGCCGCTTCGTTGAGGAGCTGTTCGACCCGGCCCCGGACGCGGCGGACTTCGGCCAACTGGTGGGGTACTGCCGGTCCGCCCAGGGGTCCGCCCGGGATCCGCTGGAAGTAGCTCTCCAGCAGCTTGCGATTGACGGTTTGTGTGGGGATATGGCCGACGCCGAGCACGGGAAAGGGGACTGGCTCGTCCGGTTCAGCCGGGAGGGCGGAGGGGGCGTCCGGCTCGTCGCCGAACGGCAGGCCTTGCACGAGGATGGGGTAGCGTAATGCGGCGGCCTGGACGTTCTGCCGCAGGTGCCAGTCCTTGAGGGCCAGGTAGCTGAACAGTCCTGCCAGCAACAGGTTCAGGCCGAGAAGGATTTTGCCAAGCAGGGTCATGATAGCTCCGTCTTGCTGTCGTGCCGCCCGCCGTGCGGTTGGGCCGCACGGTTTCCGCTCGCAGGACGGGGTAAGCGTTCCGGGCACATGTCGCCGGATGCCCGACCGCCGCTTCCGGGCGTCGTCTGCGAGGGCCATCCCCTAATTACGATTGTGACCGATCGCGGGGAGTTTGACAAGCGCTGATTCTGGCGGAAACGGGCAAACTAACAGGGGGGAGGCAGGTTATTCGGTCGGGGGCGCCTGCGCGCATTGGGAGCGGCGGGGCGTGTGTGCCGGCGGCGCCGCCTGCAAATGGTCAGGGACGGCCAGACAGAACTGGGCCGGGGGAAGGGGCCGGGCGGCGGTGGCCGCTGCGACGCCGGGTGGGGCCGCCGCGACGCCGGGTGGGGCCGCCGCGGCGGTCAGCCCTGTTTCTGGATGAATTCCAGGATGCGTTTTTCCAGGTTCCGCAAGGCATCGACGATCGACTGGATGTCCTCGGCGGTTTTGCGGTCGCTGTCGCTGTTGACGTCCAGGGTTTCGAGTTGCTGCTGGAGGCGGGCCAAAGCAGCCTGGAAGTGCTGCTGGAGTCGGCGGAGGGTGTAGTGGTCGCCGTGCTGGATGCAGGTATCGATGGCGCTACCGAGTGGGGGGAGGGCGGCCTTGTGATCGGTCACGGCGGCGATCCCCGGCCAGGTCCGCAGCAGGTAGTCGCGGGCTTTGGCGTGGGTTTCGTTTTTCGGTTTCCACTCCTGCTGGAGCTTGTCGCGGCGGGCGCGGAATTCGGCATGGTCCGGCTTGAGGGTCAGCAACTGGTCGAACACATTGAGGGCTTCTTCGACTTCGCCGCGGGCCAGGAGCAGCTCGAGGCGGGCAACCAGGGACTTGATCTGGACATCGCGGGCCAGCATTTTCGGGTCATTTTCGAGGGCGACGACCTGTTCGAGGGTTTTGATGTGTCCGGCCAGGTCGGCGTTGGCCTTGCGGAGGGCGGCGAGCTGGGCTTCGACGGCGGGGACGAAGCGTCGCAGCTCGGGGAGCTTGTCGGTGGCTTCGCGGAGGCGGGCCAGCTCCTCGTCGATGCTCTGGGCGGTGGCGGCGGCGGCCTGGTAGCCCGCTTTGGCCCGGGCCAGAGCCTCGACGTTCTTTTCCCGCTGGATCAGTTTGCTGACCGCTTCGAAGCAGATGCTTTGGGCGTGGCGGGCGTCGGTGACGCGGGTGGCCAGCGACGCCGCCGTCCGCAGCAGCGTCGCCGCCTCGATCCGCTTCGGGTCGGTCTCAAACGGCAGGGTGACCGTCTGCTCGTCGACGATCGGTACGGGAAACTGGGTCCCCGCGCCCGGCCCCAGAGAGATCGTCACGCACGCCAGATGGGCGTACGGCCGCGGCGAGTGAAATAGGCCGTCCCGAAAATCGAAGGTATCCTGCGGCGTGTAGTTTCCCTGGAAGCCGTTTTCCAGGGCACGGACCAGCACCTGGCCGGCCAGGCGGGGAGCTGTTCCGTCGCTGCCGGCCAGGCGGATCCGCAGCGGGGCAGTGGTGGTGCCCAGTTTCATGCAGCGGTAACCGGCGGCCCGTCCGGCGGGCAACGCCGTCTGGTAGGCACTGAGGACCACGGCGTCCAACTGCCCGTCGTCTCTGACCTGGATGACCCGCAGGACGGTATACGCCCGCGGCGTGGCGGAGAGGCTGGCCGCGGCCGGCGCGGCGGGCTGGATGATCCGGCCGGTCGCCGTGCGGAGCGGCGGGGCGGGCCGGTCCGTCCGGAATACCTGGGCGACCACGAAGATGTCCCCTTCCCGTACCCACCGCTGATACGATCCTAACTGGTTGCCGCGTAACACGATACGCACGTTCTCCGGTCCCAGCGGCGAGGTCTGGACCGTTCCGACCGGGCCGAAATCCCGCTCCAGGATCAGGCTGAGTCCCCGCCCCAGCTCTTCCGGCGAGCGGGTCTGCCATTGCCGCAACGGCGAGGTCAGACCGGTGAAGCCGTCGTACTGCTGAGCGCGGAGGCGATAGAGGCCGTTGGCGTAGTCGAGGCGGACGAAGTGGGTTTTGACGCCGCTCAGCTCACCGCCGGGGACGATCGCCGCAAATCCTTTGTCCTCAAACTGTTGCCACAACGACTCCCAGCGGTCGCGGGGCCAGCGGGCCAGGTCGATGCACTCCACGATCCCCAGACTGCCCAGCACCGGCTGCAACGCCGCCTGTACGTCCCGTTCGATCTGGCGGCGGATCTCCGGTCCCACCGCCGGGTGCGGCGGCGCGTGCAGCACCACCCGCCACACATACGGCGTCTTTGGCTCCGGATCTAACCCTTGGGCCAACGGCTGGGCCAGGACCGGCGGCCCGGCGCAAGCCCCCGCCAGGGCGCCAGCCCACCAAACCAGGGACAAAATCGCCCGGCTCCCATCGAACACGGATGCACGCCACATGGGATCGTCTCCGCGTGTCGCCGCTTATGTTGTTGCGTAGGTCGCCGCGTATCACTTCTGGCAGCCGAGTGATGGCCGTCATCGTGATTGTAGCAAACCGCGAATTGTAGCAAACCGCGAAGGGGATGGTTGCTAACCGGCAGCGACAAATACGACAAAGCGGGGGCGGAAGCCGATGGACGGAGAGGGAGTGGGAGCCGACGCCGGAAAAGAGGCGGAAGTCCAGGCCAGCAAGGACGATTCCGATCGTGTGCTCTTTTTTTGTCTGCGCAATGGCGTCAAAATAGCCGCGCGGCCCGGGGGTGCCGGGCCGCGGCGGCGGAACCGAAACCCCGTCTGCTCCCAGCGGGGACTTCGGGGGGTGGTCGGAGGACCGATCTGTGGGAAGCCAGTACGCCCGATCGGTCCGGAAGGGGGAAATCGGTGTCGGGCGAGGACGTTTACAGTATTACCCGGTGCGACCGTTGGTATTACTTGGCGCAGCCGGCGGCAGCACCGGCGACGGCGGGCGCGGTGCAGCAGTCATCCTTGGCCTTGCTGCGGCAGAGATTGAAGCCGTCGAAGAGGCGACGCCGCGGGGTAGCGCAAGGGTCGCACGGTTGCGGCGGGCAGGGTTGGGCCGCGGCCGGCGGGCAGGCCTGGGCGGCAGCCGACGGGCAAGGTTCGCCGCACCGTTTGCGGGCCAGCAGGTCACGCAGACGATCCAACAGGCTGGGACGATCGCAGGGAGCCGCACAGGGGGCCGCCGGGGCCGGCTGGGCCGCCGGAACTTCCTTTTCCACCTCCCGCGGAACCAGCTTGCACACCTTGACCTTCTGCTGCACCGGCACGCACACCGTCACGCACCGCTTCGCCTCATAGGGGACGCACTTCTTGACGTGCACCACACATTTGACCTGTTCGCAGACCGGCACGCACTTGACCTTGGTCACCGGGCAGGCCACCTGCTTGCGCACGCACTCATAGACGCACACTTTCTTGGTTACGGGCACGCATTCATAGGCGCAGACGACTTTCTTGACCGGCACGCATTCATAGGCGCAGACGACTTTCTTGACCGGCACGCATTCATAGGCGCAGACGACTTTCTTGACCGGCACGCATTCATAGGTGCAGATGGTCTTGGTCACCGGCACGCACTCGGCGATCTTCTTGCACACCGTGACCGGCTCGCAAACGGTCTCCTTGTGCTTTTCCGTCTTGCAGACGGTGACCGTGCGCGGGCACGGCTCATAGCACGGATCGCAGATCTTCCGCAGGCGGTCCATCAGGCTCGGCCCCAGTTCGACCGTCACCGGTACGGAAACCTTATGGGTGACCGTTCGCGGCCGCATCTCGGTGACCAGCACCCGCTTGTACTGCACCTCGTTGACGGTGACCTGTTTTTGGACGGGCCGGCGTTCCATGACGGTCACTTCTTTCTGGACCGGTCGCCGTTCCATCACCGTGACCTGTTTCTGCACGGGGACCCGCTCCATAACGGTCACTTCTTTCTGGACGGGCCGGCGTTCCATGACGGTCACTTCCCTTTCGACCGGCACCCGCTCCACGACCGTCCGCATCTCGGTGACAGTTTCCGTAACTTGTTGATAGCGAACGACTTGCCGCGTAACGGTCTCGGGCACCAGCTCCACCCGGTAGGCGGTGTAGGTCTCTTCCCGCTGTTGCGGCTGCATGACGGTGACCGTTTCTTCGACCCAGGTCGGCACCATTTCGATGACGCGGATCTTTTGGGTCGTCGTGCCGCCGCTGCTGGCCGGTGTCTGTGGTGCGGCGGCCTGGCCCTGCGGTGCGGCCGCGGCGGTCAGGTGATCCGCGAATGCGTGCTTGTCGCCGAAGGCACATATCGCCAATCCTGCGGCGATGCTCCGCATCAGCCATTTCTTGAACATGCATCCGATCATTGTGTAAAACCCCCCAGTGGTTCCGGGATCTGGCACCGCTCCGGGGCGTGCAGTGTCTATCCTCCACTGCCGCACACACCCGATGCCCCGAAGCCTGGTGCTATTCCTTTTATGGCCGCGCCGCCGGCAAAAGGGAAATCACAGCCAGCCCCGGGGCGGCGATTTTTGCCCTGCCGCCGACCGGTTGTGCCCGCCGCATGACTCCCAACGGCCATGCCGGCCCCATCTGATCTGCCGATCGGGGTGATGAGTCCCAGAAAAGCGGCTCCTGCACAGGATTTTGTAAAGATTACCGGCGATCAAACTCAACTGCGGCCCGCTATCAGGCAGATACTTCCCGCTCAGCCCGTTTCAGCGGTTCGCTGTCGCCCGGAGGAGTCCTGTTCAGCACGTTCCGGCGACACGGTCACACAGTCGGCCGGAATCCGGCTATTGATCATCGAAATAGTGATCATTTTAATAGTATCCCGTAGGGCCAGACGGCCCGCTCGTCGCGGTCGGGTTTGCCCGCCGGTTGCCGTCGGGTCGCCACGGGCTGTGCGGCACATCGTCGTTGCGGTTGGAGGATAGGGGGCCGCCAGGGGCCGGGCGTTGGGCGTCTGCGAGGGGGCCGCAAGGGGGCGTAGGGGCCGCAAGGGGGGCCGCACGAGCCATTCACCACTTCTCGACCGGGATGCCGCGGAACATGCCCAGGTAGCTGTGGTATCGCCGCAGGCTGATCTGGTCGCGGGCCACGGCCCGCTGGATGGCACAGCCTTTTTCGTGGGTGTGGGTACAGTCCGGGAAGGCACAGAGGGGGACGAAGGGGCGGAATTCGGGGAAGAACCCTTCGACTTCCTCGGGGATGACGTCCCACAGCTCCATCTGGCGGATGCCGGGGGTATCGACGACCCAGCCGCCGAACGCGAGCTGGATCAGTTGGGCGTAGGTGGTGGTGTGGCGTCCTTTTTCGGTGGCTTCGCTGACGCTGCGGACGGCCAGGCCGAGGCCGGGCTGGACGGCGTTGAGCAGGGAGGACTTGCCGACGCCGGACTGTCCGGAAAAGACGGTCATCCGCCCGGTGAGGTACTCGCGGAGGCGGTCGATGCCCTGGCCGGTCACGGCACTGGTCAGTAACACCGGGATGTCGAGCTGGGCGTAATAGCCGATCAGTGGCTGGAGCATGGCCGGATCCGGCACCAGGTCGACCTTGTTGAGCAGGATGAGGGGCTGCAGCTCCCCCTGCTGGGCGGCGGCCAGGTAGCGGTCGATGAGGTGCGGTTTGAGTTCGGGCTGGCGGAGGGAGATGACGATGGCGACCTGGTCGATGTTGGCGACGATGACGTGTTCTTTGCCGCGGCTGGCACGGGTGAGGACGCCGTGGCGGGGCTCGACCTTTTCGATGAGGCCTTCGCGTTCGCCAGTGGGGCTGCCGCTGTACGGGGCCGGGCGGACCCAGACCACGTCGCCGCAGACGACCACGTTGCGCTCCTCCGTGGCCAGGCTCTTGAGCAGGCGACGGACGGCGCAGCGGTAGACATGGCCGTCGTCCCCCTGGACGAACGACAGCAGGCCGTGGACCCGCAGGACGCGGCCACGGACGCACTGGCTAGTATCCACCGCCGGCAAGGCGGCCGCGGCCTCGGCGTCGTCGGTATCCGCGGCGTCGGTCACGACGGTGCGACGTCGCGAAAGCGCCCCCTTGGCCCGCACCGGCTCGGCCGTCTCAATGTCCTCGGGAACCGCGCCGCCGCGGTAGTCCCGCGTCAGGTCCTTCGCGCGGTGCCGCTTCATCAGGTTTTTGCGCATCTCGACGCGGATCTTTTTCTTCCGCCCGACGGACGACGACCCGGACGACGGCCCCGACGACGGCGGCGATGCCTCCGGCGAGTGGCCCGGCGGCGACGGCTCCCCGGACGGCTCCGGCAACCGCTCGGATCGGCTCATCATCGCATCCTCCTGCCCCACAAGAACTTGGGGAAGATTTAACCGCGGCGGTCCCTCAACGGTGATCCGCAAAACCGGCCGCAGCCGCTCTTGTCTCCCCGCGGCGGCGTGGTACAATATGGCTAGCCGCCCAGACGGCAAGGGCTGTCCAGACGGCAAGGCCTGCGGGATTGGTATAGCGGCCGTGCCCCAGCTTCCCAAGCTGGTGACAGGGGTTCAACTCCCCTATCCCGCTTTTCCCCCATTATGGTGCGTCTGGTCAACCGGAGCATTCCGGCGATGTGGGCGTGGCGTCCGTCGCCGGCCGGAGCGGTTCCACCGCCGGGGCGGCGGACGGAGGTTGCCCGCCCGCCTGCGGCTCCCTACTGGCCGTTGCTACGTGCGGCTCCGTATGGGCCGTCGCCTGCTGCTGGGCGATCCGGCTCAGCACCCCGTTGACGAACGCGGACGACTCGGATGACCCGTACCGGTTGGCCAGTAGCACCGCCTCATGGATCACAATGGGAGCGGGCAGCGGGTCGTCGTCCTCAAACAGCATCTCGAAAACAGCCAGCCGCAGGATGTTGCGGTCGGTGGCCAGCATCCGCCCCAGCCGCCAGTTGCTGGCCGCGTCCTTGATCTGCCGGTCGATCGCCCGCAGGTTCCGCAGGGTGCCATCGATCAGCCGCAGGCAGTAGGGGACCTGCTCCGGCGACTGCCGCAGGCGTTTGCGGACGAACGTCTCGATCTCCTCCCAGGACGGCGGTGCCGCCTGGAAGTCGCTTTGGAACAGTAATTGCATAGCAATTTCGCGTGCCCGATGGCGTGGTGACATGGTTCGGAGGGTCCTTGTGGATGCTCGGCTTCAGGAGCAATCGTGCGGGATCAGCGGGGCTGAGGCATCGGCCCGTGATCCAGCAGTCCGCCGCTGCCGTCTGGGCCGACGGCTTCCTATGCTATCGTAGTCCCTCAGCCCCGAAACGGAGATGGTCATGACGCAATTCCAGGTCGTGATTGCGGATTTCATCGTAGACGACGCCACACCGGAGCGGGAAGTCCTCGGCGACATCGCCGAGGTGCTCATGCTCAATGCCCATACGGAAGAGGAGCTGCACGGCAAAGTCGAGAACGCCGACGCCCTCATGCTCTACCACACGATCCGTCTGAGCCGTCAGACGATCGACCGGCTGACACGGTGCAAGCTGATCGTCCGTTGCGGCGTCGGTTACGACAACGTCGATTACCGTTACGCGCGGCAGAAGGGGATTCCGGTAGCTAACGTCCCCGATTACGGCACCGAGGAGGTCGCCGACAGCGCCATCGCCCTGATGCTGGCGTTGGTACGAGGGGTCATGTATCACAACAACCGCTTGCAGCGGAACGAGAAAGGAGCATGGCATTTCGTGCCCGGTGGGCCGCTCTACCGCCTGCACGGCCGCTGCTACGCTTCGCTGGGGCTGGGCCGGATCGGCACGGCGGCCGCCCTGCGGGCCAAAGCCTTCGGTATGGACGTCGTCTTCTACGACCCCTACGTGGCCGACGGTCATGAAAAAGCCCTGGGCATCCGCCGCGCCGAAACCCTCGACGAGCTGTTGCGGCAAGCCTATGTCCTGTGCATCCACTGCCCCCTGACCGAGGAGACCCGTAACCTGATCGATGCCCGTGCCCTCAGTCTGCTGCCGGACGGCGCCTACCTGGTCAACACCGCCCGTGGGGCGATCGTGGACTCCATCGCCTTGCGGGATGCCATCCGCAGCGGCAAGCTCCGCGGCGCCGCCCTGGATGTCCTCCCCAAAGAGCCGCCGCCCGACGACGACCCCCTCCTGCTCGCCTGGCGGGACCCCAACGACCCCTGCCACGACCGGCTGATCATCAACCCGCATGCGGCGTTCTACTCCGAAGAGGGGCTACGGGAGATGCGGGTCAAGGGGGCCCAAAACTGCCGCCGTGCCCTGCTGGGCCAAAAATTGCACAACGTGGTCAACTAATGACCAAGGATCGATCGACCCCCACCTCAATCGCACATGGGCGTAATTGCTCGTGGGCGTCATCGCTCATAGCGATGGGGCATCGTTGCCGGGGTAGGGACGTGTCCAAAAATTGGACAGGCATGGCTGCCCGCTACCATGCCCAGTTGGATCCACGTCCAAATAACGTAAACGCTTACGCCGCCTGACGATACGGCAATTGCGGCCCGGCCGGCACCGCAGGCGAGGCCGGGATCGACCCCCGCCGCACCCCGTCCAGATAGGCGAACAGCTCGGCGACGTACCGCTCCTGCCGGAAGCGCAATGCCTGTCGCCGGGCCGCCCGCGGATCGAACCGATCCTGGTGCCGCTCAAAGGTTTCGATCGCGTCGATCACCGCCGCGACCGTCTGTTCCGCAAAGCACACCCCCGTCGGGGCGGCATGGCGGCCCCACGGCAGGACGGTCTCGCTCAGGCCGCCCCGACCGTAGCCGATCACCGGACAGCCGCACGCCTGGGCCTCCAGCGGCACGATGCCGAAGTCCTCTTCCCCCGGAAACAGCAAGGCCCGCGCCCGGCGGTAATGGTCCCTCACCACCACATCCGGCTGCCAGCCCAGAAACTGCGTGTGTCGCCCGGCCAACGCCTGCAGGCGGCCCGCGTCCTGCCCGCTGCCGATAATCACCAGCCGCCGGCCCAGCCGCTCGCAGGCGGCGATCGCCAGGTCGAACCGTTTGTACGGCGCCAGGGCCGAGACGATCAAATAAAAGTCCTCGCGCGGTACGGCCGCGGGCGTGTAATAGTCCGTATCGACCGGCGGATAAATGACCTGGGCATCCCGACCGTAGCAGGCGGCGATCCGCTGCCGCACCGTCTGGCTGATGGCCACAAAGTGCGTGACCCGTGCGGCCGTGGCCCGGTCCCACTCCTGCAGGAGGTCCAGTAGCCGATCCAGCGCCCGTCGTCCGACCGTCCGGAGGCCGGGGAGCTGTCGCGATGGTCCCGCCGTGTCCAGGTACGCCTGCCGCAGGTGCCAGATATACCGCATGGGCGTGAAACAGTAGCACACATGCGGCACCCCAGGGGGCGGGCAGGCCGACTTGGCCACCGCGTGGCTCAGGCTCACCACCAGCTCGGCCGCACCGATCCGCCAACCCGCCGCCAGCGGCATCAGCGGCAGCAGGTAGCGATAGTAGCGGGCCACCCCGGGCAGACGGTTCAGCCAGCTTGGGCAAATCCGCAGCCGCTCGATGTCCGGATCGACCGCCCCGCGACGGTGCAGCAGGGTCAGCAGGCGGGCCCGCGGCCAGCGGCGGCACAATGGCAGCAGGCACTTCTCGCCCCCCCGCATGCCGGTCAGCCAGTCGTGCACCAGAACGATCCCCGCCCCCTCGTCCGGCGGCTCGGCCAACGGCCTGAGTCCCTGCCGCGATGCCCCCGACATCCTCCCTCCCGTATGAGGAAAAAATAAGCGTAACTGATTGTTTTTCAAATGCTTACGATTCCACAACCCCTCCCCGGGACGGCGGTACCCGCACCGGCCAACGGCACGCGCTCAGCCAGTGGCCCGCGGCGGTGGTCTGGCTTGCGACCGTTGTCTGGCTTGCGATCGCTAAGCGGCTTGCACTTGCCAAGCGGCTGGCGCTTGCTAATCGGCTTGCACTTGCCAAGTGGCTGGCGCTTGCTAAGCGGCTTGCACTTGCCAAGTGGCTGGCGATCATTAGGTCTGGGCTGCGATCGCTAGGCCAGCGATATATACCACATCGCCGCGTCGCGGGAAACGTGGAGTTATCCCACCAACGGGGCCGACCGGCAACGCCGTGGCCGCCGCTCCGAACGGTCCGGACCGCGAGATTTTGCTTAACCTCTTGTCGCACAAACAGTTATAATTGATGCAGGAAAACGGGAGCGTTCGGCCAGTGATCGATCCGGCGTGTGGTACAGTTATAATGGAGGTGAGGCGAAGGACCGACGGCCCCCTCGCCCAACCAGCCGGTTTTCCCCCTTGCCCGGCCGGCCAACATCGGTTAAATGCACAGGCAACCGTCGCCGCGGCCCCGTTCTCCTCACCGCTAGCGATCATGAGGAATCGGCACCAGACGACGCCGCAGGAGTCCGGTTCATGGCTTGTACGTTCAATATCGGCAAATGCAGCCTGCTGGGTAACTATCGCGAAAACAACGAAGATGCGGTGGACGTTAAGGTCTATCCCGACCTGACGGTGTGTATCGTGGCCGACGGCATGGGCGGCCAGGCCGCCGGAGAGGTCGCCAGCCGCAAAGCCATCGAGATCATCCCCCGCGAAATCCGCAAGCAGCTCACCCCCACAACCACCCCTGACCAGATGCAGCAGATCGCCCGCAAAGCCATCGTCCTGGCTAACCAGGAAATCATGGCCTTGGGCGCCGAAAGCCCCGAAATGCGCAACATGGGTACCACCGTGGTCATGGCTTTCTGGCGCAACCGCGGCAACGAACTATTCGTCACCGGCGTCGGCGACAGCCGGGCCTATCTGGTCCGCCCTGGCTTCATCGAGCAGCTCACCACCGACCATTCCCTGGCCCAGGCGCTGGTAGAGGCCCGGACCATCTCTGCCGCGGAGGCCAAAGAGCACCGCTTCCGCAACGTCCTGTGGAAATACCTCGGTACCAAGGAAGTCGGCGACGGCCCGGACGTCCGCATCCTCCCCCTCCAGGCCGGCGACCGCTACCTGCTGTGCACCGACGGCCTGACCAGCGTCGTCCCGGACGACCAGCTCGCCCGCGAAATCAACGTCTGCGACGACATGCAACAGTGCGCCGAACACCTCTGCCAGCTCGCCCTCGACCAAGGCTCCCGCGACAACGTCTCCTGCATCGTCTTTGAAGTCGTCGAACAGTGATGAAGTCGTCGCGTCGTAGAGTCGCAGACGAGGGGTCCGTGATCGCGGCGGTTCCCGCAGCTCCGGCGCTGATCCATACGACAGCCCCCGCCGCACGGCGATGGGCGACGATGCGATGGGCGACGATGCGATGGGCGACGGTTCGTCCAGGGCCGCGTCCGGCGCTCACCGGTCCGGCGTTCACCAGTACGGCTGCACCGTCGGCTTGATGACCAGCTCGGGGATCGACACCCGCGGCGGCAGCCCCGCCACGAACAGGATCGCCTCCGCCACATCCTCAGGCTTGAGGATCACCGCCCGCTGCTCCGGCGTCACCGGCTTGGGGCGGTGCTCCAAAATCGGCGTGTCGATCTCGCCGGGGTAGATGTTGCTGATCCGCACGCCGCTGTCTTTCTCCTCGTTGGACAGCACCAGTCCCATCGCTCCCATGCCGAACTTGGCGGCCACGTACGCCGCACCGCCCAAGGGGTTGGCCCGCTTCCCCGCCACCGACACGATGTTGATGATCACCCCGTCCTTGCGGGCCAGCATCTGCGGCAGCACCGCGTGCGTGCAGTAAAACGCCCCGTTCAGGTTCACCCGGACCATGGCGTCCCACACTTCCGGCGTCAGCTCCCGGAACGTGCGGGCCTTGATGTTCGCCCCGGCGTTGTTGACCAATATGTCGACGCGGCCAAAATCGGCGGTCGCCCGCTCGATCAGCCGCTGGCACTGCTGCGGATCGGTCACGTCCGTGGGCAGGTACAGCAGGGAGTCTCCCCCCTGAAGCTCCTGCGCGGCGGCGGCCAGCTTGGCCGGGTCCCGCCCGGCGATCACCACCTGCGCCCCGGCCCGCAGGAACATCCCCGCCGCCGCCTTCCCCACCCCGGAACCCCCGCCCGTGATCACCACCACCCGGTCCGCAAAACGCCCCATCCGTATCCTCCCGTCGCCGGACCCGTATCCGCACCTGGCGGTACACGTCATTGGCCTTGGGCGATGCATCGCCGCCTGCTATGATACCATCTAATGTAACGGAGGACCGGCCCGTCGGAATGGCCGGAGAGGAATTTTTGTCCTTTCAGGCGAACATACGACCATGCTCGATCCGGAACTGCGTCGCCGCACCGAAGATTTGGCCCGCCGCTTCCATCAACTGCGGGACTCTCTTTGACCTGCCGGCGAAAGTCGCCCAGCGGGATCAGTTGGAAGCCCGCCAAGCGGAACCGGATTTTTGGAATCAGCCGGAGCAGGCCCGCCAGGTCATCCAGCAGCTCAAGACGGTCAACGCCCTGGTGCGGCCCTACGAGGAGCTGAACGCGGCGATCGCCGACCTGCAGGCGATGGTCGAGCTGGCCGCGGACGATCCCTCCCTGGAGGCCGAGCTGGCCCCCGCCCTGGCCAAGGCCGAGCGGCAGTTCGAAGCCTTCGAGCTGCAGACGATGATGAGCGGCAAGCACGACGCCGCCTCGGCGATCGTCTCCATCAAGCCGGGGGCCGGCGGCACCGACGCCTGCGACTGGGCCGAAATCCTCTACCGTGCCTACGTCCGCTGGGCCCAACGCCACGGCTACTCCATCGAGGACGTCGATGAAGAGCCGAACCTCGAAGGTGGCCTGCAAAGCGTCTCTTTCAAAATTGTCGGACCCTACGCCTACGGCTACATGCAAAGCGAAATCGGCGTCCACCGCCTGGTCCGCATCAGTCCCTTCGGCAGCGGCGACACCCGCCATACGTCCTTTGCCGCCGTCGACGTCCTCCCCGACCTGCCCGACGACATCTCCATCGTCATCCGCGATGAAGACCTGGAAGTGCAGACCTTCGCTTCCGGCGGCCCCGGCGGCCAGCATCAGAACAAGACCCAGTCCGGCGTCCGCCTCATCCATAAACCCACCGGCATCCGCGCCGAAAGCCGCGTCCACCGCAGCCAGCAGCAAAACAAGGAAAACGCCCTTCACCTCCTCAAGGCCCGCCTCTATGCCATCGAGGAGCAAAAACGCCTCGGCGACCTCCTCAAACGTTACGACTCCATGGGCGAAATCGCCTTCGGCTCCCAAATCCGCAGCTACGTCATGCACCCCTACACCCTGGTGCGGGACGAACGCGAAGGGATCGACGTCAAAACCCCCGCCATCCAGGACGTCCTCGACGGCGACTTCGACCCGTTTATGCACGCGTATCTGCGGCACCGCGCCGCCAAACAGAACCAGGCACAAAAAGCGGCCGCGGTGGCCAAAAAATGATCGGCCCGGCAACGGCAACCGGGCCGCTCGGCGGGCGGCCTGCCGTGGCCTCCGTATATGGTGTCCGCAACCGTAAACCTCGAATCAGGAAGAACTTACGCATGGAAGCGGTGCACCTGGTCGGCGTCGGCGGTATCGGCACGGTCGTCGGGTATGCCCTGGCGGCGGCGGGCGTGCCGGTGGTGTGCGTCGAACGGTCCCCGGCCAAGCTCGCTGCCGGTCGCCGCTACGGCCTGCAGGTGGCAGGACGCCCGGCGGTGCCGGCGACGTTCCTCCCGTTCGAGCAGTGGCAGCCGCCGCCGGGAGCGACCGTGCTGCTGTGCACGAAATGCTACGACAACCCCGCCGTGCTGGCCCGCTTGCCCGCGGCGGTGCAGTTGGTGCCCATCCAGAACGGCTTCGACCCGCACCTGGAAGCGTTCCCGCACGAATATGAGGGGATCGTCGCGTTCGTCGCGGCGGGGGAGCCGGACCGCCCGGCGGCCCGCATTACCCGCCCCGGGCCGCTATACCTGGGCCGTTACCGTTCGGGAAACCATCCCTCCTGCCGCGACGACGGGCCGTCGCCCAGGTCGGCGTCGCTGCCGTCGGTGCCGTTGCCGTCGCTGCCGCCCCTACCGCCCCCTTTGGAGCCACTGCGTCGCAACTCTTTATTCCGCTTGCGGTTAGTGAAGGACATCGCCCCGCTCAAGGCGACGAAACTGCTCTACAACGCGGCGATCTCCCCCTTGGCCGCCCCCGCCGGACTAGACAACGCCGCCCTGCTGTCGCATCCGCCGGCCCGGCGGCTGTTTTTTGCCTTGCTGGCCGAGAATGACCGCATCCTGCGGGCGGCGGGGGTGCGGTTGGGGTGGCTCGGGCCGCTGCCGCCGCGGGGCGTGACCTGGGTGCTCCGCCGCCGCTGGCTGGCCGAGCGGCTGGCCCGCTGGCTGGAGCCGTCGCTGCGTGGCACGTACTGCTCGATGGCGGGGGAAATCGCCCGCGGCCGCACAGAAATCGAACAGTATACCGGTCACCTGCTGCGGCTAGCCCGTCAGGCGGGCGTGGCGGCGCCGCTGAACGCCGCCATCTATGAATTGGTGCAGGAAATGACCCGCCGCCGGGCGGCACCCGATCCGGCGGTCATCGACCGACTGCTGGTGGTCCTGCAGCGGCAACGCCTTGCGGAGGGGCCGTCGCCGCAGGAACATTCTCCTATTGCGGAGGAGCCGTCGCCGCAGGAACATTCTGCTCCGGCGGAGCCTGGGTCAGAGGACCGCTTTGCGCCAGAGGCTCGGTCGCCCGCGGCGAGAGGGGAAACACCGCCGCCAGACGCTCTAGCACCGCCACATACGCCTGACCCACGGCCGTTAGCCGTGCCTCCCGCCGCTGCAGGCCGCGGATGACCAGCGCGATGTGCAGATGCTCCGGCGGCAGGACCGCGGCAACCCGGTCGGCCCACTCGATCAGGCACACCCCATCGCCGAAGAGGTACTCGTCGATTCCCAGCTCCCACAGCTCGGCGGCGTGCCGCAGCCGGTAGGCGTCACAGTGGTAGATCGGCAAGCGGGCGGCGTATTCTTGGATCAGCACAAACGTGGGGCTGGTGACTGCCGCCGGGTCGGCGATCCCCAACCCTTCGGCAATGGCCCGGCAGAGGGCCGTTTTGCCCGCCCCCAACTCCCCTGTTAGGGCGATGACTGCCCCGGGGAAGAGGAGTTCCCCGAGCTGGCGGCCTAGCTCGGCCGTCGCCGCTTCGTCGGTCAGCACGGCGGTGGCCGTCGCACGAGGGGGCGTCCCATCCCCCGGCCCTCCGGCTGTCGATGCCGGCTCCTGGGCCACAGGGGTGGCCGCACGGGCGTCCGGTGCGGCGTCTGCACCGCCGGCCGCGTGTGGGTGCGAGGTAGTGCCCCTCCCCTGGCCCGATGCCGTCACTTGGTGTATTCCTTGAGGAACCCTTCAAACTGCTGCCGGTGCCCTTCCTCGTCTCCTAAAAGCTGGATGGCCAACTCCTGGGTAACGTAGTCCCGTCCCTTTTCGCACAGGTCGATGATTGCGGTGTAGGTGCGGATGGCGTCGTTTTCGGCCTCGATCACGCCGCGGATCACGGAGATGACATCGGTGGTGTCCTTGGGGGGCTGGAGGTAGGTTTGCTCCATTTTCAGGCCAAGGCTGCCGGGAATCTGGCCGCCGAGCTGTTTGATCCGTGCCCCCAGGCGGCGGGCGTGGTCCAGCTCGCCGGTGATGTCCGCCCCTAACGCCTGCTTGATGAACTCGGCCCGCACGCCGTCCAGGTCGATGCTGAGCGACAGATAGTTGATGATGGTTTCCACTTCCTTGTTGTACGCCCCGATCAAGGCGTTGATGATTTCTTGCTTACTCGCCATAAGTGTTTCTCCTGTAAGGGTTTGTGATAAACGGTCATGGAATCCCGCGACCGGCTCCCTCCGGGCGTTCTCCCGCGGCCTATTCTATGGACCGCTCCGGCCGCTGCCCCCTCGGCGCCGCCAAGGGCCACGATCGGCAGCGCCGATGCTCCTCGCCGGAACGGAGCGGCGGCCCGGCCAGACCCGGCCCGGCCTCGCCAAACCCGGCCAAACCCGGCCAAACCCAGCCAGAGCCGGTGAGAACCCGGTCCAGCGGCCCGGCGATGAAAGCTTGAAGGAACCCGCCGCCGTTGCTAGGGTACGAAATTGGAGGAAACGCGGTACGCAAGCGTAGGATCGCCGGGGAGTCAAACGGACTGCAGGACCACGACCCGCCGCGGCGCACCAGGCGGGGACGATCGGAACACCCATCGAGCCGAAAGGGGCGGCATGCCGCTGACGCTGGAGCAATACATCGAACGGATCCATGAGCGGCCCGACCTGCTCTGGCCCGCCGCACCGAAAATCGAGCCGGTCAAGGCCAAACCGTCGGTCAAACGCCTGCCGGTGCGCGGTGTATTCTGGACCGTCTACGGCACCTTGGTGGCTATCCCCTTTGGGGAATTGATCTTAGAGCATCCGCAGTCGTTTGTCACCGAAGCGGCCCTCGACAAGGTGATCAAAGAGTTCAAAATGTGGCCGTCGATGAGCCGCAAACCCGGCGCCCCCGCTGCTTACTTGCTGGAGCTGATGCACCGCGCCTTACAGATGCTGCAACTGAGCGGCGGCGAACGCTACCCCGAAATCCCCGTTGAACGCATCTGGGACGACATCGTCAAAAAGCTACAGCAGAAGGAATATACCTTCGACGCCGCCGTATACGGCTCATTGTCGGACTTCGTGCAGAAAATCGCCTATTTCTATCATGCGAACTTGCAGGGGGTGGGGCCGTATCCGGGTGCGGCGGACCTCCTGCAGCAGCTGCACCGTCGCGGCGTGGTGCAGGGACTGCTGGCCGATGGCCAGTGCTTTACCCCTGGCCAGTTGCAACGCTGCCTGCGGATGCAGCAGCCGGAGTGCACCCTCGACGAGCTGATCCCGCCGCCGCTGCGGCTCCTCTCGGCGGAGCACCGGGCGAAAAAACCGTCGGATACTTTGTTCCGCGCGGCCCTGCAGGCGGCGGAACGCCACGGCCTGTCCCCGGCGGAGGTCCTGCACGTCGGCTCGAGCATCCCGCGGGACATGGTCCCGGCCAAACGCCACGGCTTCCGTACGGCGTTGTTTGCCGGCGACCGGACCAGCCTCGCCGCCACGCCGGAACAGTTGAAAGACCCGGCTAGCCGCCCGGACGTGCTGATCACCGAGCTGCCGCAACTGCTGGAGGTGGTCGGCTAGCTGTTACCATCGCGGCGGCACCAGCCCCACCGATGGTGGAGAGCATCACCGCATCCGATGAGCCAATGCTCGGACTGCTGTCGCAGAGCCGCAGACTGCCTAGACGATGCCGCAGACTGCCCAGACGATAACCACCTTCCCCACACATGGACACAGGGAGACTTCGACTAAACACCGAGGAGCACCCCGCCCATGGCCATCGACGCCGCCATCCTCGAGCTGGTCCGCTCGATCGATTTCGACCGGCCGGTCGCCACGATCGAAACGATCCGGACGATCAATCCGCACCGCTACGAGTTCGAGATGCTTACGGCTGTCGTTTACATCGACAGCTCACGGCACCGGATCGTGGGCTACAAGGACGTGCGGCTCGATGAATTCTGGGTCCGCGGGCACATGCCGGGCTATCCGCTGTTTCCGGGCGTGCTGATGTGCGAGGCCGCCGCCCAGTTGGCCGCGTTCTATTACGGCTATCAGAAGATCGGCGAGCCGGGGGTGCTGATCGCCCTAGGGGGGATCGACGAGGCGCGGTTCGTGCGTCCGGTGCGGCCCGGCGAACGGCTGGTGCTGGTCGGCACCGGCCTGAAGGTCCACCGCCGCATGACCAAATTCCACGTGCTAGGCCTAGTCGGCGAGGAACGGGCCTTCGCGACAGTGGTCAGCGGCATGCCGATCGGCAAGCTGGCGGAGCTGCAGTCTTCGGGAAACTGAGGGTCAGGGCGACCGGGGATGCGGAAACCGAAGCGCTTGCCGTATGAGCAGTTAGCCCCGTACATCTGGGAGATGCCGCTGGCGGTGCGGCGGGGGCAGCTTCCGCCGGAGGAGGGGCAGCTTCCGCCGGAGGAGGGGGAGCTTCCGCCGGAGGAGGGGGAGCCAGCGGCGGGAACGCCGCGGACGCTGCCTGCTGGGGCCGCACCGATCGACTGGCAGGCCCTGTTTGGCAATGCCCGCCCCGTGGAAATCGAGGTTGGCATCGGCAAGGGGCAGTTTTTGGTGGAATCGGCCCTCCGCCGCCCGGAGGTCAATTTCTTCGGCATCGAAGTTGTGCGGAAATACCAACTGTACGCCACGACCCGCTGTGCGATCCGCCGTCTGGCGAATGTCCGCACGGCGTGTGCGGACGCCCGATGGATCTTCCGTTACTTCATCCCGCCGGGGAGCGTCCAGGCAGTGCACATCTACTTCCCGGACCCGTGGTGGAAGGCGCGGCACAAGAAGCGGCGGCTGTTTACGGAAGGGTTCGTCCGCGACGTGGCCCGGGCGCTGGTTCCCGGCGGGCGGCTGTACTGTGCGACCGACGTACAGAAGTATTTTGGCGAGATGCTGCGGGTGCTGGCAGCGACGCCGGAGCTGGAAATCGTCCGGCAGGGGACAGACGTACCGCCGCTACTGGATCTTCCGACCAATTTTGAGCGCAAGGCCCGCCAGCGGGGCAGCCCCATCTGGCGGGCCGAGTGCGTGCGGCGGGCCGATCCGGCAGCTGCGGCCAACGCGGGCGGAGGGGATGCCTCCACTACGTCCGCCAATAGCGGGATCGGCGTCCGCCTGGCAAGGGACTATCCGCCGGGCTGACCGGGCCGCAGCGGCTCCGGCGGGGGCCGGACGGGCACGCCGCGGTCGGCCAGCGACGGCATCCGCCGCTTGACCGGCGGTGGGACGGCGTTATTTGCGGCTAGCCAAGGTGTTGACCGCCGCGACCGGGCCGCCGACCGCTGCCGTCAAGGTGTTGCAGCAGCCGTCGCCGCAGCATCCGGCGCAGTCGGTGGCGCACTGCTGGCAGCAGGCCGCACAGTCCACCGCGCAGGTGGCACACGGCGTCGCGCAGCAGCAGGAGGTGGCCGTCGCCGGCTTCGGCTTGGCCGTGCAGCAACCGGAGTAGCTGGCGTTGGCCGTCGGCTTGCCGCTGGCGAACAGCGCCGCGATCGGACAGCTTCCGTCCTCGCAGCTCCAGCCGCCGTTGTAGGAGTAGACGCCAAAGGCGGCCGCGCCGACCGCCAGGCCGACAATCGCCACGATCTTGTACATGGTTCGCTCTCCTGTAAAAGGACTTACGTTGTTGTACCTGTTTCCCATCTAACCCATCTGACTCCCATCGTCTGCGGCCCACATCCGGCCGACATGCGCCTGATGTGCGCGATCCGACCGTTTGGCCGCAGGGGTCGACATGGTGAGGCCTGCCGAACCGGTTGCGGGAACCATCCCGGCCCGGCCGCCCGTGGCCGTACGCGGGGAACATTTGCAGGGAACCGCGGCCCGTGGTCATGCCACGGCGAACCACGTTATTCCAGACCGCTTGTCCCAAATTGCCCTACGAAAGCGTCCGGCCGGGTGCGGGCAGAGATCAGATTAACAACGTAAGCAGTGGCGTTGGTCGAGTGCGGCCGTGAGCGGATCGATGCCGGCCCACTGGGATTGCCGCCCAAAGGGGAGGGTCGCGCTGCACGGCGGGGGGCAGTCCGGCAGCGGCTGGAGGGCCGGCAAGCGGGTGAAGGGGAGGTCGGCGGCCAGCGTTTCTTTGTGTGGGGGCGTCGCCGGTTGGCGTTCACAGCACTGGCAGGGGTGTTCCGGGGCCAATGGCGTCGCCGGTGCCGGCGCCGACGGGTCGTGCTGGGTGCGGTGCGGGCAATGCGGGCACTGCGGCGCCGGGGTTTGCCGGGACGCTGGCACGGTGCGGGCGGACTGGGCACGGGTGGGGCAGAAGCACCACGCCGGGGCCGCCGCCATCAGCACGCTGAGAATCACCAATATGCCACGCATCGCCCGAACCTGTACTGCCCCCTTACGACAGATTATACCCCGACGGAATCGTGGTGTCAAGCCGTAAACGGCGGCCGTTTCCGATCCTTGTTTCAGTCGAAGATTCACGTCAGACCGCTTGACAAGCGTTCGATTATAGTGTATATTAGTACATATCCATATGCGTGTATGCGGCCATACCTCATCGCCGCCAGTGAGAAAAATCGCCGCCGGCGGACGACCATCTTCTGCCCGGCGGTGGCCGTGCGTTGTCGCCCGTTGCGGTGAGGCAGCGAAGCTGCTCGTGAGGCCATAGGTTGGCAATTGTTGGCGTTGTCGAGGCGAGTTTGTGGCTTGACGTCATAGCCAGCGGGGCCGCTCTTGACGCCGCGGTCGGCGGTGGGCTAAGCTCCGCGATCAGGAATTCCCGACTGGCATGACGGCAAGGCGTGCCGGGCATGGGTAGCCAAGACCCTGGTCCGGCCAGGGTCGTGGACCATGGGCGGCTGCCAGTCCGGCGACGGGCAGCGATCGGCGGACCTTGGCAAGGCATTGGTGGAGGGAGCATGAGCGGAGCGGATGCGGCAGCGGCGGGACTGCGGTTGCGCAACCACTGGCATGAGGCCAAGTGCGCCAAGGCGTTTTGGTCGCAGCAGGAGACTTCGCCGTACCGGCAGTTGTGGCGGGACACGCTGGCCTGGGCGTCGCCGCGGGCGGGGGAACGCTGGCTCGATCTGGGCTGCGGCGGCGGGGCCTTGAGCCGCGGCTTGTGGGAGCTAAGCGGCGGACAGGTGGCGGAGATCGTCGGGCTGGACTGTGCCGCCGCCAATGCCGAGGCCTACGAGCGGTTACGGCAGGAGCTGCACCCGCCGCCGGGGACGCGGCTACGGTTCGTCTGCCACGATTTCAGCAACGGCTTGGAGCTGTTTGCGGACAGTGCGTTCGACCATGCGATTTCGGGGCTGTCGATCAGTTACGCCCAGCACTGGTCGGAGGCGGAGCAGAGGTGGACGACGGTGGCGTACGACCGCCTGCTGGCGGAAGTGTTCCGGGTGCTGCGTCCGGGGGGCCGGTTTGTGTTTTCGGTGAACGTGCCGGAGCCGCAGTGGTGGCGGGTGGCGGTGGCCGCGTTGCCGGACGTGCTGTGGCAGCGTCGCCCGCTGCAGTTTCTGAAGCGGGCCTGGCGGATGCTACGGTACGGCCGCTGGCTGAAGGCGGAGGCGCGGCGTGGCCGCTTCCATTATCTGCCCGCGGCGGAGGTGCGAACCCGTCTGGCCGCGGCGGGCTTTGGCCAGATCGAGCATCGGCTCAGCTATGCCGGGCAGGCGTATGTGTTCCGGGCGGTCAAGCCGGCGTAGGACTGACCGCCCCGCGGGAGTGTTAGGGCCACCGCCGATAGGTGAGGAAGCGGCATGGGCGGACGGATGATCCGGTTGTCGCGGCCACGGATCTTTGTGAACGATCTGCTGCATTTTGCGCGGGGCGTGCCGTCGATCCCGGTGCAGCGGCGGATGGACCTGGGGCGGCTGGTGGCGGCTCGCTCCTGCTGTGCGTCGCCGCGGCCGCCGTGGAGTGCGTTGTTTGTCAAGGGGTATGCGTTGACGGCGGCGGCCCTGCCGGAGCTGCGGCGGGCGTACTGCCGCCTGCCCTGGCCGCACCTGTATGAGTATCCACACAGTGTGGCGGCGGTGGCCGTCGAGCGGGAATGGGCCGGCGAGCGGGCCGTGCTGATGGTGCGGATCAAGCGGCCGGAATCGCAGGCTCTGGCGGCGATCGCCGAGCGGATCCGCCGTGCCCAGACGGCGCCGGTCGAGTCGCTCAAAGACTTCCGCCGGCAGTTGTGGCTCAGTGGCCTGCCGCGACCGCTGCGGCGGCTCCTGTGGTGGCTGGCCCTCAACGGCGGCCCGTGGCGCGGCAACGCCTGCGGCACCTTTGGCCTGTCGGTCTATTCGGCCCTGGGCGTCGAATCCCTGCATCCGATCTCGCCGCTGACCGGCCTGCTCAACTATGGGGTCATCGCCGCGGACGGCACGGTGGACGTGCGGCTCATCTACGACCACCGCGTCTTTGACGGGGCCACGGCCGCCCGCGCCCTGCTGCGGCTGGAGCAGACGCTCAACACGACCATCGCCGAGGAGTTGCGGCAGTGGCCGGGCGGTCCAACTCCGGTCTCAAGCGAGGAGCTGCCAGGCATAGGAGCCGCGCCCGGCCGCCAGTGACATCCCAATGACATCAAATGGACAAGCAGTGACAGCGGGTGGACACCGGCGAGCAAACACCGCCGAACAAATAGCGGCGAGCTGATATCACGCTGACCCGGCGGCGGACGCCTCCGTGGCTCCGTCGGCCTGCCTAGCTGCGGCGGCCCGCCTCGCTCCGTTGGCTCGCTGGGCTTGCTTGGCCGCATCGGCTTAGCGGATGATGTCGTGGACGACGCGGCCGTGCACGTCGGTCAGGCGGAAGTCCCGCCCCTGGAAGCGGAAGGTCAGGCGGGTGTGATCCAGGCCCATCAGGTGCAGGATGGTGGCCTGCAGATCGTGGACGTGGACGGGATGTTCGACGACGTTGTAGCCGATTTCGTCGGTGGCGCCGTAGATGAAGCCGGGTTTGACGCCGCCGCCCGCCAGCCACATGGTATAGGCGTCGATGTGGTGGTCGCGGCCGGTGGACTCGCGGACTTCGCCCATGGGGGTGCGGCCGAATTCCCCGCCCCAGATGACCAGGGTGGTGTCGAGCAGGCCGCGCTGCTTGAGGTCTTTGATCAGGGCGGCGGTGGGGCGGTCGATTTCGCGGCAGACCTGCGGGAGGTGGACTTCGAGGTTTTCGGTCGGTCCGCCGTGGTGGTCCCAGTTGGTGTGGTAGAGCTGGACGAAGCGGACGCCGCGCTCGACCAGGCGTCGGGCCAGCAGGCAGTTGGCGGCATAGCTGGGCCGGCCCGGTTCGACGCCGTACATCTCCAGGATGTGGCGGGGCTCGCGGGACAGGTCCATCAGCTCCGGCGCGGCCGACTGCATGCGGTAGGCCATTTCATACGCGGCGATCCGCGTGTCGATCTCCGGGTCGCCGACCGCCTCATACCGCAGGCGGTTGAGGTCACGCACGGCGTCGATGAACGCGCCCTGCTGGGCGTGGCTGACGCCCGGCGGCGAGGCGAGGTCCAGAATCGGTTGCGGGCCCTTGAGGAACGGCACGCCTTGATAGACGCTGGGCAAAAAGCCGCAGCTCCACAGAGCGGCACCGCCGCGCGGTCCCCGCGGGCCGGACTGGAGGACAACAAAACCGGGGAGGCTATCGCTTTCCGAGCCTAGACCGTAGGTCAGCCACGCCCCCATGCTCGGGCGGCCAAACTGCGGGCTACCGGTGTTGACGAAGCATTTGGCCGGGCCGTGGTTGAACACGTCGGTCTTCATGCCGCGTAGCCAGCAGATGTCGTCGGCGACGCTGCGCAGGTGCGGCAACAGGTCGCAGATGTCCATGCCGCACTCCCCGGCCTTGCGGAAGGTCTGGGCCGAGCCGAGCAGCTTGGCGTCCGGCTTGATGAAGGCGAAGCGTTTGCCGGCGGTGAACGAGGGGGGCACGGTCTGGCCGTGCAGCTTGTTGAGCATCGGCTTGGGGTCGAACAGGTCGACGTGGCTGGGTCCGCCGGCCATGAACAGGAAGATGACCGCCTTGGCCCGCGGCGGGAAGTGCGGGGGCTTGGGGGCCAGCGGGTCGCGGCGGGGCGGGGCGGAACCAGCCGGGGCTGCCGCATAGCCGTCGCGGGCCAGCAGGGCAGCCAGGGCCATGCTGCCGATGCCGACGCCGCAGTTGCGGAAGAAATGCCGCCGCGTCTGCCACAGGAGCAGTTGTTGATCCCATTCTGCCCGCCGCGACCGTTGGTGCGACTGCCGTTGCTTCATGACGGTCACTCCCGCGTGATGAATTCGTCGAGGTTGATCAGGACGCGGCCAATGGCGGCCCAGGTCCGCTGCGGATTGTCGCGGCGGCACCGCTCCAGGTAGTCCCGCAGCCGGGCCAGCTCGGCGGCGGTCGGCTCCCGTACCAGACACAGCCGGAACGCGTAGCGGAGCCGCCCGAGGTCATCCGGCGGCCCCTCCCGCTGGATCCGCTCCCCCAGAAAGCCCGCCAGCTCGACGAACACCGGATCGTTGGCCAGGTGCAACGCCTGCAGCGGCGTGTTGCTGCGGTTGCGGCGGGTGCAGCAGGTCTGGGCATCGGGGGCATCGAAGGTGGTCAGCAGGTGGTGCTGGCTTTGCCGCCAGATGAACGTGTACATGCCGCGACGATAGCGGTCCGGACCCTGCGATTCCGGCCAGGGATGGTTGCTTTGGGTGAAGGCGAACACCTCCCGCGGCTGCGGCGGATAGACGCCGGGACCGCCGATGCGCGGGTTGAGCTTGCCTGAGGCGCACAACGCCACATCCCGGATGATCTCCGCCTCCAGCCGCAGGCGGTTCTGGCGGGCCAGTAACAGGTTCTTCGGGTCGTGGGCGGCCAGCTCCGGCCGCTGCACCGAGGACTGTCGGTAGGTTGCCGACATCACGATCAGCTTGTGCAGCTTCTTGAAGCTCCAGCCGCCCTCGCGGAACTCGACGGCCAGCCAGTCCAGTAGCTCCGGGTGGGTCGGCAGGCTCCCCTGGTAGCCGAAATCATTTTCGGTCTCGACCAGGCCGCGGCCGAAAAACTTCTGCCACTCGCGGTTGACGGCGACCCGGGCGGTCAGCGGATGCTGCGGGTGCATCAGCCAGTCGACCAGGTCGAGGCGGGTCAGCCGCCGCGGCGTGGCCGACGGTGCGGGCACCACTTCCCGGAGCAACTCGGGGAATCCTGGCATCACCGGCTCCCCCTTGCGCAGGAAGTCGCCGCGGATCAGCACGTGGGTGGCCCGCGGCGTCGGCCGCTCCCGCAGCACCAGCGTGGTCGGGATCTTCCCTTGCGCCTTTTTGATGTGGGCGTTGATGATCCGCACGCCGTCGGTGTCGCCGACCCGTTGCAGGTAGTCCCGCATCGCCTGCAGATGGGCGATGGTCTGCTCCAGCCGCGGGTCGCCGCCGATGGGGAGCGTCGGCTCATCGCAGGAGTCGAAAAAGGCGTACAGGCGGTAATAGTCCCGTTGCGAAATGGGGTCGTATTTGTGGTCATGGCACTGGGCACAGGCGATGGTCAGCCCCAGCCAGACCGCGCCGGTGGTGTTGGTGCGGTCGACGACGCGTTCGACGCGGAACTGTTCGGGATCGGTGCCCCCTTCCTCGTTGAAGGGGGTGTTGCGGTGGAAGCCGGTGGCGATTTTCTGCTCGAGGGTGGCCTTGGGGATGAGGTCGCCGGCCAGTTGCTCGCGGGTGAACTGGTCGTAGGGCATGTCGGCATTGAGGGCGCGGATGACCCAGTCCCGCCACGGCCAGATGGAGCGGGCACTGTCGATGGTGTAGCCGTTGGAGTCGGCGTAGCGGGCTAGGTCGAGCCAGTGGCGGGCGTGCCGTTCGCCGTAGTGCGGGCTGGCCAGGAGGCGATCGACGACCTTTTCGTAAGCGTCCGGCGAAGGATCGGAGAGGAATTGGTCGATCTCCGCAGGCGTCGGGAGCAGGCCGATCAGGTCGAGGTACACTCGCCGCAGGAGGGTGGGCTTGTCCGCTTCCGGCGAGGGCGTCAGCCCTTCCCGTTCCAGGCGGGCGCGGATGAAGGCGTCGATCGGGTTGACCGTCGGGAAGCGGGTGGCAGGCACCGCCGGGCGTTGCGGCGGGAGGAAGGCCCAATGCGGCGTATAGGGGGCCCCTTGGGCGATCCACGCCCGGATGCGGGCGATCTGCGCCGGGGTCAGGGCGGCGGCCGCATCGGGCGGCGGCATGCGGCTGTCGTCCGTCGCCGTGATCCGCTCTAGCAGCAGGCTCTCCTCCGGCTTGCCCGGGACGATGACGCCGCGGCCCACGGCCACGTCCCGTACGTCGAGCCGCAGGCGGGCCTTTTGCGTCCCCGGACCGTGACATTTGAAACAGGCGTTCGACAGGATCGGCCGGATCTCGCGGTTGAAATCGACCGGCGGCTCCGCGGCGGCGACCCGCGGCAGGGCCATCCCCCCGCCGAGGAGGCCGACCAGGGCCAGCCGCTGCAGGGTGGTGAGGATAACGGCCATCGATCGGCTGGCCGTACGCTTGGCAGGTCGAAGCGAAATTGGCATCCGCCGCATGATCGTATCCGTCGGATGGCTGGTCGTAACCGTCGTCCGGAAGGTCCGGGGGATCCGGCGGCGTAGGCACTGCCAGCCGGATAATCATTGCTGCCTGTAAAGACATTGTGCCACAAAACCGTGGGAAAATCCATAGCCGATAGGGGAATTTTCGCTCCGTGGCCAGCAGGGTCGTTGGCCTGGCGGCCGTGCCGGCGGATAATAGCCCGACGCCGGCGACCAGGCATCGAGCTTGGCGGACCATGGCCCAGCGGTAGCCAGGCGGCCGTCGCGGCCTGACACCGGGCCGGCGATGACGTAAGATGGAGTATTACGCAAGCGTTTGCCAGAGGGATCGATGTCACGCAAGCAGCGGGAGACTGCGGCGTCGCCGGCCGTGGTGGCCCTTTACGCCATGACTCATAGCGGCCTGGAGCCGGTGGCCGCCGAGGAGATCGTCCGGGAGCTGGGGGGGACGGTGCACCGGACGCCCCGCGGCCTGGTCATCTTTCATGTGGACGAGCTGGACCGGCGGCTGCTGCAGTTGCGGACGACCGAGGACGTCTTTCTGCTGGCCTGGGGGAGCGACACGCTGACCTACCGCGCGGCCGACCTGGAGCTGATCCGCCGCTGGACGGCCAAAAAGCCGGACTGGCCGCGGCTGTTCCGGCTGCACCACCAGTTGCGGCCGCTGCGGCAGGGCAAGCCCACCTTCCACCTGGTCTGCCAGATGCAGGGGGAGCACGGTTATCGCCGCATCGACGCGGCGGCGGCATTGCGGGAGGGGCTGCGCGGCGTGCTGCCGGTCGGCTGGTATGAGGTGGAGGAAAACGCCTGGCTGGAAATCTGGCTGACCATCCACGGCCGCACGGCGGTTTGCGGCGTGCGCCTATCCGACCGGACGATGCGGCACCGCCCGTACAAGCGGGAGCACCTGGCGGCCTCCCTGCGGCCCACGGCGGCGGCCGCCATGGCGCGCCTGGCGGGGCTGGGGCCGCACATGATCATCCTCGACCCGATGTGCGGCGCCGGCACGATTCTGGCCGAAGCCGAGGCGCTCCTCCGACAACGTGGGCCGCACGGCATCGAAGGGGTCCGCCTCCTGGGGGGCGACCTCGACCCCAACGCCGTGTTTGTCGCCAGCCAGAACCTCCGCCGCTGCCGCGGCCTTGCCCTGTGCCGCTGGGATGCCCGCCTGCTGCCCCTGGCCGACGCCAGCGTCGACCGCATCCTGTGCAACCCGCCGTTCGGCAAGCAGTTATCCGATCCGGCGGCGATCGGCGAGCTGTACGCCGCGGCGGCCCGCGAGTGGGACCGGGTGCTTATCCCCGGCGGTCGGGCGGTGCTACTGGTCATGGACCACGAGGCGTTGCTGGAAGCGGTCCGGCCGTACCGCTGGACGCCGCTACGTCGCCTGCCGCTGCGGCTACTGGGCCAGGCGTGTACGATCAGCGTCTGGAGCAAAGTAACGGACGCCGCCGCACCGCTGGCCGCAGGTGAACGGTCACGATTTGGACGCGATTGATCGGCCGGACGGGCGACAACAAGACAGTCAAATTAGCTGCATACCACCAGGCCGGAGGAACGTGGGACTCACGCGACCGGCAGTGGGGGCAACCGTCGCGTAGCGGTCCCGGCGGGAATCCTCTAGCCCGTGGGCCGAACGGATTGTCTGACGGTGGACGGCCTTTGGCGACTCAGCGACGCAGCCGTAGCCGCTGGAGCAGTCCCGACCGTCCCATGCGGCGAGTCGTCACGACCCGTTCGGTGACGACTGTGCCGCCGGTGGTAGCGACCGGTCCGGTCGTGCCACTAGCCGGCGTGACGCTGCCTTGGGTGTTGCCGCTGCTGCCCGGGCGGGGCGTGGGCATTGGCATGGGCACGGCGTTGCCGGACGACGGCGTGGCGGGGGTGGTTGTGGTCACCACCGGCGCCGAGTAGATGACCCGGGGGCCGGCAATGCGGCTGCGCAGCCGGGCGAACAGCCCCAGGCGGCGGGCCGGCATCGTCGTGGTCGTGACGACCGTCGGGCTGGTCGGGGCCGGCGAGGCCGTCGCCGCGGGAGTGGGGGATGGAGCTGTGGCCGGAGCCGGCGGATCCGCCGCCCACGCGCTGCTGCCCAAAACGGCTACCAACGCCGCACTCAGCACGTACTTGGACATGATGCTTCCTCCTGAAACACCGTGAGACATCCTCTGACCGCGGCCCGGACCGCCCCGGACCGCATGGTCAGGTGCCCACAGTGTAGCGATTTTTGCGGTCAATGCAAAGAGTCTGGGCCAAAAACAGTTACAATTTTTTTCAGAATGTGCTCCCCCTCCGCCGGCGACCGGAGGAGTTTGGGATTGCTTGCGGATAGCGGAGTATGGTAATCATCCCACGTGGCGGAGACACTCGGCGGCGATCGGAGCTGTGACGCCGCCGGGCCGGATCGGCCCCTGGCCGGTTGGGTTGGTCCGGCAGCCCGACACTAGCTGGCCGCGGCTCGGAAATGTCCAGAGTTTCTCGGTAACCAAACGCTTGACGGGGTTCGGTCATGGAAGACTTCCAGTCCCTGCAGGCGGCGGAGTTGGCTCTGCTGGAGCAGTTGCGGGAAGCGATCCCGACGCGGGTGATGATCGACGTGGGGGCCCATCACGGCCACACCCTGGCACCGTTTCTGGAGGCGGGCTGGCAGGTGTATGCGTTTGAGCCGATCGCCGCCAACCGGGCGGTAATGCAGCGGCGCTGGCCGAACTGTCCGCGGCTGATCCTCCGCCCGGAGGCGGTCAGCGACTCCAGCGGCACCCGCACCATGCACCTGGCCCTGCGCGACGACGGCACGCTGCACGATTACCACCACTCACTGGAAGACATCGGTGACCATCCCCAATTCCAAAAAGGGCCAACCGTGCCGGTGCCGGCGGTCAGCCTGAACGACCTGGCGGCCCGCGGCGAGCTGCCCCGGCAGGTCGGTTTCCTCAAAATCGACACGGAAGGGCACGACGCGGCAGTGCTGCGCGGCGCCAGCGAAATAGCCGCGACGGTGGTGTGCGTCGAGTTCTGGTGCGATGGGCTTTTCGGCGGCCGTTGCCCCTCGCCGCCCGAGCAGATGGTCGCCCTGATGGCCACCCGCGGCTACAGCAGCTACCTGGCGGTCATCCACGATGGTCCCCGTACCCGTTACCAGTGGTCATTCCTGCAGGGTCTGACCCCCACTAGCTGGGGCAACCTGTTTTTCTTCCACGAAACGGAGCCGGCGGTGGCGGCGGCCGTCCGGCAGATGCGCCTAGGAACTACTGTCGACGCACCGGATCAGGCCGCACCGGTGGGTCGCCTGCCGCGGCTATTGCAGCACGCTTTCTCTACCCGTCGCCCCCTCGTCTTCTACGACATCGGGGCCTACCAGGGGGACTTCGCGGCGGACATGCTCCGCTGGTTCCCGGACGCCCAAGGTCTGGCCTTCGAGCCGACTCCGGCGACCTTCGAGGAGCTCAAACGCCGCTTCTCCGGCGAGTCGCGGTTGCAACTGCACCCCCTGGCCCTCAGCGACACCCCCGGCACGGCCAACTATTACTTGACCGACCGCCCCTACAACAACAGCCTGTTGCCCCCGAGTGACCACGCCGTGCAGGCCACCGCGACGGTGCAGGTGGCCACGGTCGATCAGCTCCGGCAACAGGACGGCCGACCGGTCGCCCTGCTGAAAATCGACGCCCAGGGGCACGACCTGCACATCCTGCGCGGGGCGGCCCAGACCCTGCGGCAGGACCGGCCCGCCGTGCTGGTCGAGGCCACCTTCATCCCCATGTACCAGCAGCAGGACGATTATGCCGAGCTGCTAATTTACATGCGGCAGATGGACTATCAGTTGAGCGGCCAGTTCCTGCAGCATGCGACGCCGGACGGGCTGCTGGCTTACGCCGATTGGCTCTTCCTGCCGGCGGAGGTGCATGCCCGGCTGGTGCCGCCCCGCCGGCTGGAACGGTATGTCTGCGGGGACAGCGATGCCTTACAGGAAATGAACCGGCTACTGGAGACGGCCTGTGAGGAGCGGCTGGAGCTGGTGCGGCAGCTGCAGGCGGTCAATACAGCGCGCGAACAGTTACTGCAGGAGCAAAACCGGCTAATCATGAAGCTGTCGCAGCCGTCGGTACGGCAGGCCGTGCGGATGCTGCTGGGCGCTCTGCGGCGGTCAGTACGGCGGCGGCTGTCGCGGCTGCGGCCACGCCTCCCCCTGTTCTCCGCTCGCCCCTAAGCCCTCTTCCGCCCGCGGCGCACGGCACACCTCCGCCAGCACCGCCATTCGCACCGCCAGACCGTAGGTTACCTGGTCCAGGATCGCCGAGTGTGGCCCGTCGGCTACCTCGGGAGTGATCTCCACGCCGCGGTTGATTGGCCCGGGGGCCAGCAGCAACACGTCCGGCTTGGCCCGCCGCATCCGCGCGCCGTCCATCCCGAACAGCAAGCGGTACTCGCGGATGGACGGAAACAGGCCGCCGCGTTGCCGCTCGAACTGGATACGCAACAGGTTGAGCACGTCGCAGCGTGGCAGGATGGCATCGAGGTTGTGGGCGACTTCGACTCCCCATTGCTCGACCTGCGGGGGGATGAGGGTAGTCGGGCCGCAGACGATGACGTGGGCTCCCAAGGTCTTGAGGGCGTGGATGTTGCTGCGGGCCACGCGGCTGTGGGCGATGTCCCCGACCAGGCCGACGGTCAGGCCGGCGATCCGGCCCAGCCGCCGCCGGATGGTGAACACGTCCAATAGCGCCTGCGTGGGGTGCTCGTGGGCCCCGTCGCCGGCGTTGATCACGTGCACATGCGGCCGCAAATACCGCGTCAGGATATGCGGCGCCCCCGGCGACGCGTGCCGCACCACCATCACGTCCACCCCCATCGCCTCAATGTTTTTGGCCGTGTCTATGAAGCTTTCCCCCTTGACCGTGCTCGAGCCGGCAGGGGAAAAATCGACCACGTCCGCCCCCAGCCGCCGCGCCGCCAGGGCAAAACTCATCCGCGTCCGCGTGGACGGCTCGTAAAACAGGTTGACCACGACCCGCCCCTTGAGGTCCTCCCGCTTGGGCTGGTCGCCGACCCCTACCCCCAGAAACGACTCGGCCCGGTCCAGCAGCCGCTGCAACGCCGCCGCCGATAGGCCCTCCAGTCCCAACAGGTGATGCATCCCCAACTCCCCCTCCTGTCCGCGATCCATTGCGTTGCCGTCAATGCCGGTCGGTTAATGCCAGTCCATTAATGCCGGTCCGTCAATGCCACTCCGTTAATGTCGGAAATGTCGGACGCCGGTGAAGAGCATGGCCAGGCCGTGCCGGTTGGCGGCGGCGATGCTGTCGGCGTCGCGGATCGAGCCGCCAGGCTGGACGATGGCGGTGATGCCGGCCGCGGCGGCAGCTTCGACATTGTCCGCAAAGGGGAAGAAGGCGTCGGAGGCCAGTACGGCCCCGGCGGCCCGTTCCCCCGCCTTGCGTACGGCGATATGCACGGCATCGACGCGGCTCATCTGCCCAGCGCCGACGCCGACCACCGCCCAGCTATCCGCCCCCATCTGCCGTACCAGTACGATCGCGTTCGATTTCACGTGCTTGCACACCCGCCAGGCCACCTCCAGGGCGGCCCGCTCCGCCGGGGTCGGCGACCGCTCGCTGACCACCCGCCACTGCGACGGATCGTCCTGGGTTACGTCCGCCGTCTGGAGCAGGTAACCGCCGCCGATACTGCGGATCTCGTAGTAGTCCTGATAACCGACCGGTGTCGGCCCGGCGGGGGCCACCGCCACGGGTAGCCGCACCAGCCGCACCCCCTCTTTCCACCGCCGGAGCCTGTCGAGGGCGTCCGGTTCGTAGTCCGGGGCGATGAGGCATTCGATGAAGCGTCGGGCCGCCGGATCGGTGATGGCTGCGGCGGTATCGCTATCGATAGGCCAGTTGCAGGCGACGATGCCGCCGAAGGCGGCCAAGGGGTCGCCGTCCCAGGCGTGGCGGAAGGCGTCGGCAAGGGTGGGGGCCGTCGCCGCACCGCAGGGGTTGTTGTGCTTGACGACCAGGCAGGCCGGTCGCGGCGACAGCTCCAGCACTGCCCGGTAGGCGGCGTCGAGGTCCAACCAATTATTATAGCTGAGTTCCTTGCCGTGGAGCTGCTCGGCGTGGGCGGTCGCGGGCAGGGCTGGCCCGCGGTGCGGCCACTGGAGTAGGTAAAGGGCGGCGGCCTGGTGGGGGTTTTCGCCGTAGCGGAGGGTCTGCCGCCGTTCGGCCCGTAGCCGCAGTCGCGGCGGAAACAGCCCGGCCTGCTTCGCTGCGGTCTGCCGCTCCAGCAGGCGGTCGAAATAGTCGGCGATCGCCGCGTCGTATTGTTCGATGCGGGCAAATGCGGCCGCCGCCAGCCGCCGCCGGTATTCCAGCGGCGTCTGCCCCTGGTGGGCTTGCGTTACCTGCAGGAACTCGGCATACTGCGACGGCTCGACCAGCACGGCGACGTCCGCATGGTTCTTGGCCGCCGCACGCACCAAGCAGGGGCCGCCGATGTCGATCATTTCGACGGCCTCCGCTTCGCTCGTCCCCGCGCGGGCGACGGTCTGCTCGAACGGATACAGATTGCACACCACCAGGTCGATCTCCGGCAGGCGGTGCTCCTCCAGGGCCGCCCGGTGTTCTGGGCGGTCGCGGCGGGCCAGAATTCCCGCATACAGGGCCGGATGTAACGTCTTGACCCGTCCGTCGAGGATTTCGGGGAATCCGGTCAGGTCGCTGACTTCCTGCACGGGCAGTCCGGCGGCGGCCAGGTGGCGGGCAGTGCCGCCGGTGGCGATCCAACTGACGCCGTAGCGGTCGGTCAGGGTGCGGGCCAAGTCGGTCAGACCGGTTTTGTCACTCACGCTGGCGATGGCACGCCGCAGGGGCCGTAGCATTCGATCCTCCGTTTGATTTTCGCTTGTGCGGCGGGGGTCAGTCCGCCGGTTGCTGTCTGGTGTAGCGATCCCGCCACAGTTGAACCACACGCAAATGACGCCGCATCCGTACGCCGCCGGGGAAATCCCACATCCCCTCGGACTGGTGGATCATCCGGGCGGCCTGCTCCCAGGCGGCGTGGTCCATGTCCCGCAGCGGCCAACCCTCCCGCCGCCACACTAGCCGCATCGCCAGCCGCTGCAGCAGTGGCGGCGCCCCCTGCAGCGTCGCCGCATCCAGCACGACCGTTTGTCCCGCCCGCGGCCGTTCCGCCTGCTCCAGCAGCCGGGCCGCCGCCCCCTCCAGCACTTCCGCCGCTTCCGCCGCCTGCGTCGCCAGACGGCCCAACGCTTCCACCACCCGCGGGTTCCACTGCTCCAATAGCGGCAGCAGTTGGTGGCGGATGCGGTTGCGGGTGAAGCAGAGCTGCCGGTTGCTGGCGTCGTCGCAATAAGGTTGCTGCAACGCCTGCAGGTAGTGGAGGACATCGGAGCGGCGGATAGTCAGCAGGGGCCGCACCAGCGGCACGCTCCGCCCGTCCGGCAGCGGCAGCGGCCGTCGCGGCGGGATGCCGGCCAGACCGGCCAGGCCCGTGCCCCGGATCAGCCGTTGCAGGACGGTCTCGGCCTGGTCGTCGGCGGTGTGGCCCACGGCGACCCAGGCGGCCCCCTCCTGTGCGGCCAATGCGGCAAAAAACGCATAGCGGGCAGCCCGCCCGGCCGCTTCCAGGTTGTCCCCCGCTGCGGCCACATCCACCCGCCGCACCCGGCACGGCACCCCCAGCGTCGCACACAACTGCTCGACAAACGCCTGGTCGGCGTCCGCCGCCGCACCCCGCAGGCCGTGGTGGAGGTGAGCGGCCTGCACCGCAAAGCCGCATCGCAGCAACGCCCGCAGCAACGCCACGCTGTCCGGTCCGCCCGATACCCCCACGATCCCCAGCCCGGACAGGCCGGTCATCCCCCGCCGCACCGCTTGTTCCAACGTCCGTTCCATGAATTCCGGTTGCATCGTTACACTTGTCGCCTCCCCGCTGCGGGAACCTCCCCCGGTCCGGCCGCCGCGACCTCCTGATGCCGGACAGCGGCCGCAGGGTTATTCTTCGGAGCGGCAACCTCGCCCGGCTTGCCTCCGCGACGCGTTGTGGCGGCCGCACTAACCGCCGTTCGCGGTCCCGCCGCCAGTGGCTAGAATGGTTCCTGAAGTCATGGTACGCCGCGGGCCGGTCAGGATGGGGCCGCTTTGCCTGCGATGCGGGTCGGCCTGCCCCCGCCGCCGCGACTGACGCTCGCCCTGCCGGGGGTATCGCCCCACGGAGGGCCTCTGCCTGCGGGGAGCATCGATCTGTGGGGAGCGTCTGTCAGCGGAGGGTGTCTGCCTGCGGGGAGCATCGATCTGTGGGGAGGATAGGTCCGCGGTCTGGCCGCAATTGCCCTTGCGTGGCCGCAACCCGGAGGCTATATGACCGGCGATGGTGTGCAACGGGGGGAGGAAGCGAAACTGGAGGCGGGGAACGTAGCATCCCAGACAGGGGAGGCAGTACGGCCCGAGCCGCCCGCATTGCCCGAGCCGCCGACGGTGCGGCCGGTGCGGCCCGCGCTGCCGGCCCGTCCGCGGCGTCGGCCGCCGGTAGCGTGGTCCCCGCGGCGGGTGCGACTGACCCTGCTGGCCGGGGCGGCGGCATTGGCTTCGGTCTTCGGCGTGGCCGCCTGCCTCAACCCGTACCAGCCGGACGGCACGCCCCGCCGTATGGGGACTCACCGCCAGTTGGGGATGCCACCGTGCAACTTCGTGACCCTGTTTGGCAAACCCTGCCCGTCGTGCGGCATGACCACCAGCTTCGCCCTGCTGGTCCGCGGCGACCTGCGCGGCTCCCTCCAGGCCAACTGGGTCGGCACGCTGCTGGCGTGCAGTTGGGCGGCGGCGCTGGTCTGGGCACTGCTCAGTGCCGCGGCCGGACGGATGTTGCTGGTCCGGCCCCACCAGGTGGAGATGTGCCTGACCGCGGCGGTGGCCGTGTTCGTCGTCCTGATGCTGGGCCGCTGGCTGGCCGTGCTGCTGGGATGAGCGGCCGCACGATGGACGAGCCCGGAGTTGGCCCGACCGGGGCCGGAACGGGACCTGGTCTGCCGTAAGGGCGTAATATCGTCGAACGAGGGATTGAAGAAACGAATTATCGTTCGGACAAATATTGTTGGAACGACTATCGTTGGAACAACCATTGTCTGAACGACTATTGTCCCAACAAGTATTGTTGGAACAAGCATCGGACGGACATTGGACTGTCGGGGACGGAACCGCAACGGAGGCGATGCCGGCACGGCATCCCTCCCGCAAGGGGGGTTCAGGGATGGACCGGACGGGGCTGTACCGCTGGTGGCGGCGCGGGGTATGGGGAGTGGCGGTGCTGGTCGCCGCGATCGGCTGCAATCCCTTGGCCACCATTGCCTTTCTGACGCACCGCGACACGCCGGTGCCAGCCCGCTACCCCTTTTTCCCCAAAGACGGCCCGAAAAAGGACAAGGTGGTCGTCGCCGTGTTCGTTAACCAAAGTGCCGTCAACAGCTACGAGTTCGCCGGGGCGGAAGACATCGTCGCCTCCGAGCTGGCCAAACGCATGCCCGAGTTGGCCAAGGAGAACAAACGCCACCTGGAGGTGGTCCCACCAGCCAAGGTCAACGAGTTCAAACGCAAAAACCCGAACTGGAAAAACGGTATCAGCCCCATCGCCTGGGGCAAGGCCTTGGGCGCCGACTATGTCCTGGACATCCACCTCATGAAAATGAGCCTTTACCAGCCGGGCAGCCAGAACCAGCTCTATGAGGGGCGAGCGGAAGTCCACGTGTTCATGTACGACGTCCACCGCGGCGGCGAACCCGAACACTACGTCCATGCCTTCGCCTTCCCCAAGACCGGCTTCCGCGATGCCAGCTCCATCCCCGTCGGCACCTTCCGCAAGGCGTTCCTCGAGCGGCTGGCTATCGAGATTGCCCAGTACCACCTCGACTACCGGGCCGACAGCGGCATCGCCGAGCACCGCTGGTAAGCCGGCGTCGTCGGGACCGACTCCTCCACGCCTGCATGTGCGACTCCTGCATTGCTGATGGTCGGACAACCATCCCATCGGGGGGAGGGGATGCAGGCCGTGAAGGTGGTTCGGGGGATGTCGCCGGATTAGCTCAGTCCGCCTCGCTGGCGATGCGGCGGATGAAGCGTTCTTCGACCGCTTCCCACAGGTCGTGGTCGTCGTAGTAGCCCGCGGCGATAGCAGCTCGCACGCGGGCGACCAAGCCATGACGGATGCCGTCGGGGCCCGGGACCTCCGCGTGCTGGGCCGACAGCGGCGGGGGAACAGAGCGTTGCCGGGCGGACGCCAGGGCGGCCAACACCCGCTGCCGGTGCCGCCACTGCCATGCGGAGGAGTCAAAGGCGTTCGGCTCGCCCATGGTGCTCCGTCTCCCACCCCGATTGCCTGGCCTGCTGGGTTGCCCGCCGCGGCGGCACCGGCTGGCGGCCCTTCTCGCCGGCCGGTATGACCGCCCTGCCATTCTACGCCTGTCTATCGACGGCGGAACAGGGTTATCGTCCACAAAATCTCCGCCCCCCGGCCGCGGCGGCTCCCCCCGGCGGCGAACAACATGCGTTACTCGGAGGATGCGATTCGCAATGGCCACGCCAGTTCACCGCCTTCCTTCCGTCGCCGCAACCGCAGATCCGGCTCAAGATCGGCCCCGCGTCGCCACGCTTGAGCCGATTTGCTCTCCGCCCCTGCTCCCCCCTCGCCGGCCGTTGCTACCAACGGAACGACGCTCTCGATAACGATATATGTTGTCTCCGGCGTCGCCGGGCCAGATCGCCAACCCGTCCTGATCGCATCCATCCCCAGGGGTACCGGATCCGCGGCCGGAACCGGTGCTCAGGAGCATCTGCCCATCGTGGGGGGAGTCCGCGGATTCCTGCCGACGTGCCTGCGGCCATCAACCGCTGGTCTCAGCATAGCGCCGCGGCTATGGCTATGCCTATAGCAGTGTGCAAGAAATGGCCCCCGGGGACCGCAACCGCGAGCGTTACCGTTGCTATAGTCGGGAGATTTGCTGCATCAGGCCGCACATGCCAGACCGTCGCGGCGAAGATGACAGCCGTCTCGGCTTGGCCCTCTGTGTCCTCACTCCCACCGCTTGCCCCGGCTTGGCCCTCTGTGTCCTTACTCCCTCCCTCCGCTGATTGCGGAGGTGTCAGCGGTATGGCACCGGCCACATGACACACTGGCCAAGTGGCACTGCCGGAGTAGCGCCGGCAAAACGCATTAGCGCGTCGCCGTCCGCGAAGCGTACAGGGCTTCGACCAGCTCCAATAGCCGCTGCGGCAACTGTTCCCGCCGGCAACGCTCGTACCGCCCGTCCCGCGGGCCGACCAAGGCCCATTCCTCCATCCCTTCCAGGGTATTGGCGACCAGCAGGTCGGCCTGCGACTGCCGCCGCGCCGCTTCGGCCGCCTGTTCCAGCTCCGCCTCCGACACCCCCACTTCCAGTTTGAACTTGACCAAAACGCCGGTAAATCCCCACTCGCGGCGGACGCGGTCCACCAGCTTGGGGGTCGGCACCAGACGCAACCACAGCTCGGGATACGAGCCGCGGATCTTGCCGGCGTCCACTTTCTGCCACGCCCCGGCGACGGCGGCATATGCCCCGACCACCCGGTAATCGCTCACGGCGGCGGCGTGGATGACTGCTTGGTAGCGGCCCGAGCCGACCGCCGCGGCCATCTGCTCGGCCAGCTCGTCGTAGGTCCGGTAGGGGACGACCTGTACGCCGTCGGAGCCGTCCGGCACCGTTTCCGGATGCGAGGTCAGCAACTGCACGCGGTGGCCGCGACTGGCGGCGGTGACCGCGATTGCCGCACCCGTCCGGCCGCTGAAAATGTTGGTAATGACCCGCACCCGATCGATCGGCATGTGCGTATTGCCGGCGGTGACCAGAATGTGCATCGCTGCCATCCCCGGCGGCGGCCGGTTCGACGCGGCCGGTTCGGCGTCGGTCCGGGCCGCCTGTGCCGCATCTTGCTCGTTGCTGACACTATCGACACTATCCTGCTGACATTATTGCGGCCGGAGGGTCCGCGGCATCCGCCGGAACCGGCGCTACCAGAACCGGCATCGGTACCAGCACCCGCATCGGTGGGGCTGGCATTACCGGGGTGGACAGGATCAGGCCGACAGTAGCGTTGGGTATACCGCCCGCGATGGTACGGCGATCGTCCGCCTGCACCCGCATCGGTCGGAGTGGGAATGCCGTTTGCCGTTATCGCCTCCCCTTTTTCCGCGACGTCTCTGCCAATCTGGCCAAACCCGACGGGATAGGCCGAATATGCCGCTTATAACGTGTAGCGACGGCAGCTACGGTTGTAACGCGTCCAAAAAAGATTGGTACCGCCCGACGGGTAAAATATTCTAAAGTTACGAGCGCTGGGTCCTGCTGCCCGGAGGTATTGGGAGGGACCAGAATGATGCGAGCGACCATTCCCTTGGCTTTAACCGTGGCGTGGCTATGTCTGGAGGCGGGGAGTGCGGCCGCGGCGTGGAATGACGTGTTCCACCAGACCTGTTTTGGCTGTCTGCGGCCGCGGGCGGCGTATTCGTCCCCCTGTCCCCCACCGCCGTGCCCGCAACCAGAAGTCCGCGTCAGCTACGTGCAGCGGACCTACTACCAGCCGGTCACCGAATACGTGCGGACCACCTATTACGAGCCGGTCACCCGCAACGTTACTACATACTATTATGAGCCGGTCACGGAGTATCGTTATACGACGTATTACGATCCGTGCACCGGCTGCCCGGTGCGTGTGTGCCAGCCGACGACTTCTTACCGATTGCGTAGCCAGTGCAGCACGGTGACCAGCTATGTGGAGCGGTCGGCGTTGGTACCGGTGACGAGCTATCGGCCGGTGACGGTGCAGCAGCCGGTGGTGAGCTATTATTATCCGCCGACGGTGGCGTCGTATGGTCCGCTGCTGCCGGCGCCACCGGCGGCGATTCCGCCGGCTACGCCGGGGGTTCAGGAGATGCGGGAGAACATCCCCAGCCCGATGCCCCCCTCCGGCGACAAGATACCGCCGCCGAACGTACCGACGCAGCCGGGCGTGTCGCAGCCACGGCCTGGGCCAGCCGCCCCGCCGACGCAACTGCGGCCGGAACGCACCGCCAGCCGCCCCACGGGCGACGCCCCCGCCGTCATCGTCCGCGGCGAAGTCGTCCGGAACGACCAGATCACCCCGCGGGGCCACGCCCGCCTGGTCTTCGTCCGCTCCGATGACCCCAACCGCCGCGAATACGTCACCGCCAACGCCTACGGCGAGTTCGAAACCGCCCTCGCCCCCGGACAGTGGTACCTCTACCTCGGCGACGACACCGGCCGGGCCATCTACCACAAGACCCTCTCCTTGGGCGACCGCCGCCTGGTCGAATACAAGGTCGTCAGTCGCTGAGCCGTCACCAGTCCGTGTTCTCCGACAGGCACACATCCCCCGGTGTCTGCCGGATGCATCTTATTATTCAGACGCCATTCCTTCCGACGTCGTTCCTTCCGACGTCGTTCATTCCAATTGTCATATATTCATTCATTTATTCAGACGCCGTTCTGATCGGCACTCGTATTCTCGAAGACGTGTCCTATCCGGCCTGGGGCAACGAGCACCCGCGCCCCGCAGCTCGGGCATCGGCGGACCAGCGAGGCCAGCGACGATAGCTGCGAGCCGGTCTCCGGGACCACCTCGGCGGTCATCTGCCAGTCCGCCCAAAACCGGAGCCATTGCCGGAGCCGGTCCGGCAGTTCCGGCGGCAACGTCCGTGCGGCGTGCAGGTAATATCCCCCAAACCACAGGCCGCGGCCCCACCGGACCCGGCGGATCTCTGCTTCCGGATCGCTACACACGACCCCGCCAATGCTTACCCCGCGGCTACCGATCAGGATTGGCCCCAACCCCCGGCCCGGACCCATCAGGGTGTCGTCCACCCATAGCAAATCCGGCCGCTCCAGCAGCAGCTCCGGCTGCAGAGGGGCGACGGCGAACACCGGCCGCCCGCTCACCGGACAGCCAGCCACCCCCCGCCACGCCGCGTACAGGTCCTCCAGCACCGCCGGCGGTTCCGGCACCAGCCAGCGGCCCAGATGCGGCAACGCCTGCCCCACGCTCAGCAGCTCCCACGGCGTCCAGCCGCCGGCAAACGCCGTCGCCAGCAACTCCCGTTGCAGCCGCAATACCTGCTCCGCCGGCCAGACCTGCCGCTGACAGACCGCCGCCAACGCCTCGGCGTATACCCACGAACCCTGCCCTTGCAGGACCCCCCGGAGACGTCCGATTAGCTCCGGCACTACGTCCCGACCATTCACCATCTGGTCGAACAGCGACAGTCCCTCCGCCGCGGCGGCCAATATCTGCTGCTGCCGCGTCGGCTCATCCGGCGTCGGGATGGCCGTCACCGGCTCCAATAGGTGAACGAGCTGCCGCAGCAGCGGCCGCCGCAGGTGCCGGTTCCCCCTCCCGAAACTCGTCAGGATGAGCCGGGTCAGCCAGCGGATCTGTCGCGGTTCGTCCCAGCGGCAGGTGCCGGCCAGATGCTGCCAGGCCACATCCAGCAGGCGACCCTGGGGATGGGGCGGATCCCGCAGGTGCCAGCGCATCACGGCGTAGGCCAGCCCGGCGCCGACACATCCCGCCACGGCGGCCAGCGACTTGCCCGACGGCACGGCGACCAATAGTAGCACCACGCCGGCCAGCAGGGCAGCCATCGCCCGCGGCGCCAGCTCCTCCCCCAGCAGTAGCGGCGGCAAATCGGGCCGGCCGATCCAGAGCCGGCGGAGCCACCGCCCGTTGCACTGCTCGACGAAAAAGCCGTCTCCGCCCAGGCGGCGGGGCGTGACCGTCAGCGGCCGGGGCAACGGCGGCACCGCCGCGGGCACCGCGCCGAGACATTCCGGACACAGCCCTTCCCCTTGGGCCGCGGCTGCCTCCAGCAACGGTTGCAGCTCGCTTTCCGTCGGCCGCGACCGGGCCAGCCAGTACCGCAATGCCGCCGTGCCCCCCAGCACCCAGGCCCGATCCAGCCACTGCGGGTCCCCTTCCCGGGCGTAACGCAACCGCCAATGCTTGATCCATTGCGGCCACGGCAGGACACGGCCCCGCTCCAGCAGACACTGGTGCACTTTCCACAGGTGGCGGGCAAACTCCGCACGGGAAAAACGTTCCCGGCACAACGGGCAACGCCAACGCGGCTGTTGCTCCCACCGGTGCACGATCCGGTCCAGGGCCTCACACCGGATCACCTGTTGCTGCAGCCAGCGCAGACAGGCCAGTCGCCGTCGCGGACGCAGACCCTGCGTCAGGGCCGTGGTCAGTCGCCGCACCACGCCTAGCCGGTCCGGCACCAGTCGCAATAGCCGGGCCGCGGCCGTGCGGCGGAACGCAAAGGGCAGCCGCCGATCCGCCAGCAGCCGGGCCGTCTCCTCCGTCAGTTGCCGGAGCTGCCGGGGGGGCGCCGCCGCCGACCATGCGGCCCACCGCACTAGCAGCCCGGTCAGCTCCAGTCGCGGATCCTTCCCGGCCATTGCCGTAAATCGTTGCCTATATTGCAGTTGTGCTTAGGGAAGCGACGGATCCCCTCGGCGGTGCCCCGAGAGCCGCCCATGTCGCCACCGTCGTGGGAACCTCCCCTGCGGCCGTGCACCGCAAAATATCTTATCACACCGAATTGATGGTTCACACCGCGTGGATGGTTACGACCGGGCAACCATTATGGTTACGGCAGTGCAGCCCCTCGCAGCAAAAGACGGTCATCGGCAGTTGGGACAGTTGGGGCCATCTGTCTGCCGCGTCGGACCCCATTATCTGACCGCATGACTGACCCCATTATCCGCCCCCCGATTATCCGCCCCATTCGCTCACATCGGCGGAACTTGTGCGTTAATAGCAATGAAGCGTTACGGCTAGGACGCCGTGGTGGGAGGATCTTGTCAGCCGCGGGAATTTTGCATCGGGGAAATCCTGTCAGTCGCAAGAATTTTGCATCGGCAGAATCATGCATCGGGAGAGTCCTTGTCACCAGGAGGTTCGGGATATGTGGTGGAGCTGCCCTGTCGCCGCACGGCAATCGATGAGGAACATCGCTCCGATCCCCGTTATGACTATCTTGGCGGCAGCGAGAAACTTCTGTGGCAGCGTAACAGTTGCGGTGGTTCTCGCCGCCGCTGCTGCGGAAACCGTCAACGCGGGGAGCGACGCCGCAACAGAGGTTCCCAAGCCTACCGATCCCCCACTATTCACCACTGAAGACATCCAACGGGAAGCCGTGAAAGACAACCTCAAGCGGGTCGGCGTCCAGAATGCCGCTATGATCGAGACGCGGCACTTCTTTGTTGCCGGCAGCTTGCCCGAGGAAAAACTGCGAGAGATCGGGGCAGCTTTAGACAAAATCGAGTCCGTGGCCTGTGACCGGATGGGTCTGATCTCTCATCCCTGGAAGGGCAAGCTGGCGGTTTACTGTTTCACGGATCCGCAAGAACTCCGTAGTTTCATGCGATTCGTCGCCAATGAGCGGCGCCACGATCCCGATATCACTTACTACTCTCTGAAAGGCGACAATCCATATATGGTGACGCTGCTTGATAGGAATGCGAAGGGTAAAGATCTCGCTGTGACAATGGCCGAACATGTGGCCATCGCCTTTTTGCGAGCAGGATTGCAATCAGGTTATTATGGTTTTTATAGAGATGTAGAACTCACCACACCAGTGGCCACGGCTTACAGCCGCATCATCGCGTTGCAATCTAAAATTCTCCCAGATTCCGAATATACTGCTTACCGCCGCCAATTGCGGAATTTAGCTCGCAAGAATATTCCTCTCGAATGGATGTGGAGGGATAAACGATTGCGTCCCGAGCAAAGGAATATCCTACTGATGGGACTTATCGAATATTTCTGTCACCAAGGTAATGTCAAACAAAATATCGTTTATTTTCTACCGCGTTATTATGACAATAAAGATGGAATTTTTGGATCAGTGGATCCTGATCCCAAATGGTTACTCAATCAAATCGACATCTCTTGGCGGAAGTGGGTTCTGACCGGCAAATGAACCATAATTTAGGGGCGGTTCAAGGCAATTTCCACTTGCGGCGGGCGATGTTAAGGTTAGGGTGGGTTCTCGTAACTCCCCTGAGGGACGGTCAGGTTAGATTTGGTATAATTCAGTCATACCAAACCGGCGTGACCAGCCAGACCAGTTCGCCGCCGCCGCGACGGGGCTCAGCGTCGCAGCGGACACACGCGATGGCCGCCTTGGCCAGGCTCAGCGGGCTGCGTTCCAGCCCCAATAGCCAGTCCAGGTAATGGGCCAGATGCGGCATATGGCCAACGGCGGCGACGGCCTTATCGGACCGCGATGGTTGCCGCGGCCCCATCACGGCGGCTTCCGCCAATACCCGTGACAGCTTCGCCGGCCGCCATTGTTCCCCGGATAGTTCATCGCAGGTCAGCGGCCGCGACCCGGCTAGCAGGATCGCCGCTATCTCCTCGGCGGTCTGGTAAGCCCGCACCAGCGGACTAGTCACAATTGCATCCACGGGGAACGATCGCCGTTGCAAACTGCGTGCCAAAGCTTGCGCATCCCGCCGTCCCGCTTCGGTCAGCGGCCGGTCGAAGTCCCGGCGGATGCCCCCTCCCATCGGCACCGCTTCGGCATGCCGGATCAGATACAGCCACATCTGCCTGATACTCCCCCTGCCCGTTGCGGGCTTTGTCCCCCCTGCGGGCATTATACCCGGCGGTCATGCGCCCCTACCGTTGGTTCAGCGAGGCATGCGGTTTGGCCGGACGGCCGCATGGGCGGGCCGTTCCGACTGCTTCCTGGACCGCTGCCCCGCCGCCGCCGGGGTCGGTCACGAGCGTATAATGGGGTGCTCGCCGGGGCAGCCGCGCCTCCGCCGTGCGGAACAATCGAAACCGCTCCCCCCCGCCTGGCGGACCACCGCTCTCCCGGCGACCGCCCCTAAGCTCTAGATTATTCCTCGCCAGACCGACGGCCGCGGCGGCCAACCTGGCGAACCAACCCGATGGTACCCATACAACCGCAATGCTGCAGATACGCCACGACATCCGCAACGTCGCCGTCATTGCCCACGTCGACCACGGCAAAACCACGCTGGTCGACCAGATGCTCCGCCAATGCGGACAGTTCCGCCCCGAGGAGCTCGACCGCCTGGCCGGCGGCCAGCACGGCCTGATCATGGACTCCTACGACCAGGAACGGGAACGCGGCATCACCATCGTCGCCAAAAACTGCGGCATCCGCATCGGCGGCGTCAAAGTCAACTTGATCGACACCCCCGGCCACGCCGATTTCGGTGGCGAAGTCGAACGGGTCCTGAAAATGGCCGACGGTGCCTTCCTGCTGGTCGATGCCGCCGAAGGGCCGCTGCCGCAGACCCGCTTCGTGCTGCGCAAAGCCTTCGCGGCCGGCCTCAAGCCGATCGTGGTCATCAACAAGATCGACCGGCCGGATGCCCGCATCGGCGAAGTCTACGCCCAGGTCTTTGACCTGTTTATCGAGCTGGGGGCTGACGACGAACAGGCCAACTTTCCGGTGATCTACGCCAGCGGCCGCAACGGCGTGGCTACCGCCGACCTGTCGGTGCCGGCGGTCAACCTCCAACCGTTGTTCCAAGCCCTGCTTGATTATGTGCCGCCGCCGCGGGTAGACGTCGACGCCCCCCTGCAGATGCAGGTGACTGCCTTGCAGTACAGCGAATACGTCGGCAAGATCGTGGTCGGACGGGTCTTTGCCGGCAAAATCCGCAAAAACCAAAAGGTCGCCGTCGTCCGCCAGGCGGATGGGCGGGTGTTTACCGACACGGTCGTGCAGGTGCTGGAGTTTGACCGCCTCGGCCAGCGGGAAGTCGATGAAATCCAGGCCGGCGACATCTGCGCCGTCGTCGGGATCGAGGAAGCCGAGATCGGCGACACCATCTGCGAGCCCGAACATCCCCAGCCCCTGCCGCCGCTGACGATCGACGAGCCGACCCTGGACATGCTCTTCCGCATCAACGACTCGCCGTTTGCCGGCCAGGAAGGCAAGCCCCTGACTAGCCGGGAGCTGCGGGAACGCCTCGAGCGGGAGCTGCACCACAACGTGGCCCTGCGGTTCCGCCCCGGCGAACGGGAAAGCGATTTCATCGTCTCCGGCCGCGGCCTGCTGCATCTGGGAGTCCTGCTGGAGACCATGCGGCGGGAAGGGGCGGAGCTGGCTGTCGGCAAGCCGCGGGTGATCATCAAGGAAATCAACGGCCAGAAATGCGAGCCGTATGAAGACCTAGTCATCGAGGTGCCGAACGAGCACGTCGGGGCAGTCATGGCCCTGGTCCAGCCCCGTCACGGCGAATGCCAGAAAATGGAAAGCCATGGGGCGACCACCCAAATCAGCTTCCACATCCCCGCCCGCGGCCTGATCGGCCTGCGGACCCGCCTGCTGACCGCTACCAACGGCACCGCCACCATGCACCACAACTTCCTGGAATATCGCCCCGTCCGCGGCACCGTCCCAGGGCGGGCCAACGGCGTGATGGTCAGCACCGAAACCGGCCGGGCCACCGCTTACGCCATCGAAAGCCTGCAGGAACGCGGCGTACTGTTCGTTCCTCCGATGCAGCCGGTCTATGAAGGGCAGATCGTCGGCGAACACTGCCGCGACAACGACCTGCCCGTCAACATCTGCCGTGAAAAGAAGCTGACCAATATCCGCAGCTCCACCGCCGAGATCAAGACCGTCCTCAAACCGCCGCGCGAGCTGACCCTGGAAGCGGCGCTGGAATACATTGAGGAGGACGAGCTGGTGGAAATCACGCCGAAATCAATCCGCCTCCGCAAAATCCACCTCAAGGAGTCGGAGCGGAAAAAAGCCGAACGCCAACGCGGCTCAACCTAACCCCGCTCCACCCTACCTCCAACCCACTATCCTCCCATCATTTACATTTACATTTACATTTACATTTACATTTACCATTCACTGTTCGCCCCCAGCTACTCGCTATTCCCAACTCCCGAGTCTCATTCCCGCTTGTCTCTTGGCCATTTATACTATTCACCATTCACCATTCACCATTCGTTATTCGCCATTCGCCATTCGCCATTCGCCGTTCGCCCCTCCCGACTCCCCACTCCCGACTCCCCATCGTCTCTTGTCCATTCGCCATTCGCTATTCGCCATTGCCCTACTAGAGGATGCGGACGCGGACCGTCGGTCCGGCGATGCGTTGCAGCAGATGCTGCGGCAGGTGGCAGCGGAGCCGCATCTCGTTGGTGCCGTCGTGGAATTCCTGGCGGTAGACTTCGGCGTGGGCGTTGAGGTAGGCCAGGATTTTGCCGTTACCGGCGTCGGTGATGATTTCGGCGTCGGCGAAATCGGCGGTGAGCATGCCGACTACTGCGTCGGTGAGCTGGTCGAGTCCTTCGCCGGTCAGGGCGCTGATGGCTACGCAGTGGGGGTGGCGGCTTTCCAGGAGCCGCAGCCGGCTGCGGTCGTGCAGGCGGTCGATCTTGTTGAGGACCAGGATGGTCGGCTTGCGGTCGCACTCCAGCTCGCGGAGGACCTGTTCGACAGCTTCGATGTGCCGTTCGGCCTGCGGGTTGCTGGCATCGACCACGTGGAGCAGCAGGCGGGCGTGGCGGGCCTCGGCCAGGGTCGCTCGGAAGGAGGCCACCAGGTGGTGCGGCAGGTCGCGGATGAAGCCGACGGTATCAGAGAGCAGCACCCGTCCCCACTGGCGGATGTGCCATTGCCGCGTGCGAGTGTCCAGCGTCGAGAACAGTTGGTTTTTGACGAGCACCGCGCTGCCGGTGAGGGTCTGCAGCAGTTGCGATTTTCCGGCGTTGGTGTAACCGACCAGGGAGACGGTATATTCCTCGCTGCGGGCACGGACTTCCCGTTCCTTGCGGGCCAGGACTACGGCCAGCTTGGCTTTCAGATCGCGGATGCGGTTGGCGACGAGGCGGCGGTCGGTCTCGAGCTGCGTTTCGCCGGGGCCGCGCAGGCCGATGCCACCGCCGGTCTGCCGGCTCAGATGCGTCCACATGTGCTTGAGCCGCGGCAGGCTATATTCCAACTGGGCCAGCTCGACCTGCAGTCGTGCCTCGGTCGTCCGTGCTCTGCTGGCGAATATATCCAGAATCACTTCGCTGCGGTCCAGAACCTTGACTTTTAACGCCGTTTCCAGATTGCGCACCTGTGGCGGCGACAGGTCGTTGTCGAAGATGACCACGTCGGCGTCGCGGACCTGCACCATCTCCTGCAGCTCCCGCAGCTTTCCTGCGCCGATGTAGGTAGATACCTCGATCTCGTGGCGTTTCTGGGTTAGCTCCCCGACCACCACCGCTCCTGCTGTCTCGGCCAGGCCACGGATCTCGTCGCAGGGATCGTCCGAATGCCACGGGCGGTGCGGCAGGGCCACGCTCACCAGGATCGCCCGCTCGCCGGAAGTGGTCAGGGTCTTGCGCTGCGTGTCAAACGAACGGCTGATCGCGACAACTCCTGCGGGGATAATTTCAGGCTGGTCAATCCGTCCACACTTTCTGGTTCGTCATCCATTATATCCGCTGTTCCATACGGGGTTGCAAGGAAAAAATAAAAGGCCGGCAGGGGAAGCCGTCGGCCAGGGGTCGCCGCATGGCATCTTGTGGCGGTGCGACTGCGGCGGAGGGAGTTAGTCCGTTTGCGGCCAGCATTTTTGGCAACGGCCAGCGTTTGGGCAACAGCCGTCGTGGCGCGGAGGTCGCTGGCCCGCCTGCCGCCTGGGTCGCCTGGTTGGTTAGGGCTGCGGCTGGCCGTCGCCGCCAGGCAACAGGGACAGCCGCGGCAGCTCGTTGCGTGGCCGGCCGGTGAACACGGGGTTGACCTGCAGGCTGACCGTGCCGCGGTCGGGGTTATACTTCATCACGCCGCGCAGTTCGGCGGCTGCCCCGACGCCGGCCAGTCGCTTTTCGATCAGCGGCGCGGTAAGGGGCAGGCCAGGAGCGGCGGTGGATACCGCAGCGCTGAGGGGGGTGCCTGGCCGTCCCGCCGCACCGCTGAAACCGGTGCTGGTTAACCGCGTGGGGAGGATCGGTCGCTCGTCCGTAACCGGCCGAACTTCGGCCAGGGTTGTCCGCGAGCCATGTTCGAGGTGGACGAGCACCGTTTCCGGCTTGTTGAGGTCGATTTCGTGGAGGGTGACCCGTTCGCGGGGCGTCCCCTGGTGCATGGTGACCCGGAGGGTGGCGCGGTTGCCTACGGGTCGTCCGAGGGCGCAACGGACGCGGACGCGATATTCGCCGCTGAAGGCGGAAGGAGCGGTATACACCTCCGAGCGGTCGCCGTCGCGGCTGTGCAGGACATCCGCCTTGAGGACGCCGCCGCCGACGGTGCGTTTATGGGTCGGGGAACAGACCGAGCCGCACGGTTCCTCGACATAAAGGTCGAGGTCGGCCGGGCCTTGCCAGATCAGCTCGATGGTCAGGTCGCGGCGGGTCTGTTCGGCCAGGAGGCGGTCGAGGGCGGGCCGCTGCGGGTTATCGCTGGGGATCTTGGGGAGGAGTTTCTGGAGCAGCGAGCGGGCCTGCTGGTGATAGTTGGCCTCGTCGGTGTTCCAGTCGCGGCCCAGCAGGTTGCGGCCGGCCCACAGCACGGCGTCGCTATCGGGCTGGCCGGCCCGTTCGGCGTAGGCCAGGGCGTTGGCATAGGCCAGCGGTTCGTCCGGGGCCGCGGCGGCTGCCCGCTTGCAGAAGGCGATAGCCAGGTCGAACTTCTTGTTCTCGGCCATGGCCTGGGCGGCCCGCAGCAGGGCCTGCGGGTCATTCGGCTCCAAGTCCATCGCCGCCAACTGTGCCCGCAGAACCTCTTCCGGCGACGCCTGCGACAGTTGCAGGGCGATCGCCAATGCTTCGTGTGTCCACGCCTCGGTGGTCAGTCCCTTGCGGAGGCCGGCCTTGAGCAGCTCAGCGGCGGCGGAATACTCGTCCATCTCCATGAGGAACTCCGCCGAGGCAACGATCAGGCCGGGGTCCTCGACAGTCCAGTCGACCGCCTCGTTCCACATGCGGCGGGGGTCCTTGCTGAGTTTGGGTTTGAGGACGGCCGGATCGTAGCGGGGATCGACGACTTTGGGTTTTTCCCCGGCGGCGACAGTCTGGGCAGGCGGGTTGGCCTGGGCATTGGCCGCGCCGGCGGCAGGCTGCTGGCCGGCCGGGCCGATGACGATTGGACCGCCGCGCGGTTCGCCGGGAGCGCGGACTTGGCCGCCGGCCCCCTGCGGTTTGAGCTTGATCGAGGAGGCGGGGTGGTAGCGGTGAGTGCCGCGGATGAGCAAGGCCCGGGCCGGGGGATAGTAACCGATGGAGTTCAACTGTTTGGTGTCAAGGATCGGGGCTTCATCGTCAATAGGCTGGAGGCCGCCCGGGCCCGGGCGGCGGGTCTGGAGCCATTCGCCGCGGGCGACCGTCTCGACGATCAGCTCCATCAGCAGGCGGCTCTGGTCGCCCCCTTGCAGTCCGAATTGACCGCCGAGGTTGCCAAATTGGCCGAGCATACCGCCGCCGATCTGCAGGCCGCCGCCGCCCACGCCGAGGTTCTGGTTAAACGGGTCCGGGCCGAACATCTGGTTACCCCCCTGGAACTGGCCAAATTGCCCAAGCCCCGGGGGTACGCCTGCCTGTCCGAACTGTCCGAGCTGGCCAAAGGCGCCGCCGAAGCCGTAGAAGTTCTGGGCGCCGAGCACGGCCCCGTAAATGGCTAACGCCGAGTTCTGGAAAAAGAGGTTCATCCACAGCATCTGCTGGTTGACGGCGTTGGGGATCGGAATGGCCAGGTCGGCGACCGGGAAAACCCGCGTCACTTTCTCTTCCAGCCGACGTTCAAACGTCGTGATCTCGACATAGGTCGGACGGACGATGAAGGTAGCATCCATCGACAGCAGGACGATGTCCAGGAAGTCGCCGAGCTTCATGCCACGGACGCTGGTCGCCGCGAGGTTCGGCCGCTTGTCTTTGATGTCAGGGACTCCGATGGCCTTGAAGTACTGCTCCATGATGACGAAGTTGATGCCGTGCTGCTTGGAGAGCAGATTGATCAAGTCGTTAAGGGTCTGGTCGTTGATGTTGACGTTGTCGGGCAGCCGGACTTCGTCGTTTTCGATCTTGTTTTTGAGGTCGATCTGCGATTGCGGCGGATTGGGGCCGAGGTTGGAGTGGAGGTAGGCCTCACGCCGCAGGCTGGTCAGCTCCCGCCAGACGGCCGCGGGGGGGTAGTGGATGGGCGGCTCATCCGGGTAGGGGATGGCCGACTTTTCGGTCTGCATCAGGGAGATGAGGAAGCGGTCTTCCCGGATGCGGACCAGCTCCCGCCACTCGCGCAGTTGGGTGGCGGCCTGGCCGATCATGTAGCTGGCGGTGGCGGTGACTGGTACCGGCTGGCCGGCGTTGATCCGTTCAGCCCGCAGCAGTTGGGCTTCCTGATAGGCCAGCTCAAAGCGAGCCTGCTGCATCAGTTGCCGGAACTGGTCGATGCGGAACTGGATGCGGTTGTCGTCGCGGGTCTGTTCTTCGAGGGCATTGAGGCGTTGCCGGCTACGGGCGACCAACTGCCGTTCGAATTCGGCCTGCCGCTTGATTTCTTCTCCCTTGAGCCAGATGTCGCGCATGGCCGCTTCGGCATCGGCGACGAGCTGCTGGCGGACGACGTCGCTGAGCAGGGCGTTTTGCTGGAGGGCATCGCGCAGGCGTTTGAGATCCTCGTAGGCCCGGTCGGGGTCGATGCGGAGGCGTTGCCGGGCCTCACGGATGGCGGCCTGGGTCTGGAGGCGGGCTTGGTCTTCGGCGACCCGCCGCTCCTTGAGCTGCTGCTCCAGCAACTCGGCCGGCGACGGTTCCCCTTGTCGCGGCGGCTGCCCTTGCGGCGGCTGTCCCTTCGGGTCCTGGGCGGTTGCAACCGGTTGCTCCGTCGGTTGCGGCGTGGGGCCGGTCCCCTCCCGGAACCGCCGTTGCAGTTCCTGCAGGGTGAGCCGCCCGGCGCGGAACTGCTCCAGCAGCTTCAGGCCGACTTCCGCCTCGCGGTCCTGCGGGTCCAGCTTTTGGATCATCCGGAACAGGTGGGCGGCGTCATCCCACCGCTGCAGGTTGATGGCCCACGCCGCCTGCGTCAGATATTCCTCGCGATAAAGCTTGACCTGGGCGCTGGCCAAGGCCAAGGCCCGGTCGGACTGGAGCATCGCCGGAGCGTGCTTGTGCGGCGTGCTTTGCCACTGCTCGACCATCAAGTTCAGGAAATAGTGGTCGTGCTGCGGCGGCGGCAGAGCGACGCTCAGCTCCTTGTGCACCTCGCGACGGCCGACATACCCCTTTACCTGCAGGTGAATGGCTGCGGCGGCGGGCTGGCCGATCTTGCCCACAACCAGCGTGCCGCGGTCGGCCCGCAGGGGGGGCAGACGTGTCGGGTAGGCTTCCGCCACTTCCGGACCGAACTGGAACTGCTCGACTTTCAGCACCGGCACATCGATGGCCGCGAGCAGACGGCGGGCGAACTCGTTCCGCTTGCTCAACTGCTCCAGGTTTTCCTGCAGGCGGACGACGGCCCCACCCGAGAGAACGGCCAGGCCGTGCAGGTTGGCGGCGTTGACCCGCAGCCCGAGCGGTACGGCAAAAAACAGGATGTCGCGGGCGTCGAGCTGGCCCCCCAATGCGAGCCGGTCCGCTTCCGACAGCGGCTGGAAGGCGCTTTCGCCGTCGCCTAGTAGGAGGATGGCCTGCGTGCGGGCCGGATTGGCGGGGATGCTGGCGATAGCCCGGCTCAAGGCCCCCTTCAGGTCGGCTGCGCCAGAACCATACTCCAGCTCGGTTAGGGTCGCGGCGGCCTCACGCACTTCCGGCGATTGCGGGGCGAAAAATCCCCGCGTCAGCGGCTTGGTCGCTTCCGGCGTACTGACCGTCCAGACGCTCAGGCGGTCCTGCGCGTCCAGGACGTTACCCAAGGCTTCGATGATCGCCCGGGCCTGCCGCAGGGGTTTGCCCGCCTGGCTAGCGGTAGTATCGACAAGCACCAGAATGTCTCGCGGCCGCGCCGCACCCTCCAGGGGCGCCCGTACCTGCCAGGCGAACAGCATCGCCCCATCCCGCGGCTGGTAGGTCAGCACTGGCAACTGGCTGAACTTGCTGACCGCCAGGTCCTCGGTGAAGTGCGTCGTGTCCGGACGGCCGCCGCCGGGACGGGCCGGACCACTGCCCGGTCGAATATCCCCAAACAGCGAGGTCCCTATGGCCGTTGCGGCCGCGATGCCCCCCAGCACGACGGGCATCAGACGCAGGTGCCTGAGTAGCTTCATAAGCCGTCGCTCCTTAACTCCTTGACCGACCAGGCGGCCAAACCCTGCCTGCCGGAATATCTGACAAGCAAACGACGCAAACCTGAATCCAAACCATAGCCCCTTTTGGGTTAGTCTAACCTTACTAACGCCGCAACTGAAGAGGTGTTAGCGGCCGGATGGGGAATTTTGGGGGGCAAAGCACATATGGGCGCATTCCTCGGCGGAATCGGCAGGTCCGGCGACGGTTGCCGGATTTGACTTTTGGGAAGATTTGACTTTTGGGAATCATGGTCTATGTATGTGTGACTGTGGCCGTCAACGCCCCGGGCAACGGTCAGACAGGTGGCGGAACCGTTTGCCGCTCGCCCACGGGTTGTAAACAGTTGTACCACAACAGTTTAGGATACGAAACGGCCACAAATGGTGGGTCCCAGACGCATGGCTGCTCCCTACTTGCCCCCCGAGCCGCCCCCCGAGCCGCCCGCGGATGTGGCCGAGTGGCGGCGACGGCTGCTGGGCCAGACGCAACCCCCGGCGGTTCCACCTGCCGATACGGGAACCCCCACCCCGCCGCCGACCAACGGTACCAGCGGCATCCACGCCCTGTTGAGCCGCATCAAGCCGCCCGCAGTCCATACACCTGATGCCACTCCTGTGTCGGATTTTCCGACACATGATACCTCCCTGATCCGTCCCGGCACGATCCGCCGTTCCGCCGCCGCTGCCCCCTACGGATCCGGCTACGCCCCCTTGGGGGACGACTTGCATGCCGAACTCGCCCGCCTCCGCAACGAAAACAGACAGCTCCGCCAACTGCTGGAAGATATCCGGTCTACCCTCCAGGAAGCCAGCGAGAATGAGCAAAAGTTCACTGCTCGCATTGCAGAATGCGAAAAGACCATCGCCGAAAAAGATGCCCTGATCGAGCAGCTCAACCAGCAACTGGCGGAAATCGAGGAACAGATCGCCCGCGGCGAGTTGGTGCCCCGATCGGCCACGCCCAAAACCCGCTCCGAACTGGAGGAATGGGCGGACGAGCTGGAACGGGAAAGTGTCCGCCTTGCCCAGGAGCGGAAAAAACTCGAGGAGGAGCAGCGGCAGCTCCGCGAGGACGAAGAGGCCCTCGAAGCCCAGATGCGGGAAATGGAGATCCAGATGGCCCGCGAGCGGGCCATGCTCTCCCGGCAAGAGAACGAGCTGCAACGGCTGTATCGGGAAATCCAGGCCGAACTGCAAGCGATGCAACGCGGCGACGCCAGCCTGCGGGAACAACTGGCCAATTTCCGTCGCCGCGCCCAGGACATCATCCACCCTTCGCCAAACAAGTCATAAACGGAACCTCCCATGCAGCGGGCGGCCCCGTCGTGAGACCGACACGGCGGGGCCGCTCCGCTTGTGCCCCCTCAGTCCGCCACGCCGAGACTAGCTACGCCGGGGATGACCCGGGCGGCGTTGCCCGGTGGGCCGGTTGTGCTGTCGGCGGCAGGCACGCCGGGACGGCTCGTCGTCCATTTTGCGGCGTCCCTCCTACAACAACTCCATTGTTAGCTCGTTTGTCCGTCCACTGTGGACCCGTTTGTCCGTGCGTGAGGAACGGTCATGCCTCTGTGTATCCGTGCGACCGCCGGGTCGGCCCCAGACGGCGGGGGGTGGCCGGTGGTCCGTGTCCTGGTCACATTTGGGTTGTCATTGCTGGCGGTCGCCGCAGGCAGCCTTCCCGCCCGGGCGGCCGAGCCGGTCGTCTGGAAGCTCTGGCCGGACACGCCGCCCGGCGAAACCGGCAGCGTCGGCCCGGAACGGTACGTGGAGCCGAAGAAACCTGGTGCGGCCGACATCAAACGCCTGACCGATGTCAGCGTCCCGACGTTGACGATTTATGCCCCGACGGCCGACCGCCGCACCGGCACGGCGGTGATCGTCGCGCCCGGCGGGGGTTACTCCATCCTGGCCATCGAGCACGAGGGGACGCAGGTATGCGAGTGGCTCCAGTCGCTGGGGGTGACCGCCGCCCTGCTGAAATACCGGGTGCCGCGGCGGCCCAACCAGTCCCCGGAAAACCTCGCCATGCTCCAGGACGCCCAGCGGGCCGTTTCGCTGCTCCGCAGCCGGGCCGCCGAGCTGGGTATCGACCCGCAGCGGATCGGCATGCTCGGCTTCTCCGCTGGCGGGCACCTCACCGCCAGCGTCTGCCTGGCCCACAAACGCCACTACGAGCCGGTGGACGCCGCCGACCGCCAACCCGCCATTCCCAATTTCGCCCTGCTGATCTATCCGGCCTGGCTGGTCGACAAGGAAGGACGCCTCAAGCCGGAATTCGCCCCCGCCGCCAATAGTCCGCCGATGTTCTTGGTCCATTCCCACGACGACCCGATCAGCAGCGAAAGCAGCGCGGCGTTGTATCTGGCGTTGAAGCGGCAGAACGTGCCGGCGGAGCTGCACATCTACGCCAGCGGCGGACACGGTTACGGCATGCGGAAGGTGCCGCACCCCTGTGCTTCCTGGCCGCACCGCGCCGCCGAGTGGATGGCCGACCGCGGCTATTTGCGTCCCGCCGCGGGCAAGCCCTGAGACCGCCTCGGTTCCGACGACGATAACCCGGCAAGCGGACGCGTCCGCCACGGCCCGACTTTTCGATCCTCAACCGTTGACGGAGTGAACCGGATCCATGCCTTGGCAAGTTCTGGCGACCGACTACGACGGCACCCTGGCTCACGACGGGCGGGTCGAGCCGGCGACCTGGCACGCCCTGGAGCGGCTACGGGCCGCGGGGCTGCGGCTGATCCTGGTCACCGGCCGCGTCCTGCCGGAGTTGCTGGAGGTGTGCGATCGGCTGGAGCTGTTCGATGCGGCGGTGATCGAAAACGGGGCGGTGCTTTACGAGCCGTCGCGGCGGCAACGCACGGTGTTGGCCACGCCGCCATCGCCGCAGTTCCTGGACGCCTTGCAGGTCCGCGGCGTCGCCCCGGTCATCACCGGCGAGGTGATCGTCGCCACCTTCCAGCCGCACCAGCACGCGGTGCAGCAGGCCATCGATGCCACCGGCCTGCCTTTGCAGGTCATCATGAACAAGGACGCCGTCATGGTCTTGCCGCACGGCGTGGACAAGGCCTACGGCCTGCAGCAACTGGCTGGCCGCACGGGGTTTGGCTCCGAGCGGGTCATCGGCATCGGCGACGCCGAGAACGATCTGACCTTTTTGCACTGGTGCGGCTACAGCGTGGCGGTGGCCAACGCCTTGCCGGAAGTGCAAGCGGCGGTCGATTGGACGACCCCCTCGCCGCGCGGGGCCGGCGTGGTCGAAACCGTCGAGCGGCTGCTCAGCGGGACCCTGCCGCCGGGCCGGCGGAACCGTAGCTGAGAGCCGACCCCTGCTTCGGACCCGTGCCGGAGAGCACGCTGCGTGCCCGGTCGGCTACGCTCCGTCAGCCGATGGCGGTGCAGTTCGGATCGGCGGGGAGGATGTTGACCCGGCGGCCGCCCTGGTCGAAGTAGACCGTGCCGTTGGTCAGGGCAAACAGCGTGTCGTTGCGGGCGCGGCGGACGTACCGCCCGGGGTGGAACTTCGTCCCCAGTTGCGTCACCAGAATGCTGCCGGCGGTGACGAACTGGCCGCCGTAGGCCTTGACGCACCGCCGCTTCGACAGCGAGTCGCGACCGTTTTTGACCGAACCTTGCCCCTTTTTATGTGCCATGGCCTCGTCTCCGGCGTCGGTTCGCTCCGTCTGCTACCCGTTGGATGGTTCCGCTGGGTTGTCCAGCCCGCTGGGTTGTTGCTCGCTGGGCTGTCCAACCCCTACATTACGCAGGTTGTAGGGTTTTCTTGCCCTCGGATTACGCAGGTTGCCATCGGGAACAGTTTACTTATGTTCCGCGGGCGATAGCGGCAAGTCCGGCGGGGGGGATGAGCGGCGGTCCAGGTAGTCGGCCAGGGCGTCACGCCAGTGCCTGAGCGGCGGCAGGCCGTATTCGGCCAGGCGGCGTGTGGCCAGGACGCTGTAGCCGGGCCGACGGGCCGCAGCGGGATACGCGTCGGAGCGGATGGGCGTGACCGGCACGGTCCGGCCGCTCATTTCGACGATCGCCTGGGCGAACTGGTACCAACTGCAGACTCCGCCGTTGACCACGTGGACGATGCCGGTCGCATGGCGACGAACCAGGGCGATGACCGCTGCGGCGACATCGGCGGTGTAACTGGGCGTGCAGTACTGGTCGTGGACAACCCGCAGGGGCTGGCCGGCGGCGGCCCGTCGCAGGATCGTTTCGACGAAGTTGCCCCCTTTGCCGCCGGGGCCGCATGGGCCGTACAGGCCGCAGGTCCGCACGATCAACGCCTGGGGCAGTCGCTGCCGGACCAGATATTCGCCGCACAGCTTGCTCAGGCCATAGACGTTGACTGGCCCGGGGGCCGCCGTCTCCGGGATCGGCTCGTCGCGGTCGTCGAGTCCGAAGACGTAGTCGGTGCTGATGTGGACGAAGCGGCAGCCGAGGCTGTGGCAGGCTTCGGCGAGGGCGGCGGCGCCCCAGGCATTGACCGCGAAGGCGGCCGCCGGCTCGCTTTCAGCCCGGTCCACATGGTTGTAGGCCGCGCAGTTGATACACACCTGCGGCGCTAGCGGCGCCAGGACTTGTGCGATCGCCGCGGCGGAAGCGGTCACGTCCAGTGCGGACCGGTCCAGCGGCACCGCTGCTGCGCCCCACTGTCGGACGATTTCCCGCCCGAGCTGGCCGGCGGCACCCGTCACCACGCAACGCATCCATGACGGCTCCTGGCCGGGCCGCGGCTAGCCCTGCCTCGCCCCCCGGCCTATCCCGCGGGCCTATTCCGCGGTTCTGTCCTTCCGAACCGGGAGCCGGCGGCCGGGCCGCGGCGGCGGCCTACCTGCTCGTGCTCGTCGTACTCATGCAGCGGCGACCTACTTGCCCATGAAGCTGCTGTCGCCGGTCCGTAGGGTCGTCTTTTGCTCCTGGTACAGCTCCACCTTGGTGTCGGTCATGCCGATGGTGACGGTCAGCTCCCCTTTGAGCTTGACGACGATTTCGGCAGAGACCACCCGCTGCGTCCGCGGGTCAAAGTAGATCACCCCCTTGGGGGGCTGCTCGCCGCTCCCTTTGGGGACTTCCAGTTTCCCCTCGCGGATGCGGAACATCAGGCCGCTGTCGCTCGAGGTGGATTTGGGGACCGTATAGACCAGATCCGTCTCGACTTCGATCTTGTCGAACTCCTTTTTCCCCTCTTCCGTGCCGGGGCCGACATACTTGAACTTGTAGGTGATCTCGTAGGTACCGATCGGTCCCAGCGAGACTTTGGTCTTGTGATCCCAGGTGTCGCCGGGCTTTTTCGGGCTATCCGGGACGATCCCGAAGGTCGGATCGCACATCTGGCGGATGGCGTCGTCCGTGACGATATTGCGCAGCATGGATTCCATCTGGTTACTGCCGGCGGCGAGCTTGCGAACAAACTCGTCGCGGCCTGCGACCGCCTCGACCTGGTACCCCTTGTTGAGGGTAACGGTGAACTTGGTGCCCACCAGCTTCTTGAAAAACTCCATCAGGCCGGGGTTGCCCGCGGTCACGCCCCCGTCCGGCAGCGACGAATCATAGTTGATCGTGTTGCCGGAGATGTCGATGCTCAGCTTCAGTCCTTCGACTTCCTGTTCCAGGACCCACTTGTCGCCGTCCTGTTTCTGCGGCGTCCACTTGAAGTAATAGGTACTTTCCTGCTTCTGCGTGGCGTCCTGGCCTTGCACCTTGATGATTTGGGACACCTGCGTTTTCAGCTCCTGATAAAATGCCTTGTCCTTCTCGAATTTGGGCGTGAAGGTACGGGCGTTCGGATCCGCCTTGGGCTCTTCCTTTTTCGGCTCGACCTTTTGGGGTTCTTCCTTCTTCGGTTCTTCCTTCTTCGGTTCTTCTTTTTTTGGTTCGTCCTTTTTCAGCCCGTCCTTTTTGGACTCCTGCTGTTTGGGTTCTTCCTTTTTGGGTGCGTCTTTTTGGGGCTGCTGGTTTTGTACGGCCGGGGCATTGGGGGCCTGGACGGGCACGGTCCGCGCAGCCGGCCCGGCGGCGAGCGGCGAACCGCCCGCCACGGCCAGCCCGACGCTGCCCGCCAGGATCAGGACAAACATACGCAGTCGCAACACGGTCGGTTCTCCTTGCATGGCGGTTGTTCCTGGCCGCCGTATCGTCCCCGCGCACCGCCACGGCGACGCAACGGCGTCCACCTTCATACTCCTGTGGAGTGGTGTTCTACCTGTGCCGGACGCAGAAGCAAGCGGTAGTGGTCCGATCGGGCCAGGCGGTGCCGAAATTGTTACACACAGCCCAGCTATTTGTTGACTTTATACGTAGTCACCCCCTTCCCGGCGGTTCCGTTCGGTGGGAACCTTCCGGGGTCGTTTCAGCGTCGCGGCAACAGCCAGGTTGCCAGCATGACCCCGGCCAACAGGGCGGCAAAGGCCAGCAGCACGCTGCCGGCTACATAAGCCAACGCGGCGGGCCAGGCTCCATCCCGCAGTAGCTTGTACGTTTCCCATTCGAAAGTCGAAAACGTGGTGAACCCGCCACAAAAACCGGTTCCTAACAGCAGATACCAGTGGCGGGAGGACGGGTCGAGCCGCTCCAGCAGCAGCGTGCCCACAAGCCCCAGCAGCAGTGAGCCGCCGATGTTGACCAGCAGCGTGCCCCAGGGTAGTCCTCCCGGCCATTGCTGGTTTTCGATCCAGCGACCGAGCCAGTATCGCAGGTTGCCGCCGACGGCGCTACCGATCGCCACCAGCGTGACCGGATGCACCGCCGTTGCGACCAGCCACTGCATCAGGTTGGTCATGACCGTTCCTTTCCGTTGCGACAATCCATCTTCTCCGACAGGTTCCGGCGTTCCCCGGTCCGACGGCAGAGGTCGGTCAGTCCGGTTCGGTGCGGCGGAGCATTTTGACCCCCTCGATGGTGATCAGTCCTTCCGGCACCGCCTGGTCGAGGAACGGCAACAGGCGAGCGATCTGTTCGGCTGTATCGACGATCTCGATGAGCACGGGCAGTTCGGTGAGGTAGTCCGGCGACCGTTCGCTGTGCAAGCGGCGGTGGGTCCCAAAGCCGAGCGGCGTCCGCAGGACCACGGCGTTGCTCAGGCCAAGCCGGCGGGCTTCCGCCAGGATGGCCTCATAGAGCGGCTGGCTGCCGAACTGGTCCGTATCGTCAACGAAAATGCGCAGCAACTGGGCTTCAACCATCTGCCGCATGATCGGGAATTCCTGCGGGTCAGGCAAGTACTCAGCCGGATCGGGTCGCGGCGGCACCACGACGTGCCCGCGGGCCTGTTCCAGCTCATCGGTCCGTCGGCGGAAGACCAGCACATGAGCCCGCTCCAGGGTAAACGTCCCGGCTGGCACCGTCGCGGCCACCTCTGTCAAATAACGGCCGATGACGGCGGGTGCGTCCAAACACTCGACAAGGAGCGGGCGGGGCTGGACCAGCGCCCACCGTCGCGGCCGGATCCATTCCCCGCGACTGTCCAGCCCCAGCTCCCCTTGCAGGACGGTGGCCCCACACAGGCCGTGTTCCATCGCCCGTTGCAGCAGTAGGTCGACCGTCCGCCGCCACCAGCCGCTGCGGTCGGTGTTCCGCAGCCAGACACGCAGCAGGGCCTGTTCCCCTTCGAGTTTCACGCCGTCGGACCTCGCCCGCATGGCCGTTTCCCCGTTGCGATTATCCCGACCCTCTGCAGGTCCGGCCACGCCGCCGCAGCAACCATCCGGGCCGGGTCAACTTTTGGGGGGAAACGGCCGGCGACGGGACAGACAAAACGAAAAACTCCTGCACGCGCTGTTTCCCCGTGCAGGAGTTATCAGCCACCGAACTATTTACAATGCGGTGACGATTCCGGCGAACTCCATCGCCGCCTGAATGTCTGTACGCACATACATATTATGCACGCCACTGGCGGATTTGTCAAGCGGAAATGCAAAAAAATTCTTCCCTGCGGCCTGTTCTGTGGTCCGCTCCGCTCAGGCGGCGTGGGTCCGCCTCCCGCTCAGGGCGGGGAGATAGGCGTCCCGCTCAGGCGGCGTGGGTCAGTTGGGCTTCCAGCAGGCGGCGCAGTTGCTTGTAGTCCGGCTTGCCGTTGCCGAGCACGGGGATGGCGTCCAGCCGCTGGACGTCGTCCAGACGCATCACCCCGCGGAACCCTTCCTGTTGCAATATAGCGTTGGCCTCGCGCAGGCTGATCGGCTCGGTGGTGAACAGGACGATCCGCCGGCCCTGCGGGGTTTCGATCCCTTCGACGGCCGCCCGCGGCCCCTGCGGCGTCGGCGGCCAACGTCGCACAAACGGCTCCTCCAGCGCCGGCAGCGAGATCATCTCGCCCCCCGCCTTCAAAAACCGCTTCAGCCGTCCGTGGAACACCACGTAGCCGTCGGCGGTTCGCTCGGCTAGGTCGCCAGTGATGTACCACCGCCGCCCGTCCTGTTCCACAAACGGCGGCGGCCCTTCGCCCCCCAGGTAGCCGTCAAAGACGTTCGGGCCGCTGACCAGCAGCATCCCCCGCTGCCCGGGCGGCAATGGCTGCAATGTGTCCGGATCGACGATCCGCACCTCCACCCCCGGCAACGGCTCGCCGATGCTCCCGGGACGGGCGCGTCCTGGCCGGTTGACCGTCACCACGGGGGAGCATTCGGTCACGCCGTAGCCCTCCAGCAGCTCCGCCTGCGGGGCCAGTTGCCGCACCCGCTCGAATAGGTGTCGTGGGCAGGCTTCTGCTCCCACCAGGATCAGCCGCAGCGAGTCCAGATCGCCGGGCCGGGTCCGGTCCAGCAGAAAGCTCAAAAAGGTCGGCGTCGTGGCGATGATCGTCGGGCGGTAGGCGGCGATTTTGCGGACCAGCCCCGCCGCATCGGTCGGGTCAGGGTGATGGACGATCTTGACGCCGGTAAACAGCGGCAGCAGGCCGGTGATGGTCAGGCCGAAGCTGTGGAAAATGGGCAAAAAGCCAAGGGCAGAGTGGCTGCGGGTCAACTGCAAAGCCTGCAGGCAGGCCCGCTGGTCGGCCAGGATGTTGCGGTGCGACAGGGGGACGGCCTTGGGGGCCTTCTCGCTGCCGCTGGTAAAGAGGATGACGGCGGTCTGCTCCGGGGCGGTGGCCGCCGCCCGCAGCAGCCGCTGCCCGTACCATTTCCCTGCTAGCCGGACCAGCAATAGCCGCCCGAGCCGCTCGCCGTAACCGATACGGCCGCGCAAGTCCTCCAAGAAAATATACTCGGCTCCCGGCACCGCCACGCCGACCCGGTCGACAAACGCTCGGGCGCTGACCACATACCGGATGCCGGTCAGCCGCACGGCGTGGGCTAGCATCGCCTCGCCGGTGGTCCAGTTGAGCAATACCGGCACCTTGCCCGCCAGAGACAGGCCCATCAGGGCCAGGTCGCAGCCGACGGAGGCCGGCAGCATCAGGCCGACCCGCGGCTGCGGCAGGGTACGGAAACGGGTGGCCAGTGCGGCAGCCCCGGCCAGCAGCCGCTCGTAGGTCAGCACCCCGGCCCGGTCGTCGGCGACGATCACGTCCCGCGGGCACTCCAGCGCCTGACGCACAAACGCCTCCGGCACTGTCTGGCCGACGATCGTCAGCGGCGTATTGGCCGACGGTGGCCGGAACCACGCCGCGGGCGGCGGTGGCGGCGGGACCTGCTCCTGCAGCCCCTCTGCCAACGCCCACAGCTCCCCTAGACGCTCCGGAATCCGCACGCTGCTGAACCCGAACTGCCGCTCCACCGCCAAGGTCAACTCCATCACGTCCAGGCTGTCGATCCCCAGTTGCTGGAAGGTCGTCTCCGGCCGGTTTTCCTCGTCCCGCAGCGGTCGCCGCAGCTTCTCTTCCAGCAGTTGGGCGATCGCCTGCTTGGTGGCCGGCCGGACGCGGGACAGGTCGTATTCCGGCGGCGTTTGCGGCGGCGGATAGACGTGCGTCCGCGGTCCGAACCAAAAATGGTGCGGCACGAACACCGGCTCCTCGCGTGGTACATCCGCGTTGTACCACGCCTCCAGCCACGGATTGAGCAACTCCCGCTGCGGCTGCGGCCGCTGCTGCGGCGGGAAAGCTTCCACCGTCATCGTTACATTCCGCCGCGGCGCAAAGACAAATAGGTTGGCGATCCACAGGAACAATCCCTGCAGGATGCGGCGCAACAGCGGCGGCGGTCCGTCCGCCCAGCTATACATGCTCCCCCACAGGCCGCGAGTCCGCACCAGCACGATCGTGACGTCCGGCACCGCCGCCAGCACGTCCGCCGCCAGCCGGGCCCCCCCGAGCCGCTCGCTGCCGTCCCGCGACAGACGCCCGCTCGGCCACAATACCACGTTCTGCCCGGCCCGCAACGCCGCGATGACCTGCTCGGTCGCCGCTGCCAGCCGCTCCCGGTCCGCCTGCGACACCCGCGTGACGTCCGGTACGCTGATCCCTTGGAATAGCCAGCGGAACGGGGCCAACAGCGGGTTGCGGAAGTTGGACTCCAGCAGCACCGGCCGCATGTGGAAGACCGGCCACAGATGGGCGATCACCAGCGGCGGGTCGGCGTACGCCGGATGGTTGGGCAGGATCAGATACGGTCCGGGATGCTGCCGCACCTGCTCCAGACCCTGCAGGCGCACGCGGTAGCGGCACCCCAGTACGCCGCGCATGACCGCCCACACCAGCCACTGCAGCAGACGCAGCACGCCGCGCATGACCCCCGCCATGACTTGCCCCCTTGGCCCGCCGTCTCCGCTGATGGAGCATACCCGCTGGCTGGCCGTCCGGCCACGGCCCTTGCGGGGACCGGTCCCCTCCTCATCCGGCAGGCGGCGGTTGGCCCAGCGGCATGTGGTCTGCCGCCTCAGACGTTGTAGGTGCCGCTGGCGGTGGTGCCGCCGCGACCGGTCCAGTTGGTGTGGAAGAACTGGCCGCGGGGTCGGTCGATCCGCTCGTAGGTGTGGGCGCCGAAGTAGTCGCGTTGGGCCTGCAGGAGGTTGGCCGGCAGCCAGGCCGAGCGGTAGCCGTCGTAGTAGGCCAGGGCGCTGGCCATCGCCGGGACGGGGATGCCGTTGGCGGCGGCCAGGCCGACCACCCGCCGCCAGCCGCTTTGGGCTCGCCCCAGCTCGCCGGCAAAGTACGGGTCGAGCATCAGGTTCACCAGTTGCGGGTTACGGTCGAAGGCTTCCTTGATCCGCCCCAGAAAGACGCTGCGGATGATGCAACCGCCGCGCCACAGCAGGGCGATCCCGCCATAGTTCAGCTCCCATCCGCTGGCCTGGGCTTGCGCCCGCAGCAGGGTGAAGCCTTGGGCATAACTGATGATCTTGCTGGCGTAGAGGGCCATTTCGATGTCGGCGACCAGTTGCTCGCGGTCCTCCTGCCGTCGCGGCGAGGGTCCGGCCAGCACCCCCGCCGCCTGCACCCGCTGCTCCTTCTGCGCCGACAGGCAGCGGGCGAACACCGCCTCGGCGATCAGCGTTAGCGGCACGCTGTTTTCCGTCGCCGCATCGACCGTCCATTTCCCCGTCCCTTTCTGGCCGGCAGCGTCTAGGATCAGGTCGACCAGTGGCTGGCCGGTTTCCGGGTCCTTGTAGCCGAAAATGTCGGCGGTGATCTCGATCAGGTAGCTGTCGAGCACGCCACGGTTCCAGCGGCTATAGACCTGCTGCAGCTCCGGCGGGGTCAGCCCCAGCAAGGCCTTCATCAGGTGGTACGATTCGCCGATCAGTTGCATGTCGCCGTATTCGATGCCGTTGTGGACCATTTTGACGAAGTGTCCGGCGCCGCCGGGACCGACCCAGTCGCAGCAGGGGACTTCGCGGCCGTCGGCGTCGCGGACCTTGGCGGCGATGGCCTGGAGGATGGGGCGGACCTCCGGCCAGGCGGACGGATCGCCACCGGGCATGATGCTGGGGCCGCGCAAGGCCCCTTCCTCGCCGCCGGAAACGCCGGTGCCGATGTAGCGGATGCCGCGGCTGGCCAGCTCCTTCAGGCGCCGCTCCGTATCGCGGAAATGCGTGTTGCCGCCGTCGATGAGGATGTCCCCCGGCTCCAGATACGGCAGCACGGCGGCGATGGTGTCGTCCACCGCCTGGCCGGCTTTGACTAGCATGATGATCTTACGGGGCCGCCGCAAGGCTGCCGCCAGCTCCTGCGGCGAATGCGTCCCGATGATCCGCTTGCCCCGCCCGCGGCCCTGCACAAACTCGTCCACCCGGCTGGTCGTCCGGTTGTACACCGCTACCGTGTAGCCGCGCGACTCGATGTTCAGCACCAGGTTCTCGCCCATCACCGCCAGGCCGATCAGGCCGATGTCGGCGAGGGCCGTTGCCGCTTCTGCCATGGCTGTTTCCTTCGCGATTTCCGTTTCTGATCGGGAACAGTAACCCAAATGCATGGGAATTGTAGCAGTTCCGGCAGCAGCGGGGATGGCTTCTGCCGGGGCACGCCGGGGAGCGGGCCGGGGCGGCAGGCCGGCTCAGACCGCTCCCAAGCCGGGGCCGTTGAGGATGGCGGTGTTCATCATGCCGTTGCGGATGGTGAATACGCCGGGGAAGCGGTCTTCCCAGGGGGCGTTGGCCGCCGGGCAGTACTGCCGGCCGTTGGCCTCGATCGCCGCGACGCCGGGGATGTGGGCGGCCAAGCCGGCGGAGTGGATCAGGGACGCCCCCACGCAGGTCAGGTCCTGGACGCAGCGGAACAGCCCGTATTTTTGCGCCGCCGCGGCCAGCAGCAGCGTGGCGCTCTGCCCCTTGCACGCCTTGAACGCCACGCCGCTGTAGCCCATCTCCCGCGCTAGCTGCAGGGATTCCAGGTCGGTCAGCGACTCGTCCACCACCACCGGCTTGTACCGGGCGGCGGCGTGCATCCGGTTGTCCGGATGGGCCCGCAGGTCCCGGGCCGTCGGCTGCTCGATGTACTGGATCCGTTCATAACCGGCGGGGGTTCGCTCCTGCAGCCGTCGCAAAAATTCCAGCAGATATTCGACCGTCCGGCACCGCTCGTTGAAGTCGAGCGAGTAGTACCAGCGATCCACGCCGCGCCGCTTCTGCACTTCGGCGGCGACGGCGTCCACCGCCGCCACCCGTTCCACATCCCAGTCCAAATCGTCGCCGTTCAGCTTGATCTTCAGGTGTGTGAGGCCGTCCCGCAGGATCCATTCCCCCAAATGCTCCGGCAGGCCGTCCCCGACCGGCCGGACGACCTCTGCGGGCGTCAGCGGGTCCAACGCCCCGACCAGGTGATACACCGGCATCGACGGCTTCGGCTGGGGCTCGATGTACTGTTCCAGCCACTCGCCGGCGAACTCTTCCCCCAGGTAGTGCCCCAGGTCGTTGTGCACGAACTCGCGGGAGTAGGTCTGGTAGCAGTTGCGGCCGTGCAGCTTGCCGTAGGCGTCGTGGAGGGCGGCGTCGAAGGCCGAGGCGGTCACCAGCACGGCCAGCGGTGGCACCGGCTCCGGCGAGTGGGTCAGCCGGGCCCAGTCCTCCGCTGGCAAGAAAAACCGCGGCTCCAGCTCCTCGATGATGTCCAACGGGTGGCCCCAGATGCCGCACATCCGGAACGGCCCGACCAGGCGCTCGGCGATGTATTTCATGGCCGCCAGCGTCTGCTCGGAGGAGAGCTGCCGCGACGGCCAGGCCCACATGTTCCCCAGCGGCATCGAGCCGAAACCGCTGGCCCGCCGCCCGGTCGGTCCTTCCACCGTCATGGTCACGTTCAGCAGCGTGACGCGGTCGACCACCACGCCGCCGAACTTGACCGGCGCCCGGTAGGCGTAGTCCTCATAGGCAATCCTCACATCCCGCACGGTGACATCCGTCGCGCGCATCGGGCGGTCCCCCATCCCGTACCATCGACGGCTCGTTTATGGTAGGGACAATGTCTCCCCCACCGCTACCCGGGGCGACAGCGGCTATCTCGCTGTCTGCCGCCGGGAGCGGCGCCGTCGGATCGCTCAGGTTTTTATCTGGCCGAGTGGGCCAATCCTATCGGACCAAACCATTCCCTGTCGCAAGAGCGATGCCTCTGCCCCGCGGTAGTGCTATCCTGCAAGCATACGGACTTCCTCCATTTCGGGAACCGTTCCTCCGGGGGGCGCCGGCAGGCGCGGAGGCAAATAGGACCTGTCATAGACTATCATGCACCATAACGGGCGATTTGTAAACCAAAAAACCGGAAGAATTGCGAACGCGGCGGCATATGAGGCGGCGGGCGGACTGGGAGCTACCGGCGGGGGTGGACCGCGGCCTGTGGGAATACCTGCAGGCGGCGGAGATGGTCGCCGGGTATGAGGAGCAGGTTCTGGCCAGTCCGCTGGCGGCGTCGGACGTGGCGTTCTGCCTGCGGCACTGTCCGCCGCCGGGACGGATGGCCGATTTGGGCTGCGGCACGGGTCGGCTCTGCCGGGCGGTGGCGGCCGGCGGCGGCACGGCGGTGGGAATCGACCTGTCGCCGGCAATGCTGGCCGAGGCCCAGCGGCGGACGCCGCCGGAGCTGGCCGGACGCATCCAGTGGCTCCAGGCCAACCTCGCCGAGCCGCTCCCGCTGGCGGCGGCATCGTTCGACGGCGCGGCTTGCCTGTTCAGCACCCTGGGGATGGTCCGCGGGGCGGATTGCCGGCTGGCCGTGCTGCGGGAGGCCGCCCGCCTGCTCAAGCCCGGCGGCCGGCTTGTCCTCCATGCCCACCACCGCTTCTTCCGCGGCCTGGGGCGGCGGACGCTCCTGCGGCAACTCTGGCTCACCCTGTGCGGCTCGCCCCGTGCCGGCGAGCTGACCATGCCGCAAGCCTACGGCGGCGCCCCCCTGACCATCCACCACTTCACCCGCGGCGAACTCCGCCGCCTGTTGCGACAGGCCGGACTGGTCGTCCGCGAGTGGCTCGCCATCGACGAATACGGCCAGCCGGCCCGCGGCCGTCGCGTTTACGGCTGGCTCATCGCCGCCGAACGCACGTGAGCTGGCTCAACCACCCCCCTGGCGATGGCCGCCGGCCATGGTTATACTGGCCTGCGTCGCCGCTGCGTGCGGCCCGCCGGATCGGTCGCCTGAGCGGCAACGGTATCCGCACGGGAGGATGGCCCCGTCATGTACCCGCCAGCCATGCCGCCGAACGCTCCGCCGCCCCGCCGCGAAGGTGGCCATTCAGCCGATTCATCGCAACCTGTTGATTGGCAAGAGGTTCGGACTGGAACGGTTGCGACGGAAGCATCTCGGGTGGCGGCCCCCGACCGGCGGGATTTTCTGGCCGTCGGCACGGCGGCGGCCATCGGCAGCGTCGCCCCCTTCCCTAACGGAACCGCCCTTGGCGGAACCGCGGCCGAAAGCAAGCCCGTTCCGGGTCCCCGCGCCCGGCCGCCGCGACGTACCCGACCGCCACAACGCCGCGTCGCCGTCGTCACCACTACCTACTACTATCTGTCCCACGCCTACCACATCGTGGGCCGCTTCCTGGACGGCTATTTGCGGCCCGACGGCTACCATTTCCCCGATTTCGGCGTCGCCAGTGTCTATGTCGAGCAAGTCGGCAAAAACGACCTGAGCCGGGAGCTGGCCAAGGAGCACGGCTTCCGCCTCGCCGAGTCGATCGCCGACGCCCTGACCCTGGGGACCGGCAAGCTGGCGGTCGACGCCGTGCTGCTGATCGGCGAGCACGGCAACTATCCGTACAACGCCAAGGGGCAGAAGCTCTATCCGCGGTACGAATATTTTCAGCAGATCGCGGCGGTGTTTGAAAAGAGCGGCCGCAGCGTGCCGGTATTTTGCGACAAGCATTTGAGTTATGACCACCGGCGTGCGGCGGAGATGGTGGCCACGGCCCGGCGGCTCCAAATCCCGTTGATGGCTGGCTCGAGCCTGCCAGTGACCTGGCGGCGGCCGGAGTTGGAGCTGGAGCTGGGCACACCGCTGCAGCAGGCGTTGGTCGCCTCCCGCGGCGAGCTGGAGATTTACGGCATCCATGCCCTGGAGGCGTTGCAGTGCATGGTGGAGCGGCGGTTTCGTGGCGGGGGGGCGATGCCGGCTCCGCAGGGGGTCGCCGCCGTGACCTGCCTGCAGGGGGAGGCAGTCTGGCAGGCCGCGGACGATGGCCGCTGGTCGTGGGAGCTGCTGGAACACGCTCTGGGCCGCAGCTATTCCCGCAACTGCGGCGACATCCGGGCCAACTGCCGCCGCTTCCCCCGCCCGGCCAACTGGGGGAACTTCGTCCCCGGTCCGATCGCCTTTTTGATCGAATATGTGGACGGCCTGCAAGCAACGGTACTGCAACTGGACGGACACGTGGCGGACGAGACCTTCGCCGCCCGCGTGACGGGCCAGCCCCAGCCCGTCTCCTGCCTGTTTTGGCTGCCGCCGCCGCCGGGCGCGGCCTTCCTGGAAGCCCTCACCACCCACATCGAACGTTTCTTCGAGACCGGCCAGCCCCCCTATCCGGTCGAACGTACCCTCCTGACCGGTGGCATCCTCGATTTTGCCCTGGAATCGCGGGTGCAGCAGTCGCGGCGGCTGGAAACCCCCGCCCTGCGGGACATCCGCTACGATCCCCCCGCCGACAGCGGCTTCCTGCGCGGCGATTACGCCCGCCCGGCCACCTGAAGCGTCTTTGCCATGCGTTATCGCCGGCGGCGGGTCACCAACCTGCCGGCCCCTCGAACAGTTCCTGCCACCTTGGCCAGACGTTATCACCGGCGGCGAGTCCGACAGACTCCGGCCAACCGCACCGCCGTACTTCTACGGCCAGAGTTACTCCCGTTGCCCCGTTGCCTGGCATCGATGGAGTTGTCCTGGCAGTAGTTGCCATCGGAGTTGTCCTAGCAGTAGTCGCCACAAGCAGAGTCACTCCAGTTGCCACCAGGCCACACGGGTCAGCAGCGTCGTCGGGTTAAGCCAGGCCGGATCGCGCGGCGGATCGTAGCTGTCGTAGTGGATCTTGACACTGCGGTGGATGGCGATGTGCCGGTCCAGTTGCCACAGGGGGATGAACGGCAGCGACTGGTTGAACTGGCGGACGATTTCGGCGGTGCGGGGCAATAGCGAGCCGGAAAAGTCGCGATAGAAGCGGAGGTCGGTCAGGAGTTGACCGAAGCGGAGGTCGTCGGCGTCGGGGTTGGTATCGGGGTTGCGGCCGAGGAAGCTGAACCAGTTGCGTCCGCCGCGGACGGCGGCTGCCGGGTCGAGCATCGCCGCCAGGGCGTAGGGGTACCAGTCGTCGGGGTAGTCGAAGGGGACGTAGGCCAGGTCGTAGCGGTGTTCGTCCTGGACGCGGACGAGCAGGTCGCGCATCGGCACGGCTTCCAAAACGATGGTGATTTTGCGGGGCCGGTCGGTGAAGAGGCGTTCGATCTGGGTTTTGATCAGGACGCAGGCCTGTTGGGCGCGGCGGTCTTCGGCCGGGTAGGAGAGGGTCAGCTCGGTTTTGGCGCCGGCGTCGGCGAGGTATTCTTCGAAGCGGCGGACGGCCAGGTCGCGGTCGGTGAGGGTGCCGGTCTTGGTGGCGGCCCAGGAGCGGGGCGGGAACGGCCCGTTCATCGCCGCGTGCGGGGGGTTTTTGCGGAACTCCGGCTCCTGCGGGCGAAAGACGCGGTCGAGGACTTCCTCGCGGTCGATGGCCAGGCTCAGCCCCTGCCGCAGGGCCTTGCGTTGCAGGTAGGGCCGTTCGAGGTTGACGGCCAGGATGTGGACGCGGCGGTTGAGGCGGGCGGTGACGATGTCGACGCGGTCCTGGATGCCGGAGCCGGGGCCACGGAAGCGGGCCAGCTCGTGCGTGGGAATGTCCGGGAGAATGTGCAGCCGCCCCTCGCGGAAGGCGGCCACCGCATCCATCTTGCTCGCCTCAGCCTCAACCTTAACCTCAACAAAGCGGATTTCGCGGATGCGGGGCAGGTTCATGCGGTCGCGGCCCAGGCCGTAGGCGGGATTATCGATGAAGATGACTTCCCGCGGCTGCTCTGGGGAGGTCTGGACGATCCCCTGGAGGCGGTACGGGCCGGTGCCGTAGGGACGCAGGCCGAAGCTGAGGTCGTCCGGGGCGAGGTTGTTCTGCCGCATCCAGCGGGCCGGCAGCAGTTTGAAGGTGAACACGGCCCGCGGTTCGGGGTGGACGGCGGCGAAATCGCATCGCACCGTCGCGGGATCGCCAGCTAGCGGCGGCTGCCGGGACAGCCACGTGAGGGGGTAGGCGGTCCAGGAAGGATGCTGTTGCAGCATCTGCACGGTGCCGACGACGTCGTGGCTATCGAAGCCGGGTCGGCCAGTGGGGTCGCGTTCATAGATCCGCAGGGAAAATTCGCGGCCGCCGGGCACCGCGCGGGGCAAATCGCGGGCCGCCGCCGGACGGTAGTCGATCCGCCCGTCGCTGTCCGCCACTTCCGTTAGTAGCCCTTCAAAGAGCAGCTCGACCGCCTGGATCTCGCTATCCAGCTTGGCCAACGCGGGGCTGAAATAGCGGGGCATGTGCCAGATCCCCACGTACAGCACCGGATAGCCAAACCGCAGCTCGCGTTGCAACTCGCGCAGTCCTTCCAATGCGGGGTCGAGGGCGGCGGCGCGGGCCAGCTCGTCCCGGGCAGTGCTCAGGTCCCCCACCTCTTTCTTTTCCCGGGCCCGTTGCAGGGCCTGCTGGGCCATTTCCCGTAGCCGCGCCCGCAGGCGGCGGGTCGTTTCCTGCTCGGCGGCGGGGAAGCGGGCCTCGAAATCGTCCAGCAGCTCGCGGCCCCGCACGTGGTCCAGGTGCGATGCCGACTGCAAATACCGTTCCGCCTCGGCCAGACGGACCGCCGCCAGCGTCCGCGTTACCTCCTCGTCCTGCGGGTAGGCCTCACTCAGATGCTGGCTCCACTGTCGCACCTGGACCAGGTCGTTCTGCTTCTGGGCGTGCCGCAGAGCGGCCAGACGGACCTGCCGCAACTGTTGGTACAGCGGCTCGCGGAGTTCCTCCCAGCCCGCCCCCCGCCGCAAGTTCCGCTCGCGGGCGTAATCGTGGTAGCGCAGGGCCGCGGCCAGCAGCTTTTCCGCCGCCGCGTAGTCGCTGAGCGTGATCGACCCTTGCGGCAGCGGCGTGATCAGCGATGTCGCATCCGCCAGCACCATCTGCTCGAAATACCGCAGCTCCCGCACATCCCGCACCGCGACGGGCTGCACTTTTTGCGGCTTGCCCGCGCCGTCCAGCGGCTCGACTCCGATCCGCTCCGCGTTCTTCCATTGCGAACGGTGAATCGGCACCGGCTTGATCCGCAACTGCCCGTTGCTCAACACCAGCAGATCGAACGGCACGCGGTACTTCTGGTAGAGGGTCTTGTACGGGGCCGGCACGTTCGGCTCGGCGGCCGCCCGCTCCAGCTCGTCGAGCTGCACGTCCGGCGGATGACCCGCCGCCGGCCGCGGCTTGACCGGCAGGACGTCGTCGTCCACCACCACCTTCCGCTTGACCCCCCCTTTGGGGTCTTCCTTCTCCTCGGGGAATTGCCCCGCCGCCGCGACCAGCACCCCGACCGCCACCACCGTCCCGGCGGTCACGGCCGCGATGCCCCATCCCAACAGCACCTGCCGCAATTGCTGGCTGCCCATCCCGTTGCTCTCCTTGACCCTCCGCCGGCCCCGCAACCCGGACTTGCGGTCCTTTGCGAGCCGCTTCCCATTTTACCACGTGGCGGGCTGGTAAGTCTTTTCCAGTATAACCTGGACAGCCTGGAGGGTGTTTGCAGGTTAAGCGCAATATAAATTGTCGTGGGCGGCCATTTCCGCAATTGCTATTTTTTTCTCCCGCCGGATACGATATGGGCGGAGCGTTCGATTCATGGGCCAGACGAAGGCGCACAGGGCTATGAGTAACCGGCCGCTATCAGGCCATGGGACGCCACCGCCGGTCAGTCGCCCTGCGGCGATCGGCGGAGTCGTGCTGGTGGGGCTGGTTCTTGCCGCACCGGTACTGTATTACCGCCAGCATGAGATCCACCGCCGCAATTTTCGGGTCGTGGCCGACGGCGTGCTGTACCGCAGCGGACAACTGACGCCGCAGGGGCTGGAGGCCATCGTCCGCGAACGCGGCATCCGCACGGTGGTCAGCCTGCGGGCCGCGGGCAGCTCGGACGGCTGGGAAGAAGCTTTTTGTGCCGCGCGGAACATCCGGCACGTCCGGATCGCTCCCCGGATCTGGGCTGCCGACGAGCACGGCGAAATCCCCGCCCGCCAGGCCGTGGACGAATTCCTCCGCGTCATGGACGACCCGCGGCACTACCCGGTGCTCGTCCACTGCTACGCCGGCATTCACCGCACCGGTACCATGACCGCCATTTTCCGCATGGAATACCAAGGCTGGCCGCTGTCCCGGGCCCTGGCGGAAATGTTCCACTGCGGCTACGACCCGGCCGATCTGGAAGCGGACGTGGACAGCTTCCTGCGGCACTACCGCCCGCGGCGATCGGCGTGGCAGGCCGGACCAGGCGGCTCCGACCCCTCCCCCTGACGCGTTGGAGACAGTCGGCCCCCGCCGTTGGGGTGCAGCGGTTCGGTGGCGATTCGGAGGTTATCGGACCGGCAGCGTCGCTTACTCCGCCGTCTGGGGTGGCGGGTTAGTTGCGATTCGGAGGTTATCGGACCGGCAGCGTCGATTACTCCGCCGTCTGGGGCGGCGGATTGGTCACCGGCCGACCGATGATGTATAATACCCACTGATCAGAGACGATTCCCTTCGGGCCTGAAGCTCAACGGTCGAGCAGGGAGCTCATAACTCCTTGGAAGTGGGTTCGACTCCCACCGGGCCCATGCTATGTATCCGGCAATTCGGCGATCCTTTGTACGGAAACGTGTGTAACTCCATATCCGTCAGCAACTTGCGGCGGCGGGGACTTTCCCCCTTTCGGTTCCAGCACTATCGCCACTGCCCCGAACAGGGGGATCCACGCCCGCGGACGCATGACCAGTCTCCCGATATGTCCAACGTTGCTTGAGCGTAACTGGGCAAATATGTCCATTTTCAAACTGGCCTTGACGCCGCATAACGACACATCCCCTGGTCCGCCGCCGAACGCCCACCCATGACCGACGCGAGCCCGCCATGAGTGTTTCACCTTGCAGAGGCCCTCATGCCGCCCAGAGGCCGGGCGAACCTGGGCTAGGCAGATTACTTTTTGTTTCACAGCCTACCTGTACGCTGCCCTTAGTTGCAAATCGTGAACAAAGATATACCCATTGACGATTTCATGTCGAATGATCCGGCCATCCTTCACAGCCGACTTTTCATTAAAATCTGCAAAACGATCATTGCTCAAAACATAAGTGGTTTCACTTGCTTCTGCTAAGTCGAGAACCGTTTCATCAGCCATGTGCCTCGAGGCAACAATATGCACCTTCGCGTAAGTACTCAACCGTTTTTGAAGCATAGCATCATCAAGAAGTCTGCGGATAGTGGAATCGAACACAACAACCACCGAGCAGATCCGCGATAACTGAGGCAACAACGCTTCAAGTGCTGCCAAGCCGATAAAGGTGTCTCCTTCGTAACAGAGGTTGTTGCCATCGATGACAATCGTATCGATCTGACGGGCAGCTTTTCTAGTGACATCATGCAGTCGTTGCACTGCTTTGTTATAGTCACGCTCTAGCTGCCGGATTTCCTTCCGGCGTTCAGCAATAACTTTGCGTGGACTGCCTTCGTCGAACCTACGCTCGCATTCCTGATGAATCATTGCACGTTCATAGGAGTTTTGGGCATTGGAAAGTCGCCAGTCGAGATCCTCAGCAACTTCGAGATCCGCTTCCGCAGTAAGTTTTCTTTTTTCGAGCGCCTGTATCTCATCGACGAGCGGTGCGAGTATTTGATCGACCCGCCGCTTACGCTCAGCGACCAATGCTAGTTTCTCTGTTTTGAAGAGAATACTATGCTGAACTTGGGACAAATCGCGTTGTCGGCCGACGAAGTCGAATGTGCGATACCGTTGTAGTTCAGTGCTAATTTGCACGATGCGAGCGTCAGTCGCCTCAAGTTCCTTAACTTTCAACCGCCGATGTGCATCTTTTTGCTTGCGAAGTTTACGTAGTTGACGACGCCTACGACGAAGGTCGATCTGGTCTTTTGCAAACCAGTTGAAGGGGTTAAAAAGCGTCCCAATAGCAGGCGCAAGTTGATCGAGCCGAGCGTTGATGTCTTGAATCTCGCATTCTAGAGCCTGTATTTCTCGCCGCAACTGCTCCGCCGTGGCTTCATTTCGCTGTAGATCATCCGTCAACGCTTTCGGGTCTACGCGGCTATACCACTGCAGTTCGTCGGTGAGTTCCTTCTCGCGTTGACGCAGCTGGTCAATTTGCCGTTGTATATCGGCACATTTTTTGGTAAGTGGATTGAGATCCATTTTCGATACCCATGAACGGGATAGACTTGGCCCGCGACCAAACAGACGACTGAACCACCCCATCAGGCTATCCTCCGCGCCGCCGGACAACCGTAGTTTGGCTGCTCGTCCGGCTTGGCGGGCAGGTCAGTTGTACACGTTAGGAGTTGGCGTGTGTCACTTTGTATGTATTAGCTGTCTTTGGGCATCCGCAATTTCCTCTATGGGTCCTACGGCGGCAGTTTGCCGTATCACACACATTATCCTGCATCCGATTTGTCATTGCAAGTAAGTTTCGCAATTTGACCAAAACTCCCTCCCGGCAGTTAGAATAAGGCGATGGTTTCCGTCGTGGCGGCGGGCGCGGCAGCGGCGAGCCGGGAGAGGGCCGCCGTCGGTGTGGTGGCTGAGGCCGCTGGTGTCCCTAACTATCGCTACCGTGCCATAGGTGTTGCTACCGTTCCGTAAACTATCGCCACCATCCCCATAATTTGCTGCTACCCTCCCCTAATTGCCGCTACGTTGCTTGCAAGCCAGTCGACGGGGAGTTATACTCCCCTTGACCCGGCAAAAACGCGGCCTTGATGGACCGGTGCCGCCGGAACCTCCCCTTTCCCCGCGAGGAGAAGCAACGATGGCAGACTGGCGCAAACTGGCAAAAGCCCTGGCCCTGGCAGACGGGCGGATCGACACCCGCGAAGTGAACATCCTCCGCAAGGAGTTGTTCGCCGACCAGCGGATCGACAAAAGCGAGCTGGAGTTCCTCTACGAGCTACGCAAGGCGGCCCAGTCGTACGTGCGGGACTTCGAAGAGCTGTTCGTCCAGGCGGTCAAGTCCAACATCCTGGCCGATGGGGTGATCACGGCCAAGGAGGTGGCCTGGCTCCGCAAGGCGATTTTTGCCGACGCCAAGGTCGACGCGATCGAAAAACACCTGCTGAGCGAGCTGCGGGCCGGGGCCCAATCGACCTGCCCCGAGTTTGAACAGCTTTGCCAGGAATGCGGCGTCTAGGGCGGCGCCTCTGTCGTCCCGACGCGTCGCCTCCTTCCGCCGCACCGCTGCTTTCCCCGCGAGGCGGACCCGGCATACTATTATGTACAAATATACACCAAAGCCGGCGACCTGTCAAGTCCGCATCGTGAAATGCCGGTGAATGACCCATCGCGCCGCTTGCGGCGATCGCGGCGGCGGGTATACTGAAGCCGGTTCCCCGCGGTGCGGCCCCGGCGACGACCACTTCCGATCCGCCGCCCGCCGCCCCGGTTGGGGGAACCGGGCACCGTCCCGTTTCATCGACACAGGAGACTTGCCATGTTGGCAAACAGTGTGAAGGACCGCGGCAGTCGCCGGGTGCGTGGGTTATTTATCGCGGCGGCGGTCGGAATCGTCGCGGCGATCGCCCTGGGGACGCTGCGGCCCGGGCCGCAGGCCATCGCCCAGCCGCCGGCTCAGCTCGACGCCGACCTGGCCGCCATCCCCGCCGACGCCCTCGGCTTTGTCCACCTGCGGGCCGCCGAGCTGGTCCGCCATCCCAAATTTGCCCCCATCCGCGACACGTTCCTCAAGGCGGGGCCCAAGGCCCTGGCCCACCTGGACACCCTGTCCGTGCCGCCGATTTCCACGCTGGAGCGGGTCACCCTCGTGGTGATCGGACAAAAAGATGAGGAACCGTTCGCCTATGTGATCTTCCGGTTCACAGCCGATGTCGATCCGGCCCGGGTGGCGGCCGCTTATCTGCCGGCGGCGGAACGACTGGCGACGCCGCGTGGCCCGATCTACCACGGGCGGGAACCTTTTGTCCTGTATTTCCCCGATCGTCGCCACATCGTGGCCGGCCAGCGGAGCAAAATCCGCGACCTCCTCCAGTACTTCCAGGGTGAGGTGGCGGCGGACGGGCCGTTGACCGGCGCGATCCGCAAGGCAAGCCAGACGCACCTGACGGTGGCGTTGAACCCCAAGGCGTTGCAGCTGATGCCGCCGGAGGTGTTCCCGCTGCCGAAGCGCGAGCGCGAGTTCCTCCTGCCCCTGCTGGCCGCCGAGAGCTACACGGCGACGCTGCAGTTGGGGGAGGAGCTGCAGGTCGAGATCGTCGGCCAGTTCGCCACGCCCGAGGCTGCCGAAAAGGCGGAAAAGGCCGTGTATGCGGCAATCCACCGGTTGCGTCAGGAGTCCACCGCCGGGGCGATCATTGAGGTGGAGCAGACCCTCTACCGCCTGCGGGCCAAGGAAGGCCCAGATGACGCCCTGGGAACCCTGATGCAAGGCGTGGCGATGACCTACGCCTTGGGAGCGTTGCGGCAGCTCGACGAATGGCTGGCCCAGCCGGAGAAGCTACTGCGGCGGCAGGGCCGGCAACTGGTCGCCCGCTTCAGCGTCTCGCCCGACAATCTGGCCAACCTGCAGGTGCCGGTGATTGGCATCGGAGTACTGCTGCCGGGAGTGCAGAAGGTCCGCGAAGCCGCCGCACGCGCGACTTCGCAAAACAACCTCAAGCAGATCCTTGTGGCCTTGCACATCTTCCACGATATTTATGGTCACTTGCCCGGCAACATCGTGGACCGCAACGGCAAGCCCCTGCTGAGCTGGCGGGTGGCCATCCTGCCGTTCCTTGAGCAACAAGACCTTTACGAGCAGTTCCGGCTGGACGAGCCGTGGGACAGCCCGCACAACAAGGCCCTGCTGGCCAAAATGCCCAAGGTGTACGAGTCGCCGCTGTATCCGGCGCCGCCGGGGATGACCTATTACCAAGGCTTCAGCGGCCCCGGCACCATCTTTGAGCCGGGCAAGAAGGTGAAATTCTTGGAGATTACCGACGGCACGAGTAACACCATTGCGGTGATCGAGGGGGGCAGCCCGGTACCCTGGACCAAGCCGGAGGACATCCCGTTCGATCCGAAAAAGCGGCTGCCACCGTTGGCCCCGGCCAAGGATGCTAAGGTCATCCACGCGGCGTTCGCCGACGGCGCCGTGCGGACAATCAGGGTGACGCTGCCGGAGGACACCTGGAGGCGGCTCATCCAGCGGAACGATGGTCAGGTGATACCGGATTTGGACAAGTAATCTTCAAGCAAAAGACCATCATCCGCGACGGCCCCTGTCGCCCTGCCATGATGCCACTTGATGTTGCCTACTTGCAGTATACGCGTGTAGTATGTACAAATATACACCATAAGCGGCGACCTGTCAAGTCGCTGCCGGGTATTTTTCTGCTTACGACGGCCGCATCGGACGGCTATGCCAGGCGGCTATACCCGATCCTCACCGCCCCATCCGGTTCTACAATGACCCTGCGTGGCGGCTGGAAGTAGGCCGTCAGCGTCGCTGCCGGTTGCGATTGGCTGGCTGACCGGTGCTCGCGGCCGATATTCGGCGTCGCTGCCGGTTGCGGTTGGCTGGCCGCTGTCCGGTTAGCCGCTCCGCCGGCAGATGGCCGCTGCGTGGGGGGTTGGTTGCCCGGGGTGTCCGAGAAAACGCTACCCATGGCCCGATACTTCAAGTACAAATCGGTCAACGACCTGGAGGAGGAGAACCGCCGGCTGGGTCTCGACCTGCGGTTTTCCGAGGACGTGTCGGTGCTGGAGATGCCGGTGACGGTGGGGGGCCGGCGGGTGGGCAACCGCTGGTGCATCCACCCGATGGAGGGATGCGACGGCGAGCCGGACGGCCGGCCCGGGCCGCTGACCTATCGCCGCTACGAGCGGTTCGGCGGCGGTGGGGCCAAGCTGATCTGGGGCGAAGCCTGCGCGGTGGTGCCGGAGGGGCGGGCCAACCCGCGGCAGCTCTGGATCCACGCCGACAACTGGGGGGACTTTGCCCGGATGGTCGAGCGATGCCGGGCGGCCCACCGCGCCGCTTGTGGCGACGACGGCGACCTGCTGATTGGCCTGCAACTGACCCACTCCGGGCGGTACTGTTACGACCAGCCCCGCATTGTTACGCACGACCCGCTGCTGGTCGGGCGGCACCGCGTCACGGCGGACACGCCGCTTGTGACCGACGCAGAGCTGGAGCGACTGGTCGAGGCCTATGCCACCGCAGCAGTCCTGGCCGCACGGGCCGGCTTCGACTTCATCGACATCAAGCAGTGCCACCGCTACCTGCTGAGCGAACTATTGGGGGCCCGCAACCGGTCGGGACGGTTTGGCGGCTCATTCGAGAACCGTACCGCCCTGCCCCGGCTTATCCTGGAGGCCGTGCGGGCCGCCCTGCCGCCGCAGGTGCTGCTGGCCACCCGCCTGAACGTCTATGACGGCATCCCCTACCAGGCCGATGGCCGGCCCGTCCCTTATCGCCTCCCGCTGCCCAACGGTTGGGGACTGCACTCGGACGATCCCCTCCGCTACGACCTGACCGAACCGCTCCGCTGGATCGAGCAGATGCGGCAGTGCGGCGTCGTGCTGGTCAACGTCAGCATGGGCAACCCTTACGCCCAGCCGCACATCGGACGGCCGTTTGAATATCCGCCGCCGGACGGCTATGAGGCGCCGGAGCATCCCCTCGTCGGCGTGGACCGCCACTTCCGGGCCACGGCCGCCGTCCAGGCCGCCTTCCCAGAGCTGGCGGTGGTCGGGACCGGCTACAGCTACCTGCAGCAGTTCGTGCCGCAGGCGGCCGCCGCCAACGTCCGCGACCGGCGGGTCACCTTCGCCGGACTCGGACGGGCCGCCCTGGCCCAGCCCGACCTGCCCCTGCAAGTCCGCCTCCACGGCCAGCCCGACCGCAAACGTCTCTGCCGCACCTTCAGCTACTGCACCGCCCTGATGCGGGCCAAAGACCACCCCCTCGGCCAGTTCCCCACCGGCTGCCCCCCGTTCGACAAAGAGGTATACGGCCCAATCTGGCAAGAGGTCCAACAACTGCAACGCCGCAAGGACGAACAATTGCCAGCCTGATTTGCTTTACCGGTCTGATTTGCCTGCCGGTCTGATTTGCCTGCCGGTCTGATTTGCCTGCCGGTCTGATTTGCCTGCTGGAGTGATTCGCCCAGAAAGTCACGGCCGTGGGGGCTTCCCTAGCAGTGTTGTCGTACTCTCACCCCCAGTACATCGAGCGGGGGGTGGGCGGGTGAGGTCAGCTACGGCGTGCCGGCGGAGTTACACTCCCAGTATTTCGAGCAGTCGCCCCGACGGGACGGGCTTGACGCGCTCACACGCGTGCCGGCGGAGTAACACTCCCAGTATTTCGAGTAGTTGCCCCGACGGGACGGGCTTGACGCGCTCACACGCGTGCCGGCGGAGTTACACTCCCAGTATTTCGAGTAGGCCGCGCAGTACTTCGCGGTCGCTCTCTGGTCGCCGCGGGCTACGCGGGTGGGTGGCGTCGCAGGCGATCCAGCCGCGGAGCTTGAGGAACATCGCCGCGGCGTGCTTGTACGCCGGAACCGGCACGCGGAACACGAAATGCCCCAACGCCTGCAGGCGGTCGTTCAGGTCGTAAAACGCCGGATCGCCGGCCGCCCAGTAGCGGTCGCGGCGGGCAAACAGCTCCGGCGCGCAGGTGCTCAGCCCCAATAAATAGTCGCTGCCGTAGATGACCATGTCGATGGCCCAGTCGTTGCCGGTGTAGACGCGAAAATCCGGCCGCAACTGGTCGCGGAGCCGCAACCGCTCCCACTCCGGCACCCGCTGCAGCGACGAATGCTTCGCCCCCAGGCATCGCGGAATCTGCAACAGGCCGCGGTACGCGTCCAGCGAGTAAATCTTCCCAAACGGCGCGAACACGGGGCCCAGCTCGAAGGCGATGAAGCCGTCGCAGTGCTGGCCGATCCGCTCATAGGCGCGGACCAATTCCGGCTCCGGCAGTTGCGTCAGGCCGTAACTTTGGAAGATGACCGGCACGCCGCCGCGGTCGAGGATCGGCTGCATACTAAGTAGGTAGGCGTCGAGATCGAACGGTGCCCCTGGAGCATCGGCGACGAACACTCCGGCGACAAACGGCCGTCCCCCGAGGGCCGACCGTGTCGCGTCCAGTACGGCCAGGCGTTCCGACGGCGTCAACAGGTGGCCGTAGCCGGTGTCCATGTTCACCGCTGGCGTCAGGCCGGCCGCGGCAGTGCGCTGCACATGGGCCGCAAACCCCTCCCAGTCGATCGCTCCGTCGGCGGTAAACGGCACAAGCACGGCGGAGATGCCCTGGATCGTCCGCCGCGGACGGAGCATGGCCAGGGGGTCGATCGGAGTGCTCATGGGCGTACCCCTTCCCCATTGACGGACCGCCGTGCCTGCATAGGCCGGCATGTTAAGGTCGTTGTAGGGCTTGGCGACGGCCAGCCAACGTCCGGGCGGCCCGAGCTGTACAATTTTTGGCCAATCGCACGGGGTTAATTTGAACTCGGTTTATGCGACGCGGGAGAGGTGCCCGGAGGGGTGGTACTGTACAAATTTTGACCACTTGTGAGGAGATCACTCGTTGTCCTTCTGTCGCAGGTATTCGAGCACGCCGTTTTGCAGGATCGGCGGGAGCTGTTCGAATTCCTTGGCATCGATGCGGCCGTCGCCGTTGGTGTCGTAACGGGAAAAGAGCCGCTGGAAGCGTGCGGGGATGGGGACGCCGTCGGGGGGATAGCGGACGTCGGCGGGGGGCGGGCCGCCGCGACGGTCGCTCAGGCCACCGCCGAGCAACGCCGCCAGGGGATTCGGCCCGTCGATCACGTACTCGACGTAGCCCAGGTGCATCTCGTCGTAGGTCTGCTCGCCCCAGCGGACGGTCTTGCTCGGGTCGGGATTGGCGGGGTTGTTGGGGCTATTGTCGTACCAGGCGCGGTAGATAAGGGTAGTGCCGCGGCGAACCAGATACGGCTGGGCGAAGCGGTACTCCAACTGCCAGTTGAAATCGTAGCGGGGCACCTCGAGGAGGACTTCCTGGGAGCCGTCCGGCTTGCGGAGCTCATAGCGGGCCGCCTTGCCGCGCAGGTGGGCGTGCGGGAACAGGGCCAGGATGCGGGCGTCGAACGGCACCGGCAGCCGCGCCGACACCTCGTAGTTGTCCGCCCCCGGCGGGATGCGGAAGCCCAGGTTGGCGATCCCGGCGACGTGTACCTCATGCCGCGGCGGACGCTTGGCGAAGATCACCCCGAGCCGTGTCTGGTCCTGGGTGGCCCGCCCGTTGGGGGTGTAGTGGATCTGGAAACGGAGCACGGACCCCTTGGGGAGCTTTTTGGCGTAGCCGTCCGGGTAGACCAGCCGGTTGTTGCCGGGGACGTAGGCGGCGAAAAAGCCGCTGGCCTCGCCGACGCGGCGGTTCCCCCCTGGCGTCCGCACGAACACCAGCACATGGTGCACGACCTCCCGCGCCGTCGGCTGCACCTCGATTGCCTGCACCCACCGGTCCTCCTCCAGCTTCGTTTCGACCAGGGCGTACTGGTACGGCATGGTCCCTTCCGCCTTGACGGCAATGGGCTTGGGGATCTGGTAGATGGCATCGGGTTGGCCGATGGTCCAGCCGCTGGGGAAGGAGCGGGGGAGGGGAGCGTCGGCGGGGTCCCCTTTTTTGCGGTCGCCGGCCAGCCAGGCCAGCAGGTCCCGTTTGTCGGTCTCGCTGAGGCGGCGGTCGTTGACAAACGGCGAGGGCTGCCCCGGCGGCGGCGGTGCGGCCAGCCACGGCGGCATCGTCCCCGCTTCCACTACCCGCCGGATCATCCCCCGGTGGGCCACCACCTCCTCGTAGCTTTCCAGGCTAAACGGGGCGACGCCATCCCGGCGGTGACATTCCACGCAATACTGCTGGACGATCCGTTCGATGCGGGCGTGATAAGTCAGGGGGACCTCCGCCGGCACGCCCGGACCGCCGTCCAGTTCGCAGCCGGGGGCGGTCGTCGCCGCAACGGCTGGCCGCCGCCCCGCTAGCAGCTCGTCCAGTGCGGCGGCCAGATACCGCTGCCGTGGCGCATCCAACGCGTAGCCCAGGCCGTACTGGTCGTCCACCGCCCCGCGGTACAGCAGCGTGCGGCAGGCGTCGATGACGAACACCTCCGTGGTGCTCGTCGCCCCCAGCGCCCGCACCCACTGCCCGTCGCGGTCCGGCACGTACCGTCCGGCAAACGGCACCTCCGCCGGCCGCGCCGTCGCCGTCGGATTGACAAACACGAACGTTACTCCCTTGGACTGGTACTCCTTCTCCAGCCGGGCCAGTACCGGGGCATACTTCTGGCACAGCGGGCAGGTTGAGTTGGTAAAGGCAATCACCGTCAGCCGGGCGGCACCGGCGACCGCCGCCAGCGTCCCCTTGCGGCCGTCGCTGTCCGTAAAGGGAATATCCGGCACTAGTCGGCCGATGCCCGCTTCGGCGGCCCGGATCGGGCGGGGAGCCTCTTTGAGCGATGCAGTGGCTGGGCTGGCCGGGGTGGTCGGGGAAGCCGCAGGGGCCGTCGCGGTCGGTGAACCGGCAGGGGCCGGAGCCGTCGTGGCCGGCGGCGCCTGCCCGTGGGCCAGAACCGCCGCACCTATCACCATCAGTCCGCCGAGCATCCAGACGATCGACCCGCTCCTGTGCATTGTGTGACTCCCGGAATGTTCACTATCATCATCGCCGCAATGGCCGTTGGCCGACTGATGCTAGTGATGATGGGTGCGGCGACGATAACCTCCGTTGGTCTTACCCCTGGCCAAGGCGGAAAGTTTCCGTCGCGGGCGTGGATTTCCATGGTTGGGTTGCGATGGCCGCGGATGATCATGGTCTGGTCGCGATGGCCGCGGATGATCATGGTTCCATGGTCAGGCAAGGATTTCGGTGACGACGCGGCCTTTGACGTCGGTCAGGCGCATGTCGCGTCCGGCGTGGCGGTAGGTGAGTTTTTCGTGGTCGAGGCCGAGGAGGTGGAGGATGGTGGCGTGCCAGTCGTGGATGTGGACTTTGCCATCGACGGCTTCGAAGCCGTAGTCGTCGGTGCGGCCATAGGCGAGGCCGCCTTTGACGCCGCCGCCGGCCATCCACATGGTGAAGCCGCGGGCGTTGTGGTCGCGGCCGTCCCCTTGGGCGGTGGGGGTGCGCCCGAACTCGCCGCCCCACAGCACAAGGGTGTCGCGGAGCAAGCCGCGCTGGTCAAGGTCCTGCAGGAGAGCAGCGATCGGCTGGTCGATGGCGGCGCAACTGGCGCGGAGGGCGTCGCGGATGTTGCGGTGGTGGTCCCAGCCGCCGAGGGTGACTTCGACGAAGCGGACGCCCGCTTCGACGAAGCGTCGGGCCAGCAGGCACTGCAGGGCAAAGCCGCTGCGGGCAGGGCCGGGGGGTGCGGCAAAGGGGGCCGCCGGGGCAGCGTTGCCGCGGTTGTCGATGCCGTACAGCCGCAAGGTGGCCGCCGATTCGTTGCTGATGTCCATCAGCTTGGGGAGTTCCCCCTGCATGCGGAAGGCCAGCTCGTAGGAGGTGATGAGCCCTTCGATTTCGGAGCGGTCGCCGCCAGCGTCGATGGCCTGGCGGTTGAGCTGCTGGATGAAGTCGATCTGGAGGCGTTGGCTGGCGGGGGAGTGGCGGGGGTTGCGGAGGTTGGCGACGGGTTGTCCGCCGGGGCCGCCGAAGCCGCCGAAGCCGCTGCGACCGATGCGGGTGCCCTGGTACATGGCCGGCAGAAACGCCGCGCCGTAGTTGGCCGGTCCGCCGTTGCCCACTGGCGGGTTGATGGTGATGAAGCCGGGCAGGTTCTGGTTTTCCGTCCCCAGGCCGTAGAGGATCCAGGCTCCCATGCTCGGGCGGGGGAACTGGAAGATGCCGCAGTGCAACTGCAAAAACGCCTGCGGGTGGTTGGGCAGGTCGGTGTGCATGCCGCGCAGCAGGCAGAGCCTGTCGGCGTGTTTGGCCAGCTCGGGGAACAGCTCGCTGATATGGAGGCCGCTTTGGCCATGCGGGCGGAACTGGAACGGCGAGGCCATGAGCCGACCGAAGCGGAAGCCACCGCCGCCGCGCGGCGGGGCCTTGCCGTCGTCGGCCTGCAATTTCGGCTTGTAGTCGAAGGTATCGACGTGGCTGGGGCCGCCGTCCATGCACAGGAAGATGACCCGCTTGGCCCGCGGCGGGAAGTGCGGCGGCTTGGGGGCCAGGGGGTGCTCGCCGCCGGCCGCGCGGGCTGACTGCTCGTGGGCCAGGGCCGCAAAGGCCAGATAGCCAAATCCGGAGGCGGTCGCCTGCAACCATAGCCGCCGGCTCCACGCCCGCGGAGGCAACGACGATAATCGCTCATGCGACAAATGCAGCGCAGGCATGGCAATGCTCCTCATCGACGGTACTGAAACTCGGCACTGGCCATCAACGCTTGGCAGAAAGCGGTCCACAGGTCGCGGTCGCGGCGGTAGTAGGGGGTGCGGTCCCGCCCCTGTTGCGCCCGGTAGTCGTTGAGGAACCGCTCGGCGCGGGCCAGCTCGTCGGCGGTGGGGGGCCGGCCGTAAAACCGCATGTACGCCGCACGGATCCGCTCGCTGTCGGCGGTCGTATCCTTGAGCAAGCTTGTCGCGGCGGCCTCGGCTACCCGCAGGACGAACGGATGGTTCAGCAGAAACAGGCTCTGGGCCGGTACCGTGGTGGTCGGCCGGCTATGGACGATCAGGCTGGGGTCCGGGGCGTCGAACAGGGCTAGTGACTCCGGCAGATTGTCGCGGATGATCGGCAGATAGACGCTGCGATGGTTGTTGCGCGGGTCATTGACGGCGGCCATGATGTTGACCGGTGCGGACCCCAGGAAGCGGGGAAGATTGACCGGTCCTTCGCCGGCCCGGGCGACGACCGAGCCGACCGGTGGCGTCCGCTCCAGCAGGCCGCTGACGGCAAGCATGGCGTCCCGCAGGCTTTCGGCGTCGAGCCGCCGCGGCGTCATCCGCCAGATGTAGGCGTTGTCCGGGTCGATGGCGGCATTATGGGCGTCGAAACGCGAATCCAAGCGGTAAGTCCGACTTAGAACGATGCGGCGGATCAGCTTTTTGATGCTCCAGCGGTCTTCGTGCACGAACGTGACGGCCAGATAGTCGAGCAGCTCAGGGTGGGTCGGGGGCTGGCCGGCCAGGCCGAAGTTGTCGGGGGTGGGCACCAGGCCGCGGCCGAACAGGTGGAGCCAGACGCGGTTGACCAGGACCCGTGCGGTCAGGGGGTTGGTCTCATCGGCGATCCACTGGGCCAATTGGAGGCGGCCACTGGTGGAGGGGGGAATGCGGAGGGGCCGGGGGGCGAGGATTTCGGGCACGCCGCGGGGTACGGTCTGGGGCGAGGGCTGGTCCGGTTCGCCGCGATGGTAGATGGGGCTGTCACCGATGGTGGTTTGGCCGAGAAAGCGGTTGGGGCGAGGAGCAGGGCCGAAGCCGCGGTAGGGGGGCTTGTCCCGCACGCCCATGGCCAGCAGCTTGGGGTGGCCATCGGCGTCGAAGGAGTCGAGCCGGCTGCGGATCTGGGCCACCTGGGCGGCGATGACCAGGCGGCGGATGAAATCGGTGCTCTCCCGGGCGCTTTGGTTCAGCTCGTCGATCTGTTTGCGCAAGCGGTCACGTTCGGCGGGGCTGAGGCGGTCCGGGATGCCGGGGGGCAGGCCGCAGCCGGCGGGCAGCTCCAGCGTCGGGCTGGGGCGTTGGGCCTGGATCTGCCGGATGGTACCGTAACAGGTTTGGGTGCTGCGGAAAATTCCGGCGAGGGCGTAATAGTCCCGCTGCGTGAACGGGTCGAACTTGTGGTCGTGGCAGCGGGCACAGGCGATGGTCAGCCCCAAAAACGCCTGCGTGACCACATCAATCTGCTCGTCGGCCACGTCCAGCTCGAACTGCAAGGTGCTCATTTCGTTGAGCGTTTTCGGGCCGATGGCCAGAAAGCCGGTGGCGATCATCCGCTCCGCCTTGCTTTTCGGGTCGTCGCTGTACATCAGGTCGCCGGCGATCTGCTCCTTGATGAACTGGTCGTAGGGCTTGTCGGCGTTGAAGGCGGCGATGACGTAGTCGCGGTAGCGCCAGGCGTGGGGGTAGGCGACGTTGACGGTCTTGCCGGTGCTTTCGGCGTATCGGGCGACATCGAGCCAGTGGCGGCCCCAGCGTTCGCCGAAGTGCGGCGAGGCCAGCAGGCGGTCAACGACCTTCTCGAACGCTTGCGGCGAAGTGTCCGCCAGGAACGCCTCGACCTCTTCCGGCGACGGCGGCAGGCCGATCAGGTCGAAATAGACCCGCCGCAATAGCGTGCGTTTGTCCGCCTCGCCGACCGGCTGCAGGCCGTGCGGCTGCCAGGCGGCGGCGATGAAGGCATCGATGGGATGCTCGATGCGGAAGCTCGGGTGTTGCACGGCCGGGACCGGTGGCCGTCGCGGCGGCTGGAACGCCCAGTGGCGGCGGGCCTGTTCCGGATCCACGCCGTATTTGGCGGGTGGAGCCGGGCTACCGCCGCGCGGGTCCGGTGCTCCCATCCGCACCCAGGCTTCAAAATCGGCGATCACCGCATCCGGCAACTTCCCCTTGGGAGGCATCGCCGTGTCCGGGTCGCTGTGCCGCAACGCCACTACCAGCGGACTCTTCTCCGGATGCCCCGGCACGACGACCGGGCCGCTGCGGCCGCCCCGCCGCAACCCCTCCCGACTATCCAACAGTAACTCGCCCTTGACCTTCTCTGCCTGCTGCGAATGACACTTGTAACAGTGCTCGACCAGCACCGGCCGGATCTTCTTCTCGAAAAACGCCACCTGTTCCGGCGTCGGGTCGTCGACGAACCGGGCCGCTCGCGGCGATTGGGCCAGCGCCGACCCGCCAGCGGTCGCACCCGCAAAACCTGTGAGCACAGCCAATACCAGCCGCCAGCACTTCATGGGATGCCCCCACTTCATGGGATCCCCCTTCTATGGGATATCCCTCGCCGACCGGGGAATATCCTGTTTGTTCCGCCATCTGTCCCACCATCCATACTAACCTGCTCGCTGGTAAAATGTTTCCGGTCTCATAATTTTTTCCTTAAAAAGGAAGAAACGATGAGAAACGGAAAGGAGCCGGCGTCCGCAGGAATTTTGCGGTCATTTGGTCCAACCCGCCTACGTCAACGATTCAACCGCCAGACAAGCGGCTGCGGAGCTGGAAGTTGCCAAGCCTGAGCCTCTGCCAGCGGTCGTTCGGACAGGATCGCCGCAGGGGGTTTGTTCCGGGGGGCGGTCGTTCGGACAGGGATCGCCCCCCTTGGGTCTGCGGTTCCGCCTCGGTGATGGTAGCGGAGGGTAACACTTAAAGAGGAGTTGACGAGCATGTTCGTCAGAAGGCACTCCACGCGGGTATGTGTCGTCGGGCTGGCGTGGCTGGTGGTGTGCGGCGGAGGCGGATGGGACCTCTGTGTGCAGGCCGCCGAGCCGGTGCCGGTGCGGCTGTTCGCCGAGGCGGAGGACTTTACGGTCGCTTCTGGCTGGGAGGTGGTGCCGTACCGGGACAATTATTTTGCCGGGACGTTTGCGATCACGTTTTTGTCACGGATGGCCTGTCTGGGGGCGCCGGAGCAGCTCCCGCCGGACCGGCCGGCCGTGGCGACCCAGACGGTGCGGATCCCTTCCGCCGACGAGTACGACGTGCTGGTCCGCTACGAGCAGCCGTACGACCATGCCGTGGAGTTCACGCTGGAGGTGGAGCAGAACGGGCAGGTGGTGGGCCGGTTCACCTGCGGCCGGTTGAGCGATCCGAAGTATTGGGCATTCACCAGGAACCAGCCGGAGCCGATGGTGCGGTACAACTGGGGCGGCACGGACAACATTGTCTGGCAGCATCCGGGTCGGGTCAAGCTGGCCGCCGGTACGGCGACGCTGCGGCTGATTGCCACGGCCCAGACCGACGGGGAGCGGCCCCGCCGCAACGCCGCCCGCCGCCACGTCGACGTTATCTGCCTGACTAACGACCGCGCCGGCATGCAGACTCAGCTCACCAAGGCCCGTTACCTCCCCTTCGACGGCTGGTTGGTGCAGGACGGCGACCTGTTCGTACGGTTCACCAACCCGGCGGACAGCGGCGTGGCCATCGTCCCGGTGGCCGCACCGTTCGAGCAGGGGCAGCATTCCCCCTATTACGTGCATGTGCGGGACTGGCCGAGCCTGACGGTGCTCCGGTCCGGCTATGCCCGCGCGGTTGCGGCGTACCGGATCGCCGGGCCGCGCAGCGAGCAGGTGGCGGCCAAGCACCTGCTGCCGGAGGTCCCCTTGCCCAAGGAGATTCCGCCGCAGGAGTACCTAGCGCCGGGCCAATCCTCCGGCTGGGTGCCGCTTGGCGGCCTGGTCGATGCGTTGAATCACTGTCAATGGTTCCCGCGGGTCTTGGTGCCACCCCCATCGGACAAGCCGGCCGGCAAGGGGAAACCGGCTCTCAAGCCGGCCGCCGACGTCTATTTGCGGTTGGAATGGGGGGTGCCGGACGGCCAGGGGGGCATCCGGGTGGTCAAGGATATCACCGTCCGTGGCAAAGCGGCGAACCTCTCCCCCGCCTGTTTCGATATCCCCGGCTGCGTCCATCCCAACCCGACGCTGCGGCAACTGTGGCAGCAACGCTACTGGGTGCCCAAGATCCGAACGCAAAAAGAGGCTTTGGAAGAGCTGAACGCCGCCGTGGCCCAGTTCCCCAAGGTCGGGCGGGTGCCTAAACGGCTGCTGATTTACGGGATATTAGGCTTCAGCGGTGCGGCGGCGGCGTTCCCGGAGGCGGAGCGGCTGGCCCTGGCGTTGGGGGACAACACCCTCATCGGTGGCCGCGGCCGCAAACGCGGGCTGATCGCCCACTGGGGAAACCCGGACCGGGAGTGGATCCGCAAGCAGATCGCCGCCCGCCGCGGCGGCCTGGAGGACGTGCTGATCGTCAGCTACGGCGACGAAATCCATCTGCCGCCGGAAAAGCTCAGCGACGCCGAGCTGGCCGCCTGGCTGCAGACCCGCGGCGTGGCCGTCCCGCCCGGGGTCAAGGGACCGGTTCGCTTCGCCACGCAACGCGACGACCCGTTTTACTACTACTCGCAACTGGCCGCCCGGGAAAAAGGCGGGAGCCGCTACGTCCAAGCCACGGCGTTCTATCGGCAGCACGGCGTGCGGACCGGGGCGAACTATTCGCCGCACGCGAATTACCTGGTCAGCGAGATCGATTACGTCCGCACCTTCCGCCTGCGGGCGATGAGCATGCCCTGGTCAGAGGACTACGCCTGGCAGATCGCCGAGTTCAGTCAGCAGGTGGTCGGGTATCTGGTCAGCGGCCTGCGGGCGGGGGCCAAATACGACCGCCTGCCGATCCAGATGTATGTGATGCCGCACTCGCCGGGGCAGACGCCCGAGGGGCTGCGGCGCAGCTTCTACACCGCCATCGCCCACGGCGCCACCATTATCAACTTCTTCTGTGCCTCCCCTTCTGCCGTCGCCTATACCGAAAACTACGTCGAAACCGATGACCTGCCGATGTGGCGGATGATCCACCGCTGTGTCCACGAGGCCGGCATCTTTGAAGACTATGTCGTCGACGGTACGGTCCGGCCAGCCAAGGTCGGCCTGCTGCTGTCCAGCGTCGACGACCTGATCACCGGAGTCAACAACTTTGCGCTGGCCCTGCACAACAACGAACGCAAGGCGATCTACTATGCCCTGCGGCACGCCCAGGTGCCGGTCGACTTCCTCAGCGAGGACGATGTGATCGAGGGGCGGGCCAAGGACTACACGCTCATCTACGTGACGCAGCAGTATCTGCATTCCCGCTGCGTGGCGGCGTTGCAGCAGTGGTGCGCATCCGGCGGCACCCTCGTGGCGTTGTGCGGCGGCGGCCTGCTCGACGAATGGCAACGCGAAAACCCTGATGCCGTCAAGCTTTACGGTGCCCGCGGCCCCCGCATCCTCACCGACCCGCAACTGGTCCCCCGCCACCTCCGCACCCCCAACACCCCTCTGTTTGCTAAGCAGGACCTCCCCTGGTACAAACCGTTCGACCGCGCCAGTTGGGATCTGGCCGGGACGTCCCCGCATGCCGCCCAAGAACCCTCCCCCACGGCGATCCGCGACGTCCCCGTGATCGCCTGGAAGCAGCCGCTGGAAGTCACTGACGGCGTGGTGGTCGGACGGTTCGGCGACGGCACCCCCGCGGTCGTCCGCAAAGATCACGGCTCCGGCCGAGCCATCCTGTTCGGCTTCCTGCCGGGTCAGGCCTACCTGCAGCGGGCCTTGCCGCCCCGGCCAGTCGATCGTGGCGCCAGCCCCCGCAGCTTCGCCCACTTCCTCCCTACGCAACTGGACGCCGCCCTCCGCCACCGGCTGGTCGACGATTTCCTCCCCGGCGGTCGCGGCCGCGACGCCCGGCCCGTTGTCACCAGCGACGAGCTGGTCGAGACCACCTGCATCGACACCCCCGCCCGCGACGGTCAGCCCGCCCGTCTGGCCATTCCCCTTGTCAACTGGCGCGGCCGGCCCATCGAGCGGCTCACCCTGACCGTCCGCGACCTTCCCGCCGCTGCCCGCGTCCGCAGCGTCGTGCACGGCGAGCTCCGACCCACCCCCACGCCGGACGGACTCCAAATCACGCTGCCGCTAGACGTGGCCGACATGATCCTGATCGATCGCTAACACTCCCTACCGGAGGACCCATCATGACCGCTGGAATCATTACGGGCCTCGCTCTGGCCTTGGCCGCGTGCGGCCACCATAGCCCGGGTACTGGGACAAAGATCACTAATATCACCGATTTGCTGATGAACGCAGGAAAGATCACTAACATCACTGCGCCACCGATGAACGCAGGAAAGATCACTAATTTCACTCCTCCAGTGATCATTCCCGACGCTACTTCCGCGGCATGGCGGACCCAGCAGAACCAGCAGAACCAGCAGACCCCCAAGCCGACCCAGCCCCCCTTCCGTTACGTTTGGGGCACCGCCTACCACATCCTGCCGCAGACCCACACCGAAGAGTCCGGCTATTTCTCCCTGTGCGAGGGGCACAACGGCAAAATCTACGTCGGCACCGCCGCATACGGCTTCAACGCCTACCTGGTCGAGTTCGATCCGGCGACCGGCCGGCAGCGGATCGCCGTCGACGTCAACCGCACCTGCGGCCTGCCGACCCCCAGCCGTCCGACCTACGCCGCCCAGGCCAAGGTCCACACCCGCAACTACGTCGCCCCCTCCGGCAAAATCTACATCGGCAGCAAGCAGGGCTACCGCAAAGGCCCCGACGACACGGCGGACTACCCCGGCGGCTACGTCATCGTCTACGACCCCGCCACCGACAAGGCCGAGTGTCTAGGCATGCCCTATCCCGGCGAAGGGATCAACGACGTCACCGCCGACGAGGCCGCCGGACTGGTCTATGTCGTCACCTGCGAAGAGCACCACTGGATGATCCTGGACCTCAAAACCCGCAAATACCGCGAGCCGGACCCGCGGCTCCGCCTCACCCCCTATGCCCAGACGCTGCTGGACCACCACAACCGGGCGGTGGTCCTGAGTCGGGACTTCCGCCTGGTCCGTTACGATCCCCGCACGGACAAGCTGGAATATTTGCCGCTCCCATCGAACGGTCAGCCGGTCGGCACGGCAGACGACAAGCTCGGCCCGGCCTGCTGGGCCCAGACCGCCGACCGCAAGACCGCCTACCTCATCCGCATGTCCGATTCCCGCCTGTTCCGCCTCGACCTGGCGGCGGACGGCCCGAAGGTCCCCGTCGCTGACCTGGGCCGGCTCATCGAAGGGCGCGGCTTCGACTCCCGCGGCTCCCTTATCGTCGGCCACGACGGCAAGGTGTACGTCCTGATCCGCGTCGAGAACCAGACCGGCTTTGGCGGCGGCTACCTCCACCACCTGGTCAGCTACGACCCGGCCAGCGGCAAGGCCCGCGACCACGGCGTACTGGCGGTCCGCAACAAGGACTGGTTCGAGTTCCGCACCCCAGAGGGCAAGCCCAAGCCCTGGAGCCACGGCTTCCATACCCTGCCGGACGGCACCATCACCCCCCTGCACGTCCACATGGCCCTCTACATGGCCCGTGACGGTACCCTCTACGCCACGATCATCTATCCGTTCACCCTACTACGCATCGCCCCCCAGGATTACCGCTAACTCTTCCTTACGCAGTTGCGGCTACGCATCGCCCCCCAGGATTACCGCTAACCCCCTTACATCTCTATTTGCTATTTGTTTTCACCATTCGTTATACCCCACTCCCCACTCCCGCTTCCCTACTCCCCATTCGCTATTCGCCATTCGCTATTCGCCCACCGCATCCATCCGCTACTTACCCTCCAAGGATCATCAGAGCGTTTTGAGGTATTCGATGATGGCCCAGCGTTCCTCGTCGGTCAGGTCGTCGCCGTAGGTGTGTCCGGCGTTGCTGCGGCCGGGCTGGGTGGTGTCGTAGATTTTGCGGCGTTCCAGCGGGGGCAGGTCGGGCGGTATGTGGTCCACCTCCTGGTATTTCCAGCCGACGTGCACCGAGTCGTAGTCTTCGGTCCGGGTCTGGTAGGAGCGGGTGAAGCGTTTGGGGCGGGCGGCGGAGTGAAGCACGTGGTAGAGGGTAGGGACGCTGCCGTTGTGGAAGTAGGGGGCGGTGGCCCAGACGCCGTCCAGGGGCGGGGCCTGGTAGCCGGGGGTCCAGCGGAGGGGTTTGCCGCGGAAGAACCAGCCGTCTGGTTCCTGGCCGAACCAGGAGGCGGAGTAGGCTTCGCCGTAGGGGAGGCCGACGGCGGCGTGGCGGGCCGGGTCGGTGCCGATTTTCTCTAGGGGGACGATTTTGTTGGGGTAGCGGCCGTCGGGGCCGTAGGTGCCGTGGCAGCGGGCGCAGTGCTGGCGGAAGAGGGTCTGGCCGCGGGCTGCTTTGGCCGCATCGACGGGGAACGGGTATTTGGGCGGTTCGAGGCTCAGCAGGTACTGCTGGATGTCGCGGAAGGCCGGCTCGGCCCGCTCGAAATCGCGCGGCAGGGTCAGCGGGTGCATCATGAACTGCATGAGGGTACGGACGCTGCGGGAATCCATGCCGCCGGTGTAGTAGATGGTCTTTTTGCGTTTCATCAGCCACCAGGCGGGCACATCGGCGCAGCTATGGTCGAGCAGGCCGAGGTTTTTCCATTCCGTCCGCAGCGACAGGTCGGGGTTACGCCAGCCGAGCAGGTAGACGCCGAAGGCGTCGGCTTCGTTGGTGCCGCGGACGTTGCAGAAGGTGAACGGGAGCTTGCCGCTGCGGCCGTCGGCCCGGGCCAAATCTTCAAAGAGCGCTTGAATGTCCAGCGTCTGGTTCCCCAGGCCGATGTAGCTTTTGCCGAAAAGGGAGCTGCCGTGGCAGAGCATGCAGTCGACGCCCAGGGCGGGCCGGCCCAGCAGGCGGGTCTTGCGTAGCCCCATCGGCAGGCCGTCGTTGGGGTAAGGGGCCGGGTGCAGGCCGTAGCGTTGGCGGACGGCGGCGGCATAGTCGGTGGGTATTTCGGGCAGTCCCCAGACCTTCCAGAGCCGGTCGATGGCCCCTTCCGACCAGAAGCCGGGGATGAAGGGGGTGCGGGTGAGGGCTTCGTAGCCGCGCCGGGCGGCGAGGGGATCGTAACCGGCTGCGGGGGGCGACGCCAGGCCGCGGGACGACTCGCCGGGCAGGCACAACACTGCGAGTAACGCCATGCCGGCCAGCAACGAGCGCCGGCCTGACCGAAGCCACGCCGCGGCGGCCAGCAACGAGCGCCGGGCCGACCGGAATTCCTCCGTTCGCTGCAACTGTCGCCGCGATCGGTCCATCGTTCCTCCTCCTGTGATGGCGATCCCGCGTGACGCTTCCTTGGCGTAAGCGTTTGTCTGCCTTGGAGTTATGGCAGACGGTCTGGCTTCAGGCCGGCTCGGAGCTGGCCGTCGCGCATCGGCTGGCGGACCCGTCGGCAGATCGCGGGGCCAGCCGCGGACGGCCGCACAAGTCCATAATCCGTCATCACGGGTCCACAACCATCATAAGGACCGCCGCGAGAGGATTGCAACAACGGGCACAAACGGAGATGCGTCCCGTCCGGTCCATCGCCGCAGCCCGGGTCCGCTGGTCGGGCCACGCACCGCGGGGGGGCCGACTCCGGTCCGTTCGGTGGCGATGGGCGCTGGCCCGTCGTGGCCAGGAGGGGAGCGGGCCGCTATAATTGTGGCGTGACGCGGCAGGTTCGCTGCGATCTGGAGGCGTGCGACGAGCGAAATCGGCGGGTTGCCCGCCGCCTGTCGCCGCCGCGGGCGTCAGCGAGGCAACAGGGAAGACCGGTGCGAATCCGGCGCAGGGCCGCTGCTGTGTTCGGCGAGACCTTCGACCCAAATAAGCCACTGTGAGTCGCCGCGACGACGGCCACCGTCGATGCGGCGATCATGGGAAGGCGGGCGCAGGTCGCTATCAGCCGTCAGCCAGAAGACCTGCCTGTCGCGGTAGGGAACGGCGCCCCGGTCCCGGGCAGCCGGCCGGCAGCATGTCGCGCCCCCGCGTGGTGCGGGAGCCTGCCCGTCGGCCAGCCTGTCGGACCGTACGCCGCTGTCGCCCGTGCCGGCGACAAGGAGGATACGGTGCGGTATACGTTCGATTCGGCCACGGCCCGGCCGTGGCTGCGGGCTCTGGTGCTGTCTGTGTTCGTGGCGGCGGGAGTGGTGGCCCGCCTGCTCCCCCATCCGCCCAACTTTACCCCCATCGGCGCCCTGGCCATCTTCTGCGGCGCCTGCTACGCCGACCGGCGGCTAGCCGTGGCCGTGCCGCTCGCGGCGATGCTCCTCAGCGATCTGTTTATCGGCCTGCACCTGCTGATCCCGGTCGTTTACGGCAGTTTCGCGGTCAACGTCCTGTTGGCTCGCCTGTTGCGGCAGCGGCGACGGCCCCTCCCCGTCACCCTCGTGACCTGCGCCGGGTCGGTCCAGTTCTTCCTGACCACCAATTTCGCCTGCTGGCTGACGATGTACCCGCATACGTGGGAGGGCCTGGTCACCTGCTACGTCAACGCTCTGCCGTTTTTCCGCAACACCGTGCTGGGGGACCTGACGTTCGTGGCGGTGCTGTTCGGTGGCCTGGCGGTGGCCGAGCGGGTATTCCCGCGGATTCGGGAGAGCGTACCGCAAGCGGTCACGGCGTGAGCGAGGCCGCGTCGGCCATCGCCGGAAGTGTCTGATTCGTCCCGGTCGTCTGTCCTGGCCGTCTCCCCGTCCCGGAACCGAGCCATGCGGATCGTCTCGTTGCTGCCAAGTGCGACGGAAATCGTTTGTGCGCTTGGACTTGGGGATCAGCTAGTCGGCGTGACCCACGAGTGCGACTATCCCCCGTGGGTACGGCGGCTCCCCAAGGTTACGCGGACGCTGATCCCCGCCGGGGCCAGCAGCCGGCGGATCGACGAGCTGGTGCGGGAGCGACTGCGGACGCAGCGGGCACTCTACACGCTGGAGGAGGCGGCGTTGGCGGCGTTGCGGCCGGAGCTGCTGGTGACGCAGGCGTTGTGCGACGTGTGTGCGGTGGCCGAGGCGGAAGTGCAGGCGGCGGCGTGTGCCTTGCCGGGCCGGCCGCGGGTGGTCAACCTGGAGCCGCAGCGGCTGGAGGACGTGTTCGGGTGCATCCGGCAGGTAGCGGTCGCGGCGGGGGTGCCCGAGCGGGCCGGGCCAGTGGTGGATGCGTTGCGGCAACGGGTGGACGCCCTCGCCGCACGCGCGCGGACGATCTCCCGCCGGCCGCGGGTGGTGCTGCTGGAGTGGATCGACCCACCGTTCTGCTGCGGGCACTGGTCGCCGGAGCTGGTCCGTCTGGCCGGCGGCCAGGAGTGCCTGGGGGTGGAAGGGCAGCCGTCGCGTACCCTGCGTTGGGAGGAGGTGCTCGCCGCACGCCCGGAGGTGCTGGTGATCGCCTGTTGCGGTTTTGACGTCTCGCGCACTCTGCGTGATTTGCCCATTTTGACTAACTATCCGGGCTATGCCGAGCTCCCCGCCGTGCAGGCCGGACGCGTCTACGTCATCGACGGCCACGCCTACTTCAGCCGACCCGGGCCGCGGCTCGTCGATAGCCTGGAAATCTTGGCTCACTTGCTGCATCCGGAGGTCCATCCGGCGGTCGCGGCGAGCGGTCCGGCGAGCGGGGCCGTGCTACATGTGGCGGACGCCGCCGCTGGAGCGGTCGCGACCTGATATGCCATATCCCTTTCCTCTGCAATACCGCAAAAACTGCGCAAAACCGGCAAAGCCGGTGCGGCGACGGCGACGATACTAAGGGGGGAGGATGCGGTGCGGAGGTGACGGGCATGGATGCGGCTCCGGATGCGGCGGTCGTCGGGGACATATCGCGACGGGGGTGGTTCCAGGTCACCGCCGCGGCGGGGGGAGCGGTACTGGGGGCGTCCGCCGCTTCCGGGGGGCCGCTGCAGGCCGTGCGGCAACGCCGCCAGCCGGGCTGGGTCATTGGCCGCATGAGCGGGGCGGAAGCCCTTGTTGAGACGCTGTTGCAAGAGGGCGTCGGCTGCGTGTACGGCATCCCCGGCGCCCAGGAGAACGAGCTGTGGGATACCTTCAAGCAGAAGGGGTTGCCGTATCTACTGGTGACGCATGAGTTTTCGGCAGCATGCATGGCTGACGGGTATGCCCGCAGCACGGGCCGGCCCGGCGTGCTCTGCGTCGTCCCCGGACCGGGCGTGACCAACGCCCTGACCGGCCTGGGCGAAGCCCTACTCGACTCCGTCCCGGTGGTGGCCATCGTCGGCGATGTCGGCATCGGCGCGAAAGCCCGACCCTTCCAGGTGCACGCCCTGCCGAACGTGGAGCTGCTCAAGCCGGTGTGCAAGTGGATCTTTCCGGTGCAGCGGGTCGAGCAGATCCCTTCGGCGGTGCGGCAGGCGTTTGCGGCAGCGGTGACCGACGAGCCGGGGCCGGCGGCAGTAGTCGTGCCGTACAACCTGTTCATCGAGGTGCACGATTTCCGCTGTCCGCCGCGGGAACCGGACCCCCTGCCGTTCGATGCGGCGGCGTTCGAGCGGGCGGTGGAGTGGCTGGCCGACCGCCGGGTGCGGATTGGCATCTACGCCGGCTGGGGCTGCATGGACTATTCCGCCGAGCTGACGGCGGTAGCCGAAATGCTGCAGGCTCCGGTCGCCACGAGCGTCTCCGGCAAGGGGGCGATCCCGGAGACCCACCCGCTGGCGGTCGGCTGGGGGTTTGGGCCGCATGCGTCCGAGGTGGCCGAGAAGGTCTTTGCCGGCGATCCCAAACATCCGCTGGCCGGGGGCGTGGACTTGCTGCTGGCCATCGGCGTCAAGTTCAGCGAGGTGTCCACGGGCTACTACAGCAACCCACAGCCGCGACGGGTCATCCATGTCGATGCCTGTGCGGCCAACCTGGGGCGGGTGCTGCGGACGGATGTGTGCGTCCATGCGGATGCGGGCGTGTTTCTGGGGCGGTTGCTGGCCTGTGCGTCGCAGTTGCAGCGGCCGCCGGACCGCCGCCTCCACGAGCGGATCGCCCAGGCCAAGGCCCACGCCGCCCGCCGCCGGGAGCACATCCTGCCCAGCAAATGCGGCGTCGATCCGCTGGCCCTGATCGTCGCCCTGCGGCGGCACCTCCCCGAGGACGCCCTGCTGTTTACCGACGTGACTGTCAGCGAGCATCTGGCCGCCGAGCATTTTACCGTTGCCCGGCCACGAACCTACTTCAACCCGGTCGACAACCAGGCGATGGGCTGGAGCATCCCCGCCGCGTTGGGCGCCCAGCGGGTCTTCCCCGGCCGCACCGTGGCGACCCTCACCGGCGACGGCTGCGCCCTGATGAGCGGCTTGGAGTTGAGCACCGCCGCCCGCGCCGGCCTGCCCGTCAAGTTCTTCATCCTCGACGACCAGGCCTACCAATATATGCAAAAGCTGCAAAAGCCGGCCTACCTGCGGACCACCGCGACCATCCTGGCCCGCATCGACTACCAAGCCTTGGCCCGCAGCCAGGGGTTGGCCTACGCCGAGATCACCGCCCCTCAACAAATCGATGGTGTCATCCGCGGCGTTTTGGACTACCCGGGGCCGGTACTGGTGCGGGTGGCCGTCGATTACGGCGACCGGAAAATCCGCTGGATCGAGGCGGTGCGGGGCCGCTACGCCCGGGAGCTGACGCCGGCCCAAAAGGTCCGCTTCCTGGCCCGTATCGGCGCCCGCGCCCTGACGGTGCAGCCGAATGACTGATGCCAGCCGTGACGCCGCCGACTGCAACAATTGTGATTTTAAATAGATTGACGCTGCCGACGCAGCAAATTTCATGCTTCAGATGAAATTTTCACTCGCGTCTCAATACGTGCGTTGGGCCCCAGGTCGGCCTAGCCGAACAGCAATAGCACGTTCCACGGCGGGGTCTGCTCGAATTCGCAGCCGACTTCGTATATCTCTTTGTTTTGTCGGCAGTTACGGACAATCACGTTGACAAAGTCAACCGTGTCCGGGGCGTGGACGGCGCGGACTTTCAGGATGGTGCCGGTAGGAACCGCACAGCTCAGGGCAATGCACAGGCCGCCGGTAGAGCGGTCGATGACGTAGCCGTCGATCAGGCCGCCGCGGAACAGGGGTGCGGCGACTTTGACCGGTACGGCCTGACCGCCCCGCCGCAGGGAGCTGCGGCGATCGCCGGCCGAGGGTTCCCATCCGACCCATTCGATGGCCTTTTGCATGACCTCTTCGGGCGTCTGGCGTTGGCGAGCCGCCGCTTCGGCCGCGCGGGCCAGCCGCTCCCGGGCCGTCGCCCGCCAGCGGAGCAATAGCATCACGCCCCATACTCCCCCGGCGACCCCTAGGCCGACCCACAGGGCCAACTGGTTGGCCGCGCACCACGCCGCAAGGTCCCGCAACAGGTCGTTGTTCGCCATTGCCGATCACCGCCGCTGACCTGCGGGCCACACCCGCCGCTGGCCGCCCGCAGGGGGAAGCTTCGGGCGTCCGCCACAATCCATCCGTGCGACAGTAACTTAGCACACAATTTTGAAGATGCGGCCCACCACCCCCCCCCACTCCCCATTCCCCATTCCCGACTCCCCACTCCCCCCTCCTTGCGGCGATGCGGCAGTCGTGGTACCCTGGTAAGGGGGACGTCAGCCCAGCCGGATTAGCAACAGGACATGACTTTTTCGTTCCAGAAGAAATCGTCGATAGAGCTGTTGGAGCAGTTGCGGGCCGAGCTGGGCGAGCCGGAGGCGGTTTACCAATTGCACTTCCGCCGCCTGCTGTGGATCGCCTTGGGGACGGGGGCGCTCCTGTTGGGGGCGTTTGTCCTGGGCGCACTGACGCGGCTCGGGATCGTCCAGGGCGGCGTAGCAGCAGTCCTCGGCAATATCTTGGCCAAATTCATCTTGGTACTGTTGGTGGGCGGGATAGTGGGCCTGGTGGGTCTGGTACGGGCGGGCCTCAAGGGTAAGCTGACGGTGTTGATCTTTCCGAGCGGTCTAGCCCAGCTTTGCGGCGGCAAGCTGCTGAGCTTCCCGTGGTCGGAAATCACCACCGTCCGCCTCGTCGGCCTGAAGCGGCCGCTCGACGTAATCCCCCACGACCCGCAGGAGCCGCCACAACCGGTGTATGTGGCCTTCGACGAGACGGATAGCAAACTTGGATCGGGCCACTGGCTGGAACTGGTCCGCATCGATCAGACTCAAGTCAAATTCGGCGCCATTCTGGACGGTTTCCCCGACCTTGTCCGCAATGTCCAACAGCGGACCTTTCCGCACATGTGGGAACGTCTCCAGGAGCAGTGGCAACAGGGCGGGGTTGTCCCGTGGGGGCCATTGGTCGTGACGGCGGCGGGGATCTGGCACAACGACGAGCTGTTGCCGTGGGCGGAGTTTGGCGGCTGCAGCCTCAGCCGGGCATACCTCAAACTGTTGCGGCGACCCCACAACCAGCAGAACAAGGGGAAGGCCGACGTTTGGTTGAAGATCGAATCGGACGAGCTGCCCAATTTGCACGTGATGCTCGCCTGGCTGGCCCACCGGCAAGTGTTTGGAAGTCGGACCTACCGGCAAGCCCTGGAAGTTTGACCCACCGACAAACTCTGGAAGTCGGACCTACCGGCAAGCCCTGGAAGTTTGACCCACCGGCAAACTCTGGAAATCGGACCTACCGGCAAGCCCTGGAAGTTTGACCCAAGCCTTGGAAGTGACCCTATCGCCGCGTTCTGCCGAGCCATTTGCGGCACAGGACTGATCCGACCAACGACTACAGCGGTCCCTGCAGACAGCCTGATCCGGCAAACAGCTACGCCGGCCCCCCGCGGCGGCAACCTCATCGGGCCAACGGCTGCGGCGGCCCGTGTCAGCGGTGGACTGAGCCGGTCAGCGACTTGATCCGGCAAACAGCTACGCCAGCCCCCGGCGGCAACGGCGGAATTGGGGAGACCACTGCGGCGGGAAAATTTGCGTCCCGCCTGCCCCGGCGGTATAATGGGCGTGTGATAGGTAACCACGTGGCGGCCACGCCTGTTCGGAAGATGGCGGTTCCGGCCGCTCCTGACGACCGTCCGCCGCCCACGTCCCCTCTGGAGTCGCGGTATTCCCCTATTTGTCCCTACGAGGCCTGGCCATCATGGCAGATGCATTCGACGACCCGAACGGCGACGTGCCGACCGCCTTGCCCCGCGGCTTCCGCACGGCGGTGCAGGAGGTGCTGGCCGCACACGGCTACCAGATCGTCCGCTGGGAAAGCGACGGTGTTTACATCTGCCCTGCCGGCAGCGACGAGGAACAGTACATCGGCTTGAACAATCTCTATCGCCGCGCCCGGAACATACCCCGCGACGAGTGGCCCCCGCTCATCGCCGAGTTCCTCGAGCACGTCCACAGCGTCAGCAATGGTCCGGAACTCCCCGACCATCTGGACACCATCACCGCCCAACTGCGGCCACGGATCGGTCCGCCGTTCGAGAAGGACTTGCGGCTGCCGCCGTGGAGCACGCCGCTGCCCGGCACGCCGCTGGTGCTGTCGCTGGTCATCGATTTTCCCCACGCGATGGCCTACGCCACCGAGGCGATGGTCGATAACTCGCAGTTGTCCGCCGAAGAACTCCTGGCGTGCGCCCTGGACAACCTGCGGCAGGATACGCCAGAGGATTTCTTCGAGCCCGTCTCGCCGCCGCTGGGGCTGTTGCTGGGCCATACGTCCGACGGCTACGATGCCAGCCGGGCGTTACTGGCCGAGGAGCTGGTTCCCGACCAGCCCGCCGGACTGTTCGTTGCCGTGCCGAGCCGCGATGAGCTGTATGTCTGGCCGGTGGGGGCCGAAGCGATGCGGCACCTGCTGCCGTTCCAGCAGTTCGTCTCGGAAAACTACCGACGGCATGCTTACCCGATCAGCGACCAGATTTTCTGGATCTACCAGCAAAAGTGGCATCCGTTCCCCATCCGGCTCGAAGGGGACACCGTCCATGTTTATCCGCCGGAGGAGTTTTTGGCCTGCATCACGGCGGCGGGACTGGGGGAGTTTTAGACTTCACCCGACCCCCGCGCGGATCGCCGAGCGATCCCCGTTCCCCCGTTCAGACCTTCGAACCCGGCCACCCCGCCGCACTGGCGGAGCCGGCGACAGGCCCTAAAATACTACTGAAATATCACTGACCGAGTCGACAAACGAAATGTCACTAACCTGATCAACAAACTATAGATTGTTGGGGAAGACAGGTGATACGATTGAGGTGTTGGTCGTACGGTCGTCCGTGAACCCGTGCGGCGGAGGGCCCAACCATGGTGGGAATTCTGCGGAGCGGGTGGGCGTGGGTGAGTGTCATCGGGTTGGGATGCGGCGGGGTGCTGGCGGCGGCGGACGGGGCCGCACCGCCGCAGGGGGCCACGTCCGGATCGCCGGAAATCCCGGCGGAGCAGCTGGCCGAGGCGGAACGGTGGATCGAAAAGCTGGGTAGCGAGTCGTACGCCGAGCGGGAGCAGGCCCAGGCCGCCCTGGCCGCATTAGGCCGGATGGCCCGTCCGGCGTTGGCGGCGGCCCTGTACAGCCACCCCAACCCGGAGGTCCGTCGCCGCTGCGCCGAGCTGCTCCCGCTGGCCGTCGCCGCCGACTTCAAGGCCCGCGTCGACATGTTCCTGGCCGACACCGCCGGACAGTACGACCACGACCTGCCCGGCTGGACCGCCTTCCGGCAAATGGTCTGCAACGAGTGGCGGCTATGGGGTTACCCCATTGGCCGGGACCGTCGGCTCGAACCGGCCGCCCGCCGCTTCTTCGCCCAGATTCTGCAGGAGCCGGCCAACCGCGAGCTCCTCTTCACATTTTGGCAATCGCCGCGGCAATTGGAGTTGGTCCGCAGCCGTCGGGAGGAGCTGCAGGCTAGCCGTTATCCGCAACAGATTGTCGTGATCAACGGCACGGTGGTGCGGCCGAACCTCCGCATCCCCACGACGGCCGACATCGCCACCCTGCTGTTTCTGGAAGCCTATAGCGGCGCATCGGTCAACAACCCCCGCCTCGGGACCATCACCACCCTGCTGCAGGGAACCCCCTTCGACCGGACCCTGCGGGAAAACGGGGAATTCACGCCGGTGCTGCGACAATTGGTCCGGGTCTGGGCCGCAAGCCGTCGCGAGCCGCAAGAGATGTACACCGTCATGAACTGGCTGGCGACCATCGGCCTAAGCGAGGATGCGGCCCGCGTGGCCCTCCGCCTCCTGCACCACCCGGGGGTCACGCCGGCCCAGCGCGGCCACGCCCTCGGCCACCTCGTCAAATCCGCCGACAAAACCCTCCTCCCCTTGCTCGAAAACCTCTTTCAAGACCACAGCGTCATCTACTCCATGACCCAGATCCGCGTGGAGGACGGCAAACAGCAACGTGTCGTCACCCAGGTGGAACTGCGGGACGCGGCCCTCGCCGCGGCGATCCTGCTGGACGGCCGGCGGCCCACCGACTACGGCTTCACCGACCGCATGGCCCAACGGAACAACGACACGTTCTACTACTACCGCTACTATTTTGCCGACGATACGCAACGCACAGCGGCGTTCGAGCGCTGGAAACGGGAGCGGTCCGGCGAGCGCGCGCCGCAGCAACCGCCAGGCCCCCCGGGCCGCTGAGATCCGCCGGGGGAGGACGCCAGCGGTAACTCCAGCGTCACAACTCCTTACACCATAAGTGGATATGGCTAAATGGGGCGGAAATGTAACAACTACCCGACGCTCCCCGCCCGCGGCGGCCAGCACGGCTACAATGACTCAAGGCGAACCCGCATGGCGGACGCAACGGCGGCTGGGCGTGCCGCGAGCCGGACGTGTCGTTTCCGCCGACGGGCCATGCCGACGAGGGGGGCGTCACTGCGGCGGAGCCACGCCAGCCGTGACCAGGTAGGTTGTTGCCACGCCAGCCATTAGCAGGTAGGCCGTTGGCAGGTAGCTGTCAGCAGGTAAGCCGTTAGCAGTAGGTGGGTTATGAGCCGTTTATGGATCGCGATGTGGCTGGGGGCGTGGATAGGGGCCGGCATCGGGGGGACATGGCTGGCCGGCTGGGGATACGGGCAGACGGCACCCCCCGAGCCGCCCGACCTGACGATTCCGTCGGAGAAGCTGCAACTGGCCCGGCTGCTGGTGCAGAAACTGGGGAGCGAGTCGTATCGGGAGCGGGAGGAAGCCTTTGAGGCGTTGGCCAAAATGGGGCGGCAGGCCCGCCCGGCCCTGCTCGAGGCCCTGACCGGCGACCCCAACCCGGAGGTCCGCTACCGGGCGGCCCGCCTGTTGCCGCAGGCCAACGCCGAGGAATTCCAGGCCCGTCTGACGGCGTTTTACGCCGACAGCGAAGGAAAACACACCCACGTCCTACCTGGGCTGGCCCTGTTCCGCAAGCACATCGGCACCGACACCAAGGCCCGCAACCTGTACGCGGAATTTCTCAAGTCCCCGCACAATCTGGAGCTGTTGGAGGCGTTGGACCGCGGGGCCAGCGAGGCAGGCCGGGCGATCGCTGACCGCCGCAGCAGCCTGTTTGCCCAAATGCAGGGGCAAAAGATCCTCCCCGGCGGCGTGGTGGTCTCCCAGCCGCAGCCTTTGCAGTTTGCGGACATCGCCTGCCTGCTGTTTGCCGAGTCGGTCACGCCGGCCCGGATGATCCCGGCCAACAGCATGTTCGCCTTTATGAGCTCGGTGATGTTCCTGCAGCAGCCGGCATCGCTGCAGATGCTACGGGCCAATACCCCTCACGCCGAAGTGTACCGCCGCATCGTCGGGTTGTGGCTCGATACCCGCGAAGACCCCAACGAGCTGAACAACCTGGTTCACCTGGTCCACGCCGCCGAATTCCAGTCCTTCCCCCAGACCCTGACCATCCTGCGGCGAGTCGCCACCAGCGACAGCGTCCAGGGATTTGCCAAGGCGCAGGCGGTGATGGTCCTGGTCCGCCGCTTTGGCAAACAAGAGGTGCCGCTGCTCAAAAAGCTGCTGACCGACGACACGATGGTCACGCAGGTGTGGTTTGGCAACCCGGCGGCGCCGAACCAGCCGCCGGTGATGTTCGACTGCCGGGTGCGCGACATCGCCCTGGCCTACCTGCTGGACCTGACCGGGCAACGGGCCCGCATGCCGGAATACGGCTTCCGCTTCCCGCCGGGTGCCCCGCCTGGTGCCATCGACCCCAACAATTACGGCAGCTACGCGTTCGAAAGCGACGAAGCCCGCACCTATGCGGCGGTCAAATTCGGCTTCTGGCAACTCAAATACGGCCGGGCCGAAAAAGCGGAACCGGCGACATCGACAAACAGCCCGCCGCGCCCTCCTGGTTCCGCACCGCCGCCGCCACCGCTCCCACCCGGGCCTCCGCCAGTGCCGCCGCGGCCACGGCGATGAACCCCGCTACGACCACCCGTCACTCACTGGTGCGGCCATGCGATCACGCCGCACCGCTGATCTCTAGTCTCGTGTCGGGGCAAGCCGCAGGGCCGACCCCGGCAGGGACAGACGGGGTCAGGCGACGCCGCCGATCCACTCCGGCGGCACGACCTGGCCCGCCGCCGCCAACGCCCGGGCGCTGACCTGCAGTACCCGCACAAACCCCTCGCTGTCGGCGTGGTCGAACTCCCCCACCGCCTCCATGCTGGCGTTGCTCTCGGAGTATAACTGGTGCGGCACGTCGGTCGCCGACTCGAACTCGACCCGTCCCTTATGGAGCCGCACGGCGATGGTCCCGGTGGCTAGGCGGCGGATCGGGGCCAGGGCCGCCCGGGCGGCGTGCGACCCCAGGTCGAACCCGTAACCCTGGTAAATCTGTTTGGCCATGAACAGCGAAAGCTGGTCAAAAAGTTCCCGGGCTCGCCGGTCCAGGATCAGTTGCAACAGGTAGGCGTAGGCCGTCCCCAATAGCTCCATGCCCGGGGCCTCATAGACGCCGCGGGATTTGATGCCGACGAAGCGGTTTTCGACGACGTGGGTACAGATGCCGACGCCGTGACGCCCGGCCAGGGCATTGGCCCGCCGGAACAGCGCCACCGGCTGGAGCAACTGGTCGTTGATCGCCGTGGGTATCCCCTGCACGAAGCGGACGGTCACGGTCTCCGGCTGGTCCGGGGCGTCGCTGGGGAGTACTCCCATGCCGGGGGTGACGAACCAGGGGCTGGTAGTGAGGTGCTCCAACTGTCCCGCCTCGTGGGTCAGCCCCAAGAGGTTGGCGTCGGTGGAGTAGGGGGCCTGTTTGCTGGCCCGGATGGGGATGTTGCAGGCCAGGCAGTAGTCGATCATTTCCGAGCGGCCACGGAATCGCTGCAGGAACGCCGGATCCCGCCAGGGGGCATAGACTGTCACCTCCGGGGCCAGCATGTTGGTGCACAGTTGGAAGCGGACCTGGTCGTTGCCGCGGCCAGTGGCCCCATGGGCCAGGACGCGGATGCCGCGGCGGCGTAGCTCCGGCACCATCCCGGCGACGATCACGTGCCGGCCGATGCCCGTCGTGTTCCAGTACGCCCCCTCGTAGCGGGCCTGGAACTGGATCACCTCGATGCCAGCGGCGGCGATCATCTCCTGCAACGGCAGGGCCACGAAATCCGCCGCACCGCTGGCCCGCATCCGCTTTTCGATCTCCCCAAAATCGGTCTCGTCCGGCTGGGCAATGTCCGCCGTGAAGCACACCACCCTCACGCCGTGCTCGCTCAGCCAGCGGGTGATCGTGCAGGAATCCAGCCCGCCGGACGCGGCAAACGCCACCGTCTGGCCTTTCAGGTCCGCTACCGTGGTCATGGAGTACCGTCTCCTCGCATAGGGGTTTGTCGGTCGTCGTCCAACGATCCGCCATCCTTCGGACTACGGATGCGGCGGCTCGCGGCCGGTTGTCATTACTCTGTTGTCATAAGATTACGGAAGCCTGGCTACGGCGACGGGCGACATACTTGAGTCTGTTGTCATAGGATCATACTTGAGTCTGTTGTTATACGAGCATGGCTCCGGCGACGGGTGACGGACGGTGGACGGGACTGGCCGTGCTGCCAGAGGTGTGGCACGGCGTGGCGGCGCATGCCCGCGGCGAGCGGCCCAACGAATGCTGCGGCCTGCTCGGCGGCCGGATCGTCGCCGGATGGGGCGTCGTCCAGCACTTCTGGCCGGTGGTCAACGCCTTGGCCAGCCCCGTGGCCTACCGGACGGAGCCGCGGAGCCTGCTGGCCGCCTTCCGTGGCCTACGGCAGGCCGGGGCCGAGCTGCTGGCCGTCTATCACTCCCACCCGGCGGGTCCCCCCGTCCCCAGCCGTCGCGACCTGGCCGAAAACACCTATGGCGCCGCTATCGCCCATTGCATCATCGCCTGGACGGACGACGACCGCCCCCTGCTGACCGCCTGGCAGCTCCTGCCGGACCGGGCGGTCCCCCTGCCGTGCCGCCTGCTGCCGCCCCTGCCGGCGGATCGACTTGTGGGGCCGGAGATTGTGCCCGAGTGGCTGGCTTCTCTGCCGGCGGATCGACTTGTGGGGCCGGAGATTGTGCCCGAGTGGTTGCCGCCCGGGTCGGTGACGACTGATCCGCCGCCGCAGATGCTGCGTTAGCCTCCGGAGGGCGGACCCGCAGCGGCTCCTTCCACTCCGTGACCACGGCCCGGCTCGAACTGATGCGGCAGACGGTGCCATAGGGGCAACTGGCCGTGCAGTGCGGGTCGTCCGGCTGGAGGGGGAATACGCCGCGACGGATGTTGCTAACAATTTGCGCCACAAAGACTTGCAACCGCTCGCCGAGCCGCGCCCATCCTTGTCCGGCGGGCCGACCCGCCTCCTCCCCGCCGTCCGGCAGCGACGCCTCTTCCCCCGCGTCTGGCGGCCCTTCCCCCGCGTCCGGCGACCCGTTCCGCCACATCGACCGGGCCCCATCCCGGCCCACGAACCAGTACACCAGCCCCTGCGGTACGGCGTGCCGTCCTTCCCGTCGCAGTAGCTCCTGGGCCGCCGCCGCGTACAACGGCAACTGCAGGCGGGTCAGCTCCCGCACCTGCCGCTGCCCGTAGGCCGCCCGTCGGCCCGTCTTGTAATCGATCAGCCAGAAAAAGCACCCCCCGTCGTGCTCCAGCAAATCCAGCCGGTCGATGCGGCCGCACAGGCGGACGGTCCCCTCCGCCGCGGCCAGCTCCACCTCGCGGCCGGCCTGGCCGAAGTCCCACTCGAAATACGCCGGTTGCGGCAGCCGGCCCCCGATCGCCTGTTCCTCGCAGAACCGTCGCCACTGGTGCAAGTACCGCTCCGCCCAACGCTGCAGCCGCCGGCCCTCCAGCTCCCACAGCCGCTGCGTCAGCGGCGAGACAGCCTGATGCTGGTGCTCACGGACGACCGCGTCGATCGTCTGGTGCAACAGCTCGCGGAACTGATCCGGCGTCCGCCACAGCCGCTCCGGGCCCAGGTCCCGTTCCCGCAGTAGGCGATGGAAGCGGGCCAGGGTCTCGTGGATGGCGATGCCCCGCCGGGTATGCTCGATCTCCTCGCTCGGGTCGTTGAGGGGGTGCAAGCCGACCACCTGTTGCAGGAAGTAGCGGAACGGGCAGGCGACATAGATTTCCAGTGCGGTGGGGCTGAAGCGGTACTCGGGGGAGAATTTTTGCGTAAGCTGTTGCAGCAAAAAGGGATGAGAGAGGAGGCCGTCAAACGGGGTGAAGCGGCGGTCCGCGTAGCGGGCGGCGGCCAGCTCGCGGGTCCGCAGCAGGGTGGGCAGCCACGGCGGCGTCTCGGACGTAACCTCTTGCGGCAACTGGCCTTGCGCCAGGGCACGGCCCTGCTGGACGCGGCGTTCCGCCTCGCTCAACGCCGCAGCGGTGAAATAGCCGTCCAGTAGCATGGTTTGCCGGGTCAGTTGCACCCGCTCGGGCGGCTGCCGGGCCAGCCATTCCTCCAGAAACGCCGCGGGCAACTGCGGCTCGCCGCCGCTGCCGATTGCCGCGTAGCTGACCGTCAGCCGGACCCGCGGGGCGGCCAACACTTGCTCAAACAAGAGCCGTTCGGCGTCGTACCGCTGGCTCAGGCGGGGCAGGGACAAGCCGGCCCGCCGCAGCCGCTCGCGTTGCTCTTCTGTCAGCAGCGACGCCGCCGACTGCAACAGCGGCCAGCTCCCCTCGGTCAACTGCAACACGAACAGATAGTCGCACGGGACGGAGGGAACCAGCTCCGCCGGCACGAGGCGGACAAACGCATCCTGTTGTGGCGTAACGATTTGCGGCGTCACTGCCACCGTTAGGTCCACGATCGCCAGGACCTCGGGCCAGGGGAGCGGTTTCTCCCCCAGCAGCGGCGTCAGGCCATCGAGTTCCCGCCACAGTTGCTCGAGGGCGGCCCGGTCGGCGGGGTCCAACTGTGACGGGGCCAGGCCGATCGCCTCGGCCAGTTGCCGCAATCGTTCCACCCACTCCGGCAGCGGTGCCGCGGGTTGCTCCAGGATCCCCCACGTCTCGAACATCCACTCCAGCAGGGGCAGGCAGCGGGCGGCCTGCTCGGCCAACAACGGGTCGGGGGGCGGGGTTTCTTCGCCGTAGTCCGGCGTCGGGGGCGGAGGGTGGGCGGCTCGCCGCAGGGCGTCACGGATGGCGTTTTGGCCGCGGGGCACGCCCAACCGCCGCAGGACCAGCTCGGCCTGCAGCGGCCAGTCCGGCCCGTGCGGGCGTTCCGGCCAGGCCGGGCGGAAGTAGCTGTGGCGGAGGATCGCCGTGAGCGGGCCGAACGACCAGGCCGTCTCGGGCGCGGTTCCGGGCAGGTCGAGTGCGGCCAGCAGGAAAGCGATCGCCGGCTGTTGCCGCAACGGCGGATGCAGGGAAACCTCCAGCGGGACGCCGTATTCGTCGCACACGTCGCGGTACAACTGGGCCAGGGGAGCGTCGATCTGCCGGGCGGTCAGAAGGATGCGGGCGGCGGGGATCCCCTGGTCGAGGAGGGTACGGACCGCGCGGGCGACGAGGCGGGCTTCGCCCAGCGACCCGGCGGCCTCGATCCGGTGGAGCTGCGGCGGCGTGGCCGGAGTCAGTTGCGGCAGCCGGCGGCCCTTCCGCCGGGCGGCAGTGGCCAGCACCGCCAGTCCTTCGATCGGGCGTCCGCATTCGGTGATTGCCGCCGCTTCGTACCACGCCGCGGCGACCTCGGCCCGCACCGCCTGCAACAGCGGCATCGCCGCCGGCGGTACCTCCCGCCAGCCGGCTAGCAGCACCGCCTGCAGTCCCGTCCACGGCCCGCGGCGGCCCTGCGCCCACAGCTCCGCCGCCCGCCGCCACCGCTGCGGCTCGTCCCATAACTGAAATTCCTCCTGCTGCCGGCAATACGCCTGGTACAGGAGGGCCAATTCCCGCAACGGACGATCCCCCTCCTCCGGCGTCAGCAACGCCGCGAGGCGTTCCGGCGTCACGCCGGCCAGTTGTAGCTCGGCGATTGTTCCCTCCAGTGCGGCGATGAAGCCTTTTTTGCGGGCTACCCGGGCGAAGTACTCCAGCGGCGTCGCAGCGACCACCGCTGCGACCATCCACCGCCGCTGCGCCGCACGCGGGGCGGGGCGGAGCCATCCTTCCGCTTCCAGCAATCGGTCCGCAAATTCCGTCAGGCAAAGCACTTGCGGCGACAACCGGTGACGGCCCGACCCCTGCAGCCGCTCCCGCCCGGCCGCCGCGTGCTCCGGCGTCGGGGTCAGTACCGCCACCCCCTGCGGCCCATATTGCCGCACCAGCCGGCGAACCACCCCGGCCAGCCGCTCGCCGTGCTGCGGTCCCGGCGGCCCCACCACCCCCTGCCACGCCTCGGCCATTGCCTGCGCCGCTCCTTCACCTCCTGGTTCGATCCCACGGACTGATAGACTGCTGGCCCAGACCCTCGCGTTGGGCCGTTTCCAGTATAACCGCCGCCGGCCGCTCCGGCAGGGTTAGTAGCGATCGCTTGCGCGACGCGGCGGCGATTCGGAACTACGGTAGTGGAATTTGGGGTTCGTCCGCCTACCATAAGCGATAACAGGCTACAAGCGGTAAGCGATACCTGGCCCAGGAGCAAAGCCCAGGAGCAAACAGCGGGATCATCTCCCGCCGGCATCGCCGGCCCGACCCGAGGCCCGACATGGCACCACTGCGGACCGCATTGTATCCGTGGCACCAGCAGCAGGGGGCGCGGTTTGTCCCGTTTGCCGGCTGGGAGATGCCCCTGCAATACGGCGGGATCGTGGCGGAGCACCGGGCCGTCCGTACCCAGGCGGGGATGTTCGACGTGTCGCACATGGCCCGCTTCTACTGCCGCGGGCCGCAAGGGGCCGAGCTGCTGGACGAGCTGTGTACCAACGCCGTGGCGGCGATGGCCGACTACCAGGTGCGTTACAACCTGATGTGCAACGCCGCGGGCGGCACCCGTGACGACGTGCTGGTCTACCGCTGGCCGGACGGTTTTTTGGTTGTCGCCAATGCCGCCAACCGCGAGAAAATCCTGCTGTGGCTGGCCGAGCACCGTCGCGGCGGCGTGGAGATCGTCGATGAAACCTTCGCTACGTCGATGATCGCCGTGCAAGGCCCGGCAGCGGTGAGCCATGTTGCCGAGCTGTGCGGTGCGGCCGCGGCCTCCCTCAAATACTACCAGGCCATGCAGACCCGCTGGCGGGACGTACCCGTGCGCATCAGCCGCACCGGCTACACCGGCGAGGACGGCTTCGAGCTGATCGTGCCGAATGCGGCGGCCGGCCCCCTGTGGGAGACGTTGCTGCAGCGCGGCGTGGTCCCCTGCGGCCTGGGCGCCCGCGACACGTTGCGGCTGGAAGCCGCCTTGCCCCTCTACGGCCACGAGCTGAGCGAGGAGATCGGGCCGATCGCGGCGGGGCTGGCATGGGCCGTGAAATTCGCTAAGGGGGACTTTGTCGGTCGGGAAGCGCTGTTGCGGCAGCAGCAGGACGCGACGCTCCCCCGCCGGGTGGGACTGGTCATCGAAGGTCGCCGGGCCGCCCGCGCCGGCAGCGTCATTTTGGATGCCAACGGCCAGACCGTCGGTACCGTGACCAGCGGCAGCTTTTGCCCCTGGCTGGAGCAGTCCCTGGCGATGGGATATGTGTCGCCGGCCCACGCCGCGCCGGGCACGGCCCTGAAGGTGTCCGCCCACGGGACCGAGCTGGCGGCCCAGGTGGCGCCGCTGCCGTTTTACCGCCGCGCGCGGTGATCGCCGCCGCCCGCACCGCACCGGCCGCTGCGGGGCCGCACCAAAAGGGTGCGTAATCATGACTATTGACATGATCATGGTGATCATTCCGCTGGTGGCGGCCCGTGGCGATGAGCGGACCAATGATGACCATGGCGATAAGGATCGTCGTCATTCCGGATGCGTGCGGCACTGTTGCCCGCGGGCAGGCGGCAGGCCGCACCGTGCCTAGCTGCTTGTGAGGAACTCATGACCCATCCGCCAGAGCTGCGTTATACACCGACCCATGAGTGGGTCCGCCCGGAAGGGGACCTGCTGGTGATCGGGATTACCCGCTTCGCCGTGGAGCAGTTGACCGAGCCGACCTACCTGGAGCTGCCGGCAGTCGGCGCCAGACTGCAGGCCGGCCAGCCGTTCGGCGTCATCGAGTCGGTCAAATCGACCTCGGACCTGTACGCTCCGGTCAGCGGCGTGGTGGTGGCCCGCAACGAGGACTTGCTCGACGACCCAGCCACGCAACGCAAGGGGAACCTGGCGTGGATCCTGGAGGATCCATTCGGCCGCGGCTGGATGCTGAAGGTCCGTCCGGACGGGCCGGTGGACTGGAACCAGTTGCTCACCGCCGAGCAGTACGAGGCGCAGATCGCCAGCGGCCACTGAGGGTTGGTAGTTCAGGCGTGCCACAGTGGGCATGCCGGAGGGGGCGTGCCGCAGGAAACGTGCCGGCTGGCCCGGTCGCCGCGACGGTCCGGGTCAACGGTTCGGGTCAGCCGCGCCGGGCTGAATCAGTCGCGACGGTTTGGGTCAGTCGCGACGGTCCGGCGACGTCTCCGTCGGTGAATGGGCCGCGGCCCCTTGCGGTTAAATTACTCGATGCCAAGAAGTTAGGTCCGCTGAGGTGCCAAACGTGTCGTATGTCCTCAACACCCCCGCCGACCAGCAGGCGATGCTGCAGCGGATCGGTGTCCGCCACATCGACGAGCTGTTTGCCCCCATCCCGGCGGAGCTGCGGCTGAACCGGCCCTTGAACATCCCGCCGGCCCTGTCGGAGATGGAGCTGCAGCAACTGCTGGAGGGGCTGGCCCGCCGTAACGTGTCCGCCGCCCAGCTCCCCTGCTTCCTCGGCGGCGGCGCCTACGACCATTTCATTCCTGCGGTGGTCGATACCGTCGCCGGCCGCAGCGAATACTACACCGCCTACACCCCCTACCAGGCCGAGGCCAGCCAGGGAACCCTCCAGTGTATCTTTGAGTATCAAACGCTGATGTGCCAGCTGACCGGTCTGGAGGTGGCCAACGCCAGCCTCTACGAAGGCGGCTCCGGCGTCGCCGAGGCTGTCCTGATGGCCATGGGCGTGACCGGCCGCAGCGGCCCGGTGCTCGTCGCCGCCAGCGTCCATCCGGAATACCGCCAGACCCTGGCGACGTACCTGGCCAACCTTCCCTGTCCGGTGCGGACGCTCCCCACGCCGGACGGCTTCCTCGACCCGGCGGACCTGCGGCGGGCGGCGGACGCCCAGACAGTAGGCGTGGTCGTCCAATCGCCGAATTTCTTCGGGCACCTGGAGGAGATGGCCGATCTGGCGGCGGCGGCCCACGCCGTCGGGGCCGTATTCATCGCCGTGTTCGATCCGATCAGCGTCGGCCTGTTGCGGCGACCCGGGGACTACGGGGCGGACATCGCCGTGGCCGAAGGACAGCCGCTGGGCATCCCCCTGGGCTACGGCGGGCCGTACCTGGGGATCCTGGCCTGCCGCAACCAGCCGCAGTATGTCCGCCGCCTGCCGGGACGGCTAGTCGGGCAGACGGTCGACCGCCGCGGGCAACGCTGCTGGGTGCTGACCCTGCAGACCCGCGAGCAGCACATCCGCCGCGAAAAGGCTACTAGCAATATCTGTACCAACCAGGGACTGATGGCCCTGCGGGCGGCGACGTACCTGACCGCCCTCGGACCGCACGGGCTACGGGAAACCGCCGAGCTGTGCCTGCGCAAGACCCACTACCTGGCCGAGCAGTTGCGGCAATTGCCGGGGGTCGAGCTCCGCTTCCGCCGCCCGTTTTTCCGCGAATTCACCCTCCGCTGGCCCGGCCCGGTTGCCGACCTGCCCCGGCGGCTCCGGCAACGCGGCTACCTCGCCGCCCTCCCCCTGGGCCGCTGGTACCCCGAGCTGGCCGACTGCTTCACCCTGGCGGTCACCGAGAAACGGACGCGGGCGGAGATCGACGGCCTGGTTGCCGCCCTGAAGGACTGTTTGCTGTAACGGGGACGGCATCCCGACCGCCCCCCCCCAGTGAGGTTGGGTGCGTAACTGCATGCAAATACAGAAGTTACGTTAAATGGACTTGGCACAACGCTCAGCGTTTCCCCGGCGGAGCGTCCCCAACTACGGGCTGGATCACCATGAACAATTACCAGGCAACCGAGTTGATTTTTGAGCTGTCCCGTCCCGGCCGGCGGTGCCACCGCCTGCCCCCCTGCGACGTGCCGGCGGAGCGACCGCTGGAGGAGCTGCTGTCGGCCGAGCACCGCGCCGACACGCCGCCGCCGCTGCCGGAAGTTGGCGAGGTCGACCTGATCCGCCACTATGTGAACTTGTCCACCCGCAACATGTGCATCGACACGCAGTTTTACCCGCTCGGCTCGTGTACGATGAAGTATAACCCCAAGCGGCACGAGCGGCTGGCGGCAATGCCCGGCTGGGCCGAGCTGCACCCCTACCAGGACGAAGAGAGCGTCCAGGGGATGCTGCAACTGCTCTATGAGCTGCAGGAGTACCTGGCGGAGATCTCGGGCCTGCCGGCCGTGTCGCTGCAACCGGCGGCCGGCGCCCAAGGGGAGCTGACCGCCCTGCTGATCGCCGCGGCGTACTTCCGCGACCAGGGCCAAACGCACCGCCGCAAGGTCCTGGTGCCGGACTCGGCCCATGGAACCAACCCGGCCTCCGCCGCCCTGGCCGGCTTCGACACCGTTACTGTCAAAAGCACGCCGCAAGGGTTGGTCGACCTCGACGACCTGAAAAGCAAGCTCGGCCCGGACGTGGCGGTGTTCATGATCACCAACCCGAACACCCTGGGCCTGTTCGAGCGGCAGATCCGCCAGATCACCGACTGGCTGCACGAAGCCGGGGCGCTGGTGTATTTGGACGGGGCGAACATGAACGCGATACTGGGGATTACCCGTCCCGGCGACTTTGGGGCCGACATGCAACATTACAACGTGCATAAGACGTTCACCGGCCCGCACGGCGGCGGCGGCCCCGGCAGTGGCCCGGTGGCCGTACGCGACTTCCTCGCCCCTTACCTGCCCGCCCCCGTCGTCGTCCGCGACGGCAGTCGCTACCGCCTCGACTACGACCGGCCCCGCTCCATCGGCCGTGTCCGCTCCTTCTTCGGCAACGTCGGCATCCTCCTGCGCGGCTACTGCTACATTCGTACCCTCGGGCCAGACGGCCTCCGCCAGGTCAGCGAACAGGCGGTCCTCAACGCCAACTACCTGCGCAGCCGTATCGCCGAGGTGCTGGAAGTCCCTCACCCCGGGCCGTGCATGCACGAGTTTGTGGCCAGCGCCCGCCAACTGCTCCGGGAACGCAAAATCCGGGCGATGGACATTGCCAAACGCCTGTTGGACTTTGGCTTCCACGCCCCGACGGTCTATTTCCCCCTGGTCGTCAGCGAAGCGTTGATGATCGAGCCGACGGAAACCGAAAGCCGCCAAACGCTGGACGCCTTCGCCGCGGCGGTGGCCCAGATCGTCGCTGAGGACCCCGAGTTCCTGCGGCAGGCCCCGCACACCACGCCGATCAGCCGCCCCGACGAGGTCCGCGCAGCCAAGGAACCGGTCCTCCGTTGGACTGGCCCGGCGACCGACGCACCCCCCGCTCCCCCGCAGGTCAGCGCGACGCAAACCGTTACGGCCCAAGCCGTTACGGCGCAACCTGTCACAGCCCAAGCCGTTACGGCCCCGGCAGTTTCAGCCCAACCTATGGCTGCCCAACCTATGGCTGCCCAACCTGTTGCGGCCCCGCCCGTCCCAGCCACTGCCGTCCCGGCGGACGTCCCCCGCCGTCCCGACGGTGCCGCCGACGTTGCCGCCAATGGCCCCAGCGCCCCGGATGGTCCCGATGCCCGCACTGCGTCTGCTCCCGTTCGGGCAGGATGACGGCCCCGGCCACATGGCCGCCGACGAAGTGCTGCTGGAATCGGCGGCGACCGACGGCGTCGCCAGCCTGCGCTTTTACCAGTGGACAACACCGACGCTGTCGCTAGGCTATTTCCAGCCGCAGGCGGTGCGGGAGGAGTTGCCTGGCCTAGCGGCCCTCCCTTGGGTACGACGGCCCAGCGGCGGTGCGGCCATCCTCCACCACCACGAGTTGACCTACGCCTTGGCCCTACCGCCGCAACTGGCCGCCAGCCGCGAGTCGTGGATTTGCCGCTTCCACCGCCTGATCGCCCGCCGCCTGAACGCCGGCGGCCTGGCGGCGGAGCTGGTCCCCTGCGGCGACGAACGCCTCCTGGGGCCGGTCCTGTGCTTCTGGCATCACACGCCGGGGGACCTGGTCTGCAACGGCCACAAGCTGGCCGGCAGCGCCCAACGCAAGCTCCGCGGGGCTGTCCTCCAGCACGGCAGCATCCTCCTGCGACACAGTCCGCACCTGCCGCAGTTGCTCGGGATCGACGACCTGGCGGGCCGCCCGCTGCTGGAACCGGCCGCCTGGGCCGAACAGCTCGCCGCCGCTTGGGCCGAGCACCTCCAGTTGCCCCTCCAACCCGGCGAGTGGACCCCCGCCGAGCGGCAACGCCTGCAACAACTCCGCGAGGGCAAATACGCCCAGACCTGGTGGAACGCCCGCCGCTAACAGCCACGGTGGCGGAGGAACCGCACTTCGCCGCAATGGGGATAACCGCAGCGGCAATAAGGAGCACAGCCGCGGAGTGACGGAGGAGATAGCTACGGCGGCGGTGGGTGGCTTGGCCCGCTTGAGGTGTCGTCACGCAGGTCGAACAGTTTGCGGATGGCCGCGGCGGTGGGGGGC